>Ga0307372_10012210_pt1 | contig 11305 bp, 12 predicted proteins | sample OX1MG_FD_202533 | JGI IMG/M metagenome (GOLD analysis project Ga0307372, IMG submission 202533) | Soil microbial communities from Risofladan, Vaasa, Finland - OX-1 | ecosystem: Environmental > Terrestrial > Soil > Coastal area > Acid sulfate soil | place: Finland: Risofladan, Vaasa | collected...
TCCAGCTCGCGCGGCAAGCCGCGTTCGCCGCCGGCCATGTTCAGTGCCAGTCCCAGCAAGCGCGCCGCTGGTGCGCGTGCGGTGACATCGGCAGTGAGGTCGTCGTCGCTGGCGACACGCACGCCGGAGGCGCCGGGTTCGATCAGAAAGCGCCAGCCCAGATCAGTCGCTTGCAGCGCCAGGCGACGGCCCTCCAGCGCGGCACAGCGCGACAACGCCGACGGCTCCAGCCGCAAAACGCGGTTGAGCGCGATCTCCAGCGTCGCGCAGAGCAGGGTGGGGGTAGTCATTCGAGTCGATAGCCGCGATGCACGGCAACGATACCGCCGGTCATGTTGTAGACCTGCACCCGTTCAAGACCAGCAGTCTCCATCATGCCTTTGAGCGTATTCTGGTCGGGATGCATGCGGATCGACTCGGCCAGGTAGCGATAGCTGTCGGCGTCGTTGACGACCAGCCGCCCCATCAGCGGCAGCAGCTTGAACGAATACTGATCGTAGAGCCTGGCAAAACCCTGGTTGAGCGGCTTGGAGAACTCCAGCACCAGCAGCCGGCCGCCGGGCTTGAGCGCGCGTCGCATCGAGCACAGGGCGGCATCCTTGTCGGTGACGTTACGCAGGCCGAAGCCGATGGTGATGCAATCGAAGCTGCCGTCCTCGAACGGCAGGTTCTGCGCGTCGGCGCGCACCAGCGGCACGTCGACTACACCACGGTCGGCCAGTCGCGAGCGGCCTTCATGCAGCATTTCGGCGTTGATGTCGCTGAGAACCACCTGGCCCTTTTCGCCCACGGCGCGGCGGAATTCGCGGGCCAGATCGCCGGTGCCGCCAGCGACATCCAGTACCCGTTCGCCCGGCATGACGCCGGCCAGATCGACGACAAAACGCTTCCACAACCGGTGGATGCCCATCGACATCAGGTCGTTCATCAAATCGTAGCGGCTGGCGACGGAGGAGAAGACGGCGCCCACGCGGCGCGCCTTTTCGTCCGTCGGTACCTTCTTGAAGCCGAAGTCGGTAAAGCCGGGTCGCTGTTTATCCGCCATGTCTACACGCGGGTGATAGAGTCCATGGATTATCCCAGAGCGGGCGATTTTGTGTGCCGGCAGCTGTTCCTGCAGTTGGATTATCCTGTGCTGAGGTGAAGATCGGGCTGGTGAGTCAAGTGCACAACAGGGTGCGCTTGGAGCAATTCAGCCGGTAGAGTTGAACGTAGCGGGCGTCGAGCGCCACCTCGACCCGCAGTTGTTCTACCGCGTGCGCGACTTCGAACAGCACCGCGGCAAGCACGTGGTGGTGCTGGGCGGCAGCAACTCGGCGCTGGACTGGGAGCTGAATCTGGTCGGTGTGGCCGAATCAGTGACCCTGCTGCACCGCTCCGAATGGGGTCTGGAGTTGACCAAACACCAGATCAACGTCGACATGAGCAGCTACGAGACCAGCGCGCCAGGCATCTATGCTGGCGACGACATCTGCCATTATCCCGACAAGAAAAACTGATCCTGTCACGCTTCCACGAAGCTGCGCTGGCGGCGTTCGCGATCAAGGCACGGCTCAATCCGAGTCAGAAAGTGCATCTGCAATACACCACCACCTCGCCGGTGATGTGCAAACGGCTGGGCGCGTGGACGGTCCGTCTGCGGAGGATGAGCACGCGGCAGCGTAGCCGGCAGCCCATCTCCGGTACTGCGGCTCGAGCACTGACGACACAGCGCGATTGACGTATTATGTAGCTCCGGGCTCCGGGCTTCAGTCTCACCATTACAGGTGTACGCTTGAGTTCCAAACCGACGCCGAACCGCACTCTCGCCGAATTGTTCGGTCTGAACGGGTCCTTGCTCGCGCTGGATGCCCTAGCGCGCAGCACGCGCGTGGGTCTCTGGATCCACGACGCCGACGCGGACGATCTGTTCTGGTCGGCGGGAACCTACGGTATTCACGGCGTGTCGCCGGAGCAGTTCAAGCCGACGGTCGATGGCATGGTCGCCTTTTACGTACCCGCCTCGCGCCAGTTGCTGATGCAGGCGATGGAACAGGCCTTGAACGCCGGGCGCAACTGGAATCTCGACCTGGAATTGACACAACCAGGCGGCACGCGCAAGTGGGTGCAGGTCGTCGGCCAGGCGCAGCAAACGGACGGGCGGGTGAGCCGTGTCATTGGCGGCATGATCGATATCGGCGCGCCGCGCGACGGGTCCGACGAGAACCGGCAACGGCTTGTGCCTTCAGACGGACTGCAATACCACGATCCGCTGACCGACCTGCCTAACCGACAATGGCTTGAAAAGGAGCTGACGATGCGGCTCGAACAAACCGCACGCGGTGGTCGCCGCGGCGGCTGGCTGCTGTACTTGGGTCTGGATCGTTTCAAATGGGTCAATGAATCCGGTGGCTATGGGGCGGGCGATCACTTGATCCTAGAACTGGTGCCGCGGCTGACGAAAGCGCTGCAACCCGGAGGCCTGTTGATCCGTTTCAGCCCCAGCAAGTTTGCAGTGCTGATCGCGGCGCAGCCGGTGGCGATAGCGCTGCAGCAGGCGCAGGCTCTGATTGCTGCGGTGGACAGCTACCGCTTTAAAGACGATGGACGCAGCATAACGGTCGGTTTGTCGGTGGGGGCCGTCGGTCTGGATACCGCCGGGCCGGCCGATCTCAAAACCGTGCTGCGGCAGGCAGAGACTTGCTGCCGGGTTGCCAAACTCCGCGGCGGCGGCCGTGTCACCCTATATAGCAGCGAAGATGCACAACTTGCCGAAGCTGAGCACGATCTGATCTGGGGCGAGGAAGTCCAGCTGGCACTGGATGAAAACCGGTTCCAATTGCATGCGCAGCGCATCGTCTGCATCGACGGGCAGGCTCCGTCCGGCTATGAAATCCTGATACGCCTGCAGATGTGTGACGGCGAGGTGGTTCTGCCAGACGTTTTTTTTTCCTGCCATGCGCCGCTATGGTTTGATGACCCTGCTGGATCGCCGGGTGATCGAGTTGGTGCTGGAACAGCTTCGGGATGGACTGTTCCAGCACTATCCGTGTAGCTATATCGCGGTCAATCTATCGGCACCCAGCTATTGCGACGAGATTTTTGTCGATTTTTTGCTGTCGGCATTGTTGAGCAGCGGTGTGGCGCCGGAGAAATTGCGCTTCGAGATCACTGAATCCGAAGCCTTGCCCGACCTGAAGACCGCGCAGGCGACCGTGCGAAGATTGAACTCGCACGGGTTTCGCGTAATGCTGGACGACTTCGGTAACGGCTTTACCACGTTCAGCGACCTGCGGCACTTGAACGTCGGCGGCTTGAAGATCGACAACAGCTACACCTGCAGGTTGGATCGGGACCCATTCAACCAGGCGGTCGTCGCCTGCATCTGCGATTTGTGCGAGCGTCTGCAGCTCGAATTGATTGTCGAAGGGGTTGAAGACAAAGCGACACTTGGTGTGCTGCGGCAATTCAACGTGCGTTACGCTCAGGGCTGGCTATTCCATCGGCCGGAGCCGCTGCTGCTGGCGCTGGCGGGAGGCATCAACGTGCCGGCCGGTGTTTCTTCGACAGCATCGAAAGCTTGATCACGTCGGAGTCGCGCGTCAGACCCTCGCGCTGCATTCGCTGCAGATAAAGGGCCCAGTAACGGTCGTGGTTTTCCGCCAGTTCCTGCAGCACGTCCCAGGAGTACAGGCCACTGTCGTGGCCGTCGTCGAAAACCAGCCGCACCGCGTAGCGCCCCACCGGTTCGATGCGGCGGATGCCGATATTGCGCTTGCCCGGCACCAGCATCGGCTCGCCGCCGTCGTGACCGCGCACCTCCGCGGATGGCGAATACACGCGTAAATACTCGAGCGGCAGCGAGTAGCTCGCGCCGTCGGCGTAGCCCAGCTCCAGCACCCGCGATTTGCGATGCAGCTTGATGTTTGACGGCACCTGCGCTTCAGACTTCAATATCCTGGGTCTCACGCTTCACAGGATATAGCGGCTCAGATCTTCGTCAGCGGCCAGTTTGTCGAGCTTGCTGTCGACATAGGCGCGGTCGACCGTGATTTGCGTGCCGGCCTGATCGGGGGCATCAAACGCCGCGTCTTCCATCAATCGCTCCATGATCGTGTGCAGGCGGCGCGCACCGATGTTCTCGGTCCGCTCGTTGACCTGCCAAGCGATCTCGGCCAAGCGCTTGACGCCTTCATCGGTGAATCCCACGGTGACGCCCTCGGTGGCCAGCAACGCTTTGTATTGTTCCGTCAGCGAATGCGTGGGTTCAGTGAGGATGCGCTCGAAATCTTCCGTTTTCAGCGCGTCCAGTTCAACCCGGATCGGCAGGCGGCCCTGCAACTCGGGAATCAGGTCGCTAGGCCTGGCCATGTGAAAGGCACCGCTGGCGATGAACAGAATGTGGTCGGTGTTGACGGTGCCGTATTTGGTGGAAACGGTGCAGCCCTCCACCAGGGGCAGCAGGTCGCGTTGCACGCCTTCGCGCGAAACGTCGGCGCCGACGGTTTCGCTGCGTTTGCAGACTTTGTCCAGCTCGTCGATGAAGACGATGCCGTGGTTCTCGACCTTGTCCAGCGCCTCGACGCGGACCGCTTCGTCGTCAACCAGTTTGCCGCCCTCCTCGTCGGTCAGCAGCTTCATCGCGTCCTTGATCTTGATCTTGCGGGTTTTCTGCTTGTCCTGGCTGAGGTTCTTGAACATGTTCTGCAGCTGCGAAGTCATTTCCTCCATGCCCGGCGGGCCAACAATCTGCATCTGTGCGGGCGTGGCCGACACCGCGATCTCGATCTCGGTGTCGTCGATCTTGCCTTCACGCAGGCGTTTTCGAAACACCTGTCGTGCCGCGTTGGACTCGCTCTCGTGCTGGCCCGAAGCTTCGCCGAAATCACGCGCCGGTGGCACCAGCGCATCCAGCACGCGCTCCTCGGCGGCGGCTTCGGCCTTGGCGCGGACCCGCACGATGGCCTGCTCGCGGGTGAGCTTGACGGCAGCATCGGTGAGATCGCGGATGATCGAATCGACGTCGCGGCCAACGTAGCCGACTTCGGTGAACTTGGTCGCCTCGACCTTGACGAACGGCGAGGCTGCCAGTTTGGCCAGACGCCGCGCGATTTCAGTCTTGCCGACGCCGGTAGGCCCGATCATGAGGATGTTCTTTGGCGTGATCTCGGCGCGGATCGCTTCGGGCGCCTGCTGGCGACGCCAGCGGTTGCGCAGGGCGATGGCCACCGCTTTCTTGGCGGACGCCTGGCCGACGATGTGGCGGTCGAGTTCGGCGACGATCTCGCGTGGCGTCATCACGCCAGACGTCGCGGGTAACGCGATCGCGTCGGTCGGGGGTGGAGCTTCCATGGGTTGATTCATGACACAGATCCTGCGTGACCGGAGACAGTACTCACGGCAACGTCTCAATGGTGAGATGGTGATTGGTGTAGATGCAGATGTCGGCGGCGATGTGCAATGCCTGTTCGACGGTTTCCTTGACGTCCAGTTCAGTGTGCTCTACCAGCGCACGCGCCGCGGCCAGCGCGAAACTACCGCCCGAACCGATGGCCAGAATGCCGTGCGGCTCCGGCTCCATCACATCGCCGGTACCAGAGATCATCAGCGAGGCCTCCTGGTCGGCCACCAGCAGCAGGGCCTCCAGCCGACGCAGGTAGCGGTCGGTGCGCCAGTCCTTGGCCATCTCCACCGCCGCGCGCACCAGCTGGCCACCATGTTTCTCCAGCTTACCCTCGAAGCGCTCAAACAGGGTGAAGGCATCGGCGGTGCCACCGGCAAAGCCTGCGATCACCTTGCCGTCGTACAAGCTGCGCACCTTGCGCGCGTTGTTCTTGACGCAGGTGTTGCCCATCGAGACCTGACCATCGCCGCCGAGCGCAACCTTGCCGTTGCGGCGCACGCTGAGAATGGTGGTACCTTCAAACTGTTGCAAGTCGATACTCCGGGAGAGGCGGCGGAAGTGCACGCCGTTGCAGTGCGAGAATAGCTGGGGATTGCGCTGCGTGCTTTCAAGTTCCTGCGGTTTACGTAGAGAAGCCGTTCAACTCTTTTTTGATCTCTATTGACCTGCGGTGCTGGGACTGACGCCGGAGTTGAGCGCAACGATGTGCGGCCAGTCGATTGTTCCGTCAGCATTGCAATATCGGGCAATAAAATCGCGGGTCAGTTGATTGATGCGTGAAGCCAGTTGTTCGTTGAAAGCTTGATTTCGCTGCCGCGCTTCACGGCCAATCGGTTCGATCAGATCTTGATAGAGGCTGTCGCTACCCGAGATAAAACTCCAGAAGCGTTGACCGCAGTATTTGTCGTAGTCACCTTTGTCGGGCGTGTTGTCACGACCGTAACAGCAGCCATTGACGGCACAAACTTGGATGCGTTGTCCCCCGGTTCGTATAATTTTTTGCGCTGTTTTGAAGTGATCCTTCATTTTGGCGATCTGGCTGCTGTTGCCCCAGTTCGGCCCGGATTTTATCGAAACCAGATAGCGAACGCCGTCACGGCCGAATTCCAGATCGACACCTGTCGCCGCAGACTTGCGACCGTTAAACGTCATCTCGCAGACGTAGATGGCAAGCCCTTCCAGGAAAATACCGAACAGCGTCTCTTCTTGAGACGAAAGATGTGCCTCGACCAGAACCTTGATGAGATCGCCGGCCGTAGTCAGGTTCTTGGCGCGGAACAGATAGGGATTTTTTCGTTTGAGAACAGCGTCGAGGTCGAGGCTTTGCAGGCTTTTCAGCCGTCGTTGGTGAAATCCGCCGATATGTTTCGCAACGTACGCCGTGATTTGCGTGAGATCAACGGGCATAAGATTTTCCAGCTTTCTCCATCAGCCGGTATTGCGCTTGGCTGAATTCGGATTGCATCTGGCGGATGTAGTCGGGGTTGATCTCAATACCCACAGCTTGGCGTCCGAGGTCACGGGCCACCCGCAACGTGGTGCCGGAGCCGGCGAAGGGGTCCAGCACACAATCTCCTGCATCGGTGAACAGCTTCACAAAAAACGACGGCAGTGCTTCAGGAAAAGCCGCGCTGTGATTGCGGTTGGCGCATTCGGTGGCCATATGCAGCACGTTGGTCGGGTAGGCTTTGTCACGCTCCAGCCAGTTGGAGATGTTCTTGCCAAAGCCGCTGCCGACGCGCGATTCGTCGCGCTTGCGGTCGGTGTCGGAGAGATTGCGCAGCCGCGATTGGGCCCAGGCGCCGGTCGGCACCATCACGCTGTCCTGCAGCATCTTGAAGCGTTTTTGTTTATTGAATTGCAACAGGCGCTCCCAAGAGTCGCGAAAACGGTTGGGCCATTTCCCCGGATAGCAGTTCTTTTTGTGCCAGACGAACTCCTCAGTCCATAGCCAACCCTGCCGCCGCATCTCCAGAATCAGCTCCAGCACGTAGGTGTGCCGCTCGCCGGCGACGACGCGCTCCTTGATGTTGAGAATGAACGTGCCGGTCGGTTTCAGCACCCGTTGCAACTGTTCGGCGATGGGCATGAACCATTCGACGTAGTGATCTGGTTTGATACCGCCGTAGGTCGCCGCACGCTGATCGGCGTAAGGCGGTGAGGTGACGATGAGATCGACCGATGCGTCGGAAAGGCCGGTGAGGACTTCGCGACAGTCGCCATCAAGCACCAGAATCGGATCGCCCAGACTTGGATTCTTTTTCATCGGCATAGGATAAGACATGCAGTCCGTCGCGCCGATTTGAGAGTGCTCGCAGCCACTCAGGATAATGGCTTTGAACGGTGGGGGTAGTGCGCACGCGGGTGCGAGGCATCGTAGGCTTTTGCCAAGTGTTTCCAGTCCAGTTGCGTGTAGATCTGGGTGGTGGCGAGGTTGGCGTGGCCCAGCAACTCCTGCACTGCGCGTAGTTCGCCGCTGTTCTCCAGCAGATGGGTGGCGAAGGAATGGCGAAGGCGGTGCGGGTGCAGATGCGCTGGCAATCCGGCGCGGCGGGCCCAGATGTCGACGCGCTGCTGGATCGCGCGGTGCGACAGGCGCTGGCCGTTGCGGGAGACGAATAACGCGGATTGGTTTGCCGCGGCGTAAGCGGGACGCTGCTCCAGCCAAGCGTCCACCACGACGCGCGCCTTGCCGCCGACCGGCACGATGCGGGTCTTGCCGCCCTTGCCGAGCACGCGTAACTCGCCGGGCATGGCAGTCGGTGGAACATCCAGTGCCTGCAGTTCACTCAGGCGCAGACCGGAGGAGTACAGCAGCTCGACGATGGCCTGGTCGCGCAACTGCAAAGGCTTGGCACAGCCGTCAAGTGAAAATTGATCCAGTGCGGCGTTGAGCGCATCGGCGTCGACCGTCTTCGGCAGTTCGCGGCGGCCCTTGGGCGGGCGTACGCCCTGTGCGGGATTGCTCTGCAGCCGGCCGAGATCTGTCTCGCGGCGCAGCCAGCCGCGCAGGCTGGACAGCATCCGCTGCACGGTACGCGGTTGTCTGCCGCCGGCGTGTAGGGTGGTGACGTGTCGGCGCACGAAATGCACGTCGATCTGTGCTGGTGTGTCGATGTGTGCGGCACGGCAGTCTTTTACGAATACGGCCAGATCGCGCGCGGCGGCGAGTTGAGTGTGCGGGCTGGCGCGCTTCTCGTCGCGCAGATAACTCAGGTATTCGGCGATAGCCGTCTCGACAAGAGTCGTGTCGCTACCGTTCACTTTATTGAACCGGCACGTAAACAGTCGTAACCACGGACGCTGCATTGACCCAGTAGGATACTGCGGGTGTGCCGGTTCAATAACCCAACAATGCCCTGTTTTATTGATGCGTCTACACCGAGCCTGTCCATCACCGTGTTCACCCTAATCGGGCTCTACTGGTTAGAGCTACTTGAGTGCAGCATCAATAGTCTTGCACGCACCGCAGCGGAGACCAGCTCGGCCACCATCTCCAGAAACAGCTTGCCCTGACGCGGCTTGAAGCGCTCAGCGCCAAGCGCGCCGAGCGCGATCATGCCCAGTGTTTTCTCCTTCTCCAGCGGTACCACCGCCGCCGAGCGCAGCGGCTCGATGCTGTGTGGAAACAGCAGTGCAGAGCGTTCCTCGGTAATTGGCCCGCACTCGATCATCCGGGTGCGGAAGAAATTCTCATGGCTGCGCAGGACGGGATGCCCGGGTTCCAGCGGCGTGATACCGTCGATATCGTGGCGGCGAAAGCCGGCGGCGGACAAGCCGATGAAGACGGCGTCTATGGCGAAATCCTGCTGCATCGATTGGCGCACAGCCACGGCTACGGCCGCCAGCGACGGCGCGCAAATCAGGGCTCGTGCCAGCTGCTGCACGGCGGTGGCGCGGCGTTCATTTTCGCGTGCTGTTTCCAGCAAGCGCATCATCCGATCTTCCAGGCGCGCATTCCTGCCGCGCAGGATTTCAACCTGTCGCTCGATCAATGACACCGCTGAGCCGCTGGCATGCACCAGTTCCAGTGTTTCCAGCAGTTCCGGGTGGCGGTTGAGCAGATCGGGATGCTGGCACAGATATTCGAGCGCACGCGTTTCTTCTGCGTCGATTCCCGGTTTTTCCGGTTTGCTCAGCTCCGCCATTCAATCGTCCCCTCGAAAACGGTTTCGGCAGGCCCCGTCATCCATACCGGCTCGCCTTCACCGTGCCATTCGATGTCCAGTTCGCCACCGTTGACGCGCACATTGACATCGACTCCCAGCTCGCCCCAAAGCTGGCCGATTACCACTGCGGCGCAGGCGCCGCTACCACAGGCCAGCGTTTCGCCCGCGCCGCGCTCGTACACACGCAGGCGCACATGACCAGGGTCCAAAAAATGGGCGAAGCCGACGTTCACCCGCTCCGGAAACATCGGGTTTTCCTGCAGGGTCTGCCCCAGTTCTACCACCGGCGCGCTATCCACATGCTCAACCGCGAACACCACGTGCGGATTCCCCACGCTGACCGCGCCGAAACTGCGCGCTTGGCCCGCTTCAAGCGGCAGCGTGTAACGCAACTCTCGCGCCTGCGCCAGCATCGGAATGTCCTGTGGATCAAATCGCGGCACACCCATATTCACGCGCACACGGCCGTCTTCGAGCTGAATCAACTCTAGCGTGCGGGTGCGGGTACGGATGCGCAGGCTGTCTTTTTCGGATAGCCCGTGTTCCTGGACGTAACGCGCCAGACAGCGTGCGCCGTTGCCGCACTGCCCGACCTCGCTGCCATCCGCGTTGAAGATGCGATAGCCGAAATCAACATCGGGTTCGTCCGCAGGCGGCGGATCGATCACCAGGATCTGGTCGCAGCCGACGCCGATGCGGCGGCTGGCTAGGCGCGCGAGCAGCGTCGGATCGGGCTGAAAGTCGATGCTGGTGGCGTCGATCACGACAAAGTCGTTGCCGAGACCGTGCATCTTGGTGAATAAGAGTGTCATTGAACGTTGTTGATCCGGCCAGATGAAGTTTGAAGTTGAACCGAGGTTTTAGCCCCGCCTGTTGTTGATTGAAGTGCGACTCTGATCGGATCAAGAACAATGATAAGCCCCGCAGCTATTGAAGCGGCATCCCCTGCGCTGGCTAGCCGCATTGGAGCAAGTCTTAAGTCGCCCATATTTAAATGTCGCTGTGCCGATTCAATAGGGTAGCGTCTTGAAGCGCAGCCGTCATGCCTGACGCTCAGTTAGGCGATGGATAGACATGTTGACACTTGCGCGCGCAGTTGGACACGCAGTGAGACTGCGTTTGACAGTCGCTCTTGACGTGAATGCGAATCATTATTACCATCGCTCCACTATTGAACGAAGCGGCTTCAATGTTGGGTACTGGTGTGATCGTTTTTCGCTAGATTCTCGAAGCGGCACTGGTGATCCCGATCGCCGCCGCGCTGCTGGTGACGCTGTTCGCCGGTGAGATCGCCAGCATCGAGGCGCTGCTGTTTGTAGTGACGCTGCTGGGTTTCGGCGGTGCCCGCCGCCACAAACCGCCTGACGTCCGCCACTTCCTTGTAACCCTTCTGTCCGACGATGTCGGCGACAGTTTCTAATGTTTCAACGATGCAAATAGCAACCATCCACGATCTATCGCCACCGGAGTTCAACATGATCCGTATCCACACCACCGCCTTGGCGTTGGCTGCCCTTCTGGCTGCCGGTCCGCTGCTGGCGGCGACGCTGCAGATGAATCTGCAAATCAAGAACCGCGTATTCGAGCCCGCACAGTTGCAGGTGCCGGCCGGCACCAAGGTCAAACTGCTGATTCACAACGCCGACACCATTCCCGCCGAGTTCGAGAGCTATGACCTGTCGCGTGAGGTGGTGGTTCCGGGCGGCGGAAACGCAGCGGTCTACATCGGCCCGCTGGACGCCGGCAGTTATAA
>Ga0307372_10012213_pt1 | contig 11303 bp, 16 predicted proteins | sample OX1MG_FD_202533 | JGI IMG/M metagenome (GOLD analysis project Ga0307372, IMG submission 202533) | Soil microbial communities from Risofladan, Vaasa, Finland - OX-1 | ecosystem: Environmental > Terrestrial > Soil > Coastal area > Acid sulfate soil | place: Finland: Risofladan, Vaasa | collected...
CAGCTTGGCCCGAGATCGCAATGACCGAGGAATTGACGTAGATCAAGGTTGTATCTGAGTCGGAAGGCTAAAATTAGCTCTGGTTTTTTATAACATGATAAGGAGGATTTGAAAATGCCATCCAAACAGCGCAAAAGCCCACAACCAACACACAAACCCAGACAGCCCTCGATCCCCAAGCACAAAGATTCCGAGGAGATTACAAAGGAGCTGCGTGAGCAATGGGCAGTAGATGCCGACAGAAGCGCCATTGAGGACTTCTTCGGACCCACGTCATCTCATTTCAGAGAGTAGATTCACTGCGTTGGAAACACATCGCTGAGCGATGTTTTAGGCACTGTACCGCCTCTGGCAACCAGGGTATCCCAGCGAAGCGGGATACAGGCGCTATTTCCCACTCAAAACGGATTTCACAATCCAGATCAAATAACCACCATCGCTACGCCGATCAACATCACCAACACGCCTATGAAGGTGGTAACTCCGGGGCGTTCGTGAAACATTATAATTCCAAGCGACATCCCAAATACCGGAGTCAGGTAAGTAAAAGCATTGAGAGTCACTAACAAATTTCGCTGCAGGAGTCTCTGCCAAATAACAAGTGCGAGCGCCGTGGTAAAACCAGAAAGTACAATGATGCTCGACCATAAGCAAATGCTATTCCATAGTATGTGTTGATTTGGCAAATAATACGCGGTGCCGCTCAGCATAAACGCACCCAGCAAAAGTTGCAGACCATTTCCTACAATCGAATCTAGCTCAAGTGCTGCCGCCTTGTAAATCAGGTAGGCGATAGCGCTGGCAATCGTGCTGACTAAGATGAGAACAAGTCCAATCCAGTCCACTTGCTCGTGTTTTGCAAAATCGCTCGATACCAGCGTGAGGAGAATGCCAGCAAGCGCGAGCAACATACCGCCCCACGCTCTTCGCGACAGTCGCTCGCGAAAATATAGCCCAGCCAAGATGGCCACGAGTATGGGTTGCACACTGACGAGGGCAGTAGCCAACCCAGGTGAGACATGGCTGGCTGCCAAAAACATGCTGCCCACACTGATGTACGTATAGGTGACTGCGAGACCGATAACGCTGCTCCAGGCGCGGCGCGTTGTTGGAAAAGTTCGTCCGCCCAGGATACCTATGACACACAAGCAAAAACCTGCCAGTGCCGAGCGCAACGCCGCGAACGGCAATGGCGCTGCCATTGGCAGTCCCCACAATATCCCGGGGAAACACAAGGCCCACAGAAAGGCTACCAACACCATCAATATCGCATCCCCGCGACTGATGGACGCACCGTTTCCAGCTCGTAGAATCATTGCGTGGCCCTTGGGGACTACGTGACAGGTTCGTGTGAACCATACCCCATAATTCCGAAGCTCGCCTCAATCACAAGACCTTCTCCGGTGGAGTACCAATGACCCACAGGTGCTTAACGGGATTGTATTTTAATGTGCCTAAACGTATCCCGTCACCGAGTCAATACGCTGACGTGGTAACCGAAGGACGAAATCCCGGAATATTTAGTGTGTGGGTCAATCGAAGTAGGGAATATTTATCGCACCTTCACACTGCTCTCATATGCTGACGCGCTCAGCTCACAAATGGTGAGCAATCGCCATAGGGCATCGAACAAAACTCACAACATGAAGGTGTCGGTTGTGGTTCAACGCGTTCTATCCCTGAATATCACGCTTCTTCTCTTCGAACTCCTGTTTTCCGATCTCGCCGCGTGCGTAGCGCTTTTGCAGCACTTCGAGTGCAGTTTCACTTGACCCAAATCCTAACGTCTTGCTGGACCCAGATCTTTTTGCAAGCACCATGACAATTACCACAACCGCGACTATTAATAGGACCCAAAACAATACGCCAATAATCATACCGAATCCTCCACCCATTCCCATGTTAAAACCACCTCCACTCCACATAGTTTGTCCTCCTCAATGACAAGAATAAGTTTCATTTGCTTCATCCGACCATACCTCCGAGGACGTGATCTTGCAAACGTTCAGCACAAGGCCGTCAATAGACACCACCTTAACCGTGTCGCCAATTGTGAGATCGTCTCCAACCGCCGACCAGAGTTCACCGTTGATCCAAACAGTTGCTGCATGACCGTCTACTCGCTGCACATCGCCATGAGCTAGGAGCAGCCCCTTCTTGCCCGTGATAACAGGCGACCTCATAACCATCATAACCATTATGTATAGGAATGCACTCAGTACCAGCACACAAGCATATAGCGGTAGTGCGATATCCAAGGGCAGCAACCAGAACACGGGCAATGCAATCACCGGCAGGAGAAGAATCAGGTGACACATGGCTATTTCTGGCTCACAACTGCGCCCTTCTGAGACGCAATGCATTGCTGACCACAGATACTGAGCTGAAACTCATCGCTGCTGCCGCGATCATCGGGCTCAGCAGGATGCCAAACACCGGGTACAACACACCCGCCGCGATGGGTATACCCAGTGCGTTGTAGGCAAAGGCGAAAAACAGGTTTTGTTTGATGTTCCGCATAGTCAGGCGCGACAAGTGGCGTGCACGCGCGATCCCGCGCAAGTCGCCTTTAACAAGTGTCACGCCGGCGCTTTCCATGGCCACATCCGTCCCGGTTCCCATGGCGATCCCAACCTGGGCCTGTGCCAGCGCCGGCGCATCGTTGATGCCGTCCCCCGCCATGGCCACGATCCGGCCCTGACGCTGTAATTCCTTGACTTTGTCTGCCTTCTGGTCGGGTAGTACTTCGGCGAACAGCTTGTCGATATTCAGTTTCTTCGCCACCGCCTTGGCAGTCGTCTCGCTGTCGCCGGTGAGCATGACGATTTCGACGCCATCCTCGTGCAGAGCTTTGATGGCTTCCGGGGTGGAGTCCTTGATCGGGTCTGCAACACCAATAATGCCACTGAGCTTCCCGTCAACAGCCACGAACATGACGGTCTGTCCCTCGGCGCGTAATGACTCGGCGAGCTTACTCGCGGCACTAAAATCAATGCCGAGTGCTTCCATCAAGGTCCGATTGCCCAATGCCACCCGTTTCCCGTCCACGAGGGCTGTCACGCCCTTGCCGGGGACTGCTTGAAAATCGTCCGCCTTACCCAGAGCAATGCCACGCTTGTTCGCGCCATCAACAATCGCCGCCGCCAGCGGGTGTTCGCTGCCGCGTTCCAGTGTGGCGGCGATCATGAGCAGTTGTGCCTCGCCTATTCCAGCTAATGGTGTCACGGCCTGCAGCTGCGGTTTGCCCAGTGTCAGCGTGCCGGTCTTGTCGACCACCAGTGTGTTGACCTTGCGCAGGGTTTCGATGGCTTCTGCATTCCGGAACAGCACTCCCACCCCAGCGCCTTTACCGGTCGCTACCATGATTGACATGGGTGTCGCCAATCCGAGTGCACACGGGCAGGCAATGATCAAGACTGCCACCGCATTGATGATTGCGTAGGCGAATCGCGGTTCGGGTCCAAACCATGCCCAGACGATGAAACTCGCCAATGCGGCGAGCACCACTGCGGGAACAAAATAGGCAGACACTTGGTCAGCGAGTTTCTGGATCGGGGCCCGTGAGCGTTGCGCATCCGCCACCATGGTCACAATCTGCGCCAGCAGTGTGTCCGCTCCAATACGTTCCGCCTGCATGACGAGTGATCCGGTGCCGTTAATCGTGGCACCGATCACCCGGTCGCCCGCAGCCTTTTCGACCGGAATCGGCTCACCCGTGATCATGGACTCGTCCACCGTAGAGAGGCCTTCGAGAACCCGGCCGTCCACGGGGACTTTCTCTCCAGGCCGCACCCGCAGCCTGTCACTCACTTCAACACGATCCAGTGGAACATCCTCCTCTGTGCCATCGGGATTGAGACGTCTCGCAGTTTTGGGTGCGAGACCCAGCAATGCCTTGATCGCGGTATTGGTCGCGCTGCGTGCCCGGAGTTCAAATACCTGCCCTAAAAGTACGAGTGTGACAATCACGGCCGCCGCCTCGAAATATACCGCCACCATCCCACCCGCTTCATGGAACGAAGCAGGAAATAAGTCCGGGAATAGAATGGCAACCAGACTGTAGAAGTACGCCACGCCGACACCCAGGCCGATCAGCGTGAACATGTTGAGCTTCCAGGTTACAACTGACGTCCAGCCGCGCTTAAAAAATGGCCAGCCGCCCCACAAAACCACCGGTGTTGCCAGCACTAGCTCCAACCAGCTGCCGATTTTCGCGGGGATGAACTCATGTAATGGCAGGAAGGGAAGGTATTTTGACATCGCCAAAATCAGTAGCGGTACTGTCAGAATCACACTGACCCAAAACCGTCGGCGCATCACCTTGAGTTCCGGGTTTTCTTCTAAAACAGTGACGCTTCGTGGCTCCAGAGCCATACCGCAAATCGGGCACTCGCCAGGCGCATCGCGCACGATTTCCGGGTGCATGGGACACACCCATTCGGTGCTCGCAGCTGGCGACGCTATATCGCTTCGTTCAAGCGTCATGCCACATACAGGGCAGTTGCCGGGTTTCGTGGATGAGACATCCGGATGCATGGGACAGGTATAGCGGGCTGATCCCTGCTCCATTGTGCGGTGTTCGCCGGTATGCGTTGTGTGTTGGTGGGTAGTACTCATGCTTTAAGATGCACTGGGTGCATTACTCCTCGTCTACAATATAATGGAGTTTCATTCCATTTTCGGCATATTCCCATGACTTGGATCAATACTCCAGGAATATTTATTGTCTGACTTTTCTCATAAGAGTTGATCGGAAACTACATTTAAACAAGTTTATAGGGCTCTGCACTGCTAAAGGTATCCGCTTTTCATGAAACGCTTGATGCACAAACCGAATACCAAGCCAACGTCCGACTCTCGACAAAATATGATCGTATTTCTCATTTTGTTAGCGGGTCTCCTGATGGCCCAGTTCCCGTGGTATTTGTTTGGGCGTTTTACCAGTCATTTGGCGTCTTTCTATACGATTTGTTTCACTGCAGGTTCGCTCACCGCTGGCACTGCACTATGGGGGCTCTTCTTTCCACGGCAGAAATGGCCTCCCTATCTCACCCTGCTTCTTGGTGTGTTAGTCGCTCTGGCGCCGGACACGTTCAACTATGAAATGCCATTTATGACCTGGAGCAACGTGATTTCGGGAGCTACGATCTTTGTACTCAGCGTCATGTGGATTAAACGTCAGGCGCCTCGGCAAAGAGGGTAATGCTGTTCCGATGATGCAGCGTCTCAAGGAGCTGGAAGGCAATACCGGGGGTATATATATGTACATAAAAAGTATACCGACTCGAATCATAGCCGAAGTTGATTTAGATCAATGATGTCTCTTGCTGGCTTAACTATCCTGCTGTCCTTGAGTCAGCGATGTTTGCACCGGCAGTCGAGTTAAGACTCGGAGCACCGCTCTCAGCCGAAAATCATTAGTCAAAGATGACCAAGAAAGGCAGTGTATGCTTAAAAATAACGCACCAAAGAGATTGCAGGTAGAATGCGGCGAATGCGGGTCTTTATCCCCTGCCTGCTTCCCCGGCGCGGCCGCCCAGGCTGGCGCCGATGCACAGAATCTCTGCACACAAATGATAGGGCCCTTGCATAAAGGCGCTCATTTGTTCCGGGCCGGCGCAGTATCCGATGATATTTACATAGTCCAGTCCGGCTGCTTCAAGATATATGCGATCGATCCCGCCGGCCGCGAATCCATAAATGGTTTCCGGTTCCCCGGTGCCATACTCGGCCTGCACGGCCTAGCCCGTGGCACCCACCGATTCAATGCCATCGCCTTGATGACTTCATCGGTCTGCAAAATTAATATCCATCGCTTCACAGCCTCAGTCACCCAGATGCCGGAACTTTATACCGAGCTCCTGCGCATAATAGGCCAGGAACTGATCAGCAACCTATACCTATCGGGTAATTTGACGGCAGAAGAGCGCGTTGCATGCTTCTTGTTAACACATGCCGACAAGTTACAGATTACAGACGATCGTGCAGAGCTGAATCTTCCCATGTCGCGCAGCGATATTGCGACTTATCTACGTCTGACTTTACCGACGGTCAGTCGCGTTGTGTCGCGGTTCAAAGCAAAGGGTCTCCTAGAGGCAGATTATCATCACATTCACATTCTGGATTACGATAGTCTTAAACAGTTGTGCAAAGATGTAGTGTTCGACTAACACACTGGAATATTAGGATATGCGGATCTTTGTATTGGTAGGCGATTCAAAAAGTACTAAAACCCGGATGCCCTTTAGCTTGTCACCGCGCTTGATCACGCCGCACCTGGCGATAATATCCTAATCACGCATCCTTATCGGTTGCAAAAGATCAAGACCAGTCTTAATCCTTGGCGTTGGAATCGTCGGAATTCTCCAACACTTTACCATCAATGGCATCCACTCCCACTTCGTGCAGAATCTTTCCCTGAAGAATGTCGAAACTATAACGCAAACCGCTGCCACCAGTTTCCTTCTCTAACTCCTCATCGACTATTTTCCCAGGAAAAGCCTTGAGAGCGATTTCCCTGGCCTGTTGCAAGCTGATCTCCGTCTGTTTAGCCATGCTCTCACCCTTATAGGCCCATGCGCTGCCGGAGCACGTAAAGCCAATCATTGCAAGGGTGACAACAGCTACCGATAATGAGAATTTATGCATGATCGTGATCTCCATAGTATTGCGATACAAATATCCTATTCATCGGTGATATTAGTCCGATTTGCCTGAGTTCAACATTAATTATTTTTCATTATATATTGCGAAGGATTACGGACATGGCTTATGTTTCAAATGAAAGTAGATATTTGTGTTGATGCTATATTCAGAAACATACGCTGATCTGTATTTCATAATTTTGATAAGCATACGATAATAGAGTTTGTGCGCTAAGTTACGGCAATGCCATCGATGTTCAGTCAGGTGGAAAACTAGAAGGCGCTAAGTCCGCCATTGAGAAGAATTGTTTGTAACCCTGGTGTAACTTCATTTATGAAAGTATTCTAGGCTCCCCGAGCTTTCACAATACCGACCAAAACAAGAACACGATGCCGACCAGCGCGATAAAGAACCCGCTCAATACCTCGCCATAGCGCTCGACTGCCCCCAAACGGAGGCGTTGTAAACGAGCCGTCGAGTACACACACAGCAGGACGTATGTTGCGATTGTACTTATAGCGAATATCACTGCCATCACCACGATCAGCCCTACGCCATACTTGCCGGCGGCGAAGAAGGCGGGAATGCCTTCCACCATAGGCGATGAGCCGAGTATCAAAAGCAGAGCTGTGCGCCCCGTCGTCTTGTGATGATGATCGTGTAAAGGCGGTGCCATCGCCATATCGGCGGTCATCGAGTGAATTGATGTTATCGTGTGATCATGCCAATGGCTATGTATTGACCCATGCTTGTGGCGATGTGTGTGAACATGCCGTGTAAGCACCGACATTTCATCTCGAAGGGGTGCATACAGTGGATCAGCTTCAGGGAGGACTTCTCGGCCGACACCATGCCCATGCTCGTGATTATGATTTTGGTGACTGTGGCCATGCGCACCCTGTTTCCGTAGATCTAGCCATGCCGTGATGGCAATCCAACTGCCAAACGCAACGAGCGCGAGACTCGAAACTGCATCGACAATACGGCCGAACCGGTCGGCAAGTGTGGCACCTGCAAGCCACACAAATATGGCAATGAGCAGCGTGGACAGTACATGACCAATACCCGCCTGAAACGCAGCACGAGCCGTCTCCGATTTTGTCCAGCCCCTTTGCCTGGCAATCAACGTAATCGGCACCCAGTGGTCTGGGACCATGGTGTGGAATACACCGACAGCGGCGACAGCGGTAATTAAGAGAAGTTGTGGTCCGTAGTTCATCGCTGTCTCCGTTATCTCATCTGCATGTTCGCTTCCATTTTAGCAATCAGTAATAACAGCTCGCACACTGCACAAATTGTGTGGGGCCCTGATTAAGGCAACTCCACTTCTTTCGGTAGGTTAATTTAAGAAATTATGATATTGGCTGCACTTATAGAAAAGTTGATAACCATATTCCGGTATGCGCTCCGCTTTCTGATTGCCACAGTGCAGACAGCGGATCACTGACAGAAGAGTAATTTCAGAGGACATGGGTTATTTTTGTGATGACAAACTCGCAGCCATTTGCATATGTGAAACATGCAACGTCGGACTTTTAACATCACCTGCGTTGACATGACCCTCGGCTATTACCTCGCGGCCGATTGGTAGTTTTGCCAAAATCTCCGGTTGGCTGATTTGCAATAGGTAGTCAGAAGCTCCTTGCACGGATAGATAATATTGTTTTCCATGCTTTACAAGATGACCTGAGAGCGTGACGGTGGCGCCTTTTGGCGTAAAACCATGGTGGCGGATCACACTCTGGATTTCAGCCAGTGTCACTTTATTGACCGGCGCGAGATCTACACTCGCGTTGCCGTCGTTGAGACTAACGGTGACATGCTGGACGCCTGGCAGCTTCAGCAGACCCTGCTGGATGCCATACGCGCAGGGCGCGCAATCCATACCGAATATAATCTGCTGTACGTGCTGTAGCCCGTCGGCGTGTGCCGACACGGACAAAAGCAGGACAGCGGATGTGCACAGGATACATAGCTTTGAATGAAACCTGATAATACCTTTAAACATGATTGCATCCCTCCACTTAGAACCAATACGTGACATCCAGTTTAGCTCGGTAATGTTCTCGGGGCTGAGTGCTATTGAGGGACTGGATTACCGGAAACAGCACGCCGGCCTCGATGCCCCACGCGCCATAGAGCCCCAGCACCGATGGCCCCATGAGCAGCTTGCGGCTGCCACTGTCAATAACCGGCCGGCCGTCTTGTTCATTTCGTGCGGCCCACTCACCGAGTGTTTCGATAAAAAGTCGCCAATCCGCTGCCGGATAATCGTGCCTGAAATACGGCGGCCGCCAGCCCCACACGGCGCTGATGTAGTAGAGATCGCCGAGTTGGGCATCGGTGTACGGAAAATAATGCTGTATGCCGCCACCCAGCCACCAGTAAATTGACCGCGAGGCATAACCGGTCACGGCACCGAAATTCACACCCTGCCCCACTGTTAAGCCATCACGTCGCGAGCCTTGCCCGTCCGATACGCCGAATAGCAGCGTACTCTCATAGCGCTCACCGATCGCGGGTTCCACGCGATGAAATCGCCAAAACAGCGAGCCCTCGATATCCTGAAAAGCTCCCATCATGCTGTCCACGCGCGTGCGAGGTGGCATGCTGAGTGTGTTCCCGGTCGCCAGGGGGAAACTCAGATTGACCTGCAAATCCTCCGTTATTCCATAGCCCAACATGTCGCGGTACATGAGTGCCGTGCCTTGGCTGGTTTCCAGATTCATGACGACCGCATCGCTGCTCCATCCATTCTCGGCCAGGGTGGGAGTCGCAAGACCAAATGCAGGGCCATGGCTGTCAGCTATCGCGGGTAAAGACAGCAAGAGGCCACAACCGACGTTAAAGACAAAACGGATAAACATAACATGGTTCATGCCTAGACTAGCTTCCAACCAGTTGGCGCAACGGGAACAGAAGATACGCGACAAAAAAACCGGAAAGGAAAATCACTACCGCGATCCAGAGGATGCTGCGGTTGAACCGGTCCGCCCGCGCGCATAGTCGCGCAAGTTCCGGATCGGCCGGACAGACTCGCCCCGGCCGATAGATCACCCAGCCGGTGAATACGAGATACGCCCCTGAGACGATGAACATCCAGACCTTGAAGTGGCTGAGCGACACCAGCCAGGGCAGAGAATCCGTGAGAAAGGCCACCGTCCCACCAAGCCCCAGCGTGATCAACAACAGCGGCAGTGCGCAGCACAACAGCGTGCCGCCGGTCAGTAATAACGTCAGCAGGCTAACAGCCGTATCACGCAGACGTTCGCGTACGATCATGGATTCAGACCCGATATGGCTGGACTGTGACCCAGCCTACAACCTGGAGTAAACTCCATGTCAAGGGTTAATCAGCGAATACCGCAATCTGTGGACGTCGAACTCTTTATCTCCCCCTACTGCACCCACTGCGCGGCGGTACGCAAGACGTTGCAGGCAATGCTGTCCGGCTTGCCGGGAGCAACGGTCCGTTACCAGGAACGCAATGTCTTGGAACATCTGGAACGCGCGGTGGCGCTCGGGGTGACAGGGACGCCGGCGCTTGCCATCGGAGGCAGGTTGATCGCGATCCGGAGTTGGCGAGCGAACCGCTTTCGTCAGACCCTGCTCGAGCATCTTGAAAACCGAGGCCAATGAACCATGCAATACCTGATCGGCGATGCCGCGAAAACCCTGAAACTCTCCCCCGACACACTGCGGTATTACGAAAAGATTGGTCTGATTCCGCGTGTAGGCAAGAACCCGTCGGGACGGCGCGTATATTCAGGAAAAGACTTTGCACGATTACGGTTCGTACGACGCGCCCAGAGCATCGGTTTTAGCCTGAGTGAGATTGGTCAATTGCTGAAGCTTCGTGAAAATCCAGTCAGGTGCAGCAAGGCAATTCGTGCGCTCGCGAGCCAAAAGTGCGAGGCTATCAGCGAACAGCTACAAGTCCTGACCAAGGTGCACGGCGAGCTGAGGCTATTGCTTAACCTTTGCAACGGTGATTCAACGCACTGTCCCATACTCGATAATTTGAATCAAGGATGAGGGCTGACTCATTTATAGAAAATGTAAGGACGCCGACGACATCGCATTGACCCATCCCGCCTATGGATAGTGCCAAACGCGGGTAAAGATAGGGTAAATGGGCAGTATTATGGGTAGTTTTTTGACGAGTGCTATTTCGCAGTAAGACCCGGGTTACCTGCGATCTGCCGAGAGTATTTTTATGGTGCCGACCATGCCGGCGGCGTAATGACCAGGCTCATGACAGCCAAATTTAATCGTACCCGGACTGGTGAATTTCCAAATGAGCGTCCCGGATTCGCCCGGCGCAACCGCTATACCATTCGCGTCGTTTTCCATCATGATGGTGTTGTGTTTGGCCAGCATTTCTTTTTCGTGTTCTTCCTGCTCGCTTTTGTTACCGAGAATGAATTCATGAGGTAGCTTGCCGATATTGATAACAATGAATTTTACCGTCTGGCCTGCCTGCACCGTAAGCATTTTAGGTTCAAAGAAGATATCGCCCGCTTGGATCGTAATCACATGATCTACCTTTTTTGCGTCGCCCGGATGCCCAAATGGGAATGAATCCGGCGCCGCGTTATGGGCAAACGTGGGAATGCTCGCGATTCCGACCAGCATCGCTGCTCCAAACTTCATGAATG
>Ga0307372_10012215_pt1 | contig 11302 bp, 9 predicted proteins | sample OX1MG_FD_202533 | JGI IMG/M metagenome (GOLD analysis project Ga0307372, IMG submission 202533) | Soil microbial communities from Risofladan, Vaasa, Finland - OX-1 | ecosystem: Environmental > Terrestrial > Soil > Coastal area > Acid sulfate soil | place: Finland: Risofladan, Vaasa | collected...
CTCGTGGTCGTGGCGGTCAAGACCGATTCCGGTGCCTATCGCATCGTGCGCGATTGCCGCGTCTTCGCTCTCAACATGCTGGGCAAGGACCAGAAGGGCGTGGCCTTCACCTTCTTCAAGCCCTCGGAGGTCAAGGACGGCAAGATCAGCGGCCAGGCCTATCGCAAGGGCGCGACCGGCGCGCCCATTCTGACCGAGGCGCCGGCGGCGATCGAATGCCGCGTCAAGCATCTCGTCGAGGAAGGCGACCATCACGTGGTCGTCGCCGAAGTGGTCGAGGCGCATGTGATGAAGCCGCCGGCGGGCCGGCCCGATGCGGCGATCCTGGAGATGAAGGATCTGGGCGACAACGTGTTCTATGGCGGGTGACACCACGGGGCGGCGGTCATGGAAGAGGTGCTGCTCGAGAGCGTGAGCGACGGCGTCCTGACGCTGACGATGAACCGCCCCGACCGGCTCAACGCCTTGAGCTGGGAGATGTGCGACCGCCTACAGCGCGCGCTGCTCGGCGCCGCTGAGAACCGCGAGATCGGCGCCGTCGTGCTCACCGGCGCTGGCCGCGCGTTCTGCGCCGGCGGCGACGTCAAGGCGATGGCCGAGGCGAAGCACGGCCTCGCTTCCGACGAGGAGCGGGTTGCCGATCTGCGCCGGCGCATGGAAGCGGCGCGGCTCCTGCACGAGATCCCCAAGCCCACGATCGCCATGCTGCACGGGCCGGCGGCCGGCGCCGGGCTGTCGCTCGCGCTCGCCTGCGACCTCCGCATCGCCGGCGAAGACGTGCGGCTCACCACCGCCTTCGCCAAGGTCGCCCTCTCGGGCGATTTTGGCGGGCATTACTTCCTCACCCGCATCGTCGGCACGGCGAAGGCGCGCGAGCTTTACCTCACCGCGCCGATCCTCACCGCCGCCGAGGCGCTGGCGCTGGACCTGGTCCACCGCGTCGTCGCCGATGACGCGCTTGGCTCCGAGACGCAGGCGCTCGCCCGCGCGCTCGCATCGGGGCTGCGCATCGCGCTCGGCTACATGAAGCAGAATCTCAATCTCGCCGCCGCCGGCGCCAGCCTTGCCGCGGTGATGGACGCCGAGGCGATGCGCCACACGCGCTGCACCATGACCGAGGACCATCGCGAGGCCGCCGCCGCGTTCGTCGCCAAGCGGCCGCCGGTCTTCACCGGGCGGTGAGCGTGGTTATGTTGTCCCTGCGATCATCGAGAGGCCGATCATGAGCGAAGGCATCACTATCGAGCGGGTCGATCACATCGGCATCCGCGTGCGCGATTTCGACCGCGCGATGGCCTTCTACCGGGTGCTGGGCTTCACGCTCGCCCACCGCGTCACCTTCGACGCGGTCGCCATCATCCGCAACGAAGCGGGCATCGAGATCAACCTCATCATCAACGCCAATGCCGGCGATCCGGCCAAGAACATCCTGATGGATGTGGGTGATAAATACGCGGGCTATACCCACGTCGCGCTGCGCGTGACCTCGATCCCCGCCACCGTCGCCGCGCTCAAGGCGAACGACATCCTCATCACCCAAGGGCCATCTTCGTTCGGCGACGACGGCAACGTCTCGGTATTCGTGCGCGACCCCGACCGCAACGTCATCGAGCTGCGCGGCCGCGGCCAGGAACAGGTCGAGGGGGTCACGGCCTACGTGCCGTGACGATCAGCGCAGGCTGGCGTTCAATTTGTCGAGCGCGGCCGAACCGGGGCAGAGTTCGGCTTCGCCCAGCGTATTGAGCGGCGGCGCCACCGTGTTGAGGTGGTCGTGGAGGTCGTGCGCCTCGGGATCGACATAGAGCAGCCCGGTCACGATCTCGCCCGCCGCATGCTGCTCCTGTAGATAGTTCATCGCTGAAATGCGGTCGTGCGGATCGAAATCGGCGGCGAGCTTCCTGAGGCGCAGCATGGAGCCGTCATGTTGCACCACGGTCTCGACCGTACCGGGCGCGTAATCGGCGGTGATCTCGTCGCGGCTGGAGATGAAGTCGAGCCGGTTCACCGTCTCGTTGTGCTCGCGCACGTAATCGAAGCTCTTGGTCGATCCTTCGTGGTTGTTGAAGGCGACGCACGGGCTGATGCAGTCGATGAAGGCCGCTCCATTGTGCAACAGCGCCGCCTTGATGAGCGGCACGAGCTGCGCCTTGTCGCCCGAGAAGCTGCGTGCGACGAAGGTGGCGCCGAGCAGCAGCGCCATGCCGATCATGTCGACCGGCGAATCGGAATTCGCGACCCCGCGCTTGCTCTTGGAGCCGCGGTCGGATGTCGCCGAGAACTGTCCCTTGGTGAGGCCGTAGACGCCGTTGTTCTCGACGATATAGACCATGTTGACGCCGCGGCGGATGCTGTGGGCGAACTGGCCGAGCCCGATCGAGGCGCTGTCGCCGTCGCCCGAGACGCCGAGATAGATGAGGTCGCGATTGGCGAGATTCGCCCCGGTCAGCACCGAGGGCATGCGCCCATGCACGCTGTTGAACCCGTGCGCGGGAGCGAGGAAGTAATCCGGCGTCTTGGACGAGCAGCCGATGCCCGACAATTTCGCGATGCGATGCGGCGGCAAATCGAGCTCGAAACACGCCTGGACGATGGCACCGCTGATCGAGTCGTGGCCGCAGCCGGCGCAGAGCGTCGACACCGAGCCTTCATAGTCGCGCCGCGTCAACCCCAGCGCGTTGGTCGGAAGCGAGGGGTGATGAAGCTTGGGCTTGGTCAGATAGGTCATCGTGCGACTTCCCTCAGGGGGGCAACTTTGAGCGCGCCCAACCGCGCGGCGATCTCGCCGATAATGAAGCGCGCGGTGATGGGCGTACCGTCATAGTGCAATACCGGCACGATCCGGGCCGGATCGATGCTGGATTCGGTAACGAGGAGCGATCGAAGCTGCGCGTCGCGGTTCTGCTCGACCAGAAACACCTGGTCGTGGCCGAGCACGAAATCCACCACCTCCTCCGCGAACGGAAAGGCGCGCACGCGCAGCGCGTCTAGATGGATGCCCTGTTCCTCGAGCGAGTCGAGCGCCTCGTGCATGGACGGTGTGGTCGAGCCGAAATAGATTACGCCGTATTTGGTCTTCTGCTTGGCGTCGCGCCGCACCGGGGCGGGCATGAGCGTCTTCGCGGTCTCGAACTTGCGCAGCAGCCGCTGCATGTTGTCGACATAGACCGATCCCAGCTCGCTGTATTTGGCATAGCGGTCGCGCGAGGTGCCGCGGGTGAAGAACGCGCCGCGCGTGGGATGCGTGCCAGGATAGGTGCGGTAGGGAATGCCGTCGCCGTCAACGTCGAGATAGCGGCCGAATTCCTTGCCAGTCTCCAACGCCTCGTAGGTCATGACCTTGCCGCGGTCGTATCTCTTGCTGTCGTCCCAGGCGAAGGGATGGCACAGCCATTCGTTCATGCCGATGTCGAGATCGAGCATGACGAAGATCGGCGTCTGAAGCCGGTCGGCAAGATCGAAGGCCATGGCGCCCATCTCGAAGCACTCGCGCGGGTCCTCCGGGAAGAGCAGCGGGTGTTTGGTGTCGCCATGCGAGGCATAGGCGCAGGAGATGATGTCGGCCTGCTGCGTGCGCGTGGGCATGCCGGTCGAGGGCCCGCCGCGCTGCACGTTGAACAGCACCGCCGGGATCTCGGCAAAATAGGCGAGCCCCAGGAACTCCGTCATCAGCGAGACGCCCGGACCCGCCGTACAGGTGAAGGCGCGCGCGCCGTTCCAGCCGGCGCCGATGACGATGCCGATCGAGGCAAGCTCGTCCTCGCCCTGGACGATGGCATAACGCGCCTTGCCGGTGTCGGGATCGGTGCGATAGCGCCGGCAATAGCGCATGAAGGCCTCGGCCAGCGAGGTCGAAGGCGTGATCGGATACCACGCCGCCACGGTCGCGCCGCCATAGACGGCGCCCAGCGCCGCGGCACTGTTGCCGTCGATGAAGATGCGGTCGCCGACCCGGTCGGCATGGCGCACCTTGAGCCCGATCGGCGCAATCTCCTTCTGGGCATAGTCGCGGCCCATGTGCAGCGCCTGAAGATTGGGCGCCATGAGCTTGTCCTTGCCCTTGTATTGCTCGCCGATAAGGCTCTCGATCACGCTCGCGTCGATGTCGAGCAACGCGGACAGCGCGCCGACATAGATGATGTTCTTGAACAGCTGGCGCTGGCGTGGATCGGTATAGGTGCGGTTGCAGATCTCCGTGAGCGGCATGCCGACGATGTTGATGTCATCGCGGAATCGTGACGGCGGCATCGGCTTGGTCGAATCATAGAAGAGATAGCCGCCGGGATCGATCGAGGCCACGTCCTGAGCCCAGGTCTGCGGATTCATTGCGACCATCAGGTCGACGCCGCCGCGCCGGCCGATATGGCCCGCCTCGTTCACCCGCACCTCGTACCAGGTCGGCAAGCCCTGGATGTTCGAGGGGAAGATGTTGCGCGTCGCCACCGGCACGCCCATCCGCAGGATCGACTTGGCGAAGAGCGTGTTGGCGCTCGCCGAGCCCGAACCGTTGACGTTCGCGAACTTGACGACGAAATCGTTGATGCTGGTTATCGGCTTCGACATGCTGGTCCGGCCAAGGTCATATCCAAAAGGAACTTCTGCATATCCCACGCCCCGGTCGGGCAGCGCTCGGCGCAGAGACCGCAATGCAGGCAGACATCCTCGTCCTTCACCATGACCCGGGCGGTCTTGAGCTCGTCCGAGACATAGAGGTCCTGGGTCCGGTTCTTCGCCGGCGCGGTCAGATGAAGGCGCAGCGCATCCTCTTCGCCGTTGGCGGTGAAAGTGATGCAGTCCATGGGACAGATGTCGACGCAAGCGTCGCACTCGATGCAGAGATCGCGCGTGAACACGGTCTGGACGTCGCAATTGAGGCAGCGCTCGGCCTCGAGCAAGCCGAGCTTCTGATCGAAGCCCAGCTCGACCTCGACGCGCACGTCCTTTAGCGCGACTTCCTTGTCGCGCAAGGGCACGCGGTAACGCAGATCGTTGGAGATGTCATTGTCATAGCTCCACTCGTGGATGCCCATCTTCTGGCTGATGAGCGCCACGTCCGGCGGCGGGCGGTCTTTGACGTCCTCGCCGTTCAGGAGCTTGTCGATCGAGATCGCCGCATCGTGGCCGTGGGCCACCGCCCAGATGATGTTTTTCGGTCCGAAGGCGGCGTCGCCGCCGAAGAACACGGCGGGGATGGTCGATTGCATGGTATGGGGATCGACCTTGGGCATGCCCCAGCGGTCGAACTCAAGGCCGATGTCGCGCTCGATCCAGGGGAAGGCGTTCTCCTGGCCGATCGCCAACAGCACGTCGTCGCAGGCGATATGCTGGTCGGGCTCGCCGGTCGGAACGAGACGGCGCCGGCCCTGATCGTCGAATTTGGCCTCGACCTTCTCGAACAGGACGCCAGTGAGCCGACCGCCCTCGCGAGTGAATTCCTTAGGCACGAGCATGTTGAGGATCGGGATGCCTTCGTGCATCGCGTCCTCCTTTTCCCACGGCGACGCCTTCATCTCCTCGAAGCCGCTGCGCACGATGACCTTGACGTCCTCGCCGCCGAGGCGGCGCGAGGTGCGGCAGCAATCCATCGCCGTGTTGCCGCCGCCCAGCACGATGACGCGCCGGCCGATATGGTCGATATGGCCGAAGGACACGCTCGACAGCCAGTCGATGCCGACATGGATGTTGGCGGCGGCCTCCTGGCGCCCGGGAATGTCGAGCTCGCGCCCGCGCGGCGCCCCCGAGCCAACGAAGATCGCATCATAGTTTTCGGCGAGCAGCGCCTTCATGCTGTCGATGCGATGGCCGAGATGCAGCTCGATCCCCATGTCGGTGATATAGCCGCATTCCTCGTCGGTGACCGCTTCCGGCAGCCGGAAGCGGGGAATCTGCGTCCGCATCATGCCGCCGGTCTTGCCGTCCTGGTCGAACATGACGAGGTGATAGCCGAGCGGCGCCAGGTCGCGCGCGACCGTAAGCGAGGCCGGGCCCGCGCCGATGAAAGCGATGCGCTTGCCGTTCTTGGTCGTCGGGATGCGCGGCAGCCGGTCGCGGATGTCGGTCTTGTTGTCGGCGGCGACGCGCTTCAGGCGGCAGATCGCGACCGGCTCCTTCTCGACCCGGCCGCGCCGGCAGGCTGGCTCGCATGGACGGTCGCAGGTGCGGCCCAGGATGCCGGGGAAGACATTCGAATGCCAGTTCAGCATGTAGGCGTCGCTATAGCGACCGGCGGCGATCATGCGGATGTATTCCGGAACGGGCGTATGCGCCGGGCATGCCCACTGGCAATCCACGACCCTGTGGAAATAATTGGGCGAAGCAATATCGGTGGGCTTCAACGCGCCTTCTCCTTGGGCAGTCCCATCGCTGGCGACTCGGATTCCTATCGAGCCCTGCAGCGTCCGGGCATTGCCGCCGCATTGTCGCGCTCGCGAAGCCGAACATACCCGGCGGCGCCATTGACGGTGCCCGACCTAGTCTGCATAGCGCCCTCCTGCATCGCGCCGTTCGTACCACCGGCGGCTTTTGGCAGTTGGAAGCCGATTGGGGCCGTCACTCTGCCCGATCGACCCTCAAATCGCAACACTCGCAACGCCAGCCCCGGTCACAGCTTTGCGATTGTTGCGGTGTCGCCCGGGCGCGGCAACGTTCAGGAATGCATAGCTCCATCCCTGAAGGCGCATCGGGACCGCCGCGCCGAACCAAGCGGTCGTGGCAGGCTTAACGTCGATGCAACCAAGGCCCAGGTCCCACGGAACGACCGCTGCCGCGGCACCGGCATCAAGCGCATTTGGAAGTTATTGATGACATTGAGAAAAGCGCCTCATCCCGGGTGCCGGCGATGGCCTTCGACGCATGGCCCGGCGGGATTGCGCCGCCGCCGCCCACCCGGTAAGTCAATGGCGGTGGGCACGGTGCCGTCGCGGCGATCGGCCCTCGACCCGAGCGGAGCCCGTAGCGGCGAGATCCCGGCATGATACTGACCCCGGTCGCGCCCGATCGGCTGCGCCGCACGCTCGCGGCCTTCGAATCGGCGCTCGCAGCGCCGCCGGCAGGACGCGTATTCCGTCGTATCGCCGTCCCGGCCTGGGGCGTGCGTGCGCGAGGGCGCGACGCGGCGCTGCATCACCGCCAGGCCCTTGCGCTCGCGGCCTCGTTCGGCATGGGGCTGCGCCGCGGCCCGCCCCAGTCCGGCGCCGGCTGGGACGGGCGGACGCTTCGTACCGGCACAGAGGCCTATGTCCTGCTGCATGAGATCGCGCATTTTCAACTCGCCGCCCCGTCCCGCCGTCGCCGCATCGATTTCGGCCTGGGCGCCGGGCCGGAGACCGGCGACCGCGCCCGTGCCGAGCGCGGCGCCAGCCTCGACGGTCTCGCACGCGAGCGCGAAGAGGCGATGGCATCGCTGCTCGGCATTCTCTGGGAGGCGGCGCTCGGCCAGCCGGCGCTCGCCTCGTTCCTCGATCAGAACTGGCTCGAGGGTGCGCCGCACCGCGGAGCGGCCCGACATTTTTCGACCGTCCTCGCGCAACTCGCGGCCGGCGGCTTCGTCACTGCGACCGGCCGGCCGACCCGGCGCCTGCGCCGCAGCGAAGACGCCGTCCGCGGTCCCGGCCGGTCCTCGTTGTCGGGCCCGGTGTGAAATCGCGGAGTCTCGACCGGCGGAAGGTGGCGGCGCTTGGAGCCGGAATGATCGGAAACCGCGTGCCCGCGATGCAAGCGCGGGACACGCCCCCTGCGGTGGACCGCTATGGGTCATGCGAAGCCGGTCCCGGTCAGGAAATCGGGATTGCTCTCGCGCAGCTTTTGCGCCGCGAGCGCGAGCAGCAGATGCCGGAGCCGGGCGCGCACCGGGTCCGGCGCGTCGAACCGTCCGGCGCGGAGATCGGCCGCAAGCCGGCGTAACAGGCGGGCCCCGTCGAGCGGCCCATAGAGAAGGCGCAACTCCGCCGCGACCGCGTCGTAAGCCGTCATGCCGAAGCCTTGCTCGCGCACGGCGATGTCGCGGGCGCGCCGCACGAGATGCCACTCGGCGGCGGGCGATGCGTCCGCGAGCGCCAGGAGCTGGGCCGCTTCGGGCGGATCGCGCATCACCAAAGCTCCGTGAGCCGCAGCAGCTCGAACTCGCATTCGGCGGCGCGCCTTCCGGTGAGCGCCAGATCGAGCGAACGCTCACCCTGGACGAGAAATCGATTGCGCTGCAGGAGGGCGATGACCAGCCATTTGAGCGCCGCCATGGCCTCCCAATAATGCACACGCTCGGGATCGAGGCGGCGGCCGGAGGCGGCGGCGTACCCGCGTTCGAATGCGGCGCGCGTGCCGATGCCGCCCGCCTCGCGATCGTAAGCGCCGAAGCGCCAGCAACGCGAGCAGAACCAGCCCAGATCCTCGTCGGGGTCGCCCCATTGCGCGAATTCCCAATCGAGCACCGCGGTCGGCCGGCCCGCGGCGACGAGATAATTCCCGGTACGAAAATCGCCATGGCAGAGAACGGCCGAAGCCGGCGGCGGCGCGCGAAGCAGCAGCGCGCGCATTCCCCACTCGGCCGCGGGCCGCGCCTCGTCCACGGCGTCGAGGAGACGGCGAAATTCGGCGAGCCGCTCCCGCGCCGGATCGGCGGGCGGCGGTCCCAGGAACGCCAAGGCCGCGGGCGACGGCACGATGCCATGGATCGAAGCGAGCATGCGGCCAAGCCGCTCCGCCAGGCCGTCATCGGCCGCAGCAGCGACGAGCGGCGTCGGATCGGCGCTGCCCGCGACGGTGCGGGTCAGATGGAACGGTGCGCCGATCGCCGCCGGGTCGCCGCAGTAAAGGATCGGCTCGGGGACCGCCAGACGCTCGCCGTGCAGAAATCGCAGCAAGGTGAATTCGTCGGCGAGATCGAGCCCCAGACCGAGCGCGGTCTCGCCCCCGGTCCGCAGCACCAGATCGAGCGACGCCCCATCGATGTCGCCCATGAGCCGCGAATGGCGGCGCACCGCCCCGCCGGCAACCGGTTCCATCGCCACGATCGTCGCGGCGGTGGCGCCCGTGGCGCGGGCGATCACGCCGGCGAGACGCCGCCGCGTTTCGCCGTCGCCGGCGTTCACACCGCGCTCACCGCATGCCCGCCATCGACGGGAATGACGGCACCGGTGACATAGGCGCCCGCTTCGGCGCACAGGAGCAGCAGCACGCCGTCGAGATCGGGCGGCTCGCCGCTGCGGCCCAAAGGAATGCGCTTGACCAGCGCGCGGCCGATCTCGCTTTGCAGGAAGGCGCGGTTGAGATCGGTCTCGAAATAGCCCGGCGCGATCGCGTTGACGTTGATGCCGTAGCGCCCCAGCTCCAGCGCGAGCGTGTGCGTGAGATGCACCAGTCCCGCTTTCGCTGCCGCATAGGCGGGGACATTGCGAATGGTGCGCAGCGCCAGCAGCGAGGCGATGTTGACGATGCGCGCCGGACGCCGCGCCGCGATCCACAGCGCCGCCAGCTCGCGCGACATCAGCCAGGCCCCCTTGAGATTGGTGTCGACGACCCCGTCCCAGTCCGCCTCGGTATGTTCGAGGAGCGGCTTCGAGACGACGATGCCGGCGTTGTTGACGAGAATGTCGATGGGCCCGTGGCGCGCCTCGGCCGCATCGACCGCGCGGCGCACGCTCGCGTAATCGGTCACGTCGCAGACGAGCGCCGCGGCCCGCCCGCCGGCCTGCGTGATCGCGGCCGCCGTCTCGGCGAGACGCTCGGCGCGGCGCGCCAGCAACACGACCGCGGCGCCGGCACCCGCGAGCACCTCCGCGAAATGCCGGCCGAGCCCGCTCGAGGCCCCGGTTACCACCGCCGTCCTTCCGGCAAGATCGAAAGCGGCCATCGTCTATGGCTCGAGCGCGCGTGCCTGGTCGCGCAGCATGAATTTCTGGATCTTGCCGGTCGAGGTCTTGGGCAGCGGGCCGAACACCACGGTCTTCGGCACCTTGAAATGGGCCATGTTGTCGCGGCAGAACGCAATGATGTCCGCGTCGGTTGCGCTTGCACCCGGCTTGAGCATGACGAAGGCGCAAGGGCTTTCGCCCCATTGCGCGTCGGGCCGCGCCACCACCGCCGCCTCCATCACCGCCGGATGGCGATACAACACCTCCTCGATCTCGAGCGAGGAGATGTTCTCGCCGCCCGAGATGATGATGTCCTTGGAGCGGTCCTTGACCTCAACATAGCCGTCGCCATGCATGACGCCGAGATCGCCGGTATGGAACCAGCCGTCGGCGAACGCGGCCGCGGTCGCGTCCGGGTTCTTGAGATAGCCCTTCATCACCGTGTTCGAGCGCAGCATCAGCTCGCCGATGGTGGCGCCGTCGGCGGGCACGTCCCGCATCGTCTGCGGATCGACGACGCGGACGCCGGCGAGCGTCGGAGAGGCGACGCCCTGGCGCGCCATCATGGCGGTGCGTCCCTCGAGCGGCAGCGCGTCCCAATCCGCCTGCCAGGCGCAGAACGTCGCTGGCCCATAGGATTCGGTGAGGCCGTAGAGATGGGTGACGCGGAAGCCCATGCGCTCCATGTTGGCGATCACCGTAGTGGGCGGTGCCGCGCCCCCCGTCGCGACCTCGATGACGCGATCGAACCGGCGCTTCACCGATTCCGGCGCGTGGACCAGCATGTTGAGCACGATCGGCGCGCCGCACAGATGGGTCACCCCATGGGAAGCGATCGCGGCGAAGATCTGTGCCGGCTCGACGCGGCGCAGACAGATATGCGTGCCGGCCGCCGCCGTCACCGCCCAGGGATAGGTCCAGCCGTTGCAGTGGAACATCGGCAGGGTCCAGAGATAGACCGTGCCGGGCGTGAGGCCAAAGGCCATGATATTGCCGATCGCGTTCAGGAACGCGCCGCGATGGTGATAGACTACGCCCTTGGGGTTGCCGGTCGTGCCGGAGGTGTAATTGAGGGCGATCGCCTGCCACTCGTCCGCGGGCGGCGCCCATTCGGCCTCGGGCTCGCCGGTCGCGAGGAAGGATTCATAATCCATTTCGCCCAGCAGCTCCCCACCGGCATGCAGCGGATCGTCGATGTCGATGACGGTTGGCCGCCGCACGAGGGCGTCGAGCGCGGCACGGATGGTCGGCGAGAACTCGCGATCGGTGATCAGCACCTTGCTCTCGGCATGGCCGAGGATGAAGGCGATGGTGCGCGCATCGAGACGGTAGTTGAGCGCATTGAGCACTGCACCCGCCATGGCGACGCCGTAATGTGCCTCGAGCAGGGCGGGCACGTTGGGCGCCATCACCGACACCGTGTCGCCCGGGCCGACCCCGCGCCGGCGCAGCGCATC
>Ga0307372_10012218_pt1 | contig 11300 bp, 10 predicted proteins | sample OX1MG_FD_202533 | JGI IMG/M metagenome (GOLD analysis project Ga0307372, IMG submission 202533) | Soil microbial communities from Risofladan, Vaasa, Finland - OX-1 | ecosystem: Environmental > Terrestrial > Soil > Coastal area > Acid sulfate soil | place: Finland: Risofladan, Vaasa | collected...
TCGAAGAGATTTTAGAGGCGCTCGACATCATCGCCTCGACCGATTCCGCCAGCCACGCCTACACCATCACCGGCGGCAGCGTCACGCGCGAGCTCAAGGGAATGGGTGAAGCCGACTTCTACGCCCAGTACGCCCAGGCCATCGAGGCGCGCTTCCCCGGCCGCTGGATCGGCAAGATGGTGGCGCAGGCGCTACCCAAGGACGAGGCACGGAAGTTTAAAGAAGCCGGCATTCAGATCTACCACCCCAACTATGAGATCTGGGACGAGCGGCTGTTCTCGATCATCTGCCCCGGCAAATCCCGCTATGTCGGACGTGGCGAGTGGCACCGGCGCATCCTCGATGCGGCCGAGATCTTCGGCCCCTCGCACGTGATCCCCAATTTTGTCGCCGGCATTGAGATGTCGAAACCGCACGGCTTCACCGCGGTCGAGGACGCCATGCGCTCGACCGGCGAGGGGCTGGAGTTTTTCATGTCCCACGGCGTGTGCCCGCGCTTCACCACCTGGTGCGCCGAGCCGCTGACCACGCTGGGCAAGGCAACGCCGGGGGGCGCGCCGCTGGAGTACCATCTGCGGCTGCTCGAGACCTGGCGGGACACCCACGCCAAATACAAACTCCCAGTTCCGCCCGGCTACGGCGATCCCGGCATGGGGCGGGCGGTGTTCTCGGTCAGCTCCTTCATGGACGTGATCACCGCGCCCGCCTGAGCCTCGCGCTCCCCTTGACAGCTTAGGAAAGGACGCGCTACATTCCTAATCGGCTTAGGAATGTATATGGCGAACGAAGCTCAACTCCTTCCCGGCACGCTGGATTTGCTCATTCTCAAGGCGGTATCCCTGGGTTCCCTCCACGGGTACGGCATCCTGTTGCGCATCGGGCAGATCTCCGGCGACGCGTTGGTGATCGAGCAGGGCGCCTTGTATCCCGCGCTGTTCCGTCTCGTTCGGCACGGATTCCTCACGGCGGATTGGGGAACCTCCGACAACAACCGCCGCGCCAAGTTCTACCAGCTCACCGCCGCGGGGCGGAAGCGGCTGCGGGAAGAGGTGGCGGGCTGGAACCGCCTGGCGATGGCGATCGGCACGGTGCTGAGCGCGGAACCGGAGGAGGTATGAAGATCACTCCTAGGGCTCGGAGCTGGTTCGCCTTCGTCTTCCGCCGAACGCAAGTGGAGTCGGAGATGAACGAGGAGTTCCGCGTTCACCTGCAGCTCCGCGCGGACGATCTGCGACGGCAGGGGCTCACCCGCGCCCAAGCCGAACGGCAAGCGTGGATCGAGTTTGGCGGCTTGGAGCGCTACACGGAGGAGTGCCGGGAAGCCCTCGCCGGCCGGCTCCTGCGCGAGTTATGGGGGGATATTCGCTACGGCTTGCGCCAGTTGAGCCGCAACCCAGGGTTCACCGCCGTGGCTCTCGCCACCCTCGCCCTCGGCATCGGCGCCAGCGGCGTCATCACCCACGCCGGCCCACCGGCGGTGATCTCCGGTCAGGAGTGCACCTGGCAGTACTTTAACGTGCTCGGCATCCAACCCGAACTGGGCCGCACTTTCACCACAGCCGACGACCGCGTGGGCGCGGGCGATGTGGTGGTTATCGCCGACTCGCTGTGGCATGAGCGTTTCAGCGGCGATCCGAACATTCTGGGCAAGACCATGGAGTTGGACGCCAAGCCGCGCGTTATCGTCGGCGTCATGCCCCCAGGGTTTCCCGGCTTGTCCGCTGCCAAGGATGCCGCCCAATACTGGACGCCTCTGGGCGCCCAGGCCAACAAGAACTCTCTGATGGACCGCGACAACCATGCCGGTCTCACCGGCCTCGGCCGTCTCAAGCCCGGCGTCACCCTCGCCGCCGCCCGCGCCGATCTCAGCCGCATCGCCCACAACCTGTCGCAGCAATACCCCAAGAGCAACACCGATGAAGGGATCGCCGCGGTGAGCTATCTCGACCTCGTGGTACAGCATGACGGTCCCGAAGCGCTCTGGATCCTGTTGGCCGCCGTCGGCCTGTTGCTGTTGATCGCCTGCACCAACGTCGCCAACCTGCTGCTGGCGCGCGCCGCCACCCGCCAAAAGGCGAATGCCATCCGCTCCACCCTGGGCGCTTCCCGCGCCCGGCTCATCCGTGGACATCTGACCGAAAGCCTCTGCCTGGGCGTGGCCGGCAGCGCCCTGGGCCTGCTGCTGGCCGGGCTCGCCATGCGCGCCGCCCCGGTCCTGATCCGCCCCGAGCTGGGCATGGCCCGCGCCGGCCAGCTCTCGCTCGACTGGCGCGTGCTGGCCTTCACCGTCCTGCTGGCCTTGGCCACCAGCGTCCTGTTCGGCCTCGCTCCCGCCTGGCATGCCAGCCGGACGAGCCTCGCCGGGGTGCTGAAAGAGGGAGGGTACGACTCCGCCGCCGGCGGCAGCGGCACGCGCTTGCGTGGCATCCTGGTCGCGGCTGAAATGGCCCTGGCTCTGGTACTGTTGGCCGGCGCCGGCCTGCTCATCCGGAGCTTGCTGCGCCTGCAGCAGGTCAATCCCGGCTTCAACCCTGACCACGTGCTCACCTTCGAGGTCAGCTTGCCCAGCGCCAAGTACCCTAAGGAGAAACAAACGCTCGAGTTTTTCCGCCAAGCCCGGGCGCGCCTCGCCCGCCTGCCCGGCGTCACCGCCGTTGGCACCATCAACCCGCTGCCCTTTGGTGGGAACGACTGGGAGGACAGCTTCACCATCGTCGGCCGTCCCCAGCCCCCTCCCGGCCAAGGCCCCTCAACCAACTACGCCGTGATCTCCGGCGATTACTTCCACGCCATGGGCATGCGCCTAGTGCGCGGCCGCGCCTTCAACGATACCGATACGTCAGCGTCGACGCCGGTGGCGATCATCGACGACACCTTCGCCCGCCGCTACTGGCCGGGCAGCGATCCACCCGCCAACGCCCTGGGCAAACAAATTCATCTCAATGGCCACGACCGCACCGTGGTCGGCGTTGTGGCCCGCGTGATGGATTTCGGCCTGGATCAATCCACCGAAATGGACCGTCTGCCGGAGAGCTTCGTCCCTCTTATGCAGCTCACCTACGCCCTATCCGGCATCGACTTCGCCGTGCGTACCCGCCAGGCCGATCCCATGCAGTTGCGGGGCGAGGTGACCGCCGCCATCCAGTCGCTCGACGCCGGCCAGCCGCTGGACGACATGATGACCATGAACCAGCGCATCGCCCTCTCGCTGGCACAGCGGCGATTGACGCTGTGGCTGATGGGCGCCTTCGCCGTGCTGGCGCTGACCCTGGCGGCGATCGGCATCTATGGCGTGCTGAGCTACGCCGTCGCCCAGCGCACACACGAGATCGGCATCCGCATGGCGCTCGGCGCCGGCCGCGGCAGCGTCCTCGCCCTCGTGCTCGGCCACGGCATGCGCCTAGCCGGCGCGGGCGCGCTGGCGGGGCTGGCGGCGGCGCTGGCGCTGGGCCGCTTCGCCGCCTCCTACCTTTTTGGCGTAAGTTGGCGCGATCCGCTCACGCTGGCCGCGGTACCGCTGCTGCTGCTCGCGGTCGCAGCGCTGGCCTGTTACGTGCCCGCCCGCCGCGCCAGTCGCACCGATCCCTGGACCGCGCTCCGCAAGGAGTGATCCCCCAAGGCGGTTTCAATCGCCAATTGACCAGTCTAGTCACTTGGGCTAGCATGGGGGCATGGCAGCCAAGGCGAAGATGGCGAAGCGGAAATCCTATGGCTTGGCCGAGGCGAAGGCACGGCTGAGCGAAGTAGTGCAAAAGGCCCAGACCGATGGTCCTCAGCAGATCACCTATCGGGGCCGGCCGGCCGTGTATGTCGTATCGGCCGAGGAGTGGGAAAAAAAGCGCAAGCCCAAGCAGAACCTCTGGGAGTTCCTGCGCGATTCGCCGCTGCGCGGCTCTGGCATCGATTTGGAGCGCATTCGAGATTACCCACGTCCGGTTGACTTGTGAGTTTCTTGCTCGACACATGCGCCATTTCTGAAATGGCGCGACCGCATCCCCATCCCGGTCTTACGGCGTGGATGGAAGGCCACGCGGCCGAGCTTATACAGGCCAGCGTGATCACCGTGGCCGAGCTGCATTTTGGCGTCCAACGGCTACCCCATGGGTCCAGACGCAATCAGCTCCAAGCTTGGCTTGACCATGCCTTCCGCGTCTACTTCGAGGGCCGTATCCTCCCCATCAGCGAGACGATTGCCCGGCGATGGGGCGTGATTGTGGCGGCGCGCAATGCCGAAGGCCGCCCCATCAGCACCATGGATGCTTTTCTCGCCGCCACCTGCGCGGTGCATGACCTGGCCTTGGTGACGCGCAACGTGGCCGATTTCGAGGGCAGCGTCGAACGCATCGTCAATCCCTGGATTTGACCGCCCAATCGAGCGGGAACTTTCGTGGCCTTGACATCCGACTAACTATGCGTATAGTTGGCACAATGCCGACCGCACGGCTCACCCAACTCGAAATGCGGATCATGGACGCGCTCTGGCGCCACGGCGCCTGCTCGGTGCGTGAAATCCAGGAGACGTTCCCCGAGCCGCATCCGGCTTACACCACCGTGCAGACGACGGTGTACCGCCTGGAACGCAAGCAGGCGCTGCGCTGCGTCAAGCGCGTCGGCAACGCCAACATCTTCGCTGCTTCAATCACGCGCGAGCAGGCGCAGCGGCGCATCCTGGACGAGTTGCTGGCCGCCTTTCGCGGACACGCGCGCATGGTCATGGCACACCTGGTGGAATCGGGCGAGCTGACACTCGACGATGTGAAGGAAGCCGAGAAGGCGCTGCGCGCGCAGGCGCAAATCAAAGCCAAGGGGGACAAGGAGAAGCGGAAATGAACGCCATGGTACCGCTCCTGCTGAATCATCTGTGGCAGGCCACGATAATGGCGGCAGCCGTCCTGCTGGTGGGATCGGCGCTGGGCCGCTACCGCCCGGCCATGCGCTTCCGCCTATGGACGGTGGGTTCGCTTCAGTTCCTGTTCCCGCTGGCGCTGCTCGTCGATCTTGGGGGTTTGCTGTACCAGGTCCGCCCGGCTGCCGCGGCGATGAGAACAAGCCTTCCGCTCGCGCGGCAGTTGGGGGCGGCGCTCTTTGTGCCCGCTTCCAGCATCAGCACTGATCAGATCGCCAGCCATTGGGCCTTCCCCTGGATGGCGCTGCTGCTGGCGGCTTGGGCATGCGGCACTCTGGCCGTGCTCGCGATTTGGCTGCGTGCATGGCTGCGCATGCGCGCCCTGGCGCAGAATGCCACCCCCCTCGACCTGGGCCTGACGGTGCGTACGGTCAGCGGGCCGGCCCAACTCGAGTTGGGCGTGTTTGGCGTGCTGCGGCCGGTGCTTTTCGTCCCCGAAGGGCTGCCGCAGACGCTCTCCGCAGGGGAGCTGCGCGCCGTGCTGGCGCATGAGATGTGCCACGTGCGCCGCCGCGACAACCTGTGGGCGGCGCTGCAGATGCTGGTGCAGGCGGTCTTCTGGTTTCACCCGCTGGTATGGTGGCTGGGACGGTGCATGGCGCGCGACCGGGAGCTGGCGTGCGACGAGGGCACGCTGCGCCACGGTGCGCAAGCCGACGAGTACGCCACGGGGTTGCTGAAGGTTTGCAGGCATTACATGAGCGCTCCGGCGGCGTGCATGGCCGGCTTGTCGGGCTCTGATCTGAAGCGGCGCGTGCTCTGGATCGCTGGCGGCGCGCTGGCTCCGGCGTTGGGCGCGCGCGTGCGGTGGCTGCTGGCTCTACTCTTAGCCGGGGCCGTCGCCACCCCACTCGCTGCCGGCATGCTGCAATCGCAAGCTGCCGCATCTTCACCGCACTTCGAGGTTGCCTCCATACGCGCCTGGGGAACGCACGACCGCCTGCCGATTGGATTCGTCGTCGGCGTGCAACTGTCGCCTGGCCGCGTGCTGGGACAGTGCGTGGGTCTGGGTTCGCTGGTCTATTTTGCCTATCGCCTCACCGGCACCGAGCGCGTCGAAGGCATGCCGAAGTGGGCCCAGGCCTTCTGTTCCCCAACCGGCGCGACGAATGCATACCTGCTACAAGCGACGATGCCCAAGGGAACGACTGCGGACCAGGCCAGGCGCATGATGCAAACCTTGCTGGCCCGGCGGTTCCAATTCGCCGCGCATTGGGAAACACGCCAGATGCCCGTGCTCGCACTCGAGGTGGCCAAGGGCGGCTTGAAGGTTAAGCCGTCCGACCCTGCTCTCGACCCGCCCCGTCCGCGAGGTGTTGCCAGTTGTCCGGTCGATGCGCCTGGATGTCAAACCCTTTGCTGTGGTTCGACCACCATGACCGAATTGGCCGGCTCGCTGAGTTTTGTGTTGGGCCGCCCTGTCATTGACCGGACCGGCGTTTCTGGGAGTTATCTCTTGGGCCCGTACGGCAGACTTCAGTGGCGCGGCGATCGGGAAGCGACATCATCGCTGCCGGCACTGCCGACGCTGTTGCGCGAACAATATGGCTTGGACCTCAATGCGGAGCACGGGCCGGTCAAAGTGCTGATCATCACCCATGCCGCGCGGCCGCGCCCCGACTGAGGTTTAGTAGCGATCCAACCAAGCGAGCACGTCGCGGCGCATCGCCGGCGTCTCCTCGTGGCCGCAGTCGAACAGCTCGATGCGGCAGGCCTCCTCGCGGCCGGCGGCGCGGTAAAGGGGCATCACCTGATCGCGGATGGCCGCGACGCCGGCGGGCGGGGTGAGCGGATCGCGACGTCCGTTGACGCTGAGGCGCGCGCGGGGCGCGATCAGGGCATTGATCTGGGCGGCGTCGAAGTGTTTCAGCAGGGACGGCACGTAGTAGTAGATGCCGTGGCCGCTCAAACCGCCCGAGGCGATCAGCGCCTGGTACTCGGTGAGGCAGCAGAGGTCGACCGTACACGCGACGCGCGGATCGAGCGCCGCCAGCCACCACGCCTTGGTGGCGCCCATCGACAAGCCCAGCACGCCCAGGCGCGCCGGATCGACTTCGGGGCGGCTGGCGAGGTAATCGAGCGCGCGCCACTCGTCGAAGAGCATCATGCCCCACAGGACCTGGCCCTGCCAGAGCATGCGCTTGAAGGTGTCCTCTTCGCCGCGCCGTCCGTCGGCATCGTGCTGGCGCCCGCCGAAGCACCAGCTATCGATGGCGAGCGTGACCAATCCCCTGGCGGCGCATTCGGACGCGTAGGCGGGCTGCACGGAGCAGCCCTGGAGCAACTGTTCCTTACCCAGCGCGTACTCGCCGCCGTGCCAGTGCAAATAGAGCAGGCCGGGCGCGCGCGGCGGGCGGCGATCTGGGATGAGCAGCAGCGCCGGCACGGGCTCGATGCCGTTGAGATCGAGCTCCAGGCGTTCCAGCGTATAGCCGGGATGCCGCTCGCGGCTCAGCAAGCGTGGGGAGGGGAGTGGGGGCGCCTGCGGCAGATCGCCCAGCAAGTCCCAAAGCTGCTGCCGGCGCGCCGTGGCCTCCATGGGATTAGGGCGCGGGCTCGACTTTGAGGTATCGCGTCCAACTCGCCGGAGCGTTGCCCAAATCGCGGGCGAGCGTGAGTTTGGCGAGGTTGTGGGCGTAGACGCTGCCGATAAAATCCTGCTCGGCGGCTGAGACCTGCTGTTGCGCCTGAATCAACTCGACGGTGTTGATGACGCCGGCCTGGAACCGGTCCCGGGTCATCTGCAGCGCCTGTTGGGCAACGCTGAGATTGTTTTGCGCCACCTGCACCTCGCTGGCGGCGGTGTTCAGATCGAGGTAATCCTCCTGCACCTGGGCCTCGATTTGGGAGTGCAAGTCGGCGGCTTCCGATTGCCGTTGGGCGAGGGCGGCCTCGGCCTGCTCGATGTCGCCGGAGGTGCGGCCGCCATGCCACAGCGGCAGGTTGAGCGTGCCGGCGAGCGTGAAAACGCCGTGCGAATTCTGCGCGATCGAAGTTCCGATCACGCCATAGCTGCCGGCGATGCTGGCCGAAGGCAGACGTTCGGCGCGCGCGGCGGCCACGCTCATCTGCGCGGCGCCGGATTGCGCGGCTGCGGCTTCGAGGTCCGTGCGCTGGCGCAGCGCCAACGCCACCGCCTGCTCCTCCGTCATCGCCGGGGGCGGCGCAAACGGCACCGCGTCGGTGATCTGGTAAGCGGAGTTCGGCGGCAATCCAATCATGCGCGCCAGCTCGATTTTGCGTTTGGCCAGGTCGTTGCGCAGCGTGGCCAACTGCAACTGCTGGATGGACGCCTGCACCTGATTCTGGTTGACCGTCAGTTGCGGCGCCGCCCCCACGCCGCGGCGCTGTTGCGACTGGTTGAGGATGGCGTTCGCAGTGGCAAGTTGCGCCTCGGCCGCGCCGATCCGCGACTCGGCGGCGATCACGCCCAGGTAGGCGCCACCGACGCCCAGCACCACCAGATCGCGGGCGTTCTGAAACTCGAGCTCCGTAGCCCGCAGCGACTGCTGCCGGGAGCGGTAGTTATTGAGCGCGGTGAAGTCGAGCAACGACTGCGACAGGGATGCTTGCAGATCCATGTAGCTGAACGGCCCCACCACGCCGGGAATCGAGAACCCCGCCGAGGAGGGCAGCTTGAAGTTGAATCCGGTGGCCCGCAGGCTGAGCTGCTCGAGCTGTTCGGTCAGGCTGCCGTTGAGGTTAGGCATGAGCGCCGCGCGCGCGCTGCGGCTCTGGCCCGCAGCCTGGCGCACCGCGTTCGACCATTGCGCGGCGCCGAGATTATAGGACAACCCGCGTTGGATGGCGTCGGCGAGCGAGAGCTTGCCGTTAAAGGCCGGCGCCGCCGGCGCTATGCTGCCGGCGAAGGCGCCTTGGGCCACCACGTTCGGGGAGAGCGTGTTCACGCCCGCGCCGGGCGTGGCGTTCTGTGTCGCGGTCACCGAACCCGCCTGTGGGTTCAGTCCGGAGAGCGGCAAGGGCATCGCTTGCGCGGCCGAGGCCGCCGGTGCGCCGCCCAACCCTTGCGCCGCCGCCGCCCCCGCCAGGAGCAGCGCACATCCTGAGGAACGTACCCAGTGGCGCACCCACTGGCCACTTTTAACCCGATCCGCTACGCGGGCGACTGGCACTGGCAACTCCTAGAGCAGATCGGCCTGCGCGAAGAAGAATGCAATCTCCTGCCGCGCCGTCTCCGCGGCGTCGGAGCCGTGAATGGCGTTGCGCTCGATGGAGGTGGCGTACAACTTCCGCAACGTCCCCGGCTCGGCCTTGGCGGGGTCGGTGGCGCCCATCACGCGGCGCAGCTCGGCCACCGCGTTCTCCCGCTCCAGCACCACCGGCACGACCGGGCCTTCGGTCATGAAACGGACCAGATCCTGATAAAAGCCGCGCTCGCGGTGCACGGCGTAGAACGCCTCCGCCTGCTCGCGGCTCAGCCGCAGCCGCCGCAATCCGACGATGCGGAAGCCGGCCTGTTCCAGGTGGGCGAGGATGGCGCCGGTGTGGTGAGCGGCGACGGCGTCGGGTTTAACGATGGTGAGAGTGCGTTCAGTGGACATACCGTTTCAAGGTCTCGCCCATTTCGGCGGGGCTGACACAGACGTGGATACCGGCGGCGCGCATGGCCGCCATCTTCTCGGCCGCAGTGCCTTTGCCGCCGCTGATAATGGCGCCGGCGTGGCCCATGCGGCGTCCGGGAGGCGCCGTCTGGCCGGCGATAAAGCCGACCACCGGCTTTTTCACATGCTGGCGGATGTACTCCGCCGCCTCTTCTTCGGCCGTACCGCCGATCTCGCCGATCATGACGATGGCGTCGGTGTCCGCGTCGCGGTTGAACATCTCGATGGCATCGCGATGGGTGGTGCCGATGATGGGATCGCCGCCGATACCGATGGCGGTCGATTGCCCAATGCCCAATTGCGTGAGCTGGTGGACGGCCTCGTAGGTCAGTGTGCCGCTGCGGCTGACGATGCCGACGCGTCCGGGCTTGTGGATGTGTCCCGGCATGATCCCGATCTTGCACTGCCCGGGGGTGATGATGCCGGGGCAGTTAGGCCCAATCAGGCGCGAGGCCGAGGTGCGCACGGTGCGCCAGGCGCGAGACATGTCCAGCGCCGGAATGCCTTCGGTGATACAGACGACGAGCGGCAGGGCGGCGGCGACAGCCTCGAGGATGGCGTCGGCGGCGAACGGCGGGGGCACGAAGATCACCGTGGTGTTGGCGCCGGTGGCTTCGACCGCCTGCGCGACGGTATCGAAAACGGGCACGCCCTCGTGGGTTGTGCCGCCTTTGCCGGGCGTGACCCCGGCCACCACCTGGGTACCGTACTCGCGGCACATGCGGGCGTGGAAGCTGCCTTCGCGGCCGGTGATGCCTTGCACGCAGAGGCGAGTGTTGCGATCGACGAGAATACTCATGGGAAGAAGTGAGTCGTGAGCGGTTGTCAGTGAGCCGTGGCGGCATGGGCGGCGGCGACCACTTTTTCGGCGGCGTCCTTCATGCCTTCGGCCACGATGACCTTCAGTCCGGAATCGGCCAGAATTTTCCGTCCCTGATCCACGTTGGTGCCTTCCATGCGGATCACCAAAGGCAGGTTCAGTTGCACGGCGCGCGCCGCCTCGACCACACCGGTGGCGAGTGTATCGCAGCGCAGGATGCCGCCGAAAATGTTGATCAACACCGCTTTCACGGCCGGGTCCTTCAGCAAAATCTGGAACGCATGCCGCACCTGCTCGCTGCTGGCGCCGCCGCCGACATCGAGGAAGTTGGCGGGCGAACCGCCGGCGTACTGGATGATGTCCATGGTCGCCATGGCCAAGCCGGCGCCGTTGACCATGCAGGCCACGTTGCCATCGAGCTTGATGTAGTTGAGTCCGTACTGGCTGGCTTCGACCTCCAGCGGCGCTTCTTCGTTCAGGTCGCGCAGCGCTTTGAGTTCGGGATGGCGGTAGAGGGCGTTGTCGTCAAGGTTGATCTTGGCGTCCAGCGCCACCACTTGGTTATCGGCGGTGAGAATGAGCGGGTTGATCTCGGCCAGGGTGCAATCGAGGGCGACGAAGGCGCGCGCCAAGCTGGTCATGATCTTGACCGCCGGGCCCAGCGCCGCCGCCGGCAAGCCCAGGCCGAACGCCAGCTTCCGCGCCTGGAACGGCTGCAGGCCGGCATCGGGGTCGAACGCTTCCTTTAAGATCGCCTCCGGCGTTTTGGCGGCGACCTCCTCGATCTCCATGCCCCCGGCGGCAGACGCCATGAATACCGGGCATGCCGCTACCCGGTCGAGCACGATGCCAAGGTAGAGTTCGCGCGCGATGGAGGCGGTCTCTTCAATCAACACCTGGCGCACCAGCCGTCCTTCCGGACCGGTCTGGTGAGTCACTAACTGCATGCCCA
>Ga0307372_10012219_pt1 | contig 11300 bp, 3 predicted proteins | sample OX1MG_FD_202533 | JGI IMG/M metagenome (GOLD analysis project Ga0307372, IMG submission 202533) | Soil microbial communities from Risofladan, Vaasa, Finland - OX-1 | ecosystem: Environmental > Terrestrial > Soil > Coastal area > Acid sulfate soil | place: Finland: Risofladan, Vaasa | collected...
GTGGCGCTGCCGTTGGAGGCCATTAACGCGGCGTCGTCGCGAGAGAAGTCGATTCGGCACGGCAACCCTAGCACGATGCATCTTTGGTGGGCACGCCGGCCGCTTGCAGCGGCTCGGGCCGTTATCTTCGCACAGATGGTAGACGACCCGTCGAGTAATCCGGAGCGTTTCCCCACCGAAGAAGCGCAGGAGGGGGAACGCCAGCGACTCTTCCGTCTAATCGAACAACTCGTGCTGTGGGAGAACACCACTAACGAAACCGTGCTCGGGCAGGCGCGCGAAGAAATCTGGAAGAGCTGGCGTACAACATGCGCTCAGAACCAGGATCACCCCCGCTCAAAGGAGCTGTTCAACCCGGAACGACTTCCGGCCTTTCATGACCCCTTCGCTGGCGGCGGCGCGCTGCCGCTCGAAGCACAGCGGCTCGGGCTGGAAAGCAACGCTAGTGATCTGAACCCCGTGGCGGTGCTGATCAACAAGGCGATGATCGAGATTCCTCCAAAGTTTACCGGGCGCGCTTCGGTAAGTTCTTTGGCACTCAAGGACAAAGCGCTTATCGAGCGGGACTGGCGCGGCCTGCAAGGACTCGCTGAGGACGTAAAATTTTACGGACAATGGATGCGTGATGAGGCCGTGAAGCGCATCGGCCATCTCTATCCGAAGATCGAGGTCACGGCGGGGATGGCTAAGGAGAGACCAGATCTAAAGCCATATCTTGGGAAGACGCTCACCGTGATTGCCTGGCTTTGGGCGCGCACAGTGAAGAGTCCGAACCCGGCCTTCGCCCAGGTGGATGTCCCGCTCACCTCCACCTTCATGCTTTCAACCAAGAAAGGGAGAGAGGCATACGTCGAACCTGTGATTGAGGCCGATGGTTACCACTTCATAGTGAAGCTAGGGCGTCCCAAGGATGTTGATGGGGCTAGCAGTGGTACCAAGCTTGCGCGGGGCGCGAACTTCAAGTGTCTAATGTCGGGTACGCCAATCGCGTCAGAACACATCTACTCGGAGGCGATGGCGGGGCGCATGGGTGCGCGGCTAATGGCAATTATCGCTGAAGGTGACGGCGGAAAGGTTTATCTTGCGCCGACACCTCGCCATGAAACCGTCACCAAGGACGCGAAGCCGATATGGAAACCGGAAGTCGCGATGCCGGAGAACCCGCGGTGGTTTTCCCCGCCACTATACGGACTGCCGACGTTCGGCGACCTCTTCACACCTCGTCAGCTCGTCGCGCTGACAACCTTCGCCGATCTAGTGCAAGAAGCCCGCGAACGCGTGATGAAAGATTCTCTCGCTGCCGGTATGCCCAATGATAAAAGCAGCTTGGATGCTGGAGGCACGGGCGCCAGCGCCTACGCTGATGCAGTCGCAGTCTATTTAGCGCTAGGAGTTGGAAGGAGCGCGAATTATTGGTCATCGCTCACACCGTGGGGCGGCGACTTCATCGTTCAGACGTTTGGCAGACAAGCCATTCCGATGGTCTGGGATTATGCTGAAGGCAACCCGCTCTCGACGTCCACAGGGAACTGGACCGGAGCCCTCCAGTGGATAGAGAAAGTCATTATCAACTCTCTATCTGGTTTTACCGCCGGTAAAGCAACCCAGAATGATGCTCAAACTCAATCGCTCACTACATCAAAGGTCGTTTCCACAGACCCTCCCTACTACGACAACATCGGCTATGCCGACCTCTCAGACTTCTTCTATGTTTGGCTGAGACGCTCGCTCAAACCGATCTTTCCAGACCTCTTCGCCACGGTCGCAGTACCCAAGGCCGAGGAACTGGTGGCAACGCCTTACCGCCATGGTGGTAAAGAGAAGGCCGAAGCCTTCTTCCTGGAGGGCATGACACGGGCGATGCATAGGCTAGCTGAGCAAACGCATCCAGCTTTTCCTGTGACCATCTACTACGCCTTCAAACAGGCGGAGACAGAGAACGAAGGTACAGCCTCCACTGGCTGGGAAACATTCCTGGACGCAGTAATTCATGCAGGTTTCGCCTTGAGCGGAACTTGGCCCATGCGCACGGAACGTGATCAAGGTCTGAAGACCGGTACCAACGTTCTCGCTTCCAGCATCATTCTAGTCTGTCGTCCGCGGGCGGCGAACGCGCCAACGGTCACACGGCGCGACTTTCTTGCGGCGCTCAAGGCCGAATTGCCAGACGCTCTCACCAACCTTCAGCGCAGTAACATCGCGCCGGTGGACTTGGCGCAGGCGGCCATAGGGCCGGGCATGGCGGTCTATACGCGCTACGCTAAGGTACTTGACGCCGATGGTAAGCCCCTCTCGGTGCGCGAGGCGCTCAAACTCATCAACCAAAACCTTGACGAGGTGCTGGCCGAGCAGGAAGGGGACTTCGACGCCGATAGCCGATGGGCCCTGGCGTGGTTCGAGCAGTCGGGATTTGCGGAGGGTGAGTATGGAACGGCTGAGACACTGTCCAAGGCAAAAAACACCAGCGTTTCCGGCATGGTCGAAGCGGGCATCCTTGCATCGAAGGGAGGCAAGGTGCGACTACTACGTCCTGATGAGCTTCCTGCGAACTGGGCACCTGAAACCGATCCACGTTTGACGGCGTGGGAATCTGTGCACCAGCTAGTGCGGGTATTGGAGGCCGGAGGCGAGAGGGCTGCAGCCGGCCTTGTAGCCAAACTCGGTGCCCAGGCCGAGATTGCCCGCGAGCTGGCCTATCGCCTCTACACGGTGTGCGAGCGCAAGAAGCGCGCACAGGAGGCGCTTTCGTACAACGCGCTGGTTCAAAGCTGGCCCGAGATTACCCGCCTCGCGCGTGCCGGGGCACAGGCGTCCCAAACTGAAATGTTCAATCAGGAGTAACCATGGCCATTACTAATCATGAACGTGTCGGAAAGGCGATGGACCTCCTTAAACAGGGACTAGGTCCTTTCGTCCAGCGCGAATTCAAGGACTTTTACAAAGATAAAGCCGCTGCCGAGGCCATCCGCTACCTCGGCGAAGATCGCCTATTGGCTAAGAAGGCCATCTCCGAATGGGATGCGGCCGGTCTATTGAAGCTCATGTGGGAGGCTTGGAACGATGTCTTCCGACGCACGTTGGGGCCGGCAGACCGCAGCCTCGTAAGCGAACTGCGCGACCTTCGCAACAAGTGGGCGCACCAACAGACATTTTCCAGTGACGACGCCTACCGCGCGCTTGACTCGGCGGGACGGCTCCTTGCAGCCGTTTCGTCGCCGCAGTCGGACGAGATCGAGAAAATGAAGATGGAGCTTTTGCGGCTGCGTTTCGACGAGCAGGTGAGGACCGAAAAGCGCAAGAGCGCCGGCACGGCTATCGAAAGCGCAGCAGCGGCCAACCTCAAGCCCTGGCGCGAAGTAGTCACACCCCACAAGGACGTGGCCAGCGGTCGCTACCAGCAGGCCGAGTTCGCCGCCGATCTCTGGCAGGTACACATGGGTGAGGGGACAGACGAATACAAGAAACCTGTCGAATTTTTCCGCCGGACTTACCTCACTGAGAGCCTCAAGCACATGCTGGTAGGCGCGGTGCAGCGCCTCTCCGGCCAGGGCTGCGACCCGGTGGTGCAGCTCCAGACTAACTTCGGTGGCGGCAAGACGCACTCGATGCTGGCGCTTTACCACCTGTTCTCGGGAACAAAACCGGGCGATCTGGCGGGCATTGACGCCGTGCTGCAGGAAGCCGGGATCGATAAGGTGCCGACGGCCAAGCGGGTTGTGTTGGTGGGGAATAAAATCTCGCCTGGGAACCCAGTGAAGAAGGCGGACGGGACCATCGTGCGCACACTCTGGGGCGAATTGGCCTGGCAGCTTGGCGGAAAAAAAGCCTTTGAGCGCGTCCGTGCCGACGACGAGAAGGCCACGAGCCCCGGCGACGTTTTGCGCGAACTCTTCAATGAGTACGGCCCCTGTTTGATCCTGATCGACGAGTGGGTGGCCTATGCACGCCAGCTCCACGACCAGAGCGACCTGCCCGCAGGCGGCTTTGAGACACAGTTTACCTTCGCTCAGGTCCTCACCGAATCCGCCAAACTGGCCAAGAATTGTATGCTCGTCATCAGCTTGCCCGCTTCCGACACAATGGGCTCTCCTCACGCGCAGGCTGACGATGTAGAAGTCGGCGGGCAGCGCGGGCGCGAGGCATTGGACCGTCTTCGCAATGTGGTGGGCCGCGTAGAATCCTCATGGCGGCCGGCCAGCGCCGAAGAAGGCTTCGAAATTGTAAGGCGGCGGCTATTCGAGCCCCTCACCGACCAGGCGCAGTTTAAGGACCGCGATGTTGTGGCCCGTGCCTTTGCCGATCTTTACCGGACACAGCATTCCGAGTTTCCGCCGGAGTGCCACGATGCCGATTACGAAAAACGGATTAAGGCAGCCTATCCCATCCACCCGGAGATTTTCGACCGCCTTTACACGGACTGGTCCACACTCGTGAAGTTTCAACGGACGCGAGGAGTCTTGCGTCTCATGGCCGCAGTGATTCACAGCCTCTGGGAAAAGGGCGACAAAAATCCGCTGATCCTGCCTGCCAACATTCCTATCGACGATCATCGTGTGCAATCCGAGCTGACCCACTATCTCTCCGACAATTGGGTCCCGATCATCGAAAGAGACGTGGACGGCCCTAGTTCCCTCCCTTTGCGAATCGATAGCGAAGTGCAAAACCTTGGCAAATTCGCCGCTTGCCGGCGTGTGGCGCGAACCATCTACCTGGGCTCTGCGCCCACGGCAACCGCCGCCAACCGTGGCCTTGAGGACCGGCGCGTGAAACTCGGGTGCGTGATGCCGGGTGAGTCGCCTGCGGTGTTTGGCGACGCCCTGCGACGGCTCGCGGCGGCCGCAACCTACCTCTATCAGGACGGGCCGCGCTACTGGTATTCGACGCAACCCACTGTTACCAAACTCGCCGAGGACCGCGCCGAGCAACTCAAGCGAGACCCCGATAAGGTCGTGCAGGAGCTGGACAAGCGCCTGCGATCCGACCTGCACAAGATGGGGCACTTCAATCGTATCCACCCGATGCCTGGCACCAGCGCGGATGTGCCCGACGACCTTGATGCGCGACTGGTGGTTCTCGACATCGACCACCCCTACACCAAAGAGACTGACAACGCCGCCGAGACTGCGGCCAAGGCGATCTTCGAGACGCGCGGTACAGCCCCTCGACTTTATCGCAACACGATTGTCTTTCTTGCGGCAGACAAAACGCGGTTGCAGGACCTGGATGAGGCTGTGCGAAAGTTCCTCGCCTGGGTATCTATCCTCAACGAACAAAAAACGCTCGACCTCTCGCCGCACCAGGTGGCGCAGGCGGAGACGCAGAAGACGGCCGCCGACGGCGTGGTGACCGCCAGACTTCCCGAAACGTACCAGTGGTTGCTAGTGCCGACGCAGGCGAACCCGCAAGCCCCTGTGACGTGGCAGACGATCCGCCTCTCTGGCCAGGACGCGCTCGCGGAGCGCGCCAGCAAGAAGCTCAGAAACGATGAATTACTCGTGGTCAGCTTCGCCGCTTCACGGCTGCGCATGGAGATGGACCGCGTGCCGCTGTGGCGCGGTAACCATGTCGCTATCCGACAGCTCGTTGAGGACTTCGGTCGCTACCTCTACCTGCCGCGTTTACAGACCAGCACCGTTCTCTTGAATGCAATTCGTGCGGGTCTGGCCCTGTTGACTTGGGAGCAGGATGCCTTCGCCTACGCTGAGAATTATGACGATTCTGCAAGTCGCTATCGTGGACTTCACTCCGCCGCCCAGATTTCTGTCACTAGCGACGATGCTGGTCTGCTCGTGAAGCCCGAGGTGGCCAGACGGCAGATCGATCAGGAGACCGCCCCGTCGGCTCCGGTTGGGGCTGATAGCACCAGTTCAACGTCACCCGCCCCTGGGCCGGTGACGCCCACAGCACAGCCATCCGGACCGTTGCAGTCCCCCAAACCCAAGCGCTATCACGGCACGGTGATTCTCGATTCTGCGCGCGTCGGACGGGACGCCGGCAGGATTGCGGACGAGGTTGTTACTCATCTCGTCGGGCTCGTTGGATCATCGGTGCGCGTCACTCTGGAAATCGAAGCCGAGATCCCGGCTGGCGCTTCCGACAACGTCGTGCGGACGGTCACGGAGAACAGCCGGACACTGAAGTTCGCCAGCAATAGCGGATTCGAGAAGGAGTAACGTAGATGTGGCCAGATAATGAGACAGACGGGGATTCCCTAGTCGTGAATCGGCTATCCCCTGTTGCCGAGCCAACTTGAACTTTCACTCTTACATTGTAATCAGGCTTCCATGCCCAGATTTCCATAGATAACATCTTGGCTTACCGTGAAGGTGCAGGCGACCTCGGGGGGACGATACGAACACGCTCTGGCGCTGGAAGACGGCGATCACCGGTCCGTTGTTCTACCACGCCTGCAAGCCCTGATTTCAGACGCGCATGAAGATGCCCGCGCGAGACTTCGCCGACTCGTCGGCGGTTCCCTGGACCCTCTGGGCGAGCCCAATAAGAAAGATCCAGCGGACGGTTATCCGCAGCGTCTGCACATCCAGACGCTGAAAGGATATTTTGGTGAAGTTCTTGCGGGTGTGGTCGCTGAGAATCTTCATCCCTTCGGCATGAAGGATTGGGAAGTCCCAGCCTACTTATTTCGCTTCCATCTCGTGGATTTTCAGCAACTCGATATGATGGATCAAACGCATGTGGATGCAGGCATACGCCCAGGTCGTACCGGCGACGATTGCTTGGCGTTCCGGCGCGACGCCGACGGGAATATTGTGGCGGCTCTGTTCTGCGAAGGAAAATGTACGCCCGACCACAACGCAGGAATGATCGCCGATGCCCACGAGAAATCGAGCCTCGGAAATCTTCTCCCCGTTGATCTTCTTCAGCTCATCGAAATTCTGGAGGATTCGACCGACGCGGCGGCAGCACGATGGGTGGACGCGCTCCGTAGTCTCTACTTCCAGGGACCTAATCCAGGTCCCGGCTATGAGCGGTTTGACCAAGTCACATATATCTGTGGGCGTGGACCAGTCAAAAATGGACGCAAGAACTGGATACCTTCCGCAAAGCCGCACGATAAATATACAGCAAATCGGCGACTTCACGTGGCCGAGATCCACCTGAATGATGTGGAGAAGTTGATTAAGACCGTCTACGGCGTGGCATAGGAAACTATGGCTGAAAGGAACGACAAAGTTCTCGAACTGGCCCGCTCCGTGAGTGAACGTCTGGCTGGGGGTACGCTTACACCTGCCTGTGCAAAGCTTTACAGCCAACACACTCGTCTTGATGCCGGACAACCGGGATTAAGAACCTGGCGGCCAACCGAGGCCGCAAACCGCCTCGAAGAAGCGGTCCGACTTGTAGAAGCCGCATTTGTTCAGAGAGGTGCAGGTGACGAGAATTGGTTCGAAGCCATGCTTCGCGCTGCCGAACTTCTTGAGTGGCTATCTCACCCAACGCTCAACCGAGACAAGCTCCCGATTAACATGCTGGCGGCAGCAGCATACCAGCTAGCCGGTTATCCGGCGCGCGGGGCTGGCCTTCTGAACGTTGCGAGTGAGTTGTCGGCAGAAATAGGACCACTGCATTTTTTGCTAAGTGGAAATTTCCCCAGGCTTCTTAGATCGTTGACAACCCACTGGGCATTGAATCCAAGGCGTCCTACAGATTCACCGCAAATCGATTGGTCGGACGACACGCTGTCGGCAACAGGGCTTCGCGAACTCGATGCGAATGAGACTGCCAGCGCGCTCGGAATTCTCTGTGCCGTCATGCGTTGGGGAAGCGATGATCGCATCGAAGCAGCGCTAGCCAAGCTAACGGCTGTATCCAAGTTTATGCTTAACGGTCACGACCGCTATTCGTGGCTGCTCGCAAAACTGGTTGCCGGAACTTGCCGGACATTTGTCGAAACATCTCTTCGTCGAGCCCTTTTATGGCTGCCCGGTGAACTTGATGAATCGGGCGGCCTCGCCGTCGAGCGCTACCTGCGACAGGCGTATCAAGCGTGTAAGACGCAGGCATGGCCGTCGCAACGGCGCGGTATCGAGCGGCTGCAGGAAGGTAATTCGTTCGTTTTATGCACCCCGACCGGGTCGGGGAAGACAACGGTGGCAGAGATCGCAATTTTGCAGCGTTTATTCTGGGCCGCCGGCGCGGATTCAACCTTTCAGATTGCACCTCTGGTCATGTACTTGGTTCCGAAACGCGCTCTTGCTGCTGAGGTCGAGGCGAAGCTGCTTAAGACAATCGCGCCCGTGAGCAAGGACCGCGTGGTGATTACGGGGCTCTACGGAGGGATCGACTGGGGGCCGACAGATGCGTGGCTCACCAGTGATGAACGAACTGTTCTTATCTGCACGTACGAGAAGGCCGAGGCTCTTATCCGTTTTCTCGGGCCACTCTTTTTGGGCCGATTGTCGCTCGTTGTGCTTGACGAAGCGCACATGGTGCAGTTTGATGGCCGTGACGAAGACCTCCGGACTGTGGAGAGTCGGTCTCTTCGCCTTGAGTCGCTCATCGCACGGCTGTTTGTTCACGTCCCCGCGCACCAGAGTCGCGTGATCGCTCTCTCCGCAGTTGCCGCGGGTATGGAGAACACGCTGGCGAAATGGATTACCGGCAATGAATCCGCTACCCCGGCCAGAACCCTTTACCGCAGCACTCGCCAACTCATCGGACGGCTCCAGTGCAAGACGCACAGAAGGTTCGATATTCGCTATGACCTGCTCGACCGTGCAAGTCTTCGTTTCGTGGAAACGGGCGAAGGTGGGACTCCGTTTGTGCCTGAACCATTTCCGCCGTTCCCGGCCGCGTCCACATTTGAATCGGCTGGACCTGAAAAGAAGCTTCGGCCATACCTGTTCTGGGCAGCGATGCACCTGGTTTCGCCTGCGAAGGCTAGTCGACGACATGCAGTTCTGGTGTCGATCCCACAAAAGATCGGAGGGTACGCACAGGATCTTCTGGACTTAATAGAGGGGGAATGGGCCAAGGTCGACCTGCCGGTGGTATTTGAGCCCCCGACTGATCCCGAAAAGTGGGACAAGTGGCAGGGATGTTTGCTGGCCTGTGAGGATTATTTCGGACGAAGTTCGCGGGAATATCGGCTGCTTGAAAAAGGCATCGTCGCTCACCACGGAAAAATGCCTGGGCTCATGGCCCGGCTTCTCGTTCAACTGGTCGATGAAGGGGTAATACATCTTATCCTCGCGACATCGACGCTGTCGGAGGGCGTCAATCTTCCATTCGAGGTGGTCCTGTTGCCGACTCTGCGTCGAGGGAAGGATTGGATCACAGCCCGCGAATTCGCAAATCTTGCGGGACGGGCGGGACGCCCCGGTTATGGTACCGAAGGTAGATGTCTCGTTCTGTTGCCTGCTGACCCGAGAGATTGGAGTGAGAGGCAGGTTGTGAACAAATATGAGGAGCTGATCCAGAAACTGGAAGTAACGCCCGAGGCCCAGGATTCTAAGACCGGCGGCCGAAGCGCTTTGGCTGAATTGCTGATTTCTTTATGGAGACAGTGGCAAACAGTTTCCAAGTCAAAAAACGAAGCGGAGTTTCTGAAGTGGTTGGAAATCACCGCCACTCTGGGTCCGTCCTCGCCCAAACCCTCCGAATCTGTCGACAATCTGATCGAAACACTCGATTCTCTCGATAGCGTGCTCCTTTCAGCTATCGTGGAAACTGAGTCTTTGGCAGGTGCACCGCTCACGCCCACAGAGTTGGAAGCAAAGCTCGCGGAGATTTGGGGACGGTGCTACGCCCACTACGCGTCCGAACACGAAGCCACGCTCGGAAAATGGTTCCTCTCCCGAGGGCAAGCGCTAACAGCACGAATTTATCCCGAAGCGGAGCAGCGCCGAGGTCTGTATCGCAGTGGTTTCCCGCCTCGCTTGGGCAGCGAATTGATGCAGCTTTATCCGGCGGTCCGCGAGCACCTGCTTACGGGGGTGGACTACGCTGAACGGGACGCAGACGGGCAATTCGAATTCATAAAGGATCTCGTTGGTATTCTCAGCATGCATCCGAAATTCGCGCTCGATGCCAAAACTCCATCGAAAACGTCTTGGGAAGACATCCTGAGGTGGTGGCTTGACCCGCAAGGCCCGGTCACGTCGCCAAGTGCGAAGCAGGTCTCGGATTGGTACAATTATGTAGCAACAAATTTCAGCTACCGCTTCGCCTGGGGGCTTGGCTGCATGCTTGCCCTCGCCGCAAATGAAGCTCATGGAGAAACACTTCAACCCACGACGCTTGATAGCTGGGATGAAACCGGGCTGCCGTGGATTGCTCTCTGGTTGAAAGAACTCATAGTGTGGGGGACGCTTAACCCAGTGGCGGCTTATCTGCTGGGTAGGGGACGTGCCGGCACCCGGTCGGAATCTGACAACGTCGCGAGCCAATACTTCGACTCTCATGAGACGCTTGAATCCAACGAAAAGCTTAACCCCATGACGATAAGGAAATGGGCGGATGCGTTGCCAAGGTCTTCGGTCTCGGAATCGAGAGCCAAACCTGAATCCCCGCTAAAGGTGAAGTTGGAGAGGAAGTTTCCGACGCGGGCGTCGCGCCGTTGGCGTGTGCTGCCAGCCGAAGTCGGCAATCGCATCCATTGGGTTGATTCAGCCGGTTTCGAATTAGCGGTCGGAGAAATCCCATCGGGTTGGACTCCGACATTTCTAGACGATGGCGACTTCTTTCTCGACGTTGACAGCCAGACAGTTTCGTACGAGCCGTACCTCTAAGGCGGCGTCAGCGTGTGGGATATTCTCCGCATAATGTGCGGTGAATACGTGCCCATAGCGGCCTTGGGGAAGCCGACCCGCAAGAGGCCGAGCCATTCCGCACATATTTCGACCGTATAACGCCAAGTCATGTATATTTCGACATTGATCCATGGATTTCGACCTGACCTGCCCCCCGAAAACAGTACCAGTTGAAATGTGAGTTCTCCGGGCTGTAGAGGACGCACTTAAATCCTGGTTTTTCAAGTTGTTCCATGGCTCACCTTGCGCGATAGCTTCGAGAATTCTTGGCCTTTATTCCGCTTTCCCTGGGGTTGATAAGGCCGTCGGTCTGGCTTCCCCCATGTCGGCATTCATTGTGGGTATCATACTAAGTCGCGTTCATAGGGATATGTATAATCCAATCAAAGCCGCAAATCGATGCGACCGATTCTCGGTCATTTTGCAGCGACTGTAAGGCTTCCACCAATCGATCTTCGACGGCTTCCAGGCTATTGAAAACCAAGTTGGGAAACCATTTCTCCCGGACTTCTTCCCAAAGATGCTCCA
>Ga0307372_10012222_pt1 | contig 11299 bp, 8 predicted proteins | sample OX1MG_FD_202533 | JGI IMG/M metagenome (GOLD analysis project Ga0307372, IMG submission 202533) | Soil microbial communities from Risofladan, Vaasa, Finland - OX-1 | ecosystem: Environmental > Terrestrial > Soil > Coastal area > Acid sulfate soil | place: Finland: Risofladan, Vaasa | collected...
GCCGGAACACCCTCGGGAGCTCGTAGACCATCCGCTCGACGACCTCGAGGTCGACGAGCCCGTCTGTGAGCTGGCTGACGCTCTGCATGAGGTAGGCGGGTTGGTCCCACTCCTCCTCTGTCTCGAGCACAGCCAGAAACTGGTCCACACCGCCGCCGACGCTGCCACTCCACGCCAGCCGCCCGCCCTTGTCGCACACGAGCACCGACGCGCCGCCCTCGCGCGCGGCGAGCGCCGCGATGCAGCCGGCGACGCCACCACCGACAACGAGCACGTCGGTCTCCATGGTGTGCAGCTCTCCAGGAGTTACCACTCGATGCGCACCTTTCCTCCGGTTCGCGACGCGCCGCCGGCGGCGTCGCCGTCGTCACGCCGGACGGCATTCCGGTCTCGACACTTCAGTGGTTTGACCTCAGGCCACGCTACCGGATCCCGACGTCCTGGACAAGCGCTACCTACGCTCGCCCTGCGACCCGGCGCGCCCGAGCTCCCGGTCACGACGACCCGCGGGGGTGGGGCGCGCCGCGCCCCACCCGCACGCTGCGTCTCGCCCGGTGCGACGCAGCCGATCAGCCGCCGGCGGCCTTTAGCGCCGCCCGGAGCAGCGGCAGGTAGGGCGTCACGTCCTTCACGATCCCACCGACCTGTGTCTGCTCGTCGCTGCCGTCGAGAAAATACAGCGTCGCCCCGGCCTTGACCTCGGCCGACTTGAACGCGGGGTTGCGGAACATCTTCCCGATAGCGTTCCGGAGCTGCGTCACGGCGGCCTTCGGGGTGTGCGGCGCCACGAAGTAGCTCCCCTCGATGCTCACGAGGCTCGAGAACGCGTTCACGAGCCCGGAGTTCGTCGTTCCAGATAGCGAGGACCAGGCCGGCAAGGAGCTGAAGGCCTTCGCGGCCTTGCCGTTGGTCTCGAACATGATCGGGCGAACGAGGTGCGCCTGGATGGCCGGTAGCAGGGAGGTGAGCGAGCCCTCGGTGAGCTCGGTCGCTCCGGAGCCGAGCGACGCGAGCACAGCCGCCTGGCTTGCGAAGCCGCTCACGTACTCCGGGGTGAACCCGATGCTGTGGGCCAGGGCGACGACCGTGTAGAACGTGTCGTCGAAGCCGCTCAGCGGCACGAGCACCTTCTTGCCGCGCAGCTGCGAGGGGCTCGTTATGCCGCTCTTCGTGGAGACGACGACGACTCTCGGGCTCGCGGTGAGCCTCCCGAGGTACTGGAACTCCCCAGCGTTGTAGCTGATCCCCTGCCCTCCGACGAGCGAGGTGAGCAGGGCGACCGGCACGTTGGTGTAGCCGACGGTGAGCCCGTCTCGCGGGTCGGTCCACAGCTGGTCGAGGCCCGTGACCCCGCCTGCCCCGGTCACGTCGACGAGCTTCACGCCCGCGGCCCCCAGCGCCTTCTGCAGGTACGGCACCGCGACCCGCGCCGTGACATCGATGTTGCCACCGGGTGCGTTCGGCACGAGGATCGTGACGGTCTTTCCCCGGTAGTAGTTCGACGGCGAGCCGTGTCTGGCGGCGGGTCGCGACCCGGTAGCGACGGCCGGAAGCGCCGCACCCCCGACCAGGATCCCGATCGCGAGCGCCCCGCCGGCCGCGAGCCGACCGGGCCGTGTCCGCCCGAGATCTCCCGCGCGTACGCCCCCTTTACGCATGCTCCCTCGCATTGATCCTCCCGACTGGTGTGGACGACGATCTGCTGTCTCTACCGCGTGCGCGGCACTCGGATCACTCCGGTGAACTGACCTCTCACGCATGCTCGAGCTCCTTCCGTGGCCGATCAACTGGGCAGGAAATGAACGAACCCCACGTAAGGGGCGTAGGCATTGACGACGAAGTGGAAGAGCAGCCATACGAGCGAGCCGACCACGACGGTGACCCCGAGGCAGTACGCGAGCGACTTCCGTCGCACGACGAGCCCGTACAGACCAAAGCCGAGGCCCGTGGCAGGCACGATGCCGACGAGCAGCGCGAGGGCGAAGAACGCGGCGACGATGGCGATCGCCCGCACCACCGCGTAGCGGGCAGGAGGTGTGGCCTCCGCGATCTCCGCAGGGGTGTCGAAGATCTCCTCGATCTCGCGCTCGAGCTCCTGCGCCTCGACGCTGGACGGGCTCTCGGTGGCGCTCCCCGCGAGCGACCCTCCCCTCGTAGTGCCCTCGGCCGCCGCGGCGAGCGCGAGCTCGGGTGCCTGCAGAGCACGGCCGACCGGTCCCTTGCCCGAGCTCCGAAGACGCTCGCCGACCCCGAGCTCCTCCCCCTGGCCCCCGAGGAGCACGCGCCCGAGGTTCGCGACCGCGAGGACGATGCCCGCACCTGAGACGAGCAGGAGGTCGCCTCCAGTGAGCGAGCCGTAGGTGCGCGCGACGAGGGCAACCGCGACCAACGCCGCGAGGATCAGCGCGGCGGTGATCGTCGGCCCGTCTGCCTTCGGGCGAAAAGTTACTGCCGCTCGGCGCCGAGCCGGCTCGGCACCGGATGCCTTGCCACCCCGGTCGCGGGTGCGCTCCCGGCCGACGCGCACGCCCCACGCGACGAGAGTGAGGATGATCGTCGCGAAGATCGCGCCAGCGAGCGGCCGCTTGAACATGAAGCCGTCGCCGTAGAGAGTCGTGGAGATGTGCAAGTTGCTCTCGATGATCGGTCCGAGCACGAGCCCGATGATGAGATTGATCCTCGAGTAGTTGAACTTCCAGAAGAAGTAGCCGAGGATCCCGACGACTGCAGTCGTCACGACGTCGCCGATCCTGCCGTTCACAGCGAAGCTGCCGACGAGAGAGACGGTGAGCACGAGCGGTACGAGTGTCGCCTTCGGGATCGTCGTCAGCTTGGCGAACTGCTTCGCGAACACGAGGCCGATGAGCATCATCGCGAGGCTCGCACCGACGATGAGCCAGATGATCGAGAAGACGGTCGGAAGATGGTCACTCAGCATCGTCGGCCCGGGTGCGATGCCGATCGTCACGAACGCTGCGAGCAGGATCGCTTGCTGCTCGTGAGTTGGGATGCCGAGGCTGAGCAGTGGAAGCATGCCGCCACCTTCGGCCGCGGACTCGGTTGCCTGGGGCGCGATCACTCCCTCGATCGCTCCGAGACCGAACTCGACGTCAGACTTCGAGTACTGGGCGGCCTGGCCGTAGGCGGCGACCGCCGCGACCGGAGCACCGAACCCCGGAACTGTCCCGGTGAGCACGCCGAACACCGACATGTAGAGCTCGAGCTTCCAGTGCCGAACGACCGCGCCGAGGCCGTGCAGCGACGTGTCAGTGCCTCGGAAGTCCTGCATGCTCGGGCGTAGATGTGCCCGCGCGACTCGCGCCGATTGCTCGGGACGCCTCGCACCGCGGCGGATCTTGTCGGGCTCCGCGATGAGTCGCATGACCTGGACGACGGCGAACAGCCCGATCGCGACGTCTGCGACGGCGATGCCATTCGAGAGGAACAAGGAGCCGAAGGTGAGCCGATCGACACCGGTGATCGGGTCCTGACCGACCCAGGAGACGATGATGCCCACCGCGAAGGCGAGAAGTCCCTTGGTCAGATTCCCCGAGCTCAGTATCGCGATGAGGATCGCTCCGAGGATCGCGAGCAGGAGGACCTCGGGCGGCCCGAGGTAGTCGAGCAGGCTTCGCATGATCGGGATGCCGGCCGTGAGGGCGACTGCGCCGCTCACGCCGCCGATCCCCGACGCGGACGCCGAGGCACCGAGCGCGTATGCGCCCCGCCCGGAGCACGCGAGCGGGTAGCCGTCCCAGCAGAGGGGCATGCTCTTCGCCGACGCCGGGATGTCCAGCGTGATGCTCGTGATCGAGCCGCCGAAGTAGGTCGCGATGTGGGTACCGAGAAGAAGGGCCAGCGCGACGGGAAGGCTCAGGCGGTACATGAAAGGGAGGAGGAGGACGAGTGCGACGTTGCCGCCGACGCCCGGCATGAACGAGATGAGCATCCCCCAGACGATTCCGGCGCTCAGGCCTATCAACGTCCCGATGCTCAACACGCTGCCCAGACCGGTGAGCGACGCGTGAAGGTACGTCACGTTCGGCCGACCCCGCGGCGACGCACACTACCCTCGACGGCTGTCCGTTCATCCAGCAAAGCATCCCCCCGTGCTCGCTCCGATTAGCACCGCGCCCCCACGGCCTGTCGCGCCTCTACGAAATCACTGCCGGCGTGCCGAGCACGGCCGCTGAATGCGTGTGGGACCCGCGAGCGGTGCCCGGGAAGCGTCCCGAGCTGCAACGACACGCTGAGAGCGGACCCCACACCAGGGTCGCGAATCCCCACTGCAGCTGCGTAGTCCCATTGGTGGTCTTTCTTCCGAGGTCTGACCTTTGACCCACGCTATAGACGGACAGCGAGGTGGTCAACCGTCGATCGTGTGACGGACGAGGGCGTACGCCATCCGGTAGAGCTTGACGCGCCGGCGACTGGCTGGGCGCGTGTGGGCCGGCCCGTGACAGGCGAGGTCGGCCACCCGCACGACCGGGACGCGAGCGGACGCGAGTACGCCGACCCAGGATCTCGGGCCCGCGGCGCCGGGCCCTGCGAACCGCCCCCGCCAGAGCCGCGGACGTTCGCCGCCCGAGGAGAGGGGTCGGGCCCGCTCCGGACCGAACCGGCAACTGGCACGCTGCGAGTACCGCGCACGCACGCGGATCAGGGCATACTCGGCGCCACCGAAGACACGGGGAAGGGGACACGACACATGCGACTCATGAGGGTAGGAGAGGCGGGGGCGGAGCGCCCCGCGCTGCTCGACGAGGCGGGCCGGGTCCGCGATCTCTCGGCGCTCGGCCGGGATCTCGAGGGCGACCTCCTCGGCGCAGCAAGTCGAGACGAGCTGCGCCGCGCCTGCAGCGACTCCTCGCTCCCGGTGATCGGCGAGTGGACCGGGGGCGGGACGTTCGCGATGGACGGGGGCATTCGCGTCGGGCCGCCCGTGCCGAAGCCGGAGAAGATCGTGTGCATCGGGCTCAACTACCGCGACCACGCCGAGGAGACCGGCAACCCGCTGCCTGCCGAACCCGTCGTGTTCATGAAAGCTCCCAACTGCCTCGTCGGGCCGTACGACGAGATCCTCGTACCCCGACTGTCGGAGAAGACGGACTGGGAGGTCGAGCTCGCGGTCGTGATCGGCGATCGGGCGCGTTACCTCGAATCGCCCGACGACGCCGCCTCGGTGATCGCGGGATACGCCCTGTCGAACGACGTCTCCGAGCGCGAGTTCCAGATCGAGCGTGGCGGCCAGTGGACCAAGGGGAAGTCCTGCGAGACGTTCAACCCCCTAGGTCCGTGGCTCGCGACTCCCGACGAAGTGCCGGACGTCCAGTCGATCGGACTCGGGCTCTGGGTGAACGGCGTGAAGCGCCAGGACGGCACCACCGCGAACATGATCTTCGGCGTCTATCACGTCGTCTGGTACCTGAGCCAGTTCATGGTGCTCGAACCCGGGGACATCGTGAACACGGGAACGCCCGCGGGCGTCTCGCTCGGGCACGCCGACGTACCGTTCCTCGCCGCCGGCGACGCCGTCGAGCTCGCGGCGGACGGCCTCGGCCGGCAGCGCAACGCGGTCGGACAGGCATAGGTGGGCGCGACGAACACCGCTCGGGGGACAGAGACGTCGCGCGGCGCGACCCGGATGCGTAGCGGCGCCACGGCCACTGCCAGCAGGTGAGCCGCGGCGAGGAGCTGCGCGCCCGGCTCGCGGGCAAGATCGCGGGAGACGTCCTCGTCGACGACGCGACGCGCGCGATCTACTCGACGGACTCGTCCAACTACCGCCACGTGCCGATCGGCGTGGTGCGCCCTCGTGACGAGCCGGACGTGCTCGCAACACTCGACGCGTGCCGGGAGCTCGGATTCCCCGTCCTCGGGAGGGGAGCCGGGACGAGCCTCGCGGGCCAGGCGTGCAACGTCGCGGTCGTGCTCGACACGAGCCGGTACATGGACGAGATCCTCGAGCTCGACGCGGCCCGGCGCGTCGCCCGGGTCCAGCCAGGCGTCGTGCTCGACGACCTGCGCGCGGTCGCAGGGCGGTCCGGGCTCACATTCGGCCCGGACCCGGCAACCCATGCGTGGTGCACTCTCGGCGGGATGATCGGGAACAACTCGTGCGGCACCCACGCGCTGTACGCGGGCAAGACGGTCGACAACGTCGAGCGCCTCCGAGTCGTCACCTACGACGGCGCCACGATGGACCTCGGCGCGTACGACGAGCCCGCTTACGACGACTTGCTGCGCCTGGGCGGCGATGCCGCCCGAGTCGCCCACGAGCTCCGGCAGATCGTCGACGATCACGACGCGCTTATCCGCGAGCGCTTTCCCCGCATCGCTCGCCGCGTCTCGGGCTACAACCTCGACGAGCTCCTCCCCGAGCGCGGCTTCAACGTCGCGCGGTCTCTCGTCGGCACGGAGTCGACGTGCGTGCTCGTCACCGAGGCGACGGTGTCACTCGTCGCGATGCCGCCGCACCGCTGCCTCGTCGTCCTCGGCTTCGCGGACGTCTACGCCGCGGCAGACCGGGTGCCCGACTTGCTCGGTCACGACCTGCTCGGCCTCGAGGGCTTCGACGACACGCTCGTGGCAGAGATGCGCTCCGCGCGGCTGAACCTCGACGACCTCGAGCTCCTGCCGCCCGGTGGCGGCTGGCTGCTCGCCGAGATCGGCGCAGACGACTCCGCCGAGGCGGTCGCCCGCGCCGGGGCGCTCGCCGCGGCGGCTCCAGGAGGCTCGCACGTCCGCATCGTCACCGATGCCGAGCAGCAGCGCGCCTTGTGGCGGGTCCGGGAGTCCGGCCTCGGCGCGACGGCGTGGCCACCTGGCAAAGCCCCGAACCACGAGGGCTGGGAGGACGCCGCCGTCGCGCCCGAGCACCTCGGGACCTACCTGCGCGGCATCCGCGCGCTGTGGGCCGAGCACGGGTACTCGGGGGCCTGGTACGGGCATTTCGGGGAGGGATGCGTGCACACCCGGAACGACTTCGACTTCCACAGCGCAGCCGGCCTCGCGAATTTCCGCGCCTACGTCGAGCGCGCTGCAGACCTCTGCTTGTCGCTCGGGGGCTCGTTGTCGGGCGAGCACGGTGACGGTCAGGCCCGCGGCGAGCTGCTGGAGAGGATGTACGGCGCCGAGCTCGTCGGCGCGTTCCGCCGCTTCAAGGCGGTGTTCGACCCGTCGGGCATGATGAACCCCGGGAGGGTCGTCGATGCACGCCCCTTCGACGCCGACCTTCGCCACGGGCCGGACGAGCGCGTCTCCTCGCTGCGCGCGAGCCACTTCGCGTTCGGACGGGACCGCGGGAGCATGCAGCTCGCCGTCGACCGCTGCGTCGGGGTCGGGCGCTGCCGCCGGGACGACACCGGGGTCATGTGCCCGTCGTATCGCGCGACGCGGGAGGAACAGCACTCGACGCGCGGGCGCGCGAAGCTGCTCGCAGAGATGTTCCGGGGCGAGGTCACCCCGGCGTCATGGCGGAACGACGCGGTCCTCGGCGCTCTCGACCTCTGCCTCTCGTGCAAGGGGTGCGCGTCGGACTGTCCCGTGCAGGTGGACATGGCGACGTACAAGGCGGAGTTCCTCTCCAACTACTACGCCGGCCGGCTCCGACCACGGGCCGCCTACGCGCTCGGGCTCGTCCCGTGGTGGTCCCGGATCGCGAGCCGCGTCCCCCGCATCGCAAACCTCGCCCTCGCAGACCACGCCGTCGGTGCGGCCGCGAAAAGGCTTGCGGGCATCACGACGGCACGGGCCGCGCCCCGCTATGCGCTGACGCCTTTCCGGCGCTCGGCGGCCGCGCGCCGCTCGGGCGTCGCGAGTGACGACGGCGAGCCGCTCGACGCGACGATCGTCCTCTGGCCCGACACCTTCAGCGACGTGTACCGACCCGAGCGCGCCCATGCGACGCTGCGGCTGCTCGAGGCGGCCGGGGAGGTCGTTGCGTTGCCGCGCCGGTGGGGCTGTTGCGGCCGTCCGCTGTACGACGTCGGCATGCTCAACCTCGCGCGGCGAGCGCTGCATCATGTGCTCGACGTCCTCGAACCCTGGCTGGCGGTGGGGATCCCTGTCGTCGTCCCGGAGCCGAGCTGCCTCGCGACCTTCCGGGACGAGCTCCCCGACCTGCTCGCGGACGACCCGCGCGCCGCGCGGCTCGCACGACTCGCGAGGAGCCTCGCGGAGCACCTCGATGCGGTCGGCTGGACGCCTGCTGGTCGCGTCGCGGAGAGACGGGCCGTCGTCCATCCGCACTGCCACGGGCGCGCGGTGCTCGGCACCAACGCCGAGCGGCGCGTGCTCGAGCGCGCCGGATTCGAGGTCGAGATCCTCGACACCGGCTGCTGCGGGCTCGCGGGCTCGTTCGGCTTCCGCGCCGAGCACGATCAGCTGTCTCGGCGCATCGCCGAGGATCGCTTCCTCCCTGCCCTCCGGTCGGCCGGCGACGACGCCGCACTCGTGCTCGACGGTTTCAGCTGCGCGACACAGGCCGCCCAGCTCGGCGCACCATCCGGACGATCGCTCGCCGAGCTCCTGCTCGAGTGCGACACGGGCACGGCGCCGACGGAGAGGCCCGCCGGTGCTATACCGCTGCTAGACGAGCGCCCGCAGGCGCCGGGGGCAGCCGGCTCCCGGCGCTCTGGCCGGCGCGGGGAGCGGCGAGCATGACGACTGACACGGTGCGGTGGGGAGTGATCGGCACGGGCGGCATCGCCGCGACGTTCTCGGAGGACCTCGCGCGCACCGATTCGGGACGAGTAACCGCAGTGGGATCGCGCACGAAGAAGGACGCGGACCGCTTCGCCGAGCGCTTCGGCATCGCGACCCGTCACGCGTCCTACGAGGCGCTCGTGCACGACGCCGACGTCGACGTCGTCTACGTCGCCACCCCGCACCCACTCCACCATGCGAACGCTCTCCTCGCACTTCGAGCGGGAAAGCCCGTGCTCGTGGAGAAGCCGTTCACGATGGATGCCCGGGAAGCGCGCGAGCTAGTCGAGGCCGCCCGTGCGAGAGGTCTGTTCCTCATGGAGGCGATGTGGACACGCTTCCTGCCGCACATCGCCGAGATCCGCCGGCTTCTCGGCGAAGGTGCGCTCGGCGATATCGTGAGCGTGACCGCCGACCACGGTCAGTGGTTCGCGGAAGATGCCGCGTTCCGGCTCTTCGCACCGGAGCTCGGGGGCGGTGCACTCCTCGACCTCGGCATCTACCCCGTGTCGTTCGCGTCCATGGTGCTCGGGACGCCGGAGCGCATCGTCGCGATGGCCGAGCCCGCGTTCACGGGCGTCGACGCGCAGACCTCGATGCTCTTCGGTTACCCGGGTGGCGCGCACGCGATCCTCACGTGCACCCTGCAGGCGAGAAGTCCGACGCGTGCCTCGATCGTCGGCACGCTCGCCCGGATCGAGATCGACGGCGACTTCTACGCGCCATCGTCGTTCAGCGTCGTCGGGCGCGACGGCGGGGCGAGGCACGTCGACATCGCTCACGACGGGCGCGGGCTACGCCACCAGGCGGACGAGGTCGCGCGCTGCTTGCGGGCGGGCCTCACGGAGAGCCCGCTCATGCCGCTCGACGAGAGCGTCTCGATCATGGAGACGATGGACGCGGTGCGGTCTCAGACCGCACGCGGGTAGGCGGACGCGATGACCGACGACGACCGGGAGACCCTCGCAGCGCTCGTCCGCGGGATCGAGGACGACGAGCGCCGTCTCTGGTTCACACATTTCGACAACGACGACGCCTGGGCACTCGGCTCACTGCTCGTCGCCCGCGCTAGGCAGCGCGGCCTCGCCGTGACGGTCGACGTCCGCCGCAACGGCCAGCAGCTGTTCCACGCCGCCCTCCCGGGGACGTCCGCGGACAACGACTCGTGGATCGAGCGCAAGGCCCGCGTCGTCGACCGCTACGACGCCTCGTCCTACCTCGTGGGCCGGAGGCTCGCGCTGCGCGGCGGCGCGCTCGACGAGACATCGGGCGTCCACCCCGCGGACGTCGCCGCGCACGGCGGATCGTTCCCCGTGCGCGTGCGGGGAGTCGGGCTCGTCGGATCGGTGACGGTGTCCGGCCTCCCGCAGGCCGACGACCACGCGCTCGTCGTCGAGATTGTCGGGGAGCACCTGGCCGGCATGGGCTAGTCGGGCCGAGCGCGCTCCCGTGAACATTTCGTTAACCACCCCCCTCGGGAGCGGCCGATCGCCGCGCAAGTCTTGTACGGTCTCGCGCGATGCGAGACGAGCGGTCAGAGCGCGCGGGGATCTCGGCGCCCCGATGAGAATCTCGCCTCACGAGCAGGAGCGACTCCTCGTCACGCTGGCCGCGATGGTCGCCCGCGACCGACGCAATCGCGGTGTGCTGCTCAACTACCCCGAGGCCGTCGCGCTCCTCACCTCGTTCGTGCTCGAGGGGGCCCGGGACGGCCGCTCGGTCGTCGACCTCGCGTCTTCCGCGCGCCACGTGCTTGCGCGGGGCGACGTCATGGACGGCGTGGCAGAGATGATCGACGAGGTACAGGTCGAGGCGACCTTCCCCGACGGCACGAAGCTCGTGACCGTGCACAGGCCGATCCCGTGACCACGCCAGCAGTGCCGTTGGACGCGATCCGGGTCGTCCCAGGCGAGATCCTCCTCGCCCCGTCGGCCGTCCCCGTCTGCGCAGATCCCGTCGCCGAGCTTTGCGTGGTGAACACCGGCGACCGGCCGATCCAGGTCGGCTCGCACTACCACTTCGCCGAAGCGAACCCTGCCCTCGACTTCGACCGCGACGCGGCCTTCGGCTGCCGGCTCGCGGTCGCCTCGGGCACCGCCGTCCGCTTCGAGCCGGGGATCGAGCGGACAGTCGGGGTAGTGCCGCTCGAGGGGCGGCGACGGGTTCCGGGCCTGCGCGGAGCGGTGCGCGGACCGCTCGACGATGCTCCTCGACCATGATCGAGATGCCTCGCGACCGCTACGTCGCGCTCTTCGGGCCGACGACCGGCGACCGGATCCGCCTCGCCGACACGAGCCTCGTGGTCGAGGTCACCGAGGACTGGTGTGGACCTGTGGACGAGGCGGTCTTCGGCGGCGGCAAGACGATCCGCGAGTCGATGGGCCAATCGGTCGCGACGCGTGCCGACGGCGCCCCCGACCTCGTGATCACCGGGGCCGTCGTGCTCGACCACTGGGGCGTCGTGAAGGCGGACGTGGGCGTGCGCGACGGGAGGATCGTCGCTCTCGGGAAGGCGGGAAACCCTGACATCACGAACGGCATCCATCCGGCACTCGTCATCGGGCCCTCGACCGAGGTGCTGTCCGGCAACGGA
>Ga0307372_10012227_pt1 | contig 11291 bp, 11 predicted proteins | sample OX1MG_FD_202533 | JGI IMG/M metagenome (GOLD analysis project Ga0307372, IMG submission 202533) | Soil microbial communities from Risofladan, Vaasa, Finland - OX-1 | ecosystem: Environmental > Terrestrial > Soil > Coastal area > Acid sulfate soil | place: Finland: Risofladan, Vaasa | collected...
ACGTCCAGCGGCCGGGCCAGGTACTGGTCCACGCCGACCACCGCGGCCAGGTGGTAGACCACGTCCACGCCGGCGGTGATCGCCTTCGCCAGCTGCCCGGCGTCGCGGATGTCGCCGGTGACATAGCGCGCGTGCTCGCCCGCATAACGGTCGTGCTCGGGGCGCGGGGCGGCATCGAAGATGGTCGTCTCGTAGCCCTGGGCGACGAGCCGCTCGACCAGGCGGCTCCCCACAAAGCCGGCGCCGCCGGTGACGACCGCGCGAGGCCCGCTCACCGCCCGCTCACCGCCCGATTCCGCGATAGCCGTAGCCGAGCCGGCGCAGCAGGGCGATCTTCTCTTTCGAGTAGTACGCCCGCCCGTCCAGGACCAGGCACGAGGCCGCGACGGGCAGCGCGGCGAAGTCGATGTCCTCGAACTCCCGGTGCAGGGCGAAGACCGCCACGCAGTCGGCGCCTCGCACCGCCTCGTGGAGCGTCGCCGCGGGGCGGATGTCCAGCAATTCCTGCGCCTGCGCGGCGTCCACCAGCGGGTCGTACACGCGCACCTGCACGCCGGCCTTGGTCAGCGCGGCGATCGCGGCCTGGGCGGGGGTAGCCCGGAGGTCACTGGTGTTGTTCTTGAAGGCAACGCCCAGCACGGCGACCGTGGCGGTGTCAGGGTCCCTGCCGCGCGAGACCAGCTCGTCAATGATCAGCTGGGCGGTGTAGGCGGGCATGGCCGCGTTGACCTCCCGGCTCACCTGGGCCGTGCGGATCTCCAGGTTGCGGCGGCGGGCTGACTGCCACACCATCCACGGATCCTTGGTGAGGCAGGAACCGCCCACGCCGACGCTGGGCAGCAGGATGTTGACGTGACCGTTGCCCTTGGGAATCGAGTTGGCCGCCGCGATCACGTCCATCACGTCCACGCCGTACAGCGAGCAGAACTTCGCCAGCTCGTTGGCGAGCGCGATGTTCAGGTCGATCCACCAGTTGTCCGCCAGCTTGACGATCTCCGCAGCCTCCAGCGAGTCCTGCGGGAGCACCGTGACCCCCAGGGCTCGCTCCCAGAACCTCGCCGCCTCCCGCGTGCTCCGCTCGTCAACCCCGCCGACCACGATCGGGAACGTTCGCAGCTCCGCCATGGCGGCGGACTCCGCGAGGCGCTCAGGGCTGAAAGCCAGCATGAAGTCCGCGCCGCCGGCCAGCCCGCCGGTCTCCAGCAGCGGCAGCACGAGCTGGCGGGTCGTTCCCGGCGGGACGGTGCTCTTGAGCATGAGCAACTGCCCCGGCCGGATGTGCCCGCTCAGCGCCAGGCAGGCGCTGCGCAACTGCGCCGACGCCAGCGACCCGTCGTCGCTGACCGGGGTGCCGACCGCGATCACCACCACCGCGGCGGCGGACACGGCCGCGTAATCGGTTGTCACCCGCAGCCGCCCGGCCGCCATGGCCTGGAAGAAGGTCTCCTCCAGCTCGAGTTCGCGGAATCGGAGATATCCGCTATTCATCTCCTCGATCAGCAGCGCGTCGGTGTCCACTCCCATGACATCCAGGCCACGGTCGGCCAGGGTCGCCGCGATGCACGATCCGACATATCCCAGGCCGACAAGGGCAACGCTCGGGCTTTCCGACACAGCCAGCTCCAATAGTTCGCCACGAATACGCAGGCGCAAGCGAGCAGCATGCCGCTTGAGCCGGGAATGCTTTACCGCGCGGGTCTCATCCGCGCATCGCGCGCTGTTACCTCGACGTCTATCTCAATGCTGAATCGAAGCCAATCCGCGCGCATCTTCCTGATTGCGGGCCATGCGCCAGTCCCGGGTGCCATTCCCTCGGATATCGCAATTCATGAGATGACTCACTGATCGCCTTGCGGACACGATGTAACTGGCCAGAATCGCCCGGCCGCGTCTCGTCCCGCTACCCAGTGAAGGTGGAGTTTCGTGAAGGCAGCTGTCATTCCAGAGGTCAACGGCACGTGGGAACTGCGTGAGGTCCCCACCCCGCGGCCGGGTCCTGGCGACGTCCTGGTGCGGGTGCGCGCCTGCGGGGTCTGTCACAACGATGTCCTGGCCACCCGGGGGATCATCCCCTTCCCCGCGATCACGCCCGCCATCACGGGCCATGAGCCGGCCGGCGAGGTCGTCGAGGTCGGGCCCGGCGTGACCTCCCGCGAAGTCGGCGACCGGGTCGGCACCACCTGGATCCGGGGCACCTGCGGGCGGTGCGACTACTGCAGGCGCAATCCGCCGCTGTCCGGGCAGGCGGCATTCCTCTGCGCGGCGCCGACCTCGACGGGGTTCACGGTGCAGGGGGGCCACGCCGAGTACATGGTCGTGCAGGCCGACCAGACCGTGCTCATCCCCGACAGGCTCGCTTTCGAGCTAGCCGCGCCGGTGCTCTGCGCGGGCTACACGGGCTGGTCCGCGCTGCGCGTGGCCGACCCCCAGCCACACGAGCGCGTCGCCGTGCTGGGCATCGGCGGCGTGGGGCACCTGGCCCTCCAGTTCTCCCGCGCGTGCGGATTCGAGACCATCGCCATCACCCGCTCCGCCGACAAGCACACCCTCGCCAAGGAGCTGGGCGCCGATGCCGTCGTGGCCAGCGGCGAGCAGTTGCGCGCGGCCGGGGGGGCCGACGTCATCCTGGTGACCGGCAACTCGTATGAGGCCGCGGCCGATTCCCTGCACGGGCTGCGCCCCAACGGGCGAATCGTGCTGGCCGGCATCGACGCCACCGGGCCGTTCACCATCGCTCCGGCCCTGATATATCCCTTCTTCGCGCTGGGCCACCAGGTCCGGGGGGCGACCCACAACGGCCTCCCCTACCTGCGGGAAGCCCTCGACCTGGTCGCGGCCGGCCAGGTCACGCCCAGGATCGAGGTGTTCGACAAGGAGCACGTCGCCGACGCCGTCGAGAAGGTCGCCCGGGGCGACGTGCGCTTCCGGGCCGTGGTCACCTACTGAGAGCGTGCGGCATCGGGCCGCGGCCGGAGCCGTTCCCGGCCGGGGCCTAGCTCGGGAACATCTGGGTGACGTTGGTGAAGGTGCCGGTCATGCCCGAGGACCGGTCAGAGGCCAGGAACACGGCGACCTCCGCGACCTCGGCCAGCCGGGGCGAGTGCTTGAGCATCCGCATCCCGTCCAGGTGGCTGAGGATGCTCTGGAGGGCCGCGTCGTCCAGCTGCATCTCGCTGTTGACGGCGGCGATCCCCGCGGCGGTCAGCGTCTCGGGGATCCCGGCTACCCAGATCCCCAGGACCCGCACGCCGCTGGGGCCGACCTCGACGGCCAGGTTGCGGATGAAGGTGTCGATGGCCGCGTCGGCGGGACCGGTGCTGCCCATCATGGGGCTTCCGTGGGAGGAGCCGCTGTTCAGCGCCAGGATCACGCCGGATCCCTGCTCGGTCATGTGGCGCGCGGCCGCCCGCGCGGTGATGAAGTTCGTCGTGATCCCGGTCATGATGGCGCGGGTGAAGTCGGCCGTCGTCATATGGGCCAGCGGGATCCCCTGCACGTCGCCGCGGGTGATGAGGTTGAGCGACACGTCGATGCCGCCCCGCGCGGCGACGGCGCGGGCGTGCTCGTCGACCGCGTCCTCGTCCAGGGCGTCGACGAGGGCCACCTCGGCGGAGCCGCCGGCGGAGGCGATCTGCTTGGCCAGCTTGTCGAGCTTCTCCGTCGTGCGTCCGGTCAGGAAGACCCTGGCTCCCTCGCGGGCGAAGGCCTTGGCGATGCCGGCGCCGATTCCCCCGCCGGCCCCGTAGATGATCGCGTTCTTGTTGTCGAGCATCATGAGCGATTTCTCCCGGTATCCGAAGGGCTGGCGAGGCACGTTCCACGCGAACGGTCGATGGGTAGACGTCCCCGGCCCGCAGAACTCATCGGCCTGTTCCGCGCCGGCGGGCCCAGCCAGCGGGCCCAGCCGGCGGGCCCAGCCGGGCGACGAGGCTGCTGGCCTCCCGTCAGCCGGTGAAGCACCAGCGTGTCGCGCCGAACGGCTCGGCGATGGCGACACCGAACGCGGTGTGGATGGTGAAGCGGTACAGGTGCCAGGGCGGCGGCCCGGCGCTGGGCGCGTTGAACGGGGCCGTGAGCGCGTCACCGACCACCTCGGGCTGCCAGCCGACCCCGTGGAACCGGCGGGCCACCTGCTCCAGCGTCGGCCTATCGGTGACCCTGGCGGCCTCCCCCTCCAGGACGAGGTCGAGGTCGGTCAGCCGGACGGAGATCGTGCACAATCGGCAGGCCGCCAGGTTGCGGGCCTTACGGGCGCCTGGCGAGCTGTGGAAATAGAGATCGCCCTCGAACCAGACGGGGCCGATCCCGGCCGCGTGCGGGCGCCCGTCCGGGCGGGTGGTCCCCAGGAACGACGTGCTGGCCATCCCCACGCCGGCGGCGAGGAAGTCGCGGGGCCTGCTCCACGGCAGGGTCGGGTACTGGTCGCAGTCGAGACTGGTGATCTCGACGGGCTCTCGCTCGGTCATGTGCGGGCCCTTTCGGTTCGTGCCGCCAGGCGGCGCGAGGGCGGTCGCCGACGCTAGGCAACGGCCCGGTCGGCGGGCGTGAAGGTCACGGGCAGCCGCGTCAGGCGATGGACGAGGAAACTCGGCCGCCACCTCAGGCTCTCGTCCGGCACGGCCAGTTCGAGGTCGCGCAGCCTGCGGAGCATGGTGTCGAACATGACCTCGCCCTCCAGGCGCGCCAGGGGCGCCCCGAGGCAGAAATGAATCCCATGGCTGAAGCTGAGGTGGGAGGCGGCCTTCCGGCAGATGTCGAACCGGTTCGGGTCGGGGAACTGCTCCGGGTCGTAATTCGCGGCTATCAGCGAGATCGCGACGTGCTCGCCCGGCTGGATGTCGACATCGCCGATCGTCAGGTGGTCGGTCGCGAAGTGATACATCACGGTCATGACGGGGGCGTCGGTACGCAGGATCTCCTCCACGGCGCTGCCGACCAGGCCGGGGTTGGCGCGCAGCAGGGCGAGGGCGTCAGGGTTGCGGAGCAGGGCGAGCGTGCCGTTCGAGATCATGTTGACGGCTGTCTCGACTGAGCCGATGAGCATGAGGAAGATGTTCGAGCGCAGCTCGAGGTCGGAGAGCGTCTTGTTCTCCCTCTGCGAGGAGAGCATGGCCGAGATCATGTCGTCGCCGGGATGTGCCCGCCGATCCTCGATGACCGTGGCCAGGTAATTGTCGAACCAGCGCCCGGCGCTGGCGAGCGCGTCGTCGCCGGTCGACACCGTCAGCCCGGTGACGACCTCACAGTGCTTGACGAACTCCGCGCGGTCCGACACGGGGATGTCGAACCACTCGCAGATCACCGCGTTGGGCAGCGGGAGCGCCAGCGCCTGAAGAATGTCGGCCTCCCCCTGAGTCACGATGGCGTCGATCAGGGAATCGGCGATGGCCTGGACCCGCGGCCGGAGCCGCTCCAGCTGGCGAGGCGTGAACGCCTGCGACACCACCTTCTTCATGCGGGTATGGTCCGGCTGATCGTTGAACACCATGGAGTGCGGAAAGAATTCATCGTTGTAAATGCCCTGGAGATAGTGCCTGAATTCAGGAGCGGCCACCTTGCCGCTCCGCAGGAGCCTGGGGTCCGCCAGCGCCTTCCGGGCCTCTGCATATCCGGTTATCAGCCAGGCCGGCATGCCATCGGGCAGGGCCACGCGATGGACCGGCCTGGTCTTGCCCAGCCTCGCGAGCAGCAGCCGTGCATTTCCGAAATCCTCGGCACCGAGGGCCACCATGCCTTCGTCCAGATTCGTCATCGTCTTTCTCCCTACGTCGGGCCGCGGAAACCTGCGCCCATACACGTCGATTGTCAGTTCCGCTATCCGCGGGCGCTTCTCCCGCCGTGCGGCATGGCCAGCGCAAGCCAGGAGGTGCGCCGCGCCGGCGGGCCTTCGATGCTGATGGATGACATCTCGTGCCCGCCGTCCGATGGCGCCGCTCCCCGGCCGTTCATCGCAGAGCACCGCGCCGTGTGGAGGAAGCATGAGCACATTCCGCCGGGACGAGGCGATGAGCGGCTACATCACCTCGTCCTGCACGCCGCCCGACCCGGTCGTGGCCAGCCTGGTCGAGCGCACCGCCGAGGTCGGCGAGCTGTTCGAGATGATGACGCCCGTCGAGCAGGCCGGCTTCCTGACGCTGCTGACGCAGAGCCTGGGTGCCCGGACGGTGGTAGATGTCGGCACGTTCACCGGGCTGTCCGCCCTCTCGTTCGCCCGCGGCCTGGCTCCCGGCGGGCGAGTGATCACCTGTGACGTGACCGAGGAGTGGCTGGACATCGCCCGCGAGCACTGGAAGTTGGCCGGCGTCGACAAGCGGATCGAATTCCGGCGCGGGCCGGCCTGGAAGACCCTGGCGGAGCTCGCGGGCGGCGAGAAGGTGGACATCGTCTTCGTGGACGCCGACAAGATGAGCTATCCGCGCTACTACCAGGCGGCCGTGCCGCTGCTGCGCCCCGGTGGCCTGCTGATCCTCGACAACGTGCTGCTCAAGGGGACCGTCCTGCAACCCGACGCCGTCGAGGACGAGATGCCCCGCATGGCGGCCAGGACCATGGCCGAGGTCAACGTCAGGCTCGCCCGGGACCAGCGGCTGGACACCGTCATGCTCCCGATCGCGGACGGCGTGACGATCGCGCGCAAGAAGTGACGGTGTACCTATCCCCGACCGCGCAGCACGGATACCTGAGAGAAGCACGATGACCGCTCCCCAGGATGGGCATGCCCCGACGACACGAGATCAGGTACGGCCGCTGAACGGTGCGGAGTACATCGAGAGCCTGCGCGACGGCCGGGAGATCTACATCAACGGCGACCGGGTCGCGGACGTCACCGTGCACCCGGCGTTTCGCAACTCCGCCCGCATGACGGCACGCCTCTACGACGCCCTGCACGACCCGAGCACCCGCCCGGTGCTCACGGCGCCCACCGACGCCGGCCACGGGTACACGCACAGGTTCTTCACCACGCCGCACACCGTCGACGACATGATCGCGGACCAGCGGGCGATCGCGGCCTGGGCACGTCTGACCTACGGCTGGATGGGCCGCAGCCCGGACTACAAGGCGTCCTTCCTGGGCACGCTGGGCGCTAACGCGGAGTTCTATGAGCCCTTCGCCGACAACGCGCGCCGCTGGTACCGGGAATCTCAGGAGAAGGTGCTGTTCTGGAGCCACGCGCTCGTGCACCCTCCGGTGGACCGCAGCCAGCCACCGGACCGGGTATCGGACGTGTTCGTCCATGTCGAGCGGGAGACCGACGCGGGACTGGTCGTCAGCGGGGCGAAGATGGTCGCCACCGGATCGGCCCTGACCCACTACAACTTCATCGCGCACTATGGCCTGCCCATCAAGAAGCGGGAGTTCGCGCTGGTGGCCACGGTGCCGATGGACGCCCCGGGGATGAAGCTGATCTGCCGCCCCTCCTACGCGGCGGCCGCCGCGGTGGCGGGCACGCCATTTGACTACCCGCTGTCCAGCCGGCTGGACGAGAACGACACGGTCCTCGTGCTGGACAAGGTGCTGATCCCCTGGGAAAACGTCTTCATCTACGGGGACGTGGGCAAGGTGCAGGTGTTCACCGGCGAGTCGGGGTTCATCGAGCGCTCCACCTTCCATGGGTGCACGCGGCTGGCGGTGAAGCTGGAGTTCATCGCGGGCCTGCTGGCCAAGGCGCTGGAGATCACCGGCACCGAAGCCTTCCGCGGCGTGCAGGCGCGGCTGGGCGAGGTGCTGGCCTGGCGAAACCTGTTCTGGGGCCTGTCGGATGCTGCCGCGCGGAACCCGGTCGCCTGGAAGAACGGCGCCCTGCTGCCCAACCTGCAGTACGGGCAGGCGTACCGATGGTTCATGCAGATCGGATACCCGCGGGTCAGGGAGATCGTGCTCCAGGACGTCGCCGGCGGCCTGATTTATGTCAACTCCAGCGCGAGCGACTTCAAGAATCCCGATATCCGCCGCTACCTGGACACCTACCTCCGGGGCTCGAACGGCATCGACGCCGTCGAGCGGGTCAAGGTCATGAAGCTGCTCTGGGACGCCGTCGGTACCGAATTCGGCGGCCGCCACGAGCTGTACGAGCGCAACTACGCCGGTAATCACGAGAACACGCGCACCGAGTTGCTCTTCGGCCAGGCCGCATCCGGCCAGCTCGACGGCTACAAGGCCTTCGCCGACCAGTGCCTGAGCGAGTACGACCTGGACGGGTGGACGGTGCCGGACCTGTCCGGGCACCCGATGTGATCAGGGAGAAGTCATGCTCCGCGGACGGGTCCGAGGTGCCGTATGAGGAGGTCGCCAAGGGGTTCGAGCTGCCCGGCGGCGAGATGGTCGTGCTCACCGACGAGGACCTGGCCGACCTGCCGCTCACGTCGAGCAAGAGCATCGAGGTCCTGCACTTCACCCCGGCGGGCCAGCTCGACCCCATCTTGTTCAACCGCGCGACGTCATCCAGCCGGAGACGGCCGAGGTATCCAGGCCCGCCGCCCGGGCCCTAGCCAGGGCCCGCCAGGCCTGCGGCCTCGCAGGTCAGCGCGACCAGGCTCGTCCCGACATCGATCACGGGCACGGAGCAGGCCGCCTCGACGAACGGCAGGATGGCCGTGAAATGCGTACAGGCCAGGACGACCACGTCCAGGTCCAGGTGCTCCGCCAGGCGCAGCGTCGTCGGCAGATGCGACGAGGCGAAGGCGTCAGCCGGGTCGCCATTCTCAATCGCGCGCACCAGAGCCTGATCGGATACGGCCAGCACCCGGCGGTCGCCAGCCGCACGCATGACGGTTCGCTCAAAGCCCACGGTCGCCTGCCCGTTCCCGGTGAGGACCATGATCCGCTCAAGGTCCGGCGGCAGGCGCCGGTAGACGGTGATAGGCGAGATGAGCCGCACCGGCGATGTCTCGGCGATCGCATCGAGGTCGACCACGGCGGACAGCGAGTTGCAGAACAGCAGGGCAACGGTGCTGCCCAGCGCGTGAATGTCGCGCACCTGGGCCTGGAAGGCCCTGTTCAGCGCGTCCGGAGCCAGGTACTGCAGGCCATCCTGCTCGTCCGGCGAGGAAGCCATCGGGTAAGGCGTGCTGCGTATCCCCCGGGCCGCAAGCAGGTCGGCACCGAGCCGGGCGTCATAGGGGGTCCCCGCGATGACGGCGACCTGTGCGGATGCGGGAGCCTCAGCCGGGCCGCTGCCAGCCGGATCTCCCCGGGACCTCCTCACGCTAAGCGGCCTCGTCCGCGATGGCCGGCTTCCTCGCGGCGAGGATGACGTAGCCCAAGGTCCGCGGACCCGCCCCGAACATGTCGCGATAGCCCTGCTTGAGGGCCGCGACGGTCTCCTCTCCGAAGTCGGCCACCAGGATCTCGTCCAGCTCGTTCGCATGGTCGAGGTATCTCATTCCCATGCCGTAGACCCGCGGACCACATTGGGTGTACTCCTCGACCGCGAAGCCCGCGGCCTCGAGCGCGGAAAGCCACTGCGGAACCGTGAGCAGGAGGTTCGACTTGAACTGTTCCGGAATCTGCGCGGTGGAGTCGGCGTGCTGCCCCGTCTCCCGGGTGCATTCGGCGAGGCCGAGCCTGCCGCCGGGACGCAGCACGCGGAAGAACTCGCCCAGGACCTGGCTCAGGTCGGGGACGTGCAGCAGCGATTCGATCGCCATGACCGCGTCGAAGGACCCGTCGGAGTAGGCAATCGACTGGTAGTCGCCGCGCTCGAATCGCACCCGGCCGACGAGGCCGGCCGCATGGACTCGCCTCTCGGCCTCGACGACCTCCGCGGCGCTGATGGTGATGCCGGTCACCCGGGCTCCGGTCTCCCTGGCGACCAGGACACCCGGCGCTCCCACGCCGCATCCGGCGTCGAGAACGTGCTCTCCCCGGCGAAGGCCGAGCGCGTCTACGACCTTGCGGGTGACGCGATGCCCGGCCTCCGCGACCGAGGCCTCCTCCTGGTAGTGGTACCAGTACCCCAGATGCTCCTGACCATCATTGAAGATCCCCGACAGGCGGCTCGCCTCGTCGTACAGCTTGCCGATCTCATCCGGCGGCGTTATCGAGGTACTCATGGACCCTCACCCTCACTGAGCTGGCGGAACGACCGGTGCCGCGGGCATCGCGGCTGGCCCTGACATGGCCGCGGCCGTGGATCTTGATGACCGGCGGCTTGAGCGCGCTGGCGGCCAGTACGTGGCAGCCAGCAAGATGAGCGGCAGTCCGCTGTTCGGGTCGGTGGCCTGGCCGGTAGCTATCCCGCCGAAGCTCTGGCCCAGTACCCAGCAGGCCGCCGCGACGATCACCGCCAGCACCAGCACCGGCCGGGTCGCGGCCGGGACGAGAATGCCGAGGGCGATGACGGCGAAGACCACGGCCAGCGTGACCGATATGGCACCGCCGTCGGGCCCGATCGAGGTGGCGGCACCGCGTTCGGCGGAGGCGAGCCAGGCAGGCTCGCCGGCGGCCCCTCCGGCGATCGAGTCACGCAGCGCGCCCGCCGCCCGGCTGGCGGCCAGCAGCAGGAAACAGGCCCCGCTTCCCCACAGGGCGAGCCACGCCAGCCTGGACCAGCGCCCCCCGAGCGGACTGCCCGAGGCGACGCTGCCCGAGGCGACGCTGCCCGAGGCGACGCTGCCGGCCTGCGCACGCGATGGCCACGCCAGCACCGCGATCAGCGCGTACAGGACCGCTGCGCCAGGCGCGCCGGTCACCGGCGAGGCGGTACCGGTGAAGACCTGGCCCAGGCCCTCGCCCAGCCACCAGATCGACAGCGCCCAGGCCATGCTGCCGATCAGCGCCACCCGGACCGTCGGGCGCCAGAGCAGCCCGAGCCCGATGGCCAGCTGGACGGTCGCGAACACCGCGTCGAACGCCGCCGGATTGTGCTGGATGAGGTGCCCGGCGAGCAGGACGGGCCGGGCCACGAAGCCGGGGCTGCCCGCGGCCGCAGGCTCGATGACCCTGGTGGCGAATGCCCGCGTGAACATGTAGGGCTGGAACTGCAAGGCTGCGTCGAGCAGCCAGATCACGCCGAGAACGCCCTGGATCCCGCGCCGGGCTCCGACGGGTCGCGCATTCGTCACGGCTAGGCTCCCTGCTGGCCACGCATCTCTGGCATTCCCGTGCATCGTCGCCCGATTCCCCGGCGCCGCACATCTCCTGAATTGCCACGCCGCGCACCTGCAATAGTTCCGCATTTACCAGGCCATTTTCCAGGGATATGCATCTCGCAATCCGGAGGATGCACGGCGGCTCCGCCACATCTCAGGATGAGCCCAAATCCCAGACCTCCAGGAGGCAGGCACTGTGGT
>Ga0307372_10012229_pt1 | contig 11291 bp, 11 predicted proteins | sample OX1MG_FD_202533 | JGI IMG/M metagenome (GOLD analysis project Ga0307372, IMG submission 202533) | Soil microbial communities from Risofladan, Vaasa, Finland - OX-1 | ecosystem: Environmental > Terrestrial > Soil > Coastal area > Acid sulfate soil | place: Finland: Risofladan, Vaasa | collected...
CTACTCGGTAGCCGGCCAGGCGGACATCGTGGCCGTCGTTCGGGTCCGGAGGCACGAGCAGCTCGCGGACGTGGTGACACGCGGCATCTCGCGACGGCCAGGCGTGATCGACACGAGGACGCTGATCGCGTTCCAGTCGTTCAGCCGCCACGACCTCGAGGCGATGTGGGACCTCGGCTCCGGCGACTAACCCGCCGCCGCTTCGCCTGAGATCTTCACCAACCGTTCCAGGCGGCCCGCGGCGGCGCCGGAGTCGATCGACTCGAACGCCAGGTCCAAGCCCACCCGGAGATCGGCGGCGAGCCCGGCCGCCACCAGGCCGGCCGCGGCGTTCAGCGCGACGATCTCCCTGCGGGGGCCGGGCTCCCCCTCCAGCACCGACCGAGCCAGCCGCGCATTGGTCTCGGCGTCGTCACCAAGAAGGTCTGCGAGCTTGCACCTCTGGAGACCAAGCGCGACCGGGTCGACAGTGGAGCACGTCAACTCGCCGGCGGACCACCGGTACATGCTCGATGGACCGGTTGTGGACAACTCGTCGAGCCCGTCGGCGCCGTGCACCACGATCACGTCCGTCGCCCCGCCCGCCGCGAGCACGCCGGCCATCTTCTCCGCCATCGCGGGGTCGCCTACGCCGACAACCTGCCGGCGCACCCGCGCAGGGTTGGCCAGCGGACCGAGGAAATTGAAGGCGGTCGCGACTCCCAGCTCACGCCGCACAGGGATCGCGTGACGCATCGCTGGGTGGTACCGGGGCGCGAAGCAGAACCCGATGCCCGCCTCCTGGATGCAGCGCGCGACGCCCTCCGGCCCGAGGTCGATCACCACACCCAGCGCCTCCAGCACATCGGCAGAACCCGCCTTCGAAGAGGCGGCCCTCCCCCCGTGCTTGCACACCGGCGCTCCAGCACCCGCAACGACCAACGCAGCCACTGTCGACACGTTGATCGTTCCGGTCCGGTCTCCTCCCGTCCCGCACGTGTCCACCAGGCGCGGCGCCAGATCGTCGGGCACCACGACGCGCTCAGACGCGTCGAACATCGCCGCCAAGAGGCCGCTCATCTCCTCGACTGTTTCGCCCTTGCACCGCAGGCCGAACATGAACGCCGAGATCTGTGCAGGCGTCGCGTTGCCATCGAGCACGTCGCACATCGCGGCCGCGGCTTCGGCGCTGCTCAGGTGCGCTCCCGCGACGAGGTGGCTCAGCACCCCCGGCCAGCCGCCGAGATCGTCGATGGTGGGCTTCGCTGTCATCCGGTGCGAAGTCTTGCAGGCCGCACGTCTTGACCGGCAGCGCCGGCGGTGCCCGGTTCAGGCGGTACGGCGCCGGCGGCGCAGGATCCGCCTCCGCTCCCGCTCGGTCGCTCCGCCCCACACGCCGTCCTTCTCCCGGCTCTGCAGCGCCCATTCGAGGCAGGCCTGCTGGACGGGGCAGGAACAGCAGATCGCCTTCGCGTCCCCAGCGTCCTCGTCGGTGACGGGGTAGAAGATGTCGGGATCGACGCCGCGACAAGCGGCCCGCTGGCGCCAAACCAAGGCTCTCGGGGTCTTCAGGTCGAGCTTCGTAGCATCCATTGCTGGTTCCCGTCCGGTGTCCGATGCGTCCGCTTGCTGAGGGCGTGCGGGCCAGGAGGTCGTAGTCTGGCCTAGGGTTCTCGTAGCTGTCTACCCCAATAGGTCCTCGGAGAGACTGCCTTTCGTGGCATCCGACAGGGCCGTCTGGTGGCGGTACTCGGGGTGGTCGAGCGCCAGCGCCACAAGGCCGGACTGGAAGTCACGGATCTGCTCGTCGTTGAAGGAGAAGTTGACGTAGTGGACCGAGGCCGTGACCTCGTCGCGGGTCAACTGGGCGGCGTGGGCCCCCTCCACGGTCGCCAGGACCGAGTCGCCGCTGGGCAGCAGAAGCTTGACGGTCTGCTCGATCCCGACAAGCCGGGGCAGCCAGTGCTCCATCTCCGCTCGCGACGTCAACTCCAAGAACATCGTCGCCGACAGGTGGCCCTTCTCCGGGATGAGCGGGTTGTACGTGTCGAGCTCCCCCAGGATCGCCTCGTCGCTGTACAGCTTCTCGGCCCGCGCCATCTCCTGGACCTGGAAGCGGATCGTGTCACGGTTCTCGAAGACGAAGCTGACGACCGGGCCGACGGCGACCCGCCTCAGCTTCTTCAACGCGATGATCCTCTCTCTGTAGGACTGCCTCTCCCTTTCATAGGCCCTCGCATCCGCGATGTCGTCGAGGGTGAGAGTCGCGTTCGGTCGTGCCGCCATGTCAGTCGTGCTCCTCGGGTATGCCGTACGCCCGTGCCATGAACTGCAGCGGGTGCAGCGGAATCTTTCCGGTCTCCTGGATGATCGCTCCGTTGGCGAGGTGGCAATCGCCTACGACAACCTCGGCTTCCGAGCGGTCGATCGCCTCGGCGAGAGGCTTGGCGACCTTGCGCGCCAGTTCGTAGTTCTCGCTTCGCAAGCCCCAGGTGCCGTCGATCCCCGAGCACTTCTGAACGAGGATGACCTTGGTGCCTGTGAGCTTGACGAGGTCGCGGCTGCGAAGGCCGATGTTCTGCGCCTGCAGGTGGCAGGGTGCGTGGTAGGCGGTCGTGTCAGGCACTTCGCCGGCGAACTCGGTGTCAATCGCAGTCTGCTCACCCTTGTGCAGCCGCCACAGGTACTCCGACGCGTCATAGGTGTGCTCCGCCACGAGGCGGGCGTCGTCGGTCTTCAGGTATTCGGGGTAGTCGCGCTTGAGGACGTAGCCGCACGTGGGTTGCGGCACGACGATGTCGCGGCCCTCCCGGACGATTTGCGCCAGTGCCTCGACGTTGCGTGCAGCCTGCTTGCGGAACGGCTCGAACTCACCGCTGTGCAGCCAGGGAGCGCCGCAACAACCGTTGGCCGTCGCGAGCTCGCAATCGACACCGTTGCGCTCGTACACCTTCACCAGGTCCTTGCCGATGCCCGGGTTCTGGTACTCGACGAGACAGGTGGGAAACACCGCTGCTCGCGCCTGTTCCGCGCGCCCGAGGGAGACGCCACCGCGCGCCTTGCGTTTCTTGAACCACGTGCTGAATCGCTCCCGAGCGTAAGGAGGAAGGATGCGCTGGGAGGCCAACCCCACCGTCGCGTCGATGAGTTTGCGCATGGGGGAACCGGGAGTGCGGAGCATCGCGTTGGTGAGCGGCGCGGTCAGCGTGCCCACCTTGCCGAGCAGGTCGGTGCGGGCGAGCGCCTGGGTGGTCAGCTTGCCTTTGAGCGTGCCACCCGTCTTGTTCTTCACCGCCTCAGCACGAAGGATCATGCGAGGGAAGTCGAGCTGCCACTCGTGGGGCGGTATGTACGGGCACTTGATGTAGCAGAGCTTGCATTGGTAGCACTCGTCGACGACCTGATCCTGCTCCTCGCGGCTGAGAGCAGCGACGTCACCGTCGCGGGCATCGATGAGATTGAACATCGTGGGGAACGCGGGGCAAAGCGACAGGCACAACCGGCACCCGTGGCACAGATCGTAGACCCGGGTCAACTCCGATCGGAGGTCCGCCTCGTCGTAATAGGCGGGATGGTCAGGGTCGTACGTGGTCGTCAAGGTCCTGCCTTTCGTCGTGGCGTCCGGCCCGGTGGTCGGACATGCTCTTCGCCGGCGGTCGTCGCCGGCGGTTCCGCCCGCTCCTGCTCGTCGCTTGGCCCGACTTGGCGGTTGACTCCTCGGCCGGTTGACTCCTCAGCCGCTCGACTCCTCAGCCGCTCGACTCCTCAGCCGCTCGACTCCTCAGCCGCTCGACTCCTCAGCCGCTCGACTCCTCAGCCGCTCGACTCCTCAGCCATTGCGCCCGCAACTGGGTAGCCTAAGTATGGTTTTGGGATACTTAGGCTACCCAGAAGGTCGGAACTCGGCCGCCCGAGGGTGGCCGAACCTGGGCGAGCGGAGCGGGTCCTGCACTCGCTCGGGGCTCTCGGAAGAAAGCGCGCCAAGCGGATGCAGGTCGCCGCCGTCTCGCCGGGCCCTAGCTGACGTTCGAAAGCCCGCTGGTGAACCGTCCGGCGTGGCTCTTCTCGGCCTTGGCCAGCGTCTCGAACCACTCGGCGATGCTGTCGAAACCCTCGTCGCGGGCGGTCTTCGCGAAGCCGGGATACATCTCGGTGTACTCGTAGGTCTCGCCCTCGATGGCGGACTTCAGGTTGTCCTCGGTTGCACCGACCGCTACGCCGGTCACCGGATCCCCGATCTCCGCGAGGAAGTCGAAGTGACCGAAGGCGTGGCCCGTCTCGCCCTCGGCGACCGAGCGGAACAACGCCGCGACGTCCGGGTATCCCTCGACGTCTGCCTTCTGCGCGAAGTACAAGTACCGGCGGTTGGCCTGGCTCTCGCCGGCGAACGCCTCCTTGAGGTTCGAGTGTGTCTTGCTGTCCTTGAGTGACGGCATCGGCTATCTATCTCCTTCTGGGGTTGTCTGGGGATCTGCGTAGCACTCGGCGCACAGGCCGCGGAACACGACCTCCGCGCTGCCGACCGTGAAGCCGTGGCTCTCCGCGGGCGGAGCTTCGATTGCGCTGTAGTCGGCGTAGAGGTCCCTCACCTTGCCGCACCGTGTGCACACGAGGTGATGGTGCGAGTCGACGTTCGGGTCGAACCTGGTCGCACCCGTGCCTAGATCCAGTTGCTGGATCTCGCCCATGGACGCGAGATCGTTGAGCGTCTGATACACCGTCTTCAACGACATCGTCGGCATCCGGGTACGCGCCTCGACGTAGACCGCTTCAGCGCTGGGGTGGGCTTCCGCCCCCCAGAGCACGTCGAAGATGCACTCGCGTTGCGGGGTCACCTTGAGACCCCGTTCCCTGAAAAGGAAGACCATCTCCGCCGGGGAACGCATATGACAAAGGTTAGTAGATAACAATCCTTGTTGACAAGTGGACGCTGCTAGCGACCGCCACGCGCTACCCGAGATCGCCAGCGCTACCCGAGCTGCCGGCGGCTTCTTGCGCGACACCAGGGGTCCTGGCGACCTGGATGACCGCTGCGCCCAGCAGTATGACGAGCAGGGCAAGGACGACCCCGCCACCGGGACCGCTGCGAATGTGCTCGTCGTAGACCACCACTCCGACGACGACGCTCAGAAGGGGGTCCACGGTGGCCACGGCGGGCAGGCTGGCGGTGATCGGGCCCGCCTGGAACGCAAGCTGGTTCAACAGCAGTCCCAGTGCACCGACGATCAAGACGACGTACAGCTGCCAGCTGGTGAACACGTCGAGCGGCGACCGGGCCACTATGTCGGTGACCGCCTTCAGGAGCGCTGCAAGAGCCGCGTAGATCGTCCCGACCGCTATGCCGAGCAGAGCCGCCGACCTGCCGCCGCGCCGCTGGCGGCGACCCAACTCGACGCACACCCCGGCCAGGACGATCCCGCAGGCGCCGACCACCGCCGCCGGCCAGTGGTCGGCCGACTCGTGGCGGTGCGCATTGTTCCCCGAAGCCGCGAGCACGACGAAGCCCGCCAGTGCCGCGCACAGAACCGTCGCCCAGGCCATCTGCCGCCCGCTGATTTGGTGGTGCTCGTGGAATTGGCGGAGCACGAGGGCGAACAGGAGCCCGCTCACCAGCAGAGGCTGGACCACGGTGAGCGCGCCGATGTGCAGCGCGAAGACCTGCAGCGTCAGCCCGACGACGTCACAACCGATACCACCGAGCCACAACGGGTGCGAGAGCATCGACCCCACGAATCGCCGCAGCTTCCCCAGATGCATGCTCTGCGCGTCCGGCTGGTGCCCGGCGCTTACATGCTTCAGCGAGCTCGATAGAGCGAAGGCGAACGCCGCGCCCAGCCCCAGGGCGACGACGACCCAATCATGGAGCACTGTGCTCCCTCGAACGGGCCTGGTCGAGCAGGTGAACGATCATGTGGCGCATGGGTCGTACAGGTAATGTGTCGCTAGATGGAACATAGGCGACGCCTCGGGGCGCGGCGGTGAAAGTCGCTCACGTGAGCGACTGTTATCTACCTCGCCTCGGGGGGATCGAGCGCCAGGTCCACGAGCTGGCGATCCGCCAGCGAGACGCCGGGCACGACGTCGTCGTGGTCACATCGGCACCTGGAGACGGTTCGCGTGCCGCGGACGGCATCCAAGTCGTGCGACCGGCCCGGGGCGCCTCCCCGACCCGGATGCGCTACGAGTGGTCCGTCGTCGGCTGCAAGGCAGTTCTTCGAGGTGGTTTCGATGTAGTGCACGTCCACGCGTCGAGCTTCTCCCCGCTCGCGTTCGTCACCGCGTCACGAGCCTCCGCGGCCCGCCTCCCGACCGTGGTCACAGTCCACTCTCTGTGGGCGGGCGCGACTCCGCTGTTCCAGGCCGCAGATCGTCTGGCTCGATGGGGCGAGTGGCGCGTCGCCTGGTCGGCCGTCAGCTCACCGGCCGCGGAACCGCTCAGGCGTATCCTCGGAGGCCGAACGCCGGTGACCATCCTCCCCAACGGGGTCGATGCGGCGGAATGGAAGGTGCAGGATCTGCCCCGCTCGCCCGATCGAGTCGTGGTCGCGACTGTCGGCCGGCTCGCGGTGCGCAAGAGACCGGGGCCGCTGCTCCGCATGCTCCGCGAGGCGAGAGCGCGGCTGCCTGCAGACATACGCCTCGAGGCGATTCTCGTGGGAGACGGGCCGCTGCGCCGGCCTTTGGAGCGTTACGTCGAGACGACCGGCATGGCCGATTGGGTTAGCTTGCGTGGGCCTGCGACCCACACCGAGCTGAGGGACATGTACGCCGGCGTGGACTTCTACATCGCCCCTGCGACACTCGAGTCCTTCGGCATCGCCGCCCTGGAGGCCCGTTGCGCCGGGCTTCCCGTGGTCGCTCACCGCGGTTCCGGCGTGTCCGAGTTCATCGTCGACGCAACCGACGGCCTGCTGTCCTGCGGCGACGCGGAGATGGTGGACAGCATCGTCAGGTTGGCTGGTTCGGAGTCCTTGCGTGGATGCATGCGCACCCATGCTCGTGCTGTCCCGCCGCCCGTCTCGTGGCCGGGCATCCTCGACGCGACAGAAGCGTTGTACGACCGCGCACGCGCTGTCGCCGGAGCCAGCGAGGACCCGCGGCGCAAGCTCGCCCTGATCGGGTGACCTTCACCATCGTCTTCTTCCACGCCCATCCTGACGACGAGGCTCTGCTCACCGGAGGGACCATGGCCCGTCTTGCCGCCGAGGGACACCGGGTCGTGCTCGCCGTGGCAACTTGCGGTGAGGCGGGACTCGCCTCCCAAGAGTTCACCGCCGGCGGTCGGCTCGCGTCGGCTCGCGCTTTGGAACTCGAGGAATCCGCGAGGTTGCTGGGATGCGCACGACTCGAGATCCTCGGCTATGCGGACTCCGGGATGGACGGCACCGACGCGCCCGTCGACGGCTTCTGCCACCTTCCTCCGGAGGTGCCCGCGCACCGCCTCGCGGCATTGTTGTTCGAAGAGCAGGCGAGCGTGCTCGTCAGCTATGACCCCGCCGGCGGGTACGGTCACCCCGATCACGTGCAGGTACACCGGGTGGGCAGGATCGCGTCGTCGTTGGCCTCGGTCCCTGTGCTGCTCGAAGCGACGGTTGACCGGCGAGCGCTTCAACGGGCTCTCAAGGCCGTGACCTGGTTCCGGCCGAGATCGTCGGAATTCGAACCCTCCCGCTTCGACAGCAGGTACGCCGACCCGTCGACCATCACGCATGCTGTCGACGTGCGCCCGTACACGGACCGCAAGAGAGCAGCCATCGCGGCCCATGCCAGCCAGGCGAGTGCCGATCGCGAGGACAGGACCATCGCATGGCTGCTGCGCCTCCCCGGGCCGGTGTTCCGGCTAGCGATGGGAAGGGAGTGGTTCACGGAGGTAGGCCGCCTACCCGGTCGCCGACGCCTCCACGACCCGCTGGCATCGCTGCACGACCCGCAGGCATCGCTGCACGACCCGCTGGCATCGCTGCACGACCCGCTGGCATCGCTGCACGACCGGACTCCTCCGCGACGGCGAAGCCGGCAGCCCTAGCCGCCGGCGACCGCGGAGCGGGCGGTGTCGAGGTCCGCGTAGGCCGCCGAGAAACGCTCGATGGTCGACACGCAGACGTCAACAGGCTGGAAGCTGCCCGCCGAGATCGTGTGCATCCACGTACCCAGGCCGAACGCCGGCGTCGACCGGTAGCGATCCCACGCAGGACCGGCACCGGGTGGCTCGACGCCGGCGCCGGCCAATAGCTCGAGGTAACCCGCAAGCAGGTCTCGTTCGTGCGCGCGCCGGTCCTCGATCGAGAGGCTGCTGACCATGAAATAGCCGACGTCGTGCGACCAGTTGCCGGTGCGCACGAGCTGCCAGTCGTAGAAACCGGTTCGATATCCGGGCAGCGCGTACGTGTTTCCGGGGTGCGGGTCGCCGTGCAGCACGGTCTGGGGACCAGTTGCGGCGAGGGAGGCGCTGCGCCGGAACTGACGTTCTAGGCGGATAGCGTCGACGGACCGCGGGAGGTTGAGTCGCGGTGCCCCGTCTTTCAACCGCCTGATGCCCCGGGCGAGGCTCGCAGCGGACACGGGCGCCCACCGTTTGCCGAGACGCCAGGGACGTAGGAACTGTAGGCCGGGGGGTAGCGGGCTCTCCCAGAAGGCGCCGTGTAGAGATGCCAGACCGGCGAGCCCGTCGCGCACCTCGTCGACGGTGAGAGCCGTGGTGGCCTGGTTCGGCCGCGCGCCGAGCGAGGTGACGTCGTCCATCACGACGATCGCCGCCAGCCGTGCCAGGTCGATGCCCGCTTCGTAGGTCAGCGGATGCTCGATGGGTAGCAGAGCTCCCGACAGTGCCAGCCGTGCTTCGGCGGTGAGCGCGCCAAGGGCGGCGAGAGCGAGCCTGTGCATGAGGGGACCTTCCCGCTTGACGAACACCGAGGGTGGTCCTTCGTGCGACGATCCGGTTCCGTACGAGAGGCGGAGGCGCGCCCTGCTGTTCGTGCCGTCGACGGCGTCCTCGACCGTGACTGCGGACACGACGACCCCGGGATGGCGCCCGGACAGCGCTGCGGTCATCCACGCGGGCGAGATGTCCGACCACCGGCGCGGGACGGGAAGCACGGGCGCAGATCCTGCCAGGTGGCGTCCGAGTGTCGCAGGATTCGAGGTTGCAGGCTCGGCCGCCGCAGACCACAGCCTCGGCCGCCGCAGACCGCAGGCTCTAGGGTTGCGCCGTGACCGTGCCGTTCGACCGCCGGCGCTCCTTGGAGCGCCTAGCCGCAGAGAGGTTCGATGTGCTCGTGATCGGCGGAGGGATCACGGGCTGCGGGACCGCTCTCGATGCCGCTGCGCGCGGGCTGCGCACCGCGCTGGTGGAGGCGCGGGATTTCGCCTCGGGGACATCTTCGAAGTCTTCGAAGATGGTGCACGGAGGCCTGCGTTACCTCCAACAGCACGACTACCGGTTGGTGTACGAGGCTCTGCACGAGCGCCAACGACTCCTCACGAACGCGCCGCACCTGGTGCACCCTCTCCCCTTCCTCGTGCCTCTCTTCGGCAAGGACGGAGTGGTGTCAAAGAGCGTGGCGAAGGCGTATTCGGTCGCGCTGTGGACCTACGACCTCACGGGCGGTATCCGTATAGGCAAGCGCCACCGACGCTTGGACGCCAGCGAGGCGCTCCGCCATTTTCCGTCAATTAGGACCGACCAGCTGGTCGCGTCCTTCCTCTACTGGGACGCCCAGGCCGATGACGCTCGCCTCACCCTCGCGATTGCGCGCACCGCAGCGGAACACGGCGCGGTGCTCGCCAACTACTCGCCTGTTGCGGAGATCGTGCAGGAGCGTGGCCGTGTGGCGGGCGCCGTCCTCGCCGACGGCACCCGGATCCAGGCGGGCGTGGTGGTCAACGCCGGCGGTGTCTGGTCGGAGAAGGTGGCGACCCTCGACGGGCACGCGGCCGGCAGCCCGGTGGCCATCCGGCCCGCGAAAGGTATCCACCTGACCGTCCCTGCCTCGAAGCTCCCGTGCGACTTCGCCGCCGTGCTCGCGGTGCCGGGGGACCGGCGATCGGTCTTCGTCGTGCCGTGGGCCGCCGATGAGGCCGAAGGGCCCGACGGTTCGCGCCGCTTCACGTACATCGGCACCACCGACACCGACTACGACGGCCCCCTCGACGATCCCCAATGCGATGCCGGTGACGTCGAGTACGTCCTGCGCGCCGTGAACCGCTGGACTTCGGCCGGGTTGACGCCGGCGGACGTCACCGGTAGCTGGGCCGGGTTGCGCCCGCTTATCAGCGACGCCCGCAGCTCCAGGACGGCGGACCTTTCGCGCCGCCACTCCGTCACGACCTCGCCCAACGGCCTCGTCACCGTGACCGGAGGGAAGCTCACGACGTATCGCCTGATGGCCGCCGACACCGTCGGCGCCGCACTCCGTGTCCTCCCCGATGCCAAGGGCGCGCGTCGCCGTTCGAGCACTGCTCGCCTGAGCCTCGCCGGCGCGCCGGTGTCGGCGCCAAGCTCGGGGCGGGACTCCGGGGACCCGGTATCGCAACACCTCAGTGGCCGTTACGGGAGCGAGGCGGCCGAGATCGCCCGCCTGTGCCGGGAGCTACCTGGCCTTGCCGACCCGATCTCGGACTCGCTGCCGTATCTCAAGGCTGAGGCCGTGTTCGCGGCCCGTCACGAAATGGCCTTCACGCTCGACGACGTCCTGTCGCGCAGGACCAGGGCACGCATCCTCGACAGGGAGGCGGCGGCATCCGCGGCGTCGTCCGTCGCGCAGCTGCTCGCCGCCGAGCTCGGGTGGGACGGTGGCGAGACGGCGCGTCAGCTTGCAGCGTTCGAAGCCGGGATCGAGTCGGACCGCAGAGCCTTTCAGGAGCTAGCTTCGAGATGACCGGTCGTGACGTGCCGGCCGAGCTCGGAGCGGACGCGGCGGGCCGGCCTTCGAGGTTCTCCGGCTCGACCGCCGCAGCCGCCCCGGCCGACGAGCTCATCCGGCGCCTCCGCGACGTGTGCAGCTCCGTCGACAGCAGCGACGAGGCCAGGGTGCGTGCCGGGCGGGATTGGTGGCCGCTGTCGGTGGTGTGGGCCCTCGAAGGCACCAACCCCGCGATCCCCACCGCTGTCGTGAGACCTGCCGACACCACCGAGGTGTCCGCTGTGCTCCGTGCGTGCAACGACGCCAACGTCCCCGTCGTCCCCGTCGCCGGCAGGAGCGGCGTCTGCGGAGGAAGCATCCCAGTATTCGGTGGGATCTCGCTCGACCTCACCGGGCTCACCGGGATCACCGACGTCGACGACACCTCGCTTCTGGTCACGGCGAAGGCGG
>Ga0307372_10012234_pt1 | contig 11288 bp, 7 predicted proteins | sample OX1MG_FD_202533 | JGI IMG/M metagenome (GOLD analysis project Ga0307372, IMG submission 202533) | Soil microbial communities from Risofladan, Vaasa, Finland - OX-1 | ecosystem: Environmental > Terrestrial > Soil > Coastal area > Acid sulfate soil | place: Finland: Risofladan, Vaasa | collected...
GGCGCACAGGGCTGCACCAGTACTGCCCTATGCATCGCCTCGCCGCCTGAACTTTCAGTCGCGAAGCCGCAGCGTACGCGCCGCACGCTCCGCGCCCACCTGCATGGGGCTGCATAGGGCACCGGTGAGTGGGTCCCGAGAGCAGGCCCCGATGAACCCCGATCTTCGACATCAACCCGAACGCGAAAACGCTGGGCGGGCGTCTGTGCCCATGTGCACGAGACGCGCCGACCCCCGGAAATGTCTTCCCTCGAGGGGTGGTTCGGCTTCCGCACCGGATTCGCCGCCACCTACCGGTCGGACAATCGCCGAGCGTCGACCAGGTCATCGATGATCTGGAAGTCGCCGACGTTCTCGGTAAAGAGAGGCACTCCTTCCACCTGCGCGGTGGCCGCGATGGCGAGATCGATCTGGCGCCGTCTTGGGTTGCCACCCCGGCGGGCCACCGCGGCGGCTAGTTGGCCCCAGACCCGGGCAACCTCGACGCCTACAGGCAGCGGATCAAACGTTGCCTCGACCACCGCAAGTCGGGCGGTGCGGCGCGCCCGCTCGTCATCGTCGTCGCAAACGAGAACGCCGAAATGCAGTTCGGTGATCGAGACGACGCTGATAGCGGCCTCGACGTCGCCGGGTGGGGGGAGCTCACCTATGAGCACCGACGTATCTAGCAGCGCCCTCACGAAGCGAACGGGTCCACGACGCCTGCTGGCAGTCGCTCGAGGTCGGCATCGAACCCCCGCGGCGCCTTTCCCCGCCAGATCCCGGCGAGTGCGGCGCCGCTGACCCAGCGGCGGCGATGTGCCGGGCCGAGCTCGGCAACGGGACGACCAGCAACCGTCACGGTGAGGGTCTCTCCAGCCTCAACCCGACGGAGCACCTCACCGACCTGGTTGCGCAGCTCCTTTTGTGCGATATCGCTCATGCGGACTATGGTAGCAGTTCTGCTACCATAGTCCGCTCGGGGGCGGCGGCCAGCGCCGAGAGTGTCATCGATGGGCTGTGAACTGGACTTTGACACCCGGCTGACTGCCGAGCTGGCCTCGATCAAGGGCGTACGCGGGGTGCCGGTGATCGACTGGGACCCGCGTGCGCCGCTCGGCCCTAAACTGGTTTCCTGTGGGGGCCGGGAATGCCATCCCGCCAAGGTCGTGAGCGAGCCCCTCGGTCACGCCACGCCGGGATTCACGATGGCCACCTACCGGCATGTGCTCCCGTGGCATGCAGGCCGACGTAGCACGGGTCTTTGCCGGACTCATCGCTTCGACCGGCTTCAACCCGGTAGAAGGGTCGGTAGAAGCCCTCGCTGCGCAGGGAAGTTGGGGCCAGACATAGCCGTTGAACTGGACTTATTAGTGGCGGGGGGAGGATTTGAACCTCCGACCTTCGGGTTATGAGCCCGACGAGCTACCAGACTGCTCCACCCCGCGTCGTGGTTCTCAGACTAGCACCCTGCCCGGGGGGCGCCGCCAGGGTCAGGGCAGCAGGCCGCCGCGCAGCGCCACGCCCTTGGGCAGGGTGGTGGAGGTCGAGGAGGCCGTCGTCGTGGACGTCGAGGACGAGCTCGAGGAGGAGCTCGAGCTCGAGCTCGACGAGGACGACGAGGACGAGCTGGCGCCCGAGGCCTGCTGGAGCTGCTGGAGCAGGTTCTGCAGCGTGGCGATGTCGGTCCCGTAGGCGGAGAAGTTCCCGGCCTTCAGGTCGCTCTGCGCCTGGGTGAACTCCTGGTTGGCCTGGCTGATCAGACTCTGCACGCGCTGGTTCACGGTGGGGGCCGGCCCCGTCGGCGTGGACCCCTGGTTCTGACCGGGAAGCGACACCTGGAACAGGTCCTGCAGCGCGGCCGACAGCGACGTGTCGAAGGCCACCTGGCTCTGTCCCTGGGGACCGCTGTAGACCACGATGAAGTAGTCGAGCTTGGGGAACGGGTTGCGCGACGACTCGACGTAGAACGGCCGGAAATAGAGGATGGAGTCGCCCACCGGCACGATCTGGAGCGTCCCCAGCTGCACGCTCGAGCCGTTCTGGTTCAGCAGGCTGATCTGCGACGAGATCTTCTGGAAGGCCGATATGTCGGCATCGACGAGGGCGGGCCCGTCGATGGGCGGCGTCTGGAACACCGACAGCTTGCCGTACTGCCCGGGATCGGACCCCGCCACCATGAAGGCGGACATCGTCTGGATCTGATCACCCTTGGATACCGGGACGAACGCGTCGACGAGGTTGAACGACTGAGAGCTCTGCCCCGGGACCTGGAACAGCTCGTACAGCGGGGACATGCGCGTCACCTGGCCGGTGGACACGGTCTGGCCCTGGGCGTTGGTGGTGAAGGTCGTCGGCAGCGCCTCGTTCGGCGACCCCGCGCCCGCGCTCTGCGACACGTTCCACGCGTTCGTGGCGTTGTAGAAGGCGAGCGGCTGGGTGATGTGGTACCGGCCGTAGGTGGCGGCCTGCACCGTCAGCAGGTCCTCGGGGTACCGGAGATGCGCCCGCAGGGCCGCGGGCATCTGCGACACCGGCTGGAACATGCCGGGGAACACCTTCTCCCACGTCTGGAGGATGGGGTCCTTGGTCTTGGTCAACCCGGTGGCGTCGTAGAAGTCCATCTTCCCGCTGTAGGCGTTCACGACGATCTTCACCGAGTTGCGGACGTAGTTGAGGTTCTGGTTCAGGCCGCTGTTGCTCGGCAGGGATTGCGTGTCGACGTTCTGCGAGTACGGGTAGTTGTCGCTGGTGGTGTAGGCGTCGAGGACCCAGTAGATCTGCCCGCCCGACAGCACCGGGTACGGGTCGGAGTCGAAGCTCAGGAACGGCGCGGCCTTCTGTGCCATCTGCGTGATGTCGCGCACGAACATGAGCCGAGAGTGGGTGGTGACCAGGTTGGAGACCAGGAGGTTGAAGTCCCCGAAGCGCACCGCGAAGGCCGCCTTCACCAGGAAGTTCTTCAGCTCCACTCCCCCGCTCCCGCTGTAGGTGGTCGGCACCGGGCTGTTGGAGGCGGCCTGGTAGTCGATCTCCGGCTGGCGGCTGTCACCGAGGACGTAGCTGGCGTCGCCACCATTGGGGTTGTTCAACCCGAAGTACACCCGGGGCTGCTCGATGGTGGGCGCGCCGGGCGCGGAGACGGGTGGGACCTGGGAGATGGAGAAGGCCGGCTGGTCGCCGTTCACGGCGTTGGAGGGCGCCAGGATCATGGCGTACCCGTGGGTGTACTGCAGATGGGTGTTCACCCACCCTTGCGAGGGCAGGTCGCTGTCGTTGATCTGCCGCACGCCCACGACCATCGGCACCAGCTTCCCGCCGATCGAGTAGCGGTCGACCCCCAACGTGTTGAAGGAGTAGTACGACTTGGTCGCCTGCAGCTTGGTGTAGGTGGGCCCCGTCAGGGTGGAGTCCCACAGCTGCACGTTGCCGAGAGTGGCCTGGTTGGCGACCACCTGGGCGGAGGTGAGGGTCTGCGTGGCGCTGAACGAGGACCGGCGCACGTTCTTGATGTCGAGCGCGGCCCGCGTGGCCACGATGTTGCGGGCGATGTAGGGGCGCTCGAGGGAGTTCTGCGCGGGGTTCACCTTCACGGTCTGGACGATCGCCGGGTAGATGGCGCCCACGACGACGGCGACGAACGCCCACAGCCCGACGCCGAGGACGGGCAGCGCCCAGCCGCGGCGGCGGATGTTGATGAGGAGGATCACCGCGGCGAGCAGGGAGATCCACATGAGCAGCGTGAGCGCCGGCATCCGGGCGTGCACGTCGGTGTACCCCGCACCCTGCACGTACCCGTTCTGCGACAGGTCGAGGTTGTAGCGGGCCAGCACGTACCCGCCGGCCTTGACCAGGGCCATGCAGGCCAGCAGGACCGAGACGTGCACCTTGACCTGGGGGGCGACGCTGGGGGCGCCGGCCTGCACCCGGATCCCGCCGTTCAGGTAGTGCGCGATCACGGTGATGACGGCCACCACCACCAGCGCGACGAAGGCCCAGCTCACCAGGAACGACAGGAACGGGAGCTTGAAGACGAAGAAGCCGACGTTCTTGTGGAACTGCGGGTCGGTGGCGTCGAAGGAGCCGCCGTTCATGAACAGCAGGTAGTTGCGCCACTGGCCGAGGACCCCCGAGGCCGCCAGGAGGGCGACGGCGAGCGAGACGAGGCTGCGCACCAGGCGGGCCCGCGGCGCCACCCGCTGCTGGTAGCGCCGGACGAGCTCGTCCTCCGGTCCCAGCGCGAGCTCGCTCGGCGCCAGACGGTCCACCACCGCCAGGTTCACCCACAGCACGACGAAGAAGATCGCCGCGAAGCCGAAGAACAGGCCCGCCTTCACTTCGAGCAGGCGCCGCCACACCCCACCGAGGTGCACCGACCCGAACCACAGGTAGTCCGTGTAGAAGATCGCGATGGTGCGCAGGGACGCCACCACGACGACGACCACGATGACGGCCACGATGAGCCACAGCCGCCCCCGCCGCACGGCACGGCGCGGCCGGCGCGGCAGATCCTGCGGGGTGCGCACGGGGCGGCAGCCTAGGCGTTCACGGGAGCGAGCAGGCACCGACACCCGGCGTGGGCCGGGGGATGGGGATGTCCGGTCGGGTAGTCCTCGCCGGCGGGCACCGGTCCCGCCAGCGCGTTGTCGTCGCAGTCCGGGCACTCGGTGACGTCGTCGTCGACGACCCACCGCAGCGCGTTGCCCGCGGGCACCGCGGCCAACGCGGCCCGCGCGAACGCCAGCACTGCCTGATCGCCTGCCAGGCGCTCGACGCGCGCACCCTTCCACTCCCGGAACGCGGCCCCCACCAGCTCGACCAGGGCGGCCTCGTCGCCAGCCTCCACGGCCGGACCGGCGCCGTCGAGGCGGCGACGCAGCGGGGCCACGATGGCGGTCGCCAGACCCGTGGCGACGTCGTCGACACCGGGTGCCTCGTCCGGCTTGCCCCCGGCGGACGTGGCGCCGGCCCGGGCGGCCTCGACGAGCTGGTCGACCGACGCCTTCACGTAGCGCTGGGCGTGCTCGTCCTCGGAGGGAAGCACCGAGGGGGCCCAGCCGCCCTTGGCCCGGAGGCGGTCGAGGATGTCGTTCTGGTCGTCCTGCAGGGCGCGCTTGAGCCGGCGCGCCAGGGTGGCCACCAGGGGGACGAGCACTTCGTCACGCTGGGCGATGACCGGGTCGGGTGGTTCGACCCCGTCCGCCGGTGGCGCCCCTTCGGCCCGCTCCTCCCCGGCGCCGCCCTGGTCCCCGGCGCCGCTCGGCCTTTCCTGCGGGGCCACCTCGGTGACGGCCGCGTGGCCCGCCGTGTCGGCCCTGCCCGCCGTGTCGGCCCGGGCCGCCGGTGCTGCCTTGGCCGTCGGTGCCAACCTGGCCGCCGGTGCTGCCGTGGCCGTCGGTGCCTGCGGCGCTTTGGCCGCGGGCGTCACGGACGGGGCGTGCGCCGCCGGCGGGGTCTGCCGGGCCGGCGCGGTCGGCGGCATGGGCGATGGCTCCGCCACCGACGCTGCGGCCGACGAGCCCGGCCGACCGGGAGCTGCGGCGGCGGGCTCCGACAGCGTCGATCCCACGGCGCCCAGAGGATCGGTGCCCAGCGCGCCCGGCGCGGCCTCCCCGGCGTGCTTGGTGTCGGCCTCGGCGCGCAGGCGGGCGAAGAGCTCTTCGATCGACTGCCGGCGCCCGTGCTCCGGCTCGTCGTCGGCGGGCCCGGACCCGCCCTCGGGCGCGACCGCCGTGTCGCCGCCGACACCGGTCGGGACCGGCTCGGCGAGCTCCTCCTGCGCGGCCTGGCGCCCGGCCGCCTCGGCCGCCAGGCGCGCCTCGTCCTCGGCACGGAAGAGCTCGTCGGTGATCTGGTCGACGGCACTGCGCACGTCCCCGATCGTCTCCGCCAGTCGCTCACGGCCGGCCCGGAGCTGCTCGATCTGGCTGTGCAGGACGCGGCGCCGGCGCGTCAGGTCGGCGAGCACGCGCGCCCGCAGCTCCTGTGCCTCGTGCACCATGGCGCGGCACTCGGCGCGTGCCTGGTTGACGAGCGTCTCCGCCTCGAGCTTGGCCGCCTCGACCCGGGCGGTCGCCTCGTCCTGGGCACGGCGACGCAGCTCGGCGGCAGCTGCGTCGGCCTCGGCGGTCCGGTCGTGGGCGCTCTGCGCGGTCCGCCGCTCCAGCTGCTCGGCCTCTTCCTGCGCCTCGGCGCGCAGGCGCGTGGCGTCGTTCTCCGCCCTCGCCATCAGCTCGGCGGCGGCGTCGTGGGCCGAGCGCAGGACCCGCGCCGTCTCCAGCCCGAGCGCGGCGGTCAGCGTGGCCTCGTCGAGCACCGGATTGGCAGCCCTGTGGTCGGCCTCGGCCACGGCCCGCCGGAGCTCCTGCTCGCGGTCGGCCGACGCCGCCAGCTCCCGCGCCACGTGCTCGAGGAAGCTGCGCACCTCGGCGGGGTCGAACCCGCGTCGCGTCGTGCCGAAGGTGTGACGGGCGACCTCGTCGGGGTGGATCCGGGCGGTCGAGGAGATCGTGAGCCGGTCCTCTGCCATGGGCCAGAGCCTACGACGCGCCGTGCGCGCGCGGTGGCTGGCGTGACACGGGCGGGTGCCGGCCCGCCATCAGGTCCACGGCGACTGCTGCCAGTCGGTGGGCACGCTGTTGCCACCGGGACCCGGCGGCGGGCCGTGCGAGGCGGCCCCCAGCCTGCCGCCGAGGTGCTCGAGGTCCGAAAGGGCCTCGCTCAGGGACCCGACGGCGAAGACCTTCAGCTGGGAGCCGGCCACGGACCGGGCGAGCTTCAGCTCGGTGTCGCCCGGTGTCTTCGGGACGAGGAAGACGGTGGCGCCGGCGCTCTCGACGGCGGACGTCTTCTGCTTCACGCCGCCGACGTCCCCCACGGTGCCGTCGGGGCGGATCGTGCCCGTGGCGGCGACGTTCAGGCCGCCGGTGACGTTCCCGCCGCTGAGCGTGTTGACGATGCCCAGCGTGAATGCCAGCCCGGCCGACGGGCCGCCGATGTTGTCGGTGGAGATGCTCACCTTGAACGGGAAGTCGTACGCCGGCTGCGTGCCCATGGGCGACAGCAGCGACGCCTGGGGGTCCGTGGGGTCGCCGATGCCGATGAACGGCACCGTCTTGCCGGCGTCGACCCTCGACGCCAGCTTCACCGGGACGGCGCGACCCGGCGTGGGGTGGGCGATCGACCCCACGCGCACCGTGACCACGTCGCCGGGGCGGTGCGCACGGACCGCGTCGACGAGTGCCTGAGGGTTGGTCGTCGGCGTGCCGTCGATCGACGTCACCACGTCACCCACCTGCAGCGCCCGTGCCGCCGGGCTCCCCGGTGCGATCACGTAGATGGTGACGCCGACATCGTGTTCGGGGACCGAGTACCCGAGCTGGCGCAGGGCCACGGCCTCCGCAGTGAGCTGGGACTCGGCCATGTCGACGGTGCCCTGCGCGTTGAACTCGCTCAGGGGGAGGTTGCTCGTGAGGGCCCCCGTGGGCACCACGTCGTTCTTCGGGTCCGGGAACAGCTGCGTGTAGAAGTAGTTGATGTAGTGGAGGGTGTTCACGCCGACGTCGGTGAGGAAGAGCCGCCCGTGGTGCGGGTGCCCGAGGCCGGCGGGAACCGTGATCAGGGTGTCGACGGGCAGCGCGTCACCGGGGACGAGCTCGGTGTAGGGAGCCGTGACGAGCGACGCCACGATGACGAGGGCCGCCACGACGCCCACGACGACGCCCAGGGCGACCGGCCAGCGTCGGCGGCGGGTGCGGGGCGGCTCCAGGGCCGGCGGTAGCGTGAATTGGGAGGTTGACATGGCTGGAGGCGGTGCGGGGGATCACCAGCCTGCCATGCTTCGGCCCGGGGACCGGGGCGCCCCCGTCCGCGACGCCGTGATGGCGGGGCACCGCGGCGACCTCGCCACCGCCACTGAGCTCGCCCGCCATGCGGACCCGGCCGTGCGCGCCGCCGCGCTCGGTGCCTTGTGCCGCCTGGGGGCGCTCGATGCCCCGGCGTTGGCCGCGGCTGTCGCCGACGCCGACCCGGCGGTGCGCCGTCGCGCCTGCCTCCTCGCCGGCCGCCTCCTCGCCGCCGCTGCCGACGACGACACCGGCGAGGACGACACCGGCGACGACGACCACGAGAGGGCCGCGGCGACGGACCTCGTGGTGCTGCTCACCCGGACGCTGGGCACCGACGACGACCCTTCGGTGGTGGAGGTCGCCGCCTGGGCGCTCGGGGAGGCCGGTCCCCGGTGCGGGCCCGACGCCGTGCGCGCCCTCGAGCAGGTGGCCAGGACGAGCCCGGACGCGCTGTGCCGGGAGGCGGCCGTGGCCGCGCTGGGCGCCGTCGGCGACGCCGGCGCGCTCGACACGGTGCTCGGCGCGCTCGACGACAAGCCGGCGGTGCGCCGTCGGGCCGCGGTGGCCCTGGCCGCGTTCGACGACCCGCGCGTCGACGACGCCCTGCGCCGGTGCCTGGACGACCGGGACTGGCAGGTGCGCCAGGCGGCCGAGGACCTGCTGGGGCGGCCCTGACGCCACGCGCCGCGTGGGCGCGGGGGCGCCGTGGTGCGTTCAGGCGTCGGCGACGAACAGCTGGCGTAGGGTGTCGAACGACTCCAGGCAGTGCCCGGCGCCGAGCGCCACGCACTCCAGCGGGGTGTCGACGAGGTGGACGGGGACGGCCGTTTCGTTGGCCAGGCGGCGCGCCAGGCCACGCAGCAGCGCCCCGCCCCCGACGAGGTGGATGCCCTGGAAGATGATGTCCTGCGCCAATTCCGGCGGCGCCGCGCCGAGGCACTCCACCGCGGCGGCGATGATCTGGCGGATCTGGTCCTCCACGGCGCCGCGCAGTTCGGCCGGGGTCAGCACCACCGTCTTGGGCATGCCGGTCATCAGCTCGCGCCCGCGCACCTCGGCCTTCACCTCGTCGCTGTAGGGCGCCGCCGACCCGATCGCCAGCTTGATCTCCTCGGCGGTGCGCTCGCCGATGGCCACCCCGTGCTCGCGCCGCACGTAGGTCTGGATGGCGGCGTCGATGTCGAACCCGCCGCAGCGGATCGCCTCGGACGCCACCACGCCCCCGAGCGAGATGACGGCCGTCTCCGACGTCCCGCCGCCGACGTCGACCACCATGTTGCCGATCGGCTCGTGGATGGAGAGCCCCGCGCCGATCGCAGCGGCCATGGGCTGCTCGATGAGGTACGCGGCGGACGCGCCGGCCCGGTGGGTCGCCTCCTTCACCGCCCGGCGCTCCACCGACGTGATGGCCGACGGCACGCAGATCAGCACGCGCGGCTTGTTGATGCGGCTGACACCGCAGCGCTGGAGCAGGAGCCGGATCATGCGCTCGGTGATGTCGAAGTCGGTGATGGCACCCTGGCGCAGCGGGCGGACGGCCACGATGTAGCCCGGGGTCCGGCCGATCATCTGCCAGGCGTCCTGGCCCATGGCCAGGACCTCGTGGGTGCGCGTGTTGAGGGCGATCACGGTCGGCTCGTTCAGCACGATGCCCTTGCCCCGCGCGTAGACGAGCGTGTTGGCCGTGCCGAGGTCGATGGCGAGGTCCCTAGCCACGTCGCCCCGCTCGCACGCAGGCCATCGTACGGCCAACCGCCCCGGGCCGTGGCGGGTGGCGTCCCCGCCGCGGCGCGACGTCCCTTCGTGGGGGCCCGCAAGTATCCTCGGGCACGATGAACAGCGGGGGCTCGTTCACCGAGGGGGGCATCCCCGACGACCCTGACGGCCAGGACGACGAGGCCGCGGGCCTGCAGCGCGGCTGGATGCCGCCGGACGACCGCCTGTGGCGGCACCCGTCGGAGATCGCCCGCTTCGGGCCGCCGCGTCCGGTCTCCTCGCTCGTCGACCCCGCCGGCGGGGGCTGGCACCGCCGAAAGGTGCGGCGGGCCTCGCTGACCGCAGGCGTCGTCGGTGTCGCCGCCGTGGCCACGACGGTGGCCGTGGCGCTCTCTCTCGTCGACGCCCAGAGCTCCACGACCGCGCTGAAGGTGCAGGCGGGGGGCGGCGCCAGCGCGATCACAGTGGCCACGACATCTCTCACCACGTCCGTCATCGGCCACGACGTCATGCGGCTCGTGGCCTCGGTGCGCCCGTCCCTGGTGGGACTCGAGCCGCTGGCGGGCGGCGCCGCGGCGCGCATGACCGGTGTCGTCCTCCCGGGGGGGGCGCTGGTCGTGACGTCGGCGGTGGCGGTGGCCGGCGTGTCGCAGGTCGACGTCGTGACGTCCGACGGCCGGCGCCATCCCGGCAAGGTGGTGGGCTCCGATGCGCATTCGGGTGTGGCCGTGATCAGCACCGGTGGCGGCCTCGTCCCGGCGACGTTCGCCGACGAGGCGGTGCAGCCCGACGACCTCGCCGTCGTGGCCTGCCTGTGCTCCGGAGCCGTGGCGTCGAGCACGTCGCCCCCGGACGCGCCCGCGGCTGCCGGTGTGGGCATGGTCAAGGAGGTGGGCACCGACGTCACGCCGCAAGGCGGGTCGGACCTCGTGAACGCCATCGAGGCGGAGATGCCGCTCGGCCCGACGTCGTGGGGCGGCGTTCTCCTCGACGGTCACGGACGCGTGATCGGCATCCTGGACGGGCAGACCAATACGGCCGGTGACACGCTCGGCGTCTTCGTGCCCGCACCGTTGGCCGAGGGCGTGGCGACCGAGCTGGCGCAGGCGCACACCGTGGACCACGGGTGGCTCGGGGTCGTGTGCGGGGACGGGGGCTCCGCCGGGGCCACGGTGACGAAGATCCTGCCGGGGAGCCCGGCGGCGGCGGCCGGCCTCCACAGTGGCGACGTCGTGGTCGGGGTCGACACCCACGCCGTGAGCACCGTCGCCGACCTGCAGGAGCGCCTCTACACCGTGCCGCCGGGCACGACCGTGCAATTGGACGTGGAGCGCGGCACGGCGAGCGCCGAGGTGTCGGTCAAGCTGGCGGACGCTCCGGCGAGCTGACGCGCCGCCCGCCGCCGGAGCGGCGAGGTCGTCCGCCTACGATCCAGGGAGTGGCATTCCCGGGCTCCGGCGCGAGCGGCAACTTCTTCGAGCAGATCCTGGCCGACCTGCTCCAGCTGATGGGCGGCGCCGCCTCGGGCGGCGCCCGCGTCGACCTGGCCCGGACCCTGGCCCAGGGCGTGGCGACCGGCGGGGAGCCCGAGGGGAACGTCGACCCGGTCGACCGCATCCAATTCGAACAGCTGGCCCACGTGGCCGAGCTGCACGTGGCCGAGCTGACGGGCCTGCCGCTCACGCCCACGGGGGCGCCCGTCGAGGTCGCCGTCGTCGGCCCCGGGGCCTGGGCCTGGCAGACGGT
>Ga0307372_10012236_pt1 | contig 11286 bp, 12 predicted proteins | sample OX1MG_FD_202533 | JGI IMG/M metagenome (GOLD analysis project Ga0307372, IMG submission 202533) | Soil microbial communities from Risofladan, Vaasa, Finland - OX-1 | ecosystem: Environmental > Terrestrial > Soil > Coastal area > Acid sulfate soil | place: Finland: Risofladan, Vaasa | collected...
TTGCCGCGGTCTCTTCGCCATGCGCGTGCTTGCCTACGATCCCTATCTCGGCCGCGACCAGGTCGCCGCGCGCGGCGCCGAAAAGATCGACACGCTCGACGCGCTGCTGGGCCAGGCCGATTTCGTCTCCGTCAACTGCCCCCTTACCGACGAGACGCGCGGCATGATCGGCGCCCGGGAATATGCGCTGATGCAGCCCAATGCCTACTTCATCACCTCCGCGCGCGGCCATATCCACGACGAGGCGGCGCTCGCCGCGGCACTGGCGCACAAGCAGATCGCCGGCGCCGGGCTCGATGTCTGGGCGAAGGAGCCGCCGCCGCTCGACCATCCGCTGCTCAAATTCGACAACGTCATCGTCAGCCCGCACGTCGCCGGGGCGACGAAGCAGGCGCGCCGCAATCTCGCGGTCATGGCGGCCGAACAAATTCTCGACATCCTCGACGGGAAGCGGCCGCCACGCATGCTCAATCCCGACGTCTGGCCGGTCTATGCGCGACGGTTCGAGCGCTGCTTCGGCTTCGCACCGCAGGCGTGACGCCGATGCGGCGGCGGCAACGCCCCCGGTCCTGCCCTCGGGCCGGCGCCGCAATGGCAGAACCAGCCGGTATCTGACCAATTCATCGACCTGCCGACGGCGTCAGGCCGCTCCGTCCGGCAGCGGTTCGTCGAGGAAAAGCTGCACCTCCTGAAACAGCTGCCGGCGGTTGCGCTCGAGCATCAGAAGGTGCGTGCCCGCGCCGATCTCGACGAGGCGCCGCGTCGGCGCCCGCGCCAGTTCCCCGAACACCGCCACCGCCATCGACAGCGGCAAGAGCCCATCCCATTCGCCGTGCACGATCAGTGTCGGCGCGGTGATCAGGCCGGGATCGTAATAGGGCTTGCCGGCCTGCCAATACGCCCGGCTGTCGGCCGGCGCACCGTTAGGGCTGCGGACCACCGGCGGGCTTTGCCGCGCGCCCTCGGGATCGGTCGCGAGCGCCGCTTCCTTCCAGGCTGCGAACCACGTATCGGGCATGAGGCCGGCGCGCGCCGCGTCAGGCGCTCCGGTCTGGAGGTTGGCGCGCGCCTGCTCGACGGTCCAGCTCTGATAGGCGCCGAGCGGCGGCGCGCCGGGTCGCGCCGGGCGCAGCCAAACCGGGGCATTGAGCACCAGCCGCGTCACCTGGGCGCGGTTTCGCGCCGCGTAGGCGCCGACGATGACCGTTCCCCATGACCAGCCCATGATGCTGATCGCCGCGGCCCCGCGGCGCCGGCAGATGAAATCGACGGCCGTACCGAAGTCGTGGAGAGCCACGTCGGTGGTGACGATCGGCGGATGGGCCGCCGGCGGGGCGCTCATCTCGGGCGGACGGCTCGAGCGACCATAGCCGCGCAGATCGACGAGCCACACATCCCAGCCGTGATGCGCCAGATAGTCCATCCACGACACGCCGTCGAGCCGGAGGTCGAAGGTCGTCTCGGCCGCCTGGGAGGTCCCATGAACGTAAAGCAGGATCTTGTCCGCGCCGGATCCGGCCCGGTCGGCGCCGCGCTTGTTGCGAAGGTAGAGCTCGATGCCCGGATCGCCCGAGGGAATCATGAATTCCTCGACCGCGATCGCGGCGGACACGGCAGCAGGCGAGAGACCCCGCAGGGACAGGACAACGGGCGGGATGGGCGAGGCAGGCATCGGAACCTCCGCAATGCGACCGGCCGTACGGCAACTCTCGCCGGCGGGCACGGGCCGGGCAAGATTCTGCGCGATGCCCCTTGGAACCGGCGCGACGACGCGATAGAGATTCGCCGATAAAAATCTCGCGGAGGCAACAGATATGGACGACGCACGCGACGAAAAGCAGAAACGCAACGAACCGGGCACCCCGCCGGCGGCGCCCGAGCAAAACGCGATCCGCGGCGCGTTCCTCGCACGCGCGGCGCATGCGGCGGCAACGGCGCCGGGGAACGGCGCCCAAGGCGACAGCGGCGCCGCGACGCTGCGAAGCGCCTTCATGAAGCATCTCGCGCCGACGTCGGGTGGTGCCGTGGTCGGCGACGAGAGCGGCGGCGGTTCGGTGCTGCGCAGTGCCTTTGCCGCGCGCAGCGCGCCCGCCGGCGCTCCCGCCGTCCGCCCACGCCCCGCCGTCCGCAAGCCCAAAGCGGCGGCGGCGAAGAAGAAGCCCGCGCGCGCGGCGGCGAAGCCGGCAGCGCCCGCCAAGCGCGTGGCAAAGAAGAAGAAGCCCGCGCGCGCGGCAGCGAAACCGGCAGCGCGCGCCAAGCGCGTGGTGAAGGCGAAGAAGCGCGCCACCGCCGCGGCGCCGCGCCGGGCCAAGGCACGGCCCGCCGCCCGGCCGCGAGGCAAGACGCGGGGCCGGGCGCAGCGTTGAACGCGCAAGGGGACGCAACCGGCCGGGCGCGGGCCAATGCCTTGCCCTGCACATCGTCAAGGGGGTGACGTATGGGCTATATCCGTGGTTTCTTCATCAGCGGCTGTGTCGCACTGGCAGGAGCGGGCGGCGGCGTGATCGCCCTCAATCTCCATTCGTCGAGCCCGCGCATCATGGCCGTCGGCATCGCCAGCGCGGTGATCGGGATCATCGGCGGCGGCATTGCGCTCGGGATGTCGATGACGGGCCCGCTGCGTTAGGCGAGCCTCACGGCCTACGTCACCGCGGCATAGCCGCCGTCGACGGTGACGATGACGCCGCTCACGCCCTTGCTGCCTTCGATCAGGCTCATGACGGCGGCGGCCACGTCGGCGTCGTTGACGCAGCGCCGCAGCGGCGTCTGCTTGGCGCGGCGCACCATCAGCTTGTCGTAGTTGTCGCCGAGCATGCGCTCCATCCACTCGCCTTCCATCCAGCCGGGGGCGACGCCGTTGACGCGGATGCCGTCCGGCCCGAGCGCGCCGGCCAGCGCCTTGGTCATGGTCCAGAGCGCGCCCTTGCTCGCCGAATAGGGAAGCGGCTGCGGCCCGGGCCGCGCACCGACAATGCTGTTGGTGTTGATGATGCTGGCGTCATCCGACTTGCGCAGCAAAGGCGCCGCGTGCTTCGTCACCAGGAACACGCCGCGCACATTGACGGCGAAGACGCGATCCCATTCCTCGGCGGTTACTTTCTCGAAATCGCGCGCGAGCGTGACGATGCTGGTGCCGGCGTTGTTGCACAGTACATCGAGCCGGCCGAAGCGCTGGCGGATCGCGTCGATCATGGCGACGACGCTCGCCTCGTCCGCCACGTCGCCCCGCGCCAGCAGCGTCGCCGCGCCGGCTTCGGCACACTGGGCCGCGGTCTTCTTGGCCTCGGCATCGCTGCGGCTGTAGTTGATGGCGACGTCATACCCGGCCTTGGCGAGCGCGACCGCTTCGGCCCGGCCGATGCCGGTCGAAGCGCCGGTGACAAGGGCGACGCGTTTATCGGTCACGTGATCCACTCCTGATCGCCGGGCGGGCGGCCGATCTTGGCGGATCACGGCGGGCGACGCAATGCCGGCCGCGCGCGGCTCAGAGCCAGACGAGGCCGGACATCAGCATGTCGATGGTCGAGCCATCGCGGGCAAGCGGCAGCGCCAAGACCTCGCAGGGAAGGATGCGGTCGTCGGAGATCTGACGCTCGCGCACCTGCACGATCGGCACGCGCCGATTGATGACGTCCACAAAATGCCGCCACACCGTTTCGCGGCTGTCGCGCGCCGGAAGGATGTCGAGGTCCTTGCCCGTCATTTCGTAGCCGACGCGCTCGGTGACGCGGCTCGCGTGGAGGCGAAAGCGGAACCGGAGCGGCTGGAAGAAAACATCGAGCAGCGACAGGTTGCCGATGATGTAGCCGAGGTCGAGCACGTCGAAATCGCTCCGCGACGGAAATTCGCGGCCGCGGCGGCGCTCCTGCCAGTCATGGTAAAGATGCCGCAAAGACGGGGTCTTGATGTCGAGCAATTCGGCCTCGCCGGGCGATTTTAACCGCGGCGGCATTTAGGAGGTCTTTACGGGCCGCGCGCGCCCTATCGGCGCTCGATGACCTCGACCCCGTGCGGGCGGCCGACATAGGCCCGCGACGCCAGTCCGACGAAAAGCCCGCTCTCGACCACGCCGGCGATGGCGGCAATGCGTGCCTCGAGCGCCGCGGCGGCGTCGATCGCCGCAAAGGCGCAGTCGGCAATGTAGTTTCCGTTCTCGGTCACGAACGGCGCATCGCCGGCCGCGCGCAGGCTCGGCGCGCAGCCGAGCGCCGCAAGCCGATCGATCACCGTCTCCCAGCCGAAACGCACGATCTCGACCGGAACCGGCGTGCGGGCACCGAGACGCGCGACCAGCTTGGTCTCGTCGACGATGACGTAGAAGCGCCGGCTGGCGCAGGCAACGATCTTTTCGCGCAGCAATGCCCCGCCGAGCCCCTTGACGAGATCGAGCGTGCCGGTCTCGACCTGATCGGCGCCGTCGATGGCGAGATCGAGGCGGCGATGGGCGGCGAAATCCGTGAGCGGCACGCCATGCCGGCGCGCGAGCGCCGCGGTCCGCCGCGAGGTCGCGACACAGGCGACGTGCAAGCCGCCGGCGATGCGCGAAGCGAGCGCGGCGACGGCGTGAGCGGTGGTCGAGCCGCTGCCGAGGCCCAGGACCATTCCGTCCTCGACCGCAGCGACGGCCCGCACCGCCGCTTCGCGCTTCATCGCCTCGATGTCCGGCGCGGGGTTCATCCGCACGCCTGCCGCGACAGACGATCGAGGAACACCGATTGACCTTGATCGTGCAGCGCCGGTTCCAGCTTCATCGCCGCCCCTCGCCCACCGACGTCAACGCCCCGGCGCCGGGCTTCGATCCGCCGTGCGGCACCTCCTGCACCTTGCGCCGACGCCAAGGAACGATTCGCGTGGGAGCGGCGCGCGGGCGATCCTTGTCGCCGCCGCCACGGCTGAGATAGACTCCACGCATGGTCCTCCGCCCGGGAGTTGCAATGTCGCGGCACGGCACCAACGGCGCAGACCGGCGCCGACGCCCGCTTGTCAGCGGCTTGTGGATTGCGGCGGCGGCCACCGTCGTCGCCGGTTTCGTCGTGCGCGCATTATCGAGCTTCCTGGGCCGCGCGGATCTCCGTGTCGCGGGCATTGCGCTCATCGCCATCGGCATCGCCGCAGCCGTGCTCGGCTGGCTCGGCGAGCGCATTGTCGCGCGGCGCTCGCCCTAGTCGTCACAGCCCCGCATCTTCGCCCGCGGCATCGCCAAGGTCGCAGGCAAAGAACAACTCGTCGACCGAGAGCGGCTTCCGGATCATGCCTTGCTCGTAGGTATAGCGCAGGATGGTTTCGAGGTTGCGGCGATTGGCCGGGCCCAGGCCATATTCCCAGGGATCGCCGCCGAGAATCTCCGTCTGCTCCTCCCATGCCGTGCGCACCCAGGCGAGCGGCGCGACACGGGGATTGGCGATGCGGCGATAGGCCAGCGCCTTGGCCTGATCGAACGCTTTGAGGAGGTTGGTCGCAACCCAGGGATGACGATCGACGATCTCCTGCCGGATCACGGTCGTGTGCATGATCGGAAAGATGCCGGTACGGCGAAAGAAGTCGATCTCGACCGCCTTGTAGTCGGGGAACAGGCGCACGATGCGGCGGTCGCCCTCGGCGAAGAGCCGCGGCACCGACGGCGACAGCATGGCCGGGATTTCGCCCTCGGCCAGCATCGTTTCGACCGACTTGCCGGGCGGCGCCGTCACGATGCGCAGGTCTTTCTGCCGCTCGAATTCGAGGTCCTCGCTGCGGTCGACCAGCCACGTCACCTGCCGGTGCGGCAGGCCGTAATATTGCTCGAGGATGCCGCGCATCCAGATGTTGGAGGCCGGCTGAAAATTGGTGCTGCCGATCGTCTTGCCGATGAGATCGCGCGGCTCTTTGATGCCGGCGGCGGCATTGACGAAGACGAAGCCGTGGCGGAAGCGGCGATGGAGATAGATCGGCAGTCCCGCCAAGGGCACGCCCTGGTCGCGTGCGATGAAATGGCCGCCGATATTGAGTTCGCAGACGTCGAATTCCATCCGCCGCGCCATGCGCCAGTGCCGCTCGCGCGAGCCCATCCCGGTCAGCACGGTGAGATCGATGCCGTCGGCCCCGACCGCGCCTTCCTTGAGCGCGCGCACGATCTCGTAATCGCCGCACGCCACCGTGAGCTTGAGCTTTTCGGCCATCCCCCGTCTCCTAATGCGCGCCGCGCCGCGTGCGGCGCAACTCCCGCGTCGCGTCGTCGTCGACCGTGAGATCGCGGTTCAGCTCCACGCCATAGGCCTCGCGCGCCGCCGCAGGCGAGACCAGTTCCTCGAGCACGTCGGCGCGCACGCGCGCAGGATCGCGCTCGAAGGGATCGCCCCAACCGCCGCCGCCGCCGGTGCGCACGATCACCTGGCTATGCGTCGGCACCGGGCGATGCGCCCCGTCCACCGAATGGAACTCGTTCTCCTGCGGCAAGCGCAGCAGATAGTCCGCCGTCCCGGCGGCACGACCACCGCGCGTGCCCCAGGGCGGGCATTTGTCGCGCTTGGTGCGGTCGAAATTCCAGCGTCCCTCGACGAAATTCTCGACCGTGAGGTCGATCCCGAGCCCGCCGCGGAACCGGCCGGCGCCGCCCGAATCGGGCCTGAGCGCGCGGCCCCGCACCAGCACCGGACATTTCATCTCGATGCCTTCGATCGAGCCGTTGCGCACGTCGCCCTGGCAGACCGACACCGTGCCCGACTCGCCATCCTCCATCGGCCGCCCGCCCCAGCCGCCGCCCTCGATGCTCTGCACGACGAAGCGGCGTTTGGTGGCGGGATCGACGCCGAAGAACACCACCGCGCCGCCCAGCAGCCCGTGATGCGCGCCCGGCACGCGGTCCGGCATCGCCGGCCCGAGCGCCGCGACGATGGTATCGACGACCATGGGAATGATGAGGCTCCAGCCCGACATCGGCGCGGGATAGCGCGCCATCATGATGTTGCCTTCGGGAATGACGACGTCGAGGGCGCGGAACGAGCCCTCGTTGACCGGATCGAGCGGCGCGGTGAGCGCCTTGTAGGCGACGCGCGCCGCGGCATAGGTGCGCGCGTTGATGCCCGCCTTGCGCTCGGGCGAGCATTGCGACAGGTCGATCGTCATGCGCCCGGACGCGACCGTGACCTTGGCGTGAAGCCGCACCGGATCGTCCGGCAGCACCCCGTCCTCGTCGAGCGCCGATGACGCCTCGTAAACGCCGTCGGGAATGGCGGCGATGACGTTGCGGCATTTGCGCTCGGTCTCATCGAAGATCTGCGTGATCGCGCCGAGAATGGTGTCGCGGCCGTATTTGGCAAACAGCTCGTCGAGCCGGCGCGCGGCGAGACGGCAGGCGGCCATCTGCGATTTCATGTCGCCGAGCGAGGATTCGGGAAAGCGGATGTTGTCGCTGATGACGCGGTAGAGCGTCTCGTCGAGCCGGCCTTCGCGATAGATCTTGAGCTGGTTCAACTGCAAGCCTTCGAGCCACGGCTCGGCGACGTGCGGCCCGGCGCCGAAGCCGGTGCTCATGCCGCCGACGTCGATCCAGTGCGCTCGCACGATCGCGAACATCAACAGCTCGCCATCGCGGAAATAGGGCGTGTAGATGACGATGTTGTTGAGGTGCTGGCCGGCCACCGCCTGATGATTGGTGATGATGACGTCGCCCGGCCGGAATCCGTCCGTGCCATAGCGCGCCATGCCGTCGGTGATGATGACGCCGAGATCGGCGACGAAATGCGACACGCCGCCGACGTTCTGCGACACCAGCGCACCGTCGGGCTGCACCAGCGCGGTGCAGAAGTCGCGCACCTCGTAGATCATCATGTTGTAGGAGGTGCGCTGGAGATCGGCGGCCATCTCGTTGGCGATAGCCGGCAAGGCGTTGCGAATGACCTCGAGCGTCACCGGGTCGAGACGCGGCTCCATCAACCTTCTCCCACCGTAACCACGAGCTCGCCCGCGGGCGCCACAACGAGCCGGTCGCCCGGAAACAGCACCGTGGTCGTGCCGTGCTCCTGGACGATCGCGGGACCGTCGATGCGCCCGCCCGCCGGCAGCGCCGCGCGGCGATAGACCGGACATTCGACCGGCGCCGGCCCACCGAGATGCACCTTCCGCCGGCGCTCGGGCACGGCAGCGCCGCCCGCTTCGAGCCGCGGGAACGCAAGCCGCGGCCGTTGCCCGATCGCCGCGAGCCGAATATTCACCAGCTCCACCGGCTCGTCGGGCGAATGGTGGGCATAGCGCTGCTCGTAGAGCGCATCGAACGCCGCGCGGATGCCGGCACGGTCGGCGTCACGGATCTGCGCGATCTGCACCGGGACCGGCAGCGTGAACTCCTGGCCGACATAGCGGATGTCGAGATGGGTCTCGTAGCGCGCGCCCGCCCTTTGCCGCAGCGCCGCCTCGGCCTCCGCCACCATGTCGTCGTGAATGCGGGCGAGCGCCGCGAAGTCGAGCCGTTCGAGATCGACGAAATGGGTGCGGATGAAATCATGCCGCTCGTCCGCGAGCAGCATGCCGAGCGCCGAGAAATGCGACGGGAACAGCGGCACGATCACGGTCGGCACGTGCAGCTCGCGCGCGATCGCCATGATGTGGAGCGGCCCCGCGCCGCCCGAAGCCACCAGCGCGAAATCGCGCGGGTCGTAGCCCTTCTCGACCGAGACCTCGCGCACGGCGAGCGACATCTTGGCGATCGCGATCTCGATGATGGCATTGGCGGCCGCGATCACGTCGAGCTTGAGCGGCGCGGCGATCTTCGCTGCAATCCCGTCGCGCGCGGTCGCGCCGTCGAGCTTCATCTCGCCGCCAAGAAAATCGTCGGGATTGAGCCGCCCGAGCACGACATTGGCATCGGTGATGGTCGGCTCGGTCCCGCCGCCGCAGTAGCAGATCGGCCCGGGATCGGCGCCCGCGCTCTGCGGCCCGACCTTGAGCGCGCCGATCTCGTCGATCCGGGCGATGCTGCCGCCGCCGGCGCCGACCTCGACCAGGTCGATGACCGGCACCATCACCGGGTGGCCGCTGGCATAGCCGCCGACGTAATAGCCCGCGGCCATGGTCGGCGCGCCGCCGCGCACGAGACTGGCCTTCGCGGTGGTGCCGCCCATGTCGAACGAGATCACGTTGGGAAAGCCCAGCGCCTCGCCGACCCTGGCCGCGGCGATGATGCCGCCCACGGGCCCCGATTCCATCATCGCCACCGGGCGCTTGGTCGCAAGCTCCGGCGTCATCACGCCGCCGTTCGAGCGCATGATCGAAAGCTCGCCGCCGAAGCCGATCGCGCCGAGGCTCGAGCGCAGATTCTCGACATAGCCGCCGACCTTGGGCCCGATATAGGCGTTCACCGCCGCCGTCGAGGTCCGTTCGAATTCGCGGTACTCGCGCAGGATCTCGTGCGAGAGCGAGACATAGGCATCGGGCAGCGTGGCGGCGACGATGGCGCCCGCTTCGCGCTCGTGCTCGGGATTGGCATAGGAATGGAGAAAGCACACCGCGACCGCCTCGACCCCCTCGGCGGCGAGGAACCGGCACGCCGCCGCGACGCCGGCGCGGTCGAGCGGCTCGTGTTCCGCACCGGACGCCAGCACGCGCTCCTGTACCTCGCGAGTGAGCCGGCGCGACACCAGCGGGCGATGGCGATGGAAGTAGAGATTATAGGATTCGGGCCGGTTGCCGCGGCCGATGGCATAAACGTCGCGCGTGCCCGACGTGACGATGAGGCCGGTCTTCGCGCCCTTGCGTTCGATCAGCGTGTTGATGGCGACCGTCGAGCCGTGAATGAGCTCGGCGATGGCGGCCGGCGCAAGCCCGCTCTTGGCAAGGCAGTCGACAACGCCCTGCACCAATTGCGCCGGCGTGGTCAGGCTCTTCGCCTGGGCGAAGCGGCCCGTCGCCGCATCGAAGCCCATGAGATCGGTAAACGTCCCGCCGATATCGACCGCGACCACCAGCACGATGAAACCCCGCCCGAAGAATTATTGATACCAGCTCATGCCGGCTGGCGCGCGCCCTCGCGCAGGCTGCGAATGAAGACATCGTCGGGCGTGCCGATGCAGGAAAAATAATAGCGCAGGAGATAGGGATTGACGAGACGCGACAGCACCGCAACGTCGTCGCGCAGCAGCGCCGCCTTCACCTCGGGCTTCAGCGGATAGCGCTCCAGCACCTTGCCGCGGTCGGCACGGTATTCGGCGCCGAGCCCTCCGCGCTGCAGGTCGAAGAACAGCTTGCTGAGCCAATAATCAGTCATCGCCGCCTCGCTCATATCGTCCTGCACCGATCATAGCACGGACGCGGCCGGCCCGGCGGCTTGCATTCGCACCGCCCCCCTTTATGCTCGCGCGTGGTCTCAACCCGGAAGGAGCCAGCGATGAGCACGCGCAGCCTGGAAGACCGCCTCCGCGACGTCGAGGACCGGCTCGAGATCCTCAATCTCGTCGCCGCCCACCCGCCGGGCGCCGATACCGGCGCCACCGAATATATCCGCACCGCGTGGACCGAGGACGGCTCGTTCGATCTCGGTTCCGACAAGGATATCAAGGGACGCGAGAACATTGCCGCCCATGTCCGCACCCCGGCGCATCTCGCGGCGATCGAGAACGGCATCGGCCATTTCGCCGGCCTGCCGCACATCGCGATCAAGGGCGACACCGCGATCGTGACCTCGTATCTGCAGATTCTCGTGCCGCAGACCCAAGGCGATCCGGTGACGATCGCCAATCACGGCACGTCGAAAGGCTATCGCGTGCACCGCCTGGGCACGAACCGCTGGACGTTGGTGCGCACCCCCGACGGATGGAAGATCAAGAGCCGGGTCTCGCGTCCGGTCGGCACCGAAGAGGCGCGGCAGATCCTGCGCCAGGGGCTCGAACCGGCGAGCGGGGGCAGGACCGGGTGAGCGGCAAGCGCGCGCTCGTCATCGGTGGCTCGGTCGGCGGCCTCTTCGCCGCGCACCTGCTGCTGGGTGCCGGCTGGGAAGTCGACGTGTTCGAGCGCAGCGCCGAGGATTTGGCCGGCCGCGGTTCCGGCATCGGCACGCGGGGGGCGCTGTTCACGCTGCTGCGCCGGATCGGCATCGAACTCGATCCCTCGGCTGGCGTTCACATCAAGTCGCGCATCTGCCTCGACCGCAGCGGCGCGGTGACGCACGAGCTTGCCGTGCCGGCGGTGAATAGCGCCTGGGACCGCGTCTACCGCCCGCTCAAGGACCGTCTGCCGCCCGCGAGCTATCACGCCGGCGCGCGGTTCGAGCGGCTCGAGACCGACGCGCACGGCGTCGCCGCCGGCTTCGCCGAC
>Ga0307372_10012239_pt1 | contig 11284 bp, 11 predicted proteins | sample OX1MG_FD_202533 | JGI IMG/M metagenome (GOLD analysis project Ga0307372, IMG submission 202533) | Soil microbial communities from Risofladan, Vaasa, Finland - OX-1 | ecosystem: Environmental > Terrestrial > Soil > Coastal area > Acid sulfate soil | place: Finland: Risofladan, Vaasa | collected...
GGTCGACGGGAGGACAGACCTCTACAGGTTGCTAGGGAAGCGCTACTCTTTCAGCGACGAGGAGAAGAAGAGCATCGTCGACTTCTCACTCCTCTATGCGATCAGGATGTGCGAGACCGCGGGGCAACGTCTGGCGAAGGAGCCCGGGCTCGACCTGGTGTGGAGCGGCGAGCAGGCGAGGACGGAGATGTACGAGACGCCCGTCTCCAGCATTGACGGCTTCGAGTTCGTGGGTAGGGTGAGGAGCTTCGACAACAAGTACTGGAGGATGGCCTCGATCAGGTCCGAACCAAAGTACAAGGAGAACTACCACCTCGAGGAGCTCCACTTCACACAAGGGCGCGCGAAGCGCAAGATCAAAGTTCCCGTGACCGACGCCATAACGATAATGGCCTGGTCCGACAACAACTACTACACGGGAAAGTGGGCGAAGAAGACTGGGCTGACCCCGGCGAAGAGGAGCTTCAGCGCCCGGCGCGAGTTCACCCTGGAGCTGGCCAAGATAATCCGGCGGGTCATCCGGGAACTGATCGAGAAGGGGGTCGAGGAGGTGCAGATAGATATCCCGGCCGCCACCCAATACCAGACGGAAGACGACATCAAGCTCGTCGCGGAGTCTTTCAACGAGACCACCAAGGGGCTAGACGCCACGTTCAGCGTCCACAGCTGCTTCCCGCCCAACACGGGGTACGGCATCCTCTTCCCTCACCTCTTGGAGATGAAGAAGTGCAAGCGCTTCTCGCTCGAGTACGGCAACCGAGACTCTTTCGAAAGGGGGCTCGACGCCAAGTCTAGGGTCGGGTTCGATGACCTCAAGCTCTTCAAGGAGTACGGGTACAAGAAGGAGCTCGGGGTGGGGGTCATCCACATCCACACGGACGTCCTTCCCAGCGTCGAGGTCGTTAGGGACCGCGTGCTGTACTCCGCGAGGGTGACCGACCTCCCGCCAGAGAACCTCTACGTCAACCCGGACTGCGGCCTTCGCACCAGGCGCCCCGAGATAGCGCAGAAGATGCTCGACCTCGTGGTCGGGGGCGCCGAGCTCGCGAGGCGGAAGTCTGGTTGATCCCGCGAGTCACCACGATCGGGAGCTATCCGACCTTCCCCAAGGCGGAAGACGTCGAGTACTACTATACGATATCGCGGCACGGCCTGGGCGGAGAGGTCGTGGACCCGTACCTCTGGTCCATGGAGGAGGCCCTCAAGGACTTCACCTCCGCCGGCGTCGACGTCCCCTCGACCGGCCAGGGCAGGGGCGACCTCTACTCCCTCTTCCTCGACCCGAAGTTCGTCAAGGGGGTCGCTTGGCAAGGCGCTGACGCCTACGTGAACGGCAGGATCGAGAGGACGGGCTCGATTCGGGTCGCGGACGTCCTCCACGCGAAGGGCGTCCTCCCCGCGCACTACGAGTTGAAGGAGCCGATCACGGACGCGTACACCCTCGCCCGCTTCGCAAAGATCAACACCAGCACCTACGCGGACACGAGAGAGCTCGCCCGGGAGATAAACAAAAAGATCATCATACCCGAGATCGAGGACCTGCAGAACTCGAAGGCGGTCTCGTGGCTCCAGCTCGACTCGCCGACCATCGCGGCCGAGTCGTCGACCCCCGACTACATCCGGGACCTCTATGAGGAGGTCGCCGGCGTAGCAAAGCTCCCAATCGTGGTGCACGCCTGCGGCGACGCGGCGAGGATCTTCTCCTCCCTGCTCACCAAGCTGAAGGTCGACACCATCTCGCTTGACTTTTACCACTATCCGAAGCTCTTCGAGGAGGCGGCCAAGAGGAGCTACGACCAGACCATAGGGCTCGGCTGTACCGACAGCCAGAGCACGAGGGTCGAGACGGTGGACGAGACGAGGCGCCTCATCGCCTTCGCGCAGGCGCGCCTCGGGAATGACCGGATACAGTTCGTGCACCCGCACTGCGGCCAGCGGAACCTGAACCGCGAGGTCGCCTACGAGAAGAACGTGGTCCTGACCCTCGCGAGGGACGACGCCTGCTTCGGGGAGCCTGAGGAGGCCTCCGCCTCCCACCTGACTGCGAAGGAGTACGACCCCGGCGGCTACTTCCTCGTCTCGGTCAGCAGAGAGACGAAGGAGATCGTCGTGGCATACTACACCTACGACCACGCCGCGAAGAAGAGGTATCGCTCAAAGTCCGCGGAGCGCCTCTTCCAGACACTCAATGACGAAGCAGACTCCCTCGGCCTGAGCCGCAGGCACCTCTCCTACCTGACGCTGGAGCTCGGGCGGGCGGAGGCGTCCATCGCCTCAGGGACGCAGTCCTACCGCCAGAAAGTGATCGAGTGATTGAGGCTAGCGGAGCGGCTGAAGAAGGGGATTTTCACCACAGTAGTGGAGATCTTCCCGCCCAACTTCAGCGCTGAGACCGCGAAGGAGCCCCTCCTCGGCCTGAGGCAGAAGACGCAGGACGTCGTCTCGAGGGTGAAGAAGGTGGAGAACCTCGTCGACTGCTTCGTGGTGGCCGACATGAAAGACCTCGGGAGGCTGAAGCTCTCGAGCATCTACACCGCGGCGATGCTCAAGCAGGAGCTCGACACCGAGGTAATCCCGGTCATCGCGGTGAGGGACACGAACCGCTCGGGCGTGAGGACCCTCTTCCTTACGGCCCTCTCCTACGGCCTCGACTCGGTCATGCTGGTCTGGGGCGACAGGTACAACGTCGGAGAAGGCTCAGCGAACGTCTACGACTACCCCTCGCTCTCGGAAGCCATCAGGGAGATGAGGGCGCTCGCCGACAGGGCAAACATTAGGGCGACCATACTCGCCCCCGTCAACGTCGCGGCCCTCGACACCAAGAAGGGCGCGTCCATAGCGTCCTCCCGCCTCGAGAGCGGGGCGGACTGCCTACTCGCCCAGCCGCCGACCACCGACGCCACCGTCGCGTTCTCAGAACACCTTCGACTCATCGACGAAAAGAATCTGAGGTCGAACGTCCTCCTCAACGTCTTCCCGTTCCGGGACAAGACCGACATCGACGCGTGCAGGGCGCGCTTCGGTTGGAAGATACCAGAGGTGGCCGACCGGCTCGCCGAGGAGGGAGGGGAGGCCAGGCTCATCAAGGAGTCCAAGATGGTCGTCGAGAAGATGCGCGAGAGTCGCCTCCCCGGAGTCTACGTCTCGACTAGGGGCCGGCCCGAGCTGGCGCGCTTCATCCTAGACTAGCGCGCATCGAGCCGCCCCAAAAAACCCTGAAAACCTAAATATCGTGGAGGGGCCGGAGCCCAAGAATCCCTCCTTGAAGGCCCTGATTCTAGCGGGCGGGCAGGGTCTGAGGCTCAGACCGCTCACCGACGACAAGCCCAAGCCTCTCGTGGCGGTGGAAGGGAAGCCCATCGCGGAGTGGCAGCTGGACTGGCTCATCAAGAACGTCGACCTCGAGCAGGCCACCTTCCTGTGCGGATACAAGTGGACGCGCTTGCAGGAGCACTTCGGGAGCAGTTACAAGGGGGTTCGCGTCGATTACAGCGTCGAGGAGACACCCCTCGGGACTGGCGGGGCTTTCCGAAAGGCAATCGCGGGCGCGAAGCTGGGAGACGCAGAAATCGTCATGATGAACGGGGACATCGTCACCGACCTCCCCCTGGGGAAGATGGTCGCGGAGCACTCGTCGGCGAAGGGTAGGCCGACCGTCACGCTGCTCCTCGTGCCCTACAAATCGAGGTTCGGGATCGTGCACATCGACAAGAACAGCTTCGTGAAACGCTTCGAAGAGAAGCCGGAGTTCGCGGATGTATGGATCAACGGGGGGATCTACGTTGCCAACGCGAAGAGGATCTTCGCCCACCTCCCCGAGAAGGGCGACATCGAGAGAGAGACCTTCCCTAAGCTCGCGACTTCAGGGCGGGTGATGGCCTACCCCTACAGGGGCTTCTGGTCGCTCATCGACTCCATAAAGGACATCCAGGAGGTCGAGAAGGTGCTGAAGTAGCGGGCAACCCTGCCCGCCTGATGTCCTCGCAGGTCCGGCCTCAGGGGTTCCAATTCGAAACGCTTATTATATGACGGCGGAGTGCGCCCTTTGGTAAGGGTCGATAGATTCCTTGCCACAAAGTTTTGTAACGAAGCTGAAGAACGCGTCTCAGGCTTACACCTTCCGCGACTTTATACTCCTGCCTGGCCGCAGCGAAGTCGAGCCCCGCGACATCGACCTCTCTTCCAACCTCACGAAGAAGATCAAGCTCGCGCTCCCGATGGTCTCGTCGCCGATGGACACCGTGACCGAGTGGAGGATGGCGGTCGAGCTGGCCAGGATAGGCGCGGTCGGGGTCATCCACCGCAATATGAGCCCGGAGAGCCAGGTCGAGCAGGTGAAGAAGGCGAAGGCTGCCAAGGTGGAGGCCAAGAGCGCCGACGAGAAGGGGCGGCCGCTGGTCGGCGCCTCGGTCTCGCCGCTGGACACGAAGCGGTGCGAGGCCCTCGACAAGGTCGCGGATTTCCTGGTTTCAGACGTCGCGCACTTTCACAACTCGAACCTGCTCAAGGTAACCGCAAAGCTCCTCCCCAACCTGAGCAAGGACTTCATCGCGGGCAACATCGGGACCAGGAGGGCGGTCCGCGACATCCTCGCGGAGCTCCCCAGGGTCGATGGCTTCAGGGTGGGCATAGGCTCTGGCTCTGTCTGTATCACCTCCGAGGTGACGCGCGTGGGGGCGCCTACCCTCTTTGCGGTCTCCGAGGTGGCGACCGCCGTGAGCGAGCTCAACGCGGACGTGCCGATAATCGCTGACGGGGGGATACGCGGGGCGGGCGACGCCTCCCTCGCGCTGGCGGCGGGCGCCTCCACGGTGATGCTCGGCTCGATGCTGGCGGGCTGCGACGAGTCTCCCACGAAGGTCGTCGTCAAGGACGGCAAGAAGATGAAGGTCCACCGGGGGATGGCCAGCGCTGCGGCCAGGAACGTGAGGTTCGCCCTCGACAGGTATAGCGTCCCAGCGAAGGGCCTTGAGGAGGGAGTAGAGGCGTACGTCAATTACTCGGGCAAGACCGCCGATGTCATCGCGAAGATGGAGAACGGGCTGAAGGCCTCCTTCGGCTACTCAGGGGCGAAGGGCGTCTCGGACCTGTGGAGCGTCGCCTCCTTCGGCTATGTCTCTCCGCAGGGCACCACGGAGCTCGGAGTCCACTCTCTGACCCTAAAGTGAGAGTGCTTGCGCGCGTCTGGAATGGCAGAAACAGCGACTAGAAATCCCGCGAGCACGCCTCAACCGAAGGGCGGCACCGCCAGGAAGGACCTGAGCCTCCTCCGCGGAGGGATCGCCGTCCTTGACTTTGGGGGGCAGTACTCTCACCTGATCGCGAGGCGGATCAGGGCACTCGGGGTCTACTCAGCGCTGCTCACGTTCGACACCTCGGTCCGCTCGCTCAAGGAGCTGGGTGTCAAGGGCGTAATCCTCTCAGGGGGCCCAGCTAGCGTCTACGGCCAGGGAGCGCCGCACCCCGAAGAAGGGCTCTTCTCCGGGGCCATCCCCGTGCTCGGCATCTGCTACGGCTACCAGCTGCTCGTCCAGGCCCACGGGGGGATGGTGACAAGGACGGCCAGGAGAGAGTACGGCAAGTCAAACCTCAGAATTACCGACCACGGGAGCATCTTCAGCGGCATCGGCGAGGAGAACATCACGTGTTGGATGAGCCACGGCGACTCGGCGACGAAGCTCCCCCAAGACCTCGCGGTGATGGCCACGAGCGACAACTCTCCCTTCGCGGCCATCCGGTCAGCGGACGGCCTCCAGTTCGGCGTCCAGTTCCACCCCGAGGTGGTGCACACGCAGCACGGGGACAAGGTCCTCTCGAACTTCGTCTTCGGCGTCTGCCGGGCCGAGCTGAATTGGAGCATGGAGGGGTTCCTCGATGCGACTCTGCGCGAGCTCCAGCAGACCCCAGATGGCAGGGTGCTGTGTGCAGTCTCGGGAGGGGTGGACTCATCCGTCGCCTCGGTTATGCTGAACAAGGCCCTACACGAGAGGCTCCAGTGCGTCTTCATCGACACAGGCCTCCTCCGGGAGGGAGAGGGGGCGGAGGTGTCCAAGTTCCTGAAGGACGACCTTGGTGTCCCGCTCGAGTCTATCGACGCTTCGAAGAGGTTCCTGCATGCGCTGAAGGGCGTCTCCGACCCAGAGAGGAAGAGGAAGGTCATAGGGAAGGTCTTCGCAGAGGAGTTCGAGGAGTACGCGAGGGAGAAAGGGCCGTTCAGATACCTCGCGCAGGGCACCCTCTATCCGGACGTGATAGAGAGCGGCCAGACCAGCGCCCCGGCCTCGGTGATAAAGACGCACCACAACGTAGGCGGCCTCCCGAAGGACCTCAAGCTAGAGCTCATCGAGCCCCTCAGGGAGCTCTACAAGGACGAGGTGAGGGCCCTCGGGTCGCTCCTAGGCCTCCCCGCGGAGGTCTTGAAGCGGCATCCGTTCCCCGGCCCGGGCCTCGCCGTCAGGATCATCGGCGAGGTGACGCCCGAAAAGGTCCGCATGTGCAGGGGCGCCAACGCGATAGTCGAGAATGTGATGAAAAGCGAGAAGCTCTACGACAAGGTATGGCAGGCCTTCGCCTACATCGGGGACGACCACGTCACCGGGGTGCTGGGGGACGAGCGGCTGGTCGGGGCGCAGGTCACGCTGAGGGTCGTCGAGTCGGTCGACGCGATGACCGCGGACTGGTACAGGATGCCATACACTATAATGGAGAAGATCTCGAGCAGGATTACCAACGAGGTGGACGGGGTGGTAAGCGTGGCGTACTCCGTCTCCTCTAAGCCTCCCGCCACGATCGAGCCCCAGTGAGCGGGTGGTTTGAGTCTTGCCTGAGTTCCTAGGCCCGCAGACCGAGCTCGCGGAGCTCCACGTTCACCTGGGTAGCTCGGTGGACCCCGCCGTGATGTGGGAGATAGCTCATGCACAGGGGATCAGGCTCCCCACGAAAGACTACTGGCGCTTCGTCGACATGATAACGGTCAACCCGAGGAAGGTGAAGTCATTCGAAGACTACCTGGCACTCTTCCACTGGACCGAGCTAATCCAGTCGAGCCCGCAGGCGATCGAGAACTCCGTCTACCACACGATAGCAGGGGCCTATCGCAAGAACAACATCACCCTCCTCGAACTGCGGTTCAACCCGATGAAGCGGAACCGGGGTGGGGAGAGGGACCTCGACCAGATAATGATGGCGGCGGGGAGGGGCCTTGACAGGGCGTCCGCGGAGTACCCGGTGAGGTCGGGCATCATCATCTGCCTGGACAGGACCTTCGACAGCCACCTCAACGAGATACTGCTCGAGAAGGCCCTGAAGTACAAGAACAGGGGCGTGGTTGGCATAGACATCGCGGGATCAGCGAGAAAGGGTTTCCACTACTCCGACTGCAAGAGCCTCTACAGGAGGGCGCGGAAAGAAGGTCTCGGACTGACAGTCCACGCCGGCGAGGACGAGGGGCACAACTCTGTCCGCGAGGTTCTCGAGCACCTCGAGCCGCAGAGGATAGGGCACGGGGTCAGGGCTACGGAGGACGCTGAGACATTGGAGATGCTGCGCGAGAGGGGGGTCACGCTCGAGCTCTGCCCCTCGTCGAACCTCAACACCCGCGTCTTGAAGGGCGTGGGAGACATGAAGCGCGTCTTCCGGCAGCTGAACCAGTGCAAAGTGAAGTACACGATAAACACAGACGGTCCCGAGATGCTCCTGACGAACCTCAGGAATGAGATCGACTTCCTACTGAGAAATGGCATCCTCAAGGAGGACGACGTGCTGAGGGCGAACAGAAACGCCTTCGCTGCCTCGTTCGTCCACCCGAACGCCTAAATGCAGAGTCACAATTCGCTGTGTGACGATGGCGAACAGGGAGGGTGATCGGGCGAAGGCGAAGAGCGGCAAGGCTGGAGAGGGCCCGAAGAGCATGGACGAGATCGACGACAGCGTGCTCGAGGAGGGCTCCTACTACCTCTCAAAGCTCGACCTTGACGTCGGGGCTATCGGTGAGCGGTTCGAGATCCCTCCCGCGCAGGTCCTCAGGCACAAGTCGAGCTTCGAGGGGAAGCTGAAGAGGGGAGACGTGGTCGAGGTAGACACCGACCTCGCCTTCTGGAGGAACGTCAAGGAGGAGGCAGAGGGGAACGTCAAAGTGACGTTCGTGACCGACAAAGGCTTCCACCACGCTTGGAGGTCGGACTTGGAGAAGCTGGACGGACCGTCTCTGCTGGCAATCTTCGAGTCTTGCAAGCGCTTCCTGAACCTCGACCCCAACGCCAGGTTCCTTGAGTACTCTCCTCCGAAGAACTATGACCCCCTGGCGATGCAGCGCGAGATCAGCAAGGCCGTGACCGTCATAAACTCGATCCTGGAGAACAAGTGGAAGCAAAAGAAGTAGTAGAGGCGCGACTTTGGTCCTGCGCGACCTTTATCTCCAAGAGCCCGCCCTCTCTTCGCTCATGGACAAGATGCCGCGCTCCAGCAAGGAGTCAGAGGCCCTCCTCCGGTCGCTCCTGCCTCAGAGCAAGGACGTCACCCTGCGACCGATGTTCGGCAACCTCTCCGCTTTCGTCGGCGGAAACATGTTCATAGGCGTCTTCGGAGAAGACTTCCTCGTCCGCCTGCCGGAGTCAGACCGTGAGGAGCTGCTAAAGGTCGAGGGCTCGGCGATCTTCGAGCCGATGAAGGGCAGGCAGATGAAGGAGTATGTGGTGGTCCCGCGGTCTTGGAGGCGCGACCCCGCGAAGATCATGCCCTGGGTGACGAGGTCGCTGGACTGGTCGAGCAAGCTGCCGGCAAAGAAGCCGAAGAAGCGCTAGGTTTTTCCGCGGCCGCGCGCCCTTCCCCGTCGAAGCAGAGATGCGATACGTGACCGACGCCCACCTCAGCGGACTGGCGAAGGAGCTGCGAGAGAAAGGCGTTGAGTGCGAGACCGTGCACAAGCTGATGCTGGGAAACGAGGACTCCCGGGTCAAGATCACCGACCCGGAGATAGTGAAGTTCCTCGTCGCGAAGAACAAGTCGATCGCACTCATCACGCTGGACAACGAGCTCGCGGAGTACTGCACGGCCTTGGATATCCCCGTGATAAGGGTGCAAGACCTGGTCGCCAAGCACATACGGGCAACCAAGGAACACTGAGGGCAGGCGCTCCCACGGGGTAGAACGCTACAGAGGATGGTAGCGGAATGTCTTTAATGCCTGTTCCGATTGCTGCTCCCATGGCAAAGACCTACACGCTTCCGCCACTACCATATGCATACAACGCGCTGGAGCCTCACATCTCCGAGCAGATCATGAAGCTTCACCACGACAAGCACCACCAGGCCTACGTGAACGGGGCCAACGCGGCACTCGACAAGCTGGAAAAGGCTCGGGCGGGGGCGATGCAGATCGACCTCAAGGGGACGCTGAGGGACCTTAGCTTCAACATCGACGGGCACAAGCTCCACTCCATCTTCTGGCCAAACATGGCCTCGCCGGGGAAGGGGGGCGGCACCCCAGGGGGCAAGCTCGCGGACAAGGTCACGTCCGACTTCGGCGGGTTCGACAAGTTCAAGGCGCAGTTCGGCGACGCCGCCAAGGCGGTCGAGGGCTCTGGATGGGCGCTACTCTGCTATGACAAGGAACTCGACTCGCTCGTAATGACCCAGGTAGAGAAGCAGAACTTCATGGAGCTCGCGGAGCTGCCCATCCTCCTCGGTCTCGACGTCTGGGAGCACGCATACTACCTCCAATACTGGAACGACAGGGCAAAGTACGTCGAGGCGTGGTGGAACGTCGTGAACTGGTCCGACGTCGACAGCAGGCTATCCAAGGCCGTAAAGTAGGCCGGAGCTCGTTCCGAAGGCCGACCTCGCCGGCGCGGGAGCGGCCTCCCGCGCTACCTCCTTCTCTTTTATCCGGCTCCTCACCGTCACCAGCGCGGATGGAGGCGCCTCCTTGGAATTCAAGCTGAACCTCTCGACCGTCCCCTTCGACCTGGGTCACACGCTGGACAGCGGACAGGCATTCCGGTGGGCCCAGAGGGGCGAGTGGTGGTACGGGGTCATCCTCGGTAGCGCCATCAAGGTCAGGCAGGAGGAGGCATCGCTCGTATGCGAGACCGCGTCGGAGCACCTCACGCCGCAGCTTGTGCACGGGTACTTCCGCCTAGACGACAGCCTCGAGCGGATCTACTCGAGGATAATGAAGGACGACCACATCACTGAAGCGATCCAGAGATTCTACGGCCTCAGGCTCATCAACCAAGACGTATGGGAGTGCCTCGTCTCCTTCGTCATCGCAACCAACACCAACATCCCACGGATCAAGCTGATGATCTCGAACCTGTGCGAGAGGTTCGGGGAGAAGGCGAGCTTCGAAGGTAACCCCTACGCGCTCTTCCCTGCCGCGCCGGCTCTGGCCGAGGCATCGGTCGACGACCTGACGGGCTGCGGTCTCGGATACCGCGCGCGGTTCGTGAAATCGGTCGCGCAGGAGGTGAGCGCGGGGAGCGTCGACCTGGAGGAGCTCAAGCTCCTCGACTACGAGCGGGCCAGGGACGTCATGGTGGAGCGGCTCCTCGGCGAGAAGAGGCTCCTAGGGATAGGGAGGAAGGCGGCGGACTGCGTCCTCCTCTTCTCCTGCGGGAAGGATTCCTCGTTCCCGATCGACGTCTGGATGGCGCGGGTCCTCTACAGATACTACCCACGGCTCTTTGGCAGGGAGCTCGCGGGGCGGCTTGGCTCCCACGTCTCCAACTTGACAAGGCTATCGGGCGGCCAGTACGAGAAGGTCTCCGCTTCCATGAGGGAATACTTCGGGGAATACGCAGGGTATGCGCAGCAATACCTATTTCACGACGCCCGGAAGAGCAAGCTCGAGTAGCTACTTGCGGACGGGGGCGGGGTTCTTCAGCCAACCCTTCAGCGCCTCCACGTTCATGGCGACCACGCTCCTTCGCCTGACGTCGACGGAGAGGCCTTCGCGCCTTGCGACGTTGAGAGGGACGCCTGCGGTGCTCAGCTCGCCGAACGAGAACCCTCTCCCTGCCCTCTCTTCCAACGCATCGATGTGCCTCGATGCGACGATCGCTCCAGGGGGCGGCCCCAGCTCGAGGGGCTCCGCCTTGACAACGGCCTTCGCCGGTGCCTCCTTCTTTGGCTTCGGCGCCGCCTTCTTCGGCTTCTCCTTGACCGCGACCTTAGCCGCCTTCTTGGTCTTCGAGACCTTCGGCGCTGGCGCCTTCCTCGCCGGTGCCTTCTTCGCCTTGGGCTTGACCTTCTTCTTGGAGGTGCTCATGTCTATTGCTTCCTGATCT
>Ga0307372_10012240_pt1 | contig 11284 bp, 13 predicted proteins | sample OX1MG_FD_202533 | JGI IMG/M metagenome (GOLD analysis project Ga0307372, IMG submission 202533) | Soil microbial communities from Risofladan, Vaasa, Finland - OX-1 | ecosystem: Environmental > Terrestrial > Soil > Coastal area > Acid sulfate soil | place: Finland: Risofladan, Vaasa | collected...
GGCGCGACCCCGAGTGCCCGGTGTGCGGCGAGAACCCTTCGATCACCGAGCCGATCGACTACGAAGGCTTCTGCCTCAACCCCAACCGGGTGGTCCCCGCGGCGGCCGTGGCCTGACTCGCGAGCTGGCGCGGTGCCCAGATCGGCGCCGGATGGCTTCGGCCCGCGGTTGGGCTCGGGCGCAGGCGGGTAACATGGGATCGTGAAGCAGGCCACGATCTCGCTTGACGATCTGATCACCGCGGTGGAGACGGCGCGGGACAAGGTGATGGCCGACGAGGTCCGCTCCCTCGTCAAGTTCGGGATCCCCAAGGCGATGGCTCAGCAGATGGTGGCGGCTCGGTTCCAACAGAAGGTTGGAGGCGAAGAGGGCGAAGGCGGGGAGACCGAGACCCCGGCTTGGCCCGACATGAGCTGATCTGGCGCTTCGCGCGCCCCCGGTAGCTCTCCCGAGCGGACAGGGGCAGCGTGGAGGAATTGGTTCAGCTCAGCCCCTACCGATCCGACCGGCAATACGCCCGGTTGGAGACCTATCGCCGGCTGGGGTTGCCCGACGCGACCTGGGCCGCCGAGCAGTTCAGCCTGCGGATCCACGTCTCCCAGGACAGCCCGAACGGCGCTGAGAAGCGAGCCAGCGAGGTCTGGGAGACGATGGACCGACTTCCCCTTCAAGTCAAGGACATCCTGCGCGGGGTGATTGATGAGGTTCGGCTGGATTCCGAGGACAATTTCCCGACGGACACCTTGGGGACGTGGCGGGACGGAACCATGCGGATCAACCGGGACTGGTCACTGATTCCGGCTCTGCGCAGTGGGGGTTGGCACCGGGATCTCGGCTACGACTTGCTGCGGGCCACCTTGGTCCACGAGTCCGGCCACGCCCTGGTCGAGGATCCCAGAGGCGGGATCCGGCTGCGTGACACCGTGGCCCTGATCGCCGCCTCGGGGTGGCTGCCGCATCCGCTCGACGACCCGGTCCCCTACGGACCGGTCGGCCGCCAGGTCTCCACCCTAAGTGCCTACTACCTGAAGCGGTTGCAGCAGCTGGACCCGACCTGGGATGGAGATCTCTCGCTGGGCAGCCCGTCGCTGCCGCCGGCCTCACAGCTGGACCGCGACGTGATGCGCGAGGTCAGCAACTTCAACCGGCTGCGCACCAAGGACCGCGGATCCCTACGGTTGCAGGGCTCGGACCAGTTGATCCGCCGTCTGCGCCGGGACGAACCGGGCCGGATGACTCGCGAGCTGGCCGCTCGGGGACTGGTGCTGGAGGATGTCGACGCCGCGCTGCGGCGTCGCCGGGGCATCTCGCTCTACGCGGAGGTCGCCATCTCCGAGACGCCGGCGGAGATCTTCCGCTGCATCCACGCTCCGTTCACCAGGGCTGAGCACAGCCGCCCGGCGCTGATCGAGGGTGAGCGCGTACTGCTGGAACCTTGGCGCACCGCCGACCGGGCGGTCGGGGCGCGCCGGTTGGCGCTGGCCCCCGAGCGCCCTTGGGAGGCGCTCCAGCTGGTCCGTCGGGGCGTGGGCCGGGAACTCGGGAGGTGAACGAGATGGAGCAGCGCTTTCGACTCCAAGAAAAAGGGGGAGGCAGAGCCGCCGACGTGGGGGGATTCCCGCTCCACCTGGATGGAGACCCCGAGCTTTGCCGGCGCATCAGGGAGTTCCTGGGTGGCCCGGTCGCGGCGCTGGGCCCGTCGCTCGACCCGGACACTGGGGAGCGCGGGACCAGAGTCCTCACCTTGGCCCCGGGCGACCCGGGGTGGCTGGTCGGATGCCTGCGTCGAGCTGCCCAGGAGCTCGACCTCCGCCTCACGGAGCCTCCCCTCAGTGGGCGCTGAGGCCCTTCCCGAGGGGGGTTGTTCATCTGTCGACCAGAGACTATGTTTCTTGTCTCGCTAGATATCACGGGGGCGCCAGGTGGCCGGTTGGGGACGGTCGCGGCGGATTGCGCTGGTGGTCGGGTCGGGGCTGGTGGTGGTCTGGACCGCCGCCTGCGCTAGTGCCCCGGCCAAGATTCCCTCTGCTTCGGCAACGCCGACCGCGGCGCCCACCACCATTGCGCCCGGAGTGGCGGTGAGTCCCTCGGAACTTACGCTCCCTCCGTATACCCTCTCGACCTCCAACCCGCTCCCGGCCGGAGTTTCCGCCCAACGCGTGGTCAAGGACGTCGTGATCGACGACCTCATAGAGAATGCAGCGCTTGAGCGGCGAGACCCTGGACTACTGGCGTACTCCGACACGGGTGACCTACTGCAGGCAGAGCAGCAGGAAATCTCGACGAACACGTCCGGAAATATCAAGGTGCTCAGCATCCGAGACAACATCACCAGCATTCAACTTGGTAGCAAAGCAGACCCAAATAATTCCTCTGCTCAGACGGCGATAATCGTGCAGGGCACGGAAATCCGGGAGCAACGCACTGGCTCCGGTCCGCGCGACCACACCTCGCGCCAATTTCAAGTTCTCTTGTGGGTGGTGTGGTCGCCAGCAGATTCGCGGTACTTGTTATGCGATACGGCAAACGCTTAGCGTTAAGTCTGCTTCTCGCGGCGATCGCACTCCCTCTCGTGGAGCGCAGTGCAGATGCCGACTTTCCCGGCACGAACCCAACGGTGGGCTGTCAGGCGACGTCGGGAGTACTGACATTCGGTGGCCAGTGCGTCGGTATCCAAGGACCGTCGGCGCCTACTCAGCCGGCGCTCTACCATCGCTGGGCCACGACACCACCGACCATCCAAGCGGCTTGCACGCCTTACAGCACCACTGAGTGGGCTGCTGCGGCAGGACAAGGCGCGGACAGTCTCGGAGGCGCCGTGTGGACAGCAGACGGGCAACGGATCCCCGTCGTCTATTCGACTCCGGTTACCGACTGGGGTTGGCAATATTCCGTCACGTGCGGAATTCCGGGTGCGGTGCGCTTTGTGCAACTTGTCTCCGCGCCGCGAAGTCCAAGTCCATGTGTTCCCCAGACGGCGTCCGCATCCTGCCTTCCCGGCCTCGACCCGAGCTCGTTCCTGGCGGCCGTCGCAGGCAAAGTGCCGAACGAGACCATCGAGGTCACGCCCGCGAGCCTCGGAGTCGTCGGGGTCCCGGTGAACGCGCAGTTGACTCCCGCGCCGGAGTCCAAATTTGCGGAGATAGACCTCATGGTGCCTGACGCCGGTGACGGAGATCCCGGCGAGACGCTGCACGTGGTCTGGGTCGTTGAGGCGACACCCGAGGTGGTGTCGTGGACGTGGCCGGACGGGTCACTCTCGTCGGTTGGTAGGTGGGTTCCTCAGAGCTATGTAGAGGGTGGTGTGATGGGCGCCGGTCTGGTCTACAGTGTGACTGCCGCTGGATTCTGGTCCGACGGCGTTACCGTCCACGACCTCCCTTCGATTTCGGTTGGGACCATCCCCGTCACGGCGGAGCTCGGCTATTCCGTGGAGCAGGTGCAACCGGGGCTGGGCTAACGGGGGCGATCGCTCTGGCGTTCGGTAGACTGGGCGCCCGAGACGGCGCGGCCGCCTAGCTCAGCTGGTTAGAGCGCACGGTTCACATCCGTGAGGTCGAGGGTTCGAGTCCCCCGGCGGCCACCACGCCCGCAGCGCTTTCGAGAGCTGCCGGAGGCCACGCCGGTTCCCGCTGGGGACCCCCGACGCGCCAACCGTCGTCCAAATGCGATCCTTAGCCTCCCATGCGTAACCCGGGAAGCAGAGAACTCCGACGCCGCCAGGCTCGACTGGAGAACCAGCAGCGAACCGCCGTCCGCGATCAGACGCCGGCTCCTCGGCGGGCCGACATGATGCGCCGGGGCGGACTACTGGAGGGGCTGGCCCCCCGAGTCGTCACCCGGCTCACCTTGGCGTACACCGTGGTCAGCCTGGTCATGATAGCGGCCGCCATCTTGGGACTTCTAGTTGAGATCGGACAGAGCGATCTGCTCCTGGGGGTAGTGGTCATGCTGGTGGCGCTGGTCATCACCGGGATCGTTGGTTCGGTGCTGGGGCCCGCCATGAGGTTGGCCCGTCGTGACCGCCGCCTCCCGGCGCGCAACGTCCAAGGGCCGCTGATGGGAGCCAGCCTGGTCTCGCCGACCCCGGGGCTGGCCACGGTGGCGATCAGCGTCGGCAAAAACGTGGAGCAGTTCCGGGTGCGCTCCGAACTCTTCGAGAAGGTACGAGTTGGGGGCGCGACGGTGGTGGGCCTGACCGTGACCCCCAACCTGAACTACGTCCAGGTCCTGACCATCATTCGCCGGGACCGGCTGGCCACCATGACCACTCCTCCGGTCACGAGGGCCATCAGGATCTCCGTTTGGTTGCCCTTGCTTTCGGTTGGGGCGATATCGGTGGCGCTGGCCCTGGGCTGCCTGGTGGGCGCTCTGCTGCCGCTGTCGAACAGCGCGCTCCATCCGCTGGTCACCGTCCTGCTGGCCGTCGCCCTGGCGGGCGGGGTGGCACTCTTCACCCGATGGTATGGCGGGCGCCTGATCAAGGAGCTGGGACTCGGGCAATAGGCGCCCCGCCCGGACCTCGCGGCGATCATCTGCCAGGCTCGAATGCTAGACTGCGACTCCCCTGCACCCGGTACCCAGCCGGCTGCATACCCAAAGGACCTGGGAGGCGCTTCACTTGGACCGCGAGTACGAACTTTTCTACATCGTCCGCCCTGATATCGATGAGGATCAGGTGCGCACCGTCATGGACGAGGTGGCCTCGTTGATCGCCGGCCATGGTGGCGAGATGACCAAATCTTCCCTCTGGGGACGCCGCCGGCTCGCCTACCCTATCGGCGGCTTCAACGACGGGTACTACGCCCTCAAGGAGCTCACCTTGCCGGCGGACAAGGTTCGAGAATTGGAGCGGCAACTCCGGCTGGACGAACGGGTGATTCGCCAGCTGATCAGCCTGAAGCAGGTGTACTACCTGCCGGGGGATGAGGACCGCCGCGGTCGCGTCCGGACCCGTGGCAAGGACCGGGGAGAGGTCGCTGAAGGCGCCCTCCCCGAAAGCGCGAAGCCGACGGACGATGAAACCGCAGAGCTGGCCGACGATGCTCTGGAGGCCGAGGTCGCGAAAGATGACGGTTTTCGAGACGCGGCCGACGAGGCCGTTGAGGTGGCCGAGACCGCTGACGACGAAGACGGGGAGGAGTAGCGATGGCGGGTTCCCTCAACCGGGTGATGCTGATCGGCCGGTGCACGGCCGATCCGGAGATGCGGTATCTCCCCAGCGGTCTCCCGGTGACACAGCTGCGGATTGCGACCAATCGCTATGGCAGTTCCCAGGACGGCGAGCGTCGCGAGTTCACCGACTACCACGATGTGGTGGTCTGGAACATTGGGCAGCGCAAGCTGGCCGAGCTGGCCGGGCAGTTTCTGCGCAAGGGCAGCCTGGTCTACATCGAAGGGCGGCTGCAGACCCGCTCCTGGGACGGCCAGGACGGTCAGAAGCGGTACCGCACCGAGGTCAACTGCAATGACATTCAATTTCTCGACTCGAAAGGGGCAGCCTCCGACGGAGGCGATACCGGCCCGCGGGTGCAGGCATTCCCGACGCCCGCGGGTGGCGAGGAAACGTCCCCCAATCCCGCCGAACTGCCAGATGGGGACATCGACCCCGACGACATTCCCTTCTAGGCGCGCCGTGAAAAGTCCAAACGGAGGCTGAGAGAACAGAGCATGTCGGAGTACGCGCGGCGCCGTCCGCGCAAGGTTTGCAACTTCTGCCTGGAGCGGATCGTGGAGGTGGACCACAAGGAGGTCTCCCGCCTGCGCCGCTACATCAGTGAGCGGGGCAAGATTCTGCCTCGGCGCGTGACGGGCACCTGCTCACTGCACCAACGCCGCCTCACCGTCGCGCTCAAGCGCGCCCGGCACATGGCGCTGTTGCCCTTCGCCACTGACCAGCACTGAGCTCACCTTTCTCCGGTCGGAGATAGGCGACCGAGCACCACAATCAGGCTGGGCGCGGTAAAGTGCCGAGGGGTCCGCGGACGAACAGGAGGCCAAACGCTGTGGCGCTTCCCGGCAAGCCGGCTACCAGGAGGCGGCGAAGCTCGCCGCCTCAACCGCGCCCAAGTCGTGAGGTCACGCTGTCGATCGACGTCGGTGGCACCGGTATCAAGGCCGAGCTGCTCGATCCCGTCGGCAAGCCGCTCAAGGAGACGGTGCGGGTCAAGACCGAATATCCGTTGCCCCCGTCAGACATGCTGCAGGTGTTCAAGAAGCTGGCAGGGACCAGCCCCGGCTATGACCGGGTCTCGGTGGGATTCCCCGGCGTGGTTCGGGGCGGGGTCATTCTCAGTGCCCCGCACTTCATTCGCGAGGGAGGTGAGGGAACCCCGATCTCGCCTCCTCTGGAGCGGGCCTGGGACCACTTCAACTTGGCTCGCGTCACGACCCGGACTTTGGGCAAGCCGACTCGGGTTGGGAACGACGCCGAGGTGCAGGGGATGGCGGTGATCACAGGCAGGGGGCTGGAGGTCGTGGTGACCCTGGGCACTGCCTTCGGCAGCGCCATCTTTCAGGACGGGAAGCTGGCCGTTCACCTAGAGCTGGCCCACCATCCGTGCCACAAAAACAAGACCTACAGCGAGTACGTCGGCGAGGCCGCGCGCCAAAAGGTTGGGGACAAGCGGTGGAATCGCCGAGTGCTACGAGCGGTAGAGACGGTGCGCGACCTGCTCCTCTTCGACCACCTCTACGTGGGTGGCGGGAACTCGACCCACGTGAAGATCCCGCTTGCTGACGACGTGACTCTGGTGGACAATTCCGCCGGCCTCTTGGGCGGAATCCGGCTGTGGGAGGCGAACGGAAGCGAGCGGACCTAGGTCCGATAGACTGGCCGGTGGCCAGGGAGGAATTGCTGCCAGTAGCCGCCCCCGCAGCCCGTTCGCTCACGACTGAGAGGAAGTTCGCATGTCTTCGCCGTTAGTTCCGGGCCCAGCCCGGATTCTGGTGGCTGATCCCATCGCCCCGGATGGGATCAGTCGATTGCAGGCGGCGGGCGAGGTCGAGGTCGCCCTCAAACTCACCGAGGACCAGCTGGTGGAGCGGCTGGGCCCATTCCAGGCGCTGGTCGTGCGCAGCGAGACCAAGGTGACCGCCAAGGTGATCGCGGCGGGGGTCAACCTGCGCGTAATCGGCCGAGCCGGGGTCGGAGTCGACAACATCGACGTCGAGGCGGCCAGCGCCCAGGGCGTCTTGGTCGTCAACGCGCCGACCGGCAACACGGTGGCGGCGGCCGAGCACACGATGGCCCTGATGCTGGCCCTGGCCCGCAATGTGGCTCGGGGGGACGCCTCGCTGCGGGGCGGTGGCTGGGAGCGCTCCAAACTGGTCGGGAGTGAGCTTCGGGGCAAGACCCTGGGGGTCGTGGGGCTGGGTAAGATCGGCGCCGAGGTTACCCGGATGGCTCAGGGATTACAGATGCGGGTGGTCGCCTTCGACCCCCTGGTCTCGCAGGAGCACGCCGAACAGCTCGGGGTGGAGCTCCTCCCCCTGGACCAGGTGCTGGCCGAGGCCGACGTGCTCACCGTCCATACCCCGCTCAGCGATGCCACCCGGGGCCTGATCGGGCCGGCCCAGCTCGCCCGGCTGCCCAAAGGGGCCCGGGTTCTCAACGTCGGAAGAGGCGGGATCATCGACGAAGCCGCCCTGGCGGACGCGGTTCATCAGGGCCATCTCGCCGGCGCCGCGGTAGACGTCTTCACCGAGGAGCCCCCGGCGCCGGCGAACCCCCTCCTCCATGAGCCGGGCATCCTGGTAACCCCCCACCTGGGGGCGTCGACCGTGGAAGCCCAGCTCTCCGTGGCCAACGACGTGGCCGACCAGATCGCCGAGGTGCTGGCGGGACGACCCGCGCGGTGGGCGGTCAACGCCCCCGCAATCGCACCGGAGGAGGCCGGATTGATCGTTCCCTACCAGATCCTGGCCGCCCAGCTGGGCAGCCTGTACGCCCAACTGGGCGGAGGCCGGATCCGGGCGGTGGAGCTGGTATTCCGGGGCGAGCTGGCCACCGTTCAGCCGAGCTCGATCACCGCCGAGGCCCTCGGTGGCATTCTGCGGACCTTCACCCAGGACCGAGTCACGGCCGTGAACGCGAGGGCGGTCGCCCGCCAGCACGGCATCGAGGTCACCGAGCAGCGCGGTTCCGGGGCCGCGACCTGGGCCAGCTCGCTGGTCCTGCGGGTCGACGGGGATGGCCCCACCGAGCTGGAGGGAACTACCGCCAGCGGAGAGTCGAGGATCGTCCGGCTGAACGGGCTGCCCATCGACCTCGACCCGCAGGGGCTGTTTCTCTTCTTTGGCCACCGGGACCGGCCCGGTCTGATCGGGGCGATCGGACAGCTGCTGGGACAGGCCAATGTGAACATCGCGGAGATGCGGGTGGGCCGCGATACGCCCCGAGGTCGAGCCGTGACCGCGGTAAAGATCGACGAGCGGGTGACCCCGGAGCTGGCCGACCAGCTGCGGGCCATCGACGGAGTGACCGACCTGCACCTGGTCGAGCTCTAGCGCAAGGTGGCCGAGGTCTCCCCCTTTCGGGGCATCCACTACGACCCGGCTTTGGTCTCGCTCGAGACGGTGTTGGCTCCCCCCTACGACGTAATCAGCCCCCAACTGCAGCTCGAGCTGTACGGACGGTCGATGCAGAACGTGGTTCGAGTCGAACTGGGCCGAGACTTCGAGGACGATCTCCCGGGCAAGCGTGACCGGTACACTCGGGCTCGCGACCACCTCCAGGCGTGGCTGCAGGAGCGAGTCCTAGTCCAGGACGAGCAGCCCTCCCTCTACATTCAGCGGCACTCCTTCCGGCCCCCCGGCGGCGGCGGACCCCGCGAACGGTTGGGGGTCTTCGTCGGGCTCCAGCCGGTGCCCCACGAACGGGGCGAGGTGCTCCGCCACGAGTTGACGATGACGGCGCCCCGGACGGACCGGCTCCGGCTGCTTCAGGCGACCAAGGCCCAGACCTCCCCGGTCTTCCTGCTCTATGAGGACTGCGCGGAGGTGACTCGCGAGCTAGAGCGGGTGACCTCTTCTGAGCGCCCCTTCGCTGAGGCAGTGATCGAGGGCGAGTACGGGTCGGAGCGCCACCAGCTGTGGCAGGTCGCGGATCCCGAGACGGTCCGGAGGATCTCGGCTGGCTTAAGCCGGACCCGGCTCTTCATCGCCGACGGCCATCACCGCTACGAGACCGCCCTCAGCCTGGGACTGCCCCAGGTTCTGGCCTTGGTTGCTCCGCTGGAGGATTCCGGCAATGTGATCCTGCCGACTCACCGAGTGGTCCCCGAGGCGCCCCAGGGAGTTGACGAGCTCGCCAACTCCCTGGCATCCCGAGGCTGGCAGACCGAGCCGGTCGTGGAGCTGAGCGAGGCGCTGGCAAAACTGGCCGCGCTGGGGGATACGACCCACGCCCTGGCGATCGTCGGAGCCAGTGGCAAAGTGGTGGTGAGCCGGTCCCGTCAGGAAGGCGACGGCACCAGCCCCCGGCTGGCACTCGATGTCAGCGTGCTGGAAGCCGAGATCCTAGAGCCCCTGCTGGGGATCGCGCCCGGAGATGCGGCCGCCGGTAGGCTCCTCTACACCCGCGACCCCCAGGAGGCGCTGGAACTGGCTCTGGCCCAGCGCGGGGTGGCGTTCTTGGTCAACCCGACCACGGTGGCGGAGGTGGCTGCCGTCGCCGCGGCCGGTGAGGCGATGCCCCAGAAGTCGACCTACTTCTTCCCCAAGGTCCCAGCTGGCCTCGTGATCATGAGCACTGCGTGAGGATTCGGGTCCGAGAAGTGGCTCCCGGGCAACTTTGCCCAGCGGTAGCCCAGTTTGGAGTTGGCGTCAATTCGGGTAGGGTTGGGGTCGGAGTGCCCACTTACGCGTATCGCTGCGAGGCCGGTCATCAGTTCGAGACCGTCCAGGGAATCACCGAGCCGGCCCTGACCAAGTGCACCACCTGTGGGGCTCCGGTCCGGAGGATGGTCTTCCCAGTCGGCATCGTCTTCAAGGGCCAGGGGTTCTACAAGAACGACTCCAGATCCTCGTCCTCGAGTTCGATTGCGCCAGCTTCGAGTGACAGTAAGCCAGCGGATACCCCGTCCCCAACCCCGGCCCCGGCCGATGCCGGAGCCAGTGAGACGAAGTCAGATAAACCGAAAAAGGATTCAGCGTCAGGAAGCGCCGCCCCAGCGGGCCAAAGCGCCTGACGCCGGGAGAAGACCATGGCTGAGCCAGTTCAGGTGAGCGATGCGACCTTCGAAAGTGAAGTGATCAAGTCAGAGACCCCGGTCCTGGTGGACTTTTGGGCTGACTGGTGCAATCCGTGCAAGATGCTGGCCCCGATCGTCGAGGATCTCGCCACGGAGTACGGCGCCCGGGTCAAGGTGGCCAAGCTCGACGTGGACGCCAACCCCAACATCGCCGGTCAGTTCGGGGTCATGAGCATCCCCACCCTCATCCTGTTCAAAGGTGGGGAGGCGGTGCAGCGAGTCGTCGGCTACCAGCCGAAGTCCGCCCTCAAAGCGAAGCTCGACGCCCTAGTCTGAGATTAGGAGCGGGCGCCTGAAGCGATACGATCACGCGCCTATGCCAGACCTCCAGGAGTCGTTCGCGCGCGCCCTGGGGATGGCGGCGTCGGCTTTGGGGGCCGGCACGCTGCCTGATCCGGCGGTCGAGCCGTCGGCGGTTCCTGAGATTGGGGACTACTCGTCGGCATTGGCCTTCCGTCTGGCCGGGGCCCTGAAGCGCTCCCCGCGGGAGATCGCCGCCGAGCTGGCAAGCCAGCTGGCTGACCAGTCCCTCGCCCACTGTCGGGAGATCACCGTCAGCGGTTCCGGCTACCTCAACCTCAAAGTCGACTTCGCCTCGCTGACCCCCGCCGTGATCGAAAGCGCGCTCAGTCTGGGTGAGGTGGTTAGCCCGGACCCCACGGCCGGCCCCAAGGTGGTCGTCGAGCACACCGCCACCAACCCCAACAAGGCGGCGCATGTGGGCCACCTGCGGAACGCCTGCATCGGCGACACCGTGGCGCGTCTGCTCCGGGCCCGGGGCCACCTGGTCGAGGTGCAGAACTACATCGACGACACCGGCGTCCAGGTGGCCGACGTCCTGGTGGGGATCCGCCACCTCGGACTGGCGCCCGAACAGGGCGAGCCGTTCGACCGCTTCTGCTCACGAGCCTACGTCGAAGTCTGCCGCCGATATGAGTCGGAGCCGGATCTCGTCGAGCTGCGGGTCCGGACCTTGCGCCAGATCGAGGCCCGCGACGGCGAGGTGGCCGAGGCGGCCAAGGAGTTGGCCG
>Ga0307372_10012242_pt1 | contig 11284 bp, 10 predicted proteins | sample OX1MG_FD_202533 | JGI IMG/M metagenome (GOLD analysis project Ga0307372, IMG submission 202533) | Soil microbial communities from Risofladan, Vaasa, Finland - OX-1 | ecosystem: Environmental > Terrestrial > Soil > Coastal area > Acid sulfate soil | place: Finland: Risofladan, Vaasa | collected...
TCGACGGCTTAACGCCGAGAGAATTTGCGGCTGAGCACACGGCAATGCTAAAACGGGAAGCCCTCAAAGAACACCAGTCAGCATTGGCCTAAAAAGAGGGGTGAGGTCGCTAGAAAAGAAAAGCCCCGGTTTCCCGGGGCTTGAGAGAGCTCGGTGCGTTTAGGATCAAAACATGATTCTTTAATGGGCTAGCTATTCAGCGAGCTAAGATTGATCTTTGAAATACTTTCGTCCGAATTTTTATTTAGCATTACGCGCAGACACATTAAGTGTCGTGGTTCTGAAAAATAGTATGCATCACCTTTGATAGTGGATTTGATAATTGGTTCCGAACGTGATGCCAAGTCGGACAGAATCTGACTAACTCCCAGTGTGATACCTGCTGTGGTGGTTGGAAATTCGGTTCGGACTGCTCGTTCAATATCGGCAACTCGAAAATTATCGCTATTTACTTTGCCGAGAGCATACAGAACTTGATTCCGTCTACCAGCTTTTGTAGCGCGGTCATTCATTACTTCTTCAACTTTAGAATATGAATTAGTTAGAGAGCGTTGTAGCCATTTAATATCAGCAGTCTTCACCATCTCCGAGGTCCCTTCCCAAGAGTTCTCTTCACACAAAGCTCCCAATTCTAGACAGTATTCATGCACTCGTTGGGGGATGCCTGTCGTAACGTGATAAATATGGCCTTTCCAGTAACTTAATGCTACAGCATCTACTTTAACTCGAAGTTGCTGAGTAAAACCTTTTTCAATGAGTTCAGACACTTGGGGCTGAGTCAGCCTAGATACTTCCCTAATTTCTTGAAGCCTGTTCGCGACAGCTGTGTTAATTTTTTGAAAATACTCTTTTACTTGCGATGGGATGCCAATAATTAGGAGCCTAACATTAAATTGAGAATAGTGCTCATCGTCTAATAGAGTTATGATGCTCCCAAGCTCTGACATCAGAGTTCCATCTGAAAAAATACTTTCTAGATTCTCTACTACCAACATGCAGGGTTTTTTGGGGTCAACTTTCCGGCGTATCTGTGCTAGAGCGATTTCCAAGGGGTCTTTTTTTGGAAGTTCGTAGGTGTCCTTATGCGCCAGTCCTCCTGCGGCGATGAGCGGTACACCAACCTCCGCTGTTTTCTCTTCTGTATACCCAGCGTGATCGACGTGGCCTTCGCTTGCCAACGCACTTCCTATTGCATTAGAAATACTACCAAGGCGTAGCGCGTTGGCGCAGTTTATCGTCCAAGTAAAAACGCCTTCATCTTCTAAAATTGTTTTGTACAACCATGATTTTCCACCGCCGCTTTCCCCGTGCACAATCACATGCAAGTTGCCAGAAAGAGCTCTTTTTAGATCTTTTTCTAGATCTGGTCGTTTAACATACATCGTGCGGTTAACCGTAGAATTGCGCGGGGTAAAAACGGTATCTATGGGAGGTCGTTGCATATCCATTACAAGCAAGTCTAGCAGGCTTTGATAAGCACAGCAAGAATTTTCCGGAATATTCGCAATCGCATGATCGGATTTAAATCGCGGTCGAACATGCGGCTCTTTGCCGTTTATAATTGGCTGCTAATGGGACGAGATGTCGCTCTTTTATATATTTTGATACCATCCCCGCATGCCGAAGGGAATGTTCGTCTCCCAAGGATATAGGAAGCCAATCGCTTGAGCCGACCATTGGACATCGAAAGCTGCATCGAGGTCCTTGAGGACGGCCTCAAGGACCTCGGGCTCTTGGCGCAGGTCCCCGAAGAAACGCGCATCAAGCTGCTGACCGCGGCCGGGCGGGTGTCCCATCCCACTCGCCTTGAATCCATCAGGCTCTCGCGGGAAATCCGCGCCCAAAACCGGCGGAAATTGGAGGCGCAGGACCGCAGGACGCGCGCGTCCACCGCCATCCGCCGGACCCGGGCGGCCGTTTTTCGATAATCCGCCCTTGCGGCTAAAACGGCGAAAAAAGACGCGCCCGCTGGGCGAAGAGCCGGGCGCGCCGTAAAAAAACGACCGCCCGCAACTTTATATTGCGGGCGGTCGCTGAGCCGTCGGAAGCTTAAAGCTTCTTGACGTTGCCGGCCCGAGGGCCCTTGTCGGACTGCTCGGTGCTGAACTCGACGGCTTGATTCTCGGCCAAAGTCTTGAACCCGTCGCTCATGATTGCAGAGTGATGGACGAAAAGATCTTTTGAGCCATCATCGGGGGTGATGAAGCCAAACCCCTTCTGATCGTTAAACCACTTCACTTTACCTGTAGCCATTATCTTGTGTTCCTCGTGCGTTGCGTCTGTTTGTGATGGGGAAACCGTCTCCCCTCCCGATTATTATAGCATGGGAACTCCAATACGGATTTTGATAAGATGGCCAAGTGACCAACGGGAATGGTTTGTGTCCTAAGAATATGGGAGGCAAACCATGGCTAAAACGATAAAAAAAGACGTTCCGGCCGACGTCGAGGCTTTTCTGTCCAAGGGCAACTCCGAGACCCCGGTCGTCAAGAGCCCCATCGACCGCGACTCGGCCGAGTTCAAGGAAAACGCCCGGCACCACGAGAGCCTCATCACCGATTTGCGAAAGTGCCTGGAAGCCGTGCGCCGCGGCGGGCCGGAAAAAGCCGTGGAGCTCCACCGCAAGCGCGGCAAGCTGACCGCCCGCGAGCGCATCCAAAAGCTCGTCGACCCCGGCTCGTTTTTTTTGGAGCTCTCGCCCATGGCCGCCTGGGGGCTCTACGACAACGAAGTGCCCTCGGCCGGCATCGTCTCGGGTCTGGGCACCGTCGCGGGGCGCCTGTGCGTCATCGCGGCCAACGACGCCACGGTCAAGGGCGGCACCTATTACGCCGAGACCATCAAAAAGCATTTGCGCGCGCAGGAAATCGCGCTCGAAAACCGCCTGCCCTGCGTCTACCTGGTGGACTCGGGCGGCGTGTTCCTGCCCCGGCAGTCCGAGGTCTTTCCGGACAAGGAGCACTTCGGCCGCATCTTCTACAACCAGGCGCTCATGTCCTCCTTGGGCATCCCGCAGATTTCGGTCGTCATGGGCATGTGCACCGCGGGCGGGGCGTATGTGCCCGCCATGTCGGATGAGTGCGTCATCGTGCGCGGCGAGGGCACGATTTACCTGGGCGGGCCGCCGCTGGTCAAGGCCGCGACCGGGGAAGAGTCCAGTGCCGAGGATTTGGGCGGCGGCGAGATGCACGCGCGCGTCTCGGGCGTGGTCGACCACCTGGCCGACGACGACGAGCACGCCTTGGCGATTTGCCGCAGCCTGGTCGAGAACCTAAACCAGCCCGCGCTGGACTTGGGCCGCGGCGACGAGCCGCTCTACCCGGCGTCGGACCTCTATGGTCTCGTCAACCGCGACTTGCGCCGGCCCTGCGACGTGGCCCAAATCGTGGCGCGCATCGCCGACGGCAGCCGCTTCCAGCCGTTTAAGCCCCTCTACGGCAAGACGCTGACCTGCGGCTTCGCGCGCCTGATGGGCCGGCCCATCGGCATCCTGGGCAACCAGGGCATTTTGTTCTCCGAGTCCGCGCTTAAGGGCGCGCACTTCATCGAGCTCTGCAGCCAGCGCAAAGTTCCCATTTTGTTTTTGCAAAACATCACAGGCTTCATGGTCGGCAAGGAGTTCGAGCAGGGCGGCATCATCAAGCACGGCGCCAAGCTGGTCCAAGCGGTCTCGACCGCGCCCGTCCCGAAGATTACCGTGATGACCGGATCGTCCAACGGCGCGGGCAACTACGCCATGTGCGGCCGGGCCTACGGCCCGCGCTTTTTGTTCACCTGGCCCAACGCGCGCGTCTCGGTCATGGGCGCGGAGCAGGCCGCGCAGGTGATGACGATTATCAAGCGCGAACAGTTAAAGCGCCGCGGCGAGGAGCTCTCGGGCGCGGACGCGGAGAAAATCGCCGCGCCCATTCGCGCCCAGTACGAGGCCGAGGGCCAGCCCTACTACGGCACGGCCCGCCTGTGGGACGACGGCATCATCGAGCCCGCGGACACGCGCAAGGTGCTGGCGCTGTGCTTTGCCGCCGCGGCCCGCGCGCCCGTTTCCGAGCCGCATTACCCCGTTTTCCGGATGTAGCGGGGCGCGGGACCATGGGCTCTTTGCGATCGCGGGTTGGAAATCCTGCCCATCGGGGACGCTCGGGATCGACCCTCGCTCGAGTTCCGGCCCTGCCGGATGTCTGCGCAGGGCCTTCACACGCCCCTCTGGGCAGGATTTCCAACGCCGCAAAAAAAGAGCCCCGGTTTCCCGGGGCTCTTCACCACCATCCCTCAAAAGGAGTGTAACACGAAACGCCATCAGGGTCAAGACGATTTCTCGGAATCTGCCGGGACATCCCTGCCCCATCCCCGAACGGCCGGCAAGGCGGTCCCTCGAGTCCGCGGCGGCAGGAGTCGAACCTGCATCAACCATTTGAGGGATGGTGGTTTTACCCTTAAACTACGCCGCGACTCTATTCATAAATACGATTCAAGTCGCGGAAAAGTTCCCTTCAATAAAAAAAGAGCCCCGGTTGCCCGAGGCTCTTGGAGCAGCTTAACACCCCTCCGTCAAACTTTAGGATAGCATGAGATATATTTTTCTTCAAGATGTGGGAAAAAAGAAAGGCCCCGCTTGCGCGGAGCCTTTGGATAGTTTAATTTCGGCTGTCCCCACTGATAATTTAACAGCCCGATGAATATTTGTCAAGACTGGGCGGATCGTGTCGAGCTGTCCCAGCGGCCTTCAACGCGATCCTCAGGAGTTGCGGGAGCGGGATTCGTCCCGAACATCCGAAATGCGTAGGTTCGGGACGTCCCAAACCTACGGCTTCTGGAAGTTTGGGACGAACCCGCACTGGCCGTTTTGGGGACAGCCGTTCTACCATTTAAACTATCCCGCAATCCTTACTATGAATACGAGCGAGGTTCCTAAAAAGTTCCATGGCCTACCAACACATTCTCGTTGAGACCGGACCGGTCGCGTCGGTGACCTTAAACCGCCCGCACGTGCGCAACGCGATGGACGACGCCACGCTGCGGGAATTGACCGCCGCGTTCAAGGCGCTCTCCAAGGACAAGAATCTGCGCGCGGTCGTGGTGCGCGGCGCCGGGCAGGATTTCTGCGCGGGCGCGGACATCAACTGGATGCACCGGGCCGGAAAACTGCCGCCGGCCAAGAGCCGCAAGGACGCCAAGCTGCTGCTCGACATGGCGCTGGCCGTGGACGCCTGCCCGGTTCCGGTCGTGGCCGCGGTGCAGGGCAACGTGTTCGGCGGCGGCCTGGGCCTGGCCTCGGCCTGCGACATCATCCTGGCCGAGGAAAACGCGCGCATGAGCTTTTCCGAGGCGCGCCTGGGCATCATCCCGGCGGTCATCTCGTGCTTCGTCGTGCCCAGAATCGGCGAGGCCCAGGCGCGGCGCTATTATTTGACCGGCGAGATTTTCAACATGAAGACGGCCAAGCACCTGGGCATCGTGCACGAGTTGACGCACGCAGACGAGCTCGCCGAGCGCACCGACGCCATCGTCGCCAACATCTTGAAGAACGGCCCCAACGCGGTGCGCACGGCCAAGGCTTTGCTGCGCAAGTTCCCGTCCTTGAACTTCAACGCGCGCGCCAAGCTGGTGCTGGACACCTTGACCCGACTGCGCCGCTCGCCCGAGGGCCAGGAGGGCTTGTCCGCGTTCCTGCAAAAGCGCCCGGCCGCGTGGATGGCGTCCGCCTCGGCCGCGCCCAAGCCGTCCGCCGCGAAGTAGTATAATTTCCGCATGAAATACGCGCGCTTGGGCGAGACGGGCTTGGTCGTTTCGCGCCTGTCCTTCGGGTCCATGACTTTCGGCTCGGGGCAGGGCGCCATGGGCAACGTGTGGAAAGCCGGGCAAAAAGAAGCCGACGCGCTGGTCGGCCGCGCGCTTGATGCGGGCGTCAACCTTTTCGACTCGGCCGACATGTACGCGGGCGGCGAGTCCGAGACCATGCTGGGCAAAGCGCTGGGCAGCCGCCGCGGCGAAATCGCGATTTCCACCAAGGCCGGCTTTCGCGCCTCGGATTCGCAGCTGCGCACGGGTTTGTCCGCGCGCAACCTCATCGCGCAGTGCGAGGGCAGCTTAAAGCGCCTGGGCACCGACTGGATTGACGTGTTCTTGGTCCACCGCGACGATCCGTTCACGCCGCTTGATGAAACCTTGCGCGCGCTCGAAGACTTGGTGCGCTCGGGCAAGGCGCGCTACATCGGCTACAGCAATTGGCCCGCGTGGAAGGCGGCCTCGGCCGTGGCCGCGCAAAAAGAGCGCGGCTGGACGCGCTTTACCGCGGCGCAGCTTTATTACTCGTTGGTCGGCCGCGACGTCGAGCACGAGACCGTGCCCTTCATGAAGGCCGCGGGCCTGGGCATGATGGTCTGGAGCCCCTTGGCCGGCGGATTTCTGAGCGGCCGCTACACGCGCCAGGACCCATCGGGCGGCGGCGGGCGCATCAAGGATTTTGATTTTCTGCCCACCGACCGCGAGAAGGGCTGGCAGGCAATCGACCTGCTTGCGGCCGCGGCCAAGAAGCACGGCGTGTCGGTCGCGGCGGCGGCGCTGGCCTGGATTTTGGCCAAGCCCTGGGCCACCACGATTTTGCTGGGCGCCTCCAAGCTCGCGCAGTTGGACGACAACTTGAAGGCCGCGGACGTGACGCTCTCGCCCGCCGAGATCTCGGCCCTGGACGCCCTGACCGCGCCCGCGGCCATCTACCCCAACTGGTTCAACCAAAAAACCGCCGACGCGGCCACGCGCGAGGCTCTCGGCGCGTGAGCGCTTGGGGGACCGCGCGATGAGCAGCCTGCCCGCGATTCGCCTGGTCGAGGTCGGCCCGCGCGACGGCCTGCAAAACGAGAAGACGGTCGTGCCCTTGGACGCCAAGGTCGCCCTCGTGGACGCCTTGTCCGCCTCGGGCTTGAAGGAAATCGAGGCCGGCGCCTTTGTCTCGCCCAAGGCCGTGCCGCAGATGGCGGACTCCGTCCAGGTCTTCGAGAGCATCGTGCGCAAGGCGGGGGTGGTCTACTCGGCCTTGGTGCCCAACGAGCAGGGCTTGGACCGCGCCTTGGACGCGGAGGCGGACAAAATCGCGGTGTTCACCGCGGCCTCCGAGACCTTCAACCGGAAAAACATCAACGCGTCCGTGGCCGAGTCCATCGCGCGCTTCAAGCCCGTCTTGGAGCGCGCGCTCAAGATGGAGATGCCCGTGCGCGGCTACATCTCGACCGCGTTTCATTGCCCCTTTGAAGGCCCCGTCGCGCCGGAAAAGGCCGTCGCGGTGGCCCGGCAGCTCTTGGAGCTGGGCGTGGAGGAACTCTCCATCGGCGACACCATCGGCCGCGCCGTGCCCAACGAAGTGCGCGGGCTTTTGGAGCTTCTGCTAAAGACCGTGCCCGCCGAAAAAGTTTTCCTGCACTTCCACGACACCTACGGCATGGCCGTGGCCAACGCGCTGGCCGCGTGGCGGGAGTTCGGGATTTCGGGCTTTGATTCCTCGGCGGGCGGCTTGGGCGGATGCCCCTACGCGCCCGGCGCCACCGGCAACGTGGCCACCGAGGATTTGCTCTTCGCGTTCGCCGCCTCGGGCGCGCAAGTCCCCGCGGACATCGCCCAAATCCAAGCCGCGGCGCGGGCCTTGGAGCCCAAGCTGGGGCGGCCCTTGGCCTCGCATTTAAGTAAAATAGACCTCAAGAGCGTTCCACCCTCTTCGCGCCCGTAGTGAAAAGGATATCACGACAGCCTCCGAAGCTGTAAGTCCAGGTTCGATTCCTGGCGGGCGCACCAGTTCTTCATTTCTCCCCGAAAAATGAGCATCGCGCGTGCCGGCAAGCCCGGCGGTTGCTAGACTATTGAGCGATGACTCGCGCCAACGCCATGGCTTTGGCCGCTCTCGCGCTCTGGAGCTCGCTCGCGGCGCTGGCCGTCCGGCTGCGCCACGTCCCGCCGTTTCTGCTCGTCGGCCTGGCGCTCACGATTGGAGGACTGGCCGGAGCGGCAACGGTGACCCGCCGGGGGCTCACGCCCAAAGTCGTCTTGCTCGGGGTCTACGGCCTCTTCGCCTACCACTTCTGCCTCTTCATGGCGCTGCGCTTGGCGCCTCCGGTCGAGGCCAACCTCCTCAACTATCTCTGGCCCCTTCTCATCGTGCTCCTAAGCCCCTGGTTCATCGCCGGAGATCTCAGCGCGCGCCATGTCGCGGGCGCTCTCTTGGGCTTTGCCGGCGCGGCCTTGCTCATCGCCCGCGGCGCCGGCGGCGCGGGGATCTCGTGGGCGGGCTACGGCTTCGCGGTCGCCGCGGCCGTCATTTGGGCGACCTACTCGCTCATGACCAAGCGCCTGGGCGGCGTGCCGACCTCCGCCGTGGCCGTCTTCTGCCTTGCCGCGGGCGCGCTCTCCTTGGCCTGCCACGCGCTCTTCGAGCCCGCGGGCGGCATCGCCGCCGCCGACGTGCCGTGGATTGTGGCGGCGGGCTTGGGGCCCATGGGCGCCGCCTTCTACCTTTGGGATCGCGCGCTTAAAGACGGCGACCCGCGCGCCATCGGCACGCTGGCCTATCTTACGCCGCTGTTCTCGACGCTGCTGTTGGCCGCGTGCGGACTGGGCCGCCTCACGCTCGCGGCCGCGGCCGCGGGCACGCTCATCGTGGGCGGCGCGGCCGTGGGCGCGCTCTGAGCCGCGCGCCGCGGCGAAAATAAAATAGAATAGCGGCCATGAATCCCGCCGGGACGCCCGCGCTCAACGGCGCGCTCGCGCAGGGCGTCTACTTGTTCGCGCTGGCCTGGCTCCTGGCCCAGGTGGAAATCCAGATCGAGGGCGCCCACGGCTGGGCGGAGAAGCTGCCCACCTGGCGTTACTCCAAGCCCTGGCTCTTGAAGCTCACCAACGGCAAGCCCGTCACGGGCTACCACGCCTGCCTGTTTCCGTTCCTTATTTTGATTTTCCACCTGCCGCTCTTGTTCGTGGGCTTCTCGCGCGCGGCCGAGGCGAAAATTCTTGTCTGCTACTTCCTGGTGGCCTTCAACTGGGACTTCCAGTGGTTCGTCTGGAACCCGGCGTGGGGGACCAAGCGCTTCTTGCGCGAGCCCATCTGGTGGTTCAGGAAAAAGTTTCTGGGCGTGCCGGCCGACTACTACACCGGCTCTCTCTTCGTGTTCCTGGCGCCCTGGATGCTCGATCCGGCGAGCCTGCCCCATGTCGCCCGGCTCTTCCTCGTTATGGAAACGCTGGCGCTTGTCTTTGCCGGCGCGGCCGCGCTTTTGGTCCGCCGCGTTCCGCGGCCTTGACCGCCTAGGGCTTTATTTTTTTCGCGGCCGCGAGCACGCCGAGGGCGACGTTCCTGACGACCTCGCGGGTGGGCCGGTGGACCGCTTCGGCCCGCGCCCGGCCGGGAAAAACGGCCGGCGGATAGCCGTTGCGCTGAAGGATGAAATCCATCGCCATCCGCGCGGCGCGCCCGTTTCCGTCGCCGAAGGGATGGATGCGGATGAGCTGCTGGTAGCTCTCGGCCGCGAGCACGACGGGATTCAGGCGGCCCTCGTTGGCCTCGTACCACACCAGGAAATCCGCCAGGTAGCTCAAAACTCGCCGAGGCTTCGCGTACTCGAACCACGCGCGCGCCCCCCAGTGGCCGACTCTTTGCCGGCCCAAGGTCCGGAACTTTCCGGGCCGGGCGGCGTTTTTATAGGAAAAGATGCCCTGCCGCACGACGCGGTTGAGCTGCAGGAGCATGGCGGCGTCGAGATCCCGGCCCTGGGCGACCCGACGGTTGACGAGTAGGGCCGCCTCGGCCAGGTTCTTGTCCGCCGCTTGCCGGGTCTTTTTCCGCGAGACGGTGCCGGAGGCGGCCGCGCGCCCCGGCTGGAGCCGCCGCAACGCGCGGGGGCTGAGCACGAGCGGCTTGGGAGAGCGGATGGCGGAGGTTTTCTCCAAGACGCGGGAGAGCCGTCCGGGCCTGACGCCGGAAATCCGCTCGATGGGCCTGACGCCGCCCAGGCCCGGCCGATGTCCGAAATTGCGCGTTCCGGCGCCGCGCCGCGCGGCGCGGCGAAGAGAGAGGGCGGCGGGCGGGGCGCGCGCGGGCGAAATCGTCGCCGCGGAGGGCGGGGGCTGGGGAGCCGTCCCGTCGAAAACGGCGTTCCACAGGGGCTTGAGGCCGTCGGGAACTCCCCGGCGCGCGGCGCGGCGCGAAAGGGTCCTGCGCAGCGGCGCGGTCAGAACCCTTAAGGCGCGCAGGCTTTGCGGATCGCCGCGGTATTTTTCCGCCACGGCGGAAAGGCGCGCGGCGACTTTTTGGCCTTGCGTCTTTCCCGCTGTTTGGGCGGCGGAAACTTCGGCCAGGGCGGGCGCCAGCGCGGGCAGGGCCCGCGGCTTGGCGAGCGCGCCCAGAAGGATGGCGGCGGCCAGCGCGCGGCTGGGGGAAAGATTGGGGACCGAGTAGGCCCTCCACAAGGCGGCGGCCAGATCGCGCGAGGGCGCGAGCGGCGCCAAGGCGTCCAACTGGAGCCGCATGTCCGCGAGGACGTCTACGCTCCTGATGCCCTCCGGCGCGGAGCCCAGCGCGGCGGCGAAGGCCGGGCCCAGGGCGGCGAGCCAGAGAAAAGCCGCCGCGATCAGGAGGCGTCCGGCGAGCGTGCGGAGACGGCGCGTCATGATGCCAGAATAGCCAAAAAAGCCGCCGCGTCCCAGGGCCCAATGGCCCCTGCCCGCCTAAAGCGAACGGCCTACGGGGAGGCCGCTTAATTCCGCGCGGGCCTTGGGCAGGCACTGCGGGTGGCGCTCCTGGATGAACTTGATCAAGCCCTCGCGGACGTAGCAGCGCAAGTCCCACGCCGCGCCGGAGTCCGGCGCGTCCATGAGCGCGCGCAGCTCCATGGTGCGCTCCGAGGCGTTGGTCACCTGCAGCACGTTGACCTGGCCCAGCCAAAGCTTGGAGGATTTGAGCAGGCGGGTCAGCTCCGCGCGCAGCTCGTCGACCGGCACGGTGTAGTCGACGTAGAGGAAGACGTAGCCCAGGAGGTTCGCGGTGGTCTTGGTCCAGTTCTGGAACGGATTTTCGATGAGGTAGGACAAGGGGACGACCACGCGGCGCAAATCCCAGACGCGGACCACCACGTAGGTCGTGCCGATTTCCTCGATCCAGCCCCACTCGTTGTAGATGAACACCGCGTCGTCCAAGCGGATGGGCTGGGTGAGCGCGATTTGCACGCCCGCGATCAAGTTGGAAAGCGTGGGCTTGGCCGCCATGCCCAGCACCAGGCCGGCCAGGCCCGCGGAGGCCAGCATG
>Ga0307372_10012244_pt1 | contig 11283 bp, 13 predicted proteins | sample OX1MG_FD_202533 | JGI IMG/M metagenome (GOLD analysis project Ga0307372, IMG submission 202533) | Soil microbial communities from Risofladan, Vaasa, Finland - OX-1 | ecosystem: Environmental > Terrestrial > Soil > Coastal area > Acid sulfate soil | place: Finland: Risofladan, Vaasa | collected...
ACAGCGATCAACCCGAACACTGTTTTGAAGGCTTACCGGGAGCTCGAGCGCGACGGCTTGGTCGAGCCGCGGACGGGATTCGGCACTTTCGTGCGCGCCTTGCCACCAGGCCCTCCTCCGGATACCCATTCCCGACTGGGCCGCAAGTTCGCGTCGCTGGTCGGTGAGGCCCGCTCCGCTGGGCTCGATGATGAATCGATCGAATCGCTTGTGCGAGTCGCACTCCAGCAAGGCGTGGTCGAGGTCATCGCATGAGCGCCGCCATCGAGACGAGAGGACTGTCCAAGCGGTATCGCAAGGTCACCGCGCTGGGCGACTGCTCGATCGATGTCCCCGAGGGCCGAATCTCGGCACTTGTCGGCCCGAACGGTGCCGGTAAGACCACGTTGCTGCGCCTGCTGAGTGGACTCGCGGCGCCGACATCGGGCGAAGCGATCGTGCTCGGCGGCTCGCCGCGTCAGGATCCGGCGTACTTGTCGGCGATCGGGTACCTGGCGCAGGACATCCCGCTTTACCGGAGGCTCAGCGCGGCGGACCACACCGGCATCGGTGCCCACCTCAACGCCCGCTGGGACGGCGCGTCGGTCCGGGTTCGCTTGTCGAGATTGAACATCCCGCTCGACCAGCCGGTCGGCACGTTGTCGGGCGGTCAGCGGGCCCAGGTTGCTCTTGCGCTCACCTTGGCGAAGCGGCCGCAGTTGCTGCTCCTCGATGAGCCGCTCGCAGCGCTCGATCCGCTCGCGCGTCGAATCTTCCTCGGAACCCTCGCCGAAGCCGCAGCAGAAGGCAACCTCACGATCGTGCTGTCTTCGCACTTGATCGCCGACATCGAACAGCTCTGCGACCACCTGATCTTGCTCGCGAATTCCCAAGTCCAACTGTGCGGCGACATCGAGACCTTGATCGCCGAGCATCGCCTGCTCGTCGGTCCACGCAAGGACACGACTGCGATCGCCCGCAGCCACACCATCGTGCGGGAGGAGACGACCGCTCGTCAGACCTCGTTGCTCGTCCGCTTGAACGGCCCGCTGGTCGATCCGGCTTGGTCCCTCGAAGAACCGAATCTGGAGGAACTCGTGCTCGGCTATATGAGCCAGAACTACTCCAGCCGTGGCATCAACACTGAGCTAGCTCAGCTCTCACCGATTGGGGGCGGCCGATGACCTGGATCACGTGGCGGCAGTATCGGTATCAGAGCGCGATCGCCACGGGACTGCTCGCGGCGGTCGCGGTCGTCGTGCTGATCAGTGGTTCTCACGCTGCGTCCGTCTGGCACTCCGTCCTCCACCGCTGCGGCACCGGCCAATGTGGCGGCCTGTTTGGCTCGAGCACCTCGCTCGACGGACCGGTCATCAACGCTCTCGTCGTTGCGACGGCAGCGGTCCCGCTGCTGCCGGGACTGCTGTGGGGTGCCCCAATGGTGGCCCATGAGCTTGAAACCAAAACGAACCAATTTGCCTGGACCCAGAGCGTCACAAGGTGGAGATGGCTGGCGGTCAAGAGTGGCTGGATGCTCCTCAGCGCAGCCATCATCGCGGGGGTCGTTGCTGCGCTGGTCACTTGGTGGTCCGGCCCTGACCATGCGCTGAACGCTGATACCTTCCTGGCAAACCGGTTCGACATCGTCGACATCGTTCCGGTCGCGTACGCGATCTTCGCGATGGCCCTCGGCATCTGCGCTGGAACGGTCCTGCGTCGAACTGTCCCTGCGTTGGCTGTCACCCTCATCGGGTTCGTCGGTCTGCGGGCCTTGACCGCACAGTGGCTCCGACTGCACTACATGGCCCCGGTCACCGCCTTCTACAACTTGTTGAAGCCGTATATCCCGTCGGGTTCGTACCTGGGCGTCGCCCAGGGCATCGTCGGAGCGAATCACAAGATTGCAGCGCCCAACTTCAACGTGCCCAACTTCAACGGTGTCCCGATGCCGGCTGCGTGTCAGACCGCGCAGAAGCCGATCCCCTGTCTTGCTTCCCACGGCTACCAAGGCTTCCTGACGTACCAACCGGCAAATAGATTCTGGGCTTTTCAAGGGATCGAGACGGGGATCTTCCTGGTCCTAGCGGCTGTCCTGCTCGGAGTCACGTTCTCGGTACTCCGTCGGCGCGACGCATAGCGAGATACGCCCGAGCTTTGCCCATCTGACGCATCTCCCTTCATCCCCGAACCAGGAGGGCAACGCTCTCGAACCGTCGCTCGGATCGGTCCGTCCGCCTCGCCTTGGCTTGGCAAGCTTGTCACCGTATGGGTTGATCTGGGCATCACGACGGTGTGACGCCGGCGACGGGCCGCCGGGTGCGGGGGCTCTCGAGCTGGGCGCCGGGGCTGCCTCCTCCATGGACCGTTGAATGGAAGAATCGAGAGGTGACGAACGGACCCCCGCAAGTGGTCGGCGGTGTCGTGGTCGAAGGCGGGCGTGCCTTCGTCATTCGCCGTTCCCCGACGCGCCGGCTGTTCCCGAACTGTTGGGACATCCCGGGCGGACATGTCGAGCCCGGGGAAGGCGATGAGGAGGCGCTCGCTCGAGAGCTTGAAGAGGAGACGGGCTGGAGGCTCGAGGAGGTGCGTGCGCCGCTCGGTGAGCATCGCTGGCTCGGTGACGACAGCATCGTCCGGGTCGAGCGCGACTTCCTCGTCCGAGTCGAGGGCGACCTCGACCGACCCCGCCTCGAGATCGACAAGCACCCGGAGGCGAGATGGATTGCCGGAAGCGAGCTCGAGCTGCTCCTCGCGGCCCGTCGTCCCGGCGATTACCTCACCTACCGCATCGTGGCACGCGCCCTCGAGATGGCAGCTCGCCTCGAGCAGGAGGGATGAGGGCCGTGGCTGAGGAGGCGCCACGGCCCCAGCTCCTCCAAGGTAACGTCGGCGTGCGCTTCGAGTGGGGACCCACCGGCGCGTCGCTCCTCGGGAACGCGGAGAGCTGCCTCGTCGTCGTCGACGTGCTCTCATTCACGACGGCGGTCTCGGTTGCCACCGGGCGGTCCATGGCAGTGCTCCCGTACCCCCTGGCCGATCCTGATGCCGAGCGCTTCGCTGTCGCGAACGACGCCGTGCTCGCCGTCCGGCGCCGGGAGGCGAGCGCGGAACGACCATGGTCGCTTTCACCGGCGGCGCTTGCGAGCGCACCTCACGTCCCCCGCCTCGTGCTTCCCTCGCCCAACGGCTCGGCGATCGCATCCCGAGCGGCCGGCGGCGTCGTGGCTGGTTGCCTGCGCAACGCTTCTGCCACCGCGAGCTGGCTCCTCGGCCAGCGCTTCGGCACCCGCGAGCGGCCGGTGCTCGTCGTCGCCGCTGGCGAGCGGCCGGTGCTCGTCGTCGCCGCTGGCGAGCGCTGGCCCGACGGCTTGCTGCGGCCCGCCCTCGAGGACGCGCTCGGCGCGGGCGCCGTGCTCGCCCGGCTTCACCGCGCGGGCTTCGAGCTCTCGGCGGAGGCGACGACCATGGCCCGGGCGTTCGAGGCCACCGACGTCGAGAACGCGCTGCGGACGTGCGGATCGGCGCGAGAGCTGGAGGCGATGGGCTTTGGGGCGGACGTCGAGATGGCCGGCGACCACGACGCCGACGACCACGCGGCCGTCCTTCTCGATGGTGCCTTCCAACCCGTTCCGGTTTCGGCTTGACGCCGTTCCATGGCTCGGCCACTGCGCCGTACCCGTCTGTTCCGCGTCGCCTAGAGAATCCCTGATGGTCGCCCAACCGGGTCCCAGTCCGGAGATTCGGTGCATCCTTCGAAGGCTTTTGCTGCTCCGGAGGTAGGCGTGTGCGAGGCTTGAGCACGATGGTGGATCTGCTCCTCGTGCGTCATGCCGAGCCGCGCGTTGACGGCGAAGCGCTGGCAGCGGAGTGGCCGCTCACCGAGCGCGGACGCGAGTGCGCGGGCGCCCTCGCTCACACCCTCGCCGCTCGGTCCGAGATCACCGACGTCTGGTCGAGCCCGGAATGTAAGGCCTTGGAGACCGCCGCGCTCACCGTCTCTGGGGTGACCGCCGCAGTGTGGAACGAGCTCGCCGAGGTAGGGCGCCCGTGGAATCCGAACGCCGACAAGCACAATGTTGCGGCTTGCGAGTACCTCACCGGCAGGGATGTCGACGGCTGGGAACCGCACGCCCGGGTGCTCCACCGGCTTCAAACGATAGAGCGGGCTCTGCCCACGACCGGATGCGTCGTCGTGGTGAGCCACGGCGTGCTGCTCACGACCTGGCTCGCACATGCCGTTGGCTTGGAAGAGCCTGCTCGGTTCTGGAGGGACATGATGCTTCCGGACGCCTGGGCTGAGGATCTCGCCACCCGAGTAGTGGCGCGCGTCGCGACAACCTAACGTCCTCCGAGAACGCCGCTCGGGCAAGCGCCGAGCGGGATGATCGGTGCGCTGCGGTCCCCGATCGGCAACGATTCCGACGGAGCACGGAATCGGCGATATTTCTGCTTGGGGGTCGCCAGCTCTGGGCGCCGGTGGGCTGGTGCTGGCGCCCAGAACGTCGGGTCAGCGGGCGGCGCCGGCGATGTAGGTGGACACGATGTAGGTGGCGTGACGGTCGAGCGAGACCCGGGCCCGGTCGTAACGCATGGTGGTGCGTGGGTCGGCGTGCGACGCGGCTTCTTGGACGTCGCGCAGCGGCACGCCAGCGTCGAGGGCGGCCGTGATGAAGGCGTGCCGCAGGGTGTGCGGACCGATCGGCTTGACGATCCCAGCACGCTTGGCGACTCGCCGCACCATCCGAGCCGCCCCGTGACGGTCGAGACGCCGGCCGTCGCCGGCGATGAAGACCGGGCCCTCGACCCGCTCACCGACAACCAGGTCGACCGCCCGTGCGGTAGGCGGGGCGAGCGGGACGGTCACGGTCTTGCCGCCCTTGCGCAGCACGGTGAGGATCCGATGACCGCGCTCCACGCCGAGCGCTTCGATGTTCGCCCCGATCGCCTCTGACACCCGCAGCCCATTGAGGGCCAGCAGCGAGATCAGGGCATGCTCGCCGGCTGGGCCGAGCCCGGCGGCGACGAGGAGCGCGCCGACCTCGTTGCGGTCCAAGCCGATGGCGTGCGATTCGTAGTCGATGCGCGGACGGCGGACATGGACCGCCGGGGAGTGCGCGATCAGGCCTTCCTCCTCGGCGTATCGGTAGAAGCCGGTGATCGTGCACAACCGCCGGGCGATCGTCGCTGTCGCCCGACCTCGAGCTTCGAGTTCCCGGCCGAAGGTCTCGATGTCACTGCGACGCACCTCGAACAAGCCCAGGTGGCGCCGCTCGCAGAACGCCACGAACTGGCGGAGGTCAAGGGCGTAGGCGTCGCGGGTGAGACCCCGGTAGCCGCCAAGGAAACCAGCGAGCGCAACATATTCAGGGTCGACCAGGTCGGGGTCGTAGACGACGATGGCAGTCGAGGCGGTGGTGGTCATGGCATACCTCCCGAGTCGGTGGGACTCGGGGGACGAGGCGGCCGGGCCCCACATGGATGAGCCCCTTACCGTAAAGACGTCCGCCCACCCGCGACATCGGCCTCAGGGAGGGTAATCGCAGGGGCCGGCTGCAGACCGGCCGAGCGTTTTGCGCTCCCTTCAGAGGAATCATGAGAGAAGTCGAAGTGCTCGATATCGCCGATTCTGGACGGTCTCGGGCTGGTGGGTGCCCGACGAGTCGATCGGTGTTCGGGGCGCTTCGGCTGGCGACGAGGCGCCCAGGGTGGCGTGCGCCTGCGGCAGTGGAGCTCGGACGGTTGGCTGGTGGGAGACTGGTGGCGTGGTCGAAGCGATCTGTCGGTTTCCGCTCAAGTCAGCCCAGGGGGAGCGGCTCGTGCGCTTGTATTTCGGGGTTGATGGTCCGGTCGGTGACCGGGCTTGGGGGTGCGTCGCCGCCGACGGTCGTATTGTGAGCGCCAAGAACCCTCGACGGTGGGGTCGGCTGCTGGAGGTGGTCGCTGTCGCCGACGAGACGGACGTCGGTGGTGGCAGGGTGATGGTCACGGTTCCTGGAGGTTCCCCGGTCGAGGCTGGGACTTCAAGGGCCGACGACGTGCTCTCGGCGTGGTTGGGAGAGCCGGTCACCTTGAGCCGGGTGGTCCCGGACGGCGCCGGTTTGGAGCGGTGGTGGCCGAGCGAGGAGGGCATGGTCCCGGAGTGGGCGACCGCCCGGGCCGGGGAGGTGCAGACGACCGAGGTCGCCGGGGCGCAGCCCGGTGGGCGGTTCGTCGACTTCTCGGCCGTGCACGTGGTCACCTCCGGGCAGCTCGGCGAGCTCGCCGACGAGGGCGTGGACGCAGACGTGCGACGGTTCCGGCCGAACCTGGTGTTGGACATTGACGTCGCTCCCGGTCCTGGCAGTTTGATCGACGTCGGTGACGGTCTGCGGCTGAAGGTGAGCGTGCCCACCCCGCGCTGCGCGATCCCGGGAGCGGCCCAGCCGGGACTTGCCCGGTCGCCTGAGGTCCTGCGTGCGATCGGGCGGCGCCGAGTCGATATCGCTGGCTACGGTCGTGCAGCCGTGTTCGGCGTCTACGCCGACGTGCTTCGCCCCGGCACCGTCAACGTCGGGGACTCCGTGACCGTCTCGGGCTGAACGACCGCCTCGGGTGTCCGCGGCAAGCAACACCAGGTCCCTGTCCTCCCCAATGACGCTTGCTCGCCACTCCCGGTGACGCCACGTGTCCCGGCCTGCGGCCATACGGTGCCGATCGTCGTTCGGTGCAACTCGAGCTCACCAGGTGGGAAGCCGCGGGCATGTGTGATCGCCGAATGAGCGTGGCTGTCGAGGAGCGCTTCCGAGCCGGCGGGGACGCAGAGGAGTCGTTCGGGGGCGGGCGGTAGCCGTCAGCTGGCGCCTCGGGCGGACCAACCGCCGTCGGAGGCAATGGTCTGGCCGGTGATCCAGTCGGCCTCGACGCTGCACAGCCACGCCACGCCACGAGGCGGGCGGCGTCGTCTGGCCTGCCCCACCGACCCATCGGCATGGCGCGATCACTGACGACGGGTCGCTCGTACTCACCGCCCTGTAGTGGAGACCGGCTGGAGCACAGAACGGCCCGACCGAATATCAGGATCTCGCTTCGATCAGGACGCACCTATCGACGGCTCAGGGCACGGACCTTCCGATCGAGACAGCCACCGAACGCGCGCTGGCTGCGCGATGGTCGCCAGGGCAGGAGACTCGCGCTCCGGAAGTGCCGATATGCGCTGGGCCCGTGGTGGCGATGGTCGTCGTTCTGGCGCGGCGTTGTGTTCCGTTTCGCGACGCGAGAACGCCGATTCCGCGTGCTCGTGTGATGTCCCTGGCGCTGACATTCTGTGCCCGGGCTGCCGACATCGACGGCCGTGTCGACCGGACCCGAGACGGTGCCAACACAGACCGCGTGCGGGCAGCCGAGGGCATCATCCAGTTGACACTTGATAAAGCAACTGCTTGAATAACGGCTCGTGACCATCACTCTCGACGACGAGCGGCTCGACGCGATGTTCGCCGCGCTCGCCGACCGCACCCGGCGTGACATCGTGGCCAGGCTCAGCGCTGGCGAGGCGACGGTCAAGGAGCTGGCAGCGCCCTATTCGATGAGCCTGCAGGCCGTTTCGCAGCACATCGGGGTGCTGGAGCGATGCGGCCTGGTCAGCCGCAGCCGGCACCGCCAGACCCGCCCGTGCCGGCTGGAACCGCAGGTGCTGGAAGCAGCGGTGTCGTGGATCGAGGAGAGCCGGCGAGCATGGGCTGAGCGCATGGACCGGCTCGAGACACATCTGGCCCACCTGGAGGAAGGCCAGCAGCGGTGAGCGTCGATGAGCTGGTCTACCGACGGGTCTTTCACGCGCCGCGCGAGCTGGTGTGGCGGTGCCTGACCGAGCCCGCAGAGCTCGCCCAATTCTGGGGTCCGAGCGGTATGACCACCCCGCTGGAGGGCATCATCGTCGAGCTCCATGCCGGGGGCCGGTTCGAGACTCCGATGGTCGGCGAGGGCGGCAGCCACCACATGATCGCCACCTTCACCGAGGTCGTCCCGCCCGAACGGCTGTCCTGGGTCGAGCCGGCCAGCGGTATGCACACGACCGCCACGCTTATCGACCTCGGCGACGCCACGACCGAGATCGTCATCGACCAGCAGCACGTGCCCGAGCCGATGCGCACGCCCGAGGCCCGCGCCGGCTTCCTCACCTCCCTCGACAAGCTCGAAGCCCACCTCACCCGCCAGATCCGACAGGACAGACCGTGACCGACCTGCAGTCCTTCGTGGCACCGACCTACCACGGTCTCGCCGACCTCCTCGCCTCCGCTCCCGTCGAGACCTGGGACGCCCCGTCGCTGTGTGCGAACTGGCAGGTCCGCCACGTCATCGCGCACATGACCATGCCGGTACGGTTCACACCCGAGCAGTTCGGCGCCGAGATGGCGGCGGCCGGAGGGGACTTCACCGCGCTCTCTGACACCGTGGCCGCGCGCGACGCCTCCCTGCCGCTCGCCGAGCACGTGGACGCGCTGCGCTCCCCGTTGCTTTGCGCATGGCAGCCGCCGGGCGGCGGCGCGGCCGGTGCCATCAGCCATGCCGTCATCCACTCCCTCGACGTCACCATCGCCCTCGACCTGCCGGCGGTCGCCCCGAAAGACGCCGTGATCGCCGTCCTCGACCAGCTCACCGCTGCTAACGGCGCATGGTTCGGCGTCGACCTGAGCGGCGTCCGCCTCGAAGCCGCCGACACCGACTGGACCTGGGGCAACGGCGACGCCGTGCGCGCCGACAGCGGCCTGCTCGTAGCGCTCCTGAGCGGCCGCACTCTCCCTGATCGCCGTGCGCTCCAACGTGTCGATCGGTAACGAAGAGGGCGGTACTCCAAGTACTCCTCCGGCGCAACGCCGCCGCGCCCTATCGACGCCTACGCGATCTGACCTCGCGGCCAGGAGCTAGACCGAATGACCGCGAACTGGCGAGCGCTCCAGACGTCCCGACATGGGCTGCTCCGACGACCGCGGGATTCGACGTTCTGGCGCGGCATCCTGCGCGTTGCGAGGTGCGCGAGATCGCCATTTGAGGCAAGTCAGCGATACTCGCCTCGAGCGACCGGCTGAGCATGCTGGCGCGTCGCCACCCCCGCGCTCTGCGCGCCAACGTGTAGTCGAGCAGATCGCCTCCTCGGAAGGCATTGCGCGCTCCTGGCAGGGCAGTCTTCTAGCGTTGGCTCGTGAGCAAGCCGGTCGTCGTCCATGGATACCTTCAGAAGGCACGAGAGACGTCGATCGAAGGCCTGGCCTGGCTCGATCGGCTGCCCGACCTCGTCGAGGAGGCGTGCCGTAGGTGGGACATCGAGATCGCCGGTCCGCCGTACGAAGGCGGGGTGTGCGGCTGGGTGGCACCGGTACGCGGCGCCGCCGGTGACGCCGTGCTCAAGGTCAGCTGGCCGCATACCGAAGCGGCGACCGAGGCGGTGGCGCTGGGTTGGTGGGGCGGCGTCGGCGCCGTCCGGCTGCTCGCCGAGGATCGCGACAGCTGGACGATGCTGCTCGAGCGCTGCACGCCCGGCACGCCCCTGCGCGATGCCGGACGTCCCAGCCGGCACGGATTGGCGATCGGCGCCGAGGTGCTGAGCGAGCTCTGGAGCAAAGGAATCCCGTCCGGCGGCGAGCCCTGCTTCGCCGCGATGACGTATGTCTGCGACGACTGGGCCCAGGACGCGGAGCGCCGGGTCGCGCAACTCGGCGCTCCGCTGCGTGCCCTCGGAACCGACCCGAGCATCCTCACCCTCGGCATCGAGCTGCTCCGCCTGCTCCCTCGCTCGGCAGAGCGACAGGTTGTGGTCCATGGCGACTTCAATCCGGGCAACCTGCTCGCCGCGAGTCGCGCTCCCTACCTCGCCGTCGACCCGAAGCCCATGGTCGGAGACCCGGCTTACGATCCGTGGTCGCTAGTCGCCCAGCTCGACTGGCCGTTCCGACTGCCCGACGCGGCGAACGTCGTCTCGCGACGCATCCGCTGGCTTGGGGAGCGGCTCGACCTGCCTGCGGAACGGATCGCCGCCTGGGGTGTCGCTCGCGACGTCCAGGGCGGGCTGTGGATCGCGGCCGAGGGAAACACTGCGGTCGGAGCGAAATGGATCCGCTCGGCGACAATCACGGCGTCGATGTTGAGCTGACGGGCACCTTACCTTCGTCCCATGGGACGGCTCGAGATGCGAGGCTGTGGCACCTGTCACCGAACGCGGGGAGGCCGCGCGATGGTCGCCGGAGCCGGGACTCGCGCCCAGACGTGCCGTTATGCGCCGCAGGGCGGGACTGCTGCGCCGTCGTTCCGGGCACGGTGTTCTGTCTGCTGGCGTGTCGGATCGTTCCACGTATGGGTGTGCGTTGAGAGTCAGGCTGGACGCTGAAGCTCGTGCTCCACGGCACGACGGATCCACGAGGAGACCGAACGGTCGTCCTCGGTCGCTCGGCGGCGGATCTCATCGACCAGCTCGGGAGGGAAACGAACGGGAATCGCTTCGCTCAGCCGGGCCGTACGCCGCCGTGGACGACCCTGTGGCACCTGATTCTCAGGCTGGGCGTGGAAGTCGTATTCCTCGTCTGGGGTCATCGGTGGTTTCATCATCGGTTCCTCCGGTACTGGGCTGCCAACACAGCACTCGCCTCGAAGCAGCCGATCGGTCGGCACCGGCGGGGATCGCCATCTCGAGCAGGCGCCAGTGGCACCAACAGGACCCGACCCGCCACTTCGGCGCACATGAGCCAGTGCGCTGGCGGAATCGCCGGGTAGAACAGTGGATTGCTGGCCCACACGTCATAGATGTCGTCCACACCAAGGTGGGGGTGCTTGAACATGTGTGCAGCCTGCGCGTCGACCTCGAATACGTCATCATCGACGAGGAGTTCTGGATCGAACCGCTAGGCCACAGCTCATACTGTATACCAAACGACTACAGCCAGCGCAACCAGCGGCGCAACGCCCATTCAAGGGGAAGTGCTACGCCCGAGGTGCCGTTCAGCGCTGGGTCCGTGCCGTCGACGGGCGCCGTTCTGGCGCGGCGTTCTGTGCGCGGCGAGGTGCGCGATAACGCCGACTCCGGGCGTGGAGGTGTCACGGCCGATTGCCGCCTGCACTGCCCCAGAACGTTCCTACTGGAGCGCCCCGTTGAAGCCCGCGTTCGTCATGGGCGGGTTGGCCTCAAAGCGAAGTTGTGGTTGACCGACGGTAGCACCGGAGGTGCTACCGTGTCGGCATGAGCGTAGTGAAGCGGTCCGTTTCCATCGACTCCGAAGTTGCCGCCGCCGCCGAGCAGGCAGCGGCAGAAGAAGGTGTCTCCTTCAGCACGTG
>Ga0307372_10012245_pt1 | contig 11283 bp, 6 predicted proteins | sample OX1MG_FD_202533 | JGI IMG/M metagenome (GOLD analysis project Ga0307372, IMG submission 202533) | Soil microbial communities from Risofladan, Vaasa, Finland - OX-1 | ecosystem: Environmental > Terrestrial > Soil > Coastal area > Acid sulfate soil | place: Finland: Risofladan, Vaasa | collected...
CGGCGCCCGATCCCGATCCGATGGAGGAGTCGAAGGCGGCCGATATCCCCACTCCGGCCACCGGCGTCGGCCAGAAGGCGGACCCCGCCTCATACCCCGAGGCCGCGGTGAGTTGGAGATTGGGTGGCGTAGCCGAGGGGACCAGCGTGGCCGACCCGTTGAGCTGCCATCCCCCCGCCACCGGCGAAGGGATGACCGTGGGCGACGCCCCGGCGCCCGTTGTCGTCACCATTCCGACGCCCACCCCGTTCATCACGGCCACGAGCAGCAACGTGCTCCACCGGCGGGTTCGGCCGATCCGGCCCGTCGTCTTCGAGCAGTGCTCGGGCAAGTTCCCTCTCCCGGTGGCTCTTGAGGAGGGGCAGGGCGGCCCAGCATGTCCGTGGACGATGTCCCCCCAGTTCGTCCAGGGGATCGTAGCCGCCTCCAAGCCCATTTCTCCAAAGCGTGCCCGGGTTCACATCGGAGGTGCGCTCACGGCAGGTCCCGGTGAATCGGGCGCCATCCTCCTAGGCGAAGATCTCGCCGCCGTTGGTGTCCAGGGCTTGGCCGGTCATGGCGGACGACAGGTCCGAAGCCAGGTACACCACTGATCCGGCGACCGCCTCGTCGCTCGGTATGTGGCCAAGCGGGATCCGGGCATTGAGCTCGTCCATCACCACTTGAGGGAGCACCCCGCGCCCCTCGGAGGTCATCTGCACATACATGTCCACCGATGGTCCAGCCATCCATCCGGGGACGACGGCATTGACACGCACACCCGAAGGCCCGAGCTCATAGGCCAGCACACGGGTGGCCGTGAGGAGGGCTCCCTTGGAGATCGCGTAGCCGCCCTGGACCGGTTGGGGTTGGCGGGCCACCATGGAAGCCACCATCACCACCGACCCACCCCCGCGCTCGCGCATGGACGGCAATGCGGCGCGGGTCATCTGCAACGATCCGAAGAGGTTCGTGTCCATGATTTTGCGCCAGAGGGCCAGGTCGACCTGCTCGAAGCTCTGAAATGCGTCAAAGCGAAAGGCGTTGTTGACCAACACGTCCACGCCACCGAATTCCTCGGACGTGGCGTCCATCAGGCGTGCACATGCCTCCGGGTCTGTGATGTCCGTGGGCACGGCAATGGCACGGGCGCCGATTTCGCGCACCTCGGCCAGCACGGGTTCGAGGGATGACTGGCGGCGGGCCGCCAGGGCCAGGTCGGCCCCATGCGCCGCAAGGGCGCGGGCAGCCTGGCGACCGAGGCCAGGCCCCACCCCCGATACGACGCACACCTTCCCGCTCAGGAGGCCTGGGGTAGCAACTCCCGATGGTGTGGAACTGTTCCTGTTCGTCATGATCCCGCAGCGTAGGGGACACCGCGGGCGGCGACCGGACGGATGATGCCTGCGCCATCCGCCACCCATGTCACACCCCCCTGAGATGATCATCGGTGAGCAACCCGAGAAGGAGGGTAATGTCCGTTTGCGCTGTGTGTGGCGGGGAGATGATGGACGCGATCAGCTGCAATCCTGACCCCATAGTCATTGACGGGAAGAATTACGAGCCGATCCGCTGGGGCCAAGAGCGTCGCCCGAAACGTTTGCCGCTACCGGACGTCTGCAGCGATTGCCTCACACCTGTCGGCGGGGTGCACCATCCGGGCTGCTGTGTGGAACGCTGCCCGGCCTGTCTCGGCCAGGCCCTCGGTTGTCCCTGCTTTGCCGAGCTTGAGGAGGAGGAAGAGGAGGAACGCGCCCGAGTCAGGTCGCGCGCCCGGCGATGCTCACTGCACCTCTTCCGCCAGGCCAGCCGGGGCTGATCCACGGAGAGGACTCGTGCCCACTGCGTCGGCGCGCGCTTGGTGCTTCACGGCGTACATTGCCATGTCTGCGCGGTGGAGCACGGCTTCCGCGTCGAACTCCCCGACGAGCGAGATGGCCGTCCCGACGCTGGCTTTCAGGGGAATCCGTTGCCGGGCAAACGTGACATCGCCATCGATCGCCTCAGTCAGTCGTGAGGCCAGTCCCTCTTGCTCAAAATCACCGTCCCCCCGGGGACAGATCACCACGAATTCATCGCCACCTATGCGCCCCAGCTGGTCGTCAGTGCGGATGGCGCTTCGAAGCCTGGCCGCCGCAACCCTGAGCAGCTCATCACCCGCCGCATGCCCCAACTCGTCGTTGACCGACTTGAAACGGTCAAGATCAATGTAGGCCACGGCAACCTGTTTGGACTCGCGCAGCGCGCGCTCAAGAGCAACCACCGTCGCCATCCGATTGAGGCATCCCGAAAGAGCGTCATAACTGGCTCGGTGCTCCAATTCGGCTCGCAGGCGACTGCGGTCCGTCGTGTCAGACACACAGACAATGACTCCATCTACGCTTCCCTTATCGTTGGCCAGAGTCCGGAATGTCACCTCGCACCGCCGTTCTTCCAACCCCTTCCTCACACCGACTTCGAGGTTTCCCGAAATTCCCTGCAGGGCGTACTTGAGCGCAGCCTCAAGGGACGGCCGATCAGTTCGGGCAACGCTGAGGATCAGGGTGTCGACGCTGTCGACCTCCCCCAGCAGGTCGACCAGGAGATCGTTGCAGTACACGACCTCACCGTCGGTGTGGAGGTGGAGGACCCCGATCGGCAATGCTTCAGCTAGGCGCGCCAGAAGGTGTTCACGGTCGCGCAACGACATGAGTTCGGCCATTTCGTCGCTGATGTCGACCATTTCGGATGAGACGTATCCGCGTTCGGGATCATCGAGGAAATTCTCATTGGTGACCTCCAGCCACACGTAGTGGCCGCCGGCATGCCGGTAACGGATTCGAAGCTGTCCCACGCTCTTGCCGGCGCGCATCTCCAACCAACCGTCAATGGCGCCCTCCATGTCATCCGGATGGACGAATTCGACAGTTCCATGTCCAACCAGGTCTTCGGGTGACCATCCGAGGAGCTTGCTCGTTGCTTCGTCGACCTCAAGAAAGACGGACATGGCATCCCTCTTGATGTGCCCGACGGTGCGACGGAGCTCCGCTCGCGCGGTGACTGACCGAAGAACGAGATCACGGTCAGGTGCCTCAATGACGACGACCTGCACCCCGTATTGGGCGCTGATATCGAACATGTGAATGGTCACTGCCTGATCGGGATCAGCCAGCAGGTGCACATTCAGGTGGACGATCAGCTCTTCTTTTGCCCGAGCCAAGCCTTCAATGAACCTGATCTGATCGTCGGCCACCATGAGATCGAGGCCCCAGCCTTCGGAAGGCGCGCCTTGTCCACACACCTGGACCGCGTCCGGCATCGGCACCAAGGTGCCACCCGCACCCAATGCAACAGCTATTGCAGAAGGAGTCCGGGCCAGCAGAGCATTCAGCGCTGCGACCGAATTCAATGATTGGGCCTGGGGCCTCGCATCTCCGGCCGGAGATTCGTTTGCCACGAGTTCCTCCTCAGCCCTCTCCCCGATTCAAGCATTTTACCATCGACAAGTTGTGCCCGTTCGTAAAGCACATTTCCAATTTCCGCAGGGATCGCCCCGCTGGTCCCGACCGGCGACCTTCTGCACGGGCACAATAACGCCCTGATCTCGACGATTCGGGTGAGCCTGATCCCGGTTTGGGGAGTCGTGCCCCCGGCCGATTGCGGTGTCGTGCCCCCGGGATCCTCGCCCGAATCTTCGTGCTCAGGTGGCTGAGGCTCGTCTGACATGAACGGTGACGAAGAATAATCGAGTGAGAGTTCGGCGTATGGGTGTGCCAAAGACAGCATGTGCAGCTGTCGTCTCAACAAACAGCTACATACCGAACGCGAGGCTGGGCATATCACCACTTGCTGTCGACAGAACCCATCTGATACCCGAAATTCCGAGTGGAGGTGAAGGGACTCGAACCCTCGGCCTACGGCTTGCAAAGCCGCCGCTCTTCCAGCTGAGCTACACCCCCGCACTCCGGTCATCTGCTGGAGTGGGAGACAGCGATCCGGTGAATCGCCTCTCGGCTTCCATGCTAGGGCGATCCCGTCGGCATCCCTGACTCCTCACCGCTAGCGTGCGCCCCCATGGATGCGCAGACCTTCCTCGGGATGGAGCCACTGGACCCGGGCCACAACCTTCACTGGCGCATGCGGGTGGAGCCACAACTCACCACCCCGGGGGACTTCCTCTTCGGCGGTTGCGGCCTCGGGGCCGCACTGGTCGCGCTAGAGGGTGCCGCCGGCCGACCGACCGTCTGGGCGACCGCTCAGTACCTCTCCTACGCCCCCACGCACGCGCTCATGGAGTGGGAGGTCACCTTGGCCGTTGTCGGGGGTCATGTCACCCAGGGGCGCGCCGTGGGAAGCGTTGAGGGGCGGGAGATCCTCACGGTCAACGCCGCCCTCGGCCGGGACGAGCTCAACGTGAGCGGCATCTGGGTGGCGCCTCCAGACGTGCCCTCACCCGAGGAGTGCCCGCCCCGGTACCTGCCGGAGATGTTCCGCAACACCATCATGGACACCGTCGAAGTCCGTTCGGCCAAGGGACGGACGTTCGACGAGATGCACGGTGATCCGGGGAGCCCGGACTCGGCGCTGTGGGCTCGTGTGCCCGGCCACCTCTCCCCATCGGCGGCCACATTGGCCATCTTCGGCGACTACGTCTCGGGCGCGGTGTCCCATCCACTGGGTCGGCGCGCCATGGGGCGCAGCCTGGACAACACGCTCCGGGTGGTCCAGCTCAAGCCGACTGAATGGGTCCTCTGCGATATCCGCATGCACGCGCTCATCGGCGGTTACGCCCAGGGCATCGCCTTCTTGTGGTCTGAGAACGGTGAACTGTTGGCCACGGCCAGCCAGTCGCTGGCGGTCCGTCTGTGGCCCGAAGATGCCCAGCTCCCGGGGTGAAGTCCCTGAGGGCGTGGTGTAGCCTCAATCTCCCTCTGGGGCTATAGCTCAGTCGGTTAGAGCGCAGCACTGATAATCCGATCAGAAGGGTTTTTCGGGACGGCACCGGACGGCAGAAAACGGCTTGACTAGGGATTTTGTAGGCGGCGAAGATACCGACGACGGCAGTTGGCGCCATTTGTAGGGCAAGTTGTAGGGCAAGACGAGCTCGGAAGTCCCAGAAGCCAGTACGGCATCCCTCGACGGCTACACGAGTTCCCGCCACTGCTCTCGGCCAGAAAGCCTTGGCGGTTTGGATCATGATTTACACCCCCAGCGCACCACGAGGCGGGTGACCAAGTGGAAGTACGGTTCCATGAAGAAGCGCTGGATCGCCGCCGACATGCTCGAAGCCGAGCGCTCCTTCTGACGCGTGAAGGGCTGCAGGGACATGGCCAAGTTGGTCGATCCCTTCGCCGCGAGGTGACCTCAGTCGTTGATACACCCGAAGAGTGCGATCAGGCAGCAGCCTGAACACGCTGTGGCCACCGCCTTACTTCAACAGCGAAAGGGGCAACGTCCCCCAACTATCGGAGGACCTTTACGCGTGTGTCAATCAGGCGTGCACCCTAGACGTCGTTTCTCAATGATCAATGTGTACCTCTTTCGACCTTTCAATCCAGCCCAAACTACTGTACTCCCAGAACCCGCACTAAAGCCGATGATGATTGCACCAGCTGCGCCGCCTTGAAAGGCTCCAACGAGCGTACCAACTAAAACGATAAAGATGCCAAAATACAATATCCAGGTGAACGCCCGAATATAGCCTTGAAGAACGGGAAAATCCTTGGACTTTAATCGCATGACTTCTGGGATTGTTGAGGGGATTTGTTTTTCAACTCCCATACACCATATCCTCCGGCGGCTCCCCCGATACCCGCGACCGTCGCACCCGGTGCCAATACAAATCCTGCGTGGGAAAGCACTTCAAAAGGTGCAAGGCCGCCTTCAGCCTCAGCTGCATCTAAAGCTGCAAGGAAGAAGTCAAGCGCACCACCAGTTAGAGCGCCTCCAATCACAAGGACAAGCGCACCGCCCACAATCAGCGTCAATGGACCCGCGTGGCTAGCGACATATGAAACGACCTTCCCACCAGTGTCATTCCAAAGCCTCCCCCAGAAGCCGGGGCTAGGACAGCTTGACTGCCCACTCAAGTCCGGGTGATTGAGCGGATCGCCAAAGGCGTACGTGTACGGATTGGCGCAGCCCCCTTGGTCCGGGTCAATCTGGAGGAACCGTCCCGTGCTGTATTGATACGGGCGGGCGCCCATGAGGATGATACCGGCACCGATGTTGGTCAGTTTGCCCTGGGTTCCGTTGGAACCGTACGTCGCTCCCGTCAGTGCGGTGTTGGCGGGCGTGGTCCCCGAGGCATTCTCTCCGTAGGGTCCCCAGTAGCCGCTCCACGTGAGGTTGCCGCTGTTGTTCAAGGTAGTGATGGTGTCACCGTGGAGGTTGGTGTACGACCACATGACGCTGCCCCCGGGTGCGGTCGCATAGGAGGCCCCACCGGCCAATCCGATGGTGACTCCGAGCAGGGAGCCACTGGTGCTCTGGGTAAATCCGGAGCCGTCGGTTTCGCCGGTGTAGCCCAGCCTCTGGGTGCTACCCGCTGCCGGTACGAGAGCGATGGTGAATACCTCGGACGCCTGCGCCGAGCTGGCGCTGGCCGACACAGGGGCCGACAAACCCGGGGCGGGCTGGAGGCGATCTGAGACCTCAAGGCTTGCCAGCAAGTCAGCAATGGACATCCGTTGGGAGTCCCCAGCCGGAGCACTGCCGGTGGTATCACCGTTGTAACCGACCACGTGGACCAAGGTCTCTGCATAGCCGCTGGTGGTCACCTGGGGCAGCGGCTGGGTCGTGGCCGAGGCGTCGTTTGCCACGCCGTAGACGTCAATGGGACCGGCGATCGTGTTGTGATAGTCACCAACACCACCGACAATGTCGGCCGTGCTGCTGTTGACATTGAATGTCCAGGACGGCGGGTCCGAGGCCGCCGCGAGGTGCCACAACACAAAGGTGGTCCCATTGCCGTTCTGGGCGTGTGTGATCATGCTCCACCCTGCGGGTGGGATGAAGTTGGATTGGCTCGAAGCGGAGATCGCCGCCACCAGGGCGTCACCGCTCTGGGTGCTCGACGGCCGCGACAGCACGATCGTTGAACTCAGCAGGGCCGTGTTGGTCGTCGTCCCCTTCTCGACGATGGGGGTGATGGACGTCTGCTGGGCCACCCGCTTGAGCGGGTCGCGCTGGTAAAGGGTGACGTTGGTGGGCGAGGCAGACTCGATCAGTTGGTCCTGGGCGTTGTAGATCAAGGACTGGTTGCCCTCTTGGGTGGTGTTGCCGTGAGTATCGTAGAGGATCTGACCCGAGGCGATGGCACTGGTCGAGTTCAGCCTGTCGGCATTGTCGTAGCAATAATTGGTGGTCCCCGCTCCGGTGCCGGTGACGACGAGAGTGGTGCGGTTGGTATTTTGCCCGGCGCTGTTGGCCGTACAGCCCGACGTGGCCCCGAAGCCGTAGTTGTAGGTGACCCCGGGCAGTACGGCTTGGGTGATGCGACCGGCCCCGTCGTAGGTGTACTCGGGATTGCTGCCGTTGGCATAGGTGAAAGCGCCGTTGGCGTAGACGTCTTGCTTGGCCACTCGTCCAGCCGCACTGAGCGTGTCGACCTCCCCGGTCACACTGGGCTGACCGTAAATGACATTGGCGTATGGGCGGCCGTTGGCATCGTAGTAGAGACTCTCGCCAGCGCCGTTGCCATAGGTAATCCCGCCGAGCTGGCCGTTGGCGTAGTAGCCCGACGTGGCCAACGTGGTGGCACCGAGCGCAGTGGTCGAGGGCCGTCCTGAGGCGTCGTAGCCCGAGGAGACGGTGCCCTGGGGCCCGCTGGTCGCGGTCTCTTGGCCAGCCTGATTGTAGGTGGTGGTAGTCGTGTTGGCGTAGATGTCGGTGTAGGAGATGACCCGGTCCAACAGGTCCACGGTCGAGGTGATGGACGAGGACCCCCAGACCGAGTCAGTAACGGAGTTGACCAGCGGATTGTTCCCGACCGTGTAGGTGTAGGTGCGGGTGATCGCCGGTTGGCCAGCGAAGGCCGGGGATGACTCCGAGGTGATCCGCCCAGCCGCGTCATAGGCGGTACATGTCCAGCTGGCCGAAGCGAGGGTGCTCACGGTCGCCGTTCGCAGGCCAACCTGTCGGCCGTCTTGGTCATAGAGGTACTGGGTGACGATGGCGTTGCCGGCACCGGTCGCAGGTGCCGGGTCAGTCTTCTGCGCCACCAACCCGTACTGGGAGGTGCCCGAGGTCACGCCGCAGGCGGTTGCCCATGCTCCAGATTGTTGGGGCGAGGCGCACGTCGGTGCTGTCGGGTACCCGCAAAAGTTGACGTAGGTGGTGGCGTTCCCGGCCGGCAATGTCTTGGCCGTGACCCGCAGGTAGCTGCCCGGGCCCGGTGTCTCATAGGAGGTGGAGCTGGTGAGGTTCAGTCCGCCCGGGTTCAGGGTGCTCGAGGTGACCAGCCCGAACTGGGGTCCGACCCCTTGGGCCGGATTGGCATAGGAGGTGGACGTCACCTTCCCATCGGCGTCGGTGCTCTGCGTAGCCAGCCCGTAATTCGGGTCGAAGCTCGCTCCCGAGACGTTCGTGGTCAGGTTCAAGAGACCGTTGGTGGCGAACTGCTGGTCGGTGACCGCTATCTGGTGCACATTGGCGTTGGGCCCTGGCCCAGGAACCGTTTGGCTGGCCTGGTAGTGGACGCCCACCTGGGCCGAAGTTAATTGGGAGCCGTAGAGGGCGACGTCGGCCAGATCGCCGTTGAAGTAGAAGGCGCTGCCCGCTCTTGACCCGATGTAGAACGGTACGGAACTGACGGTGGTGGCGGTCAGGGAATTCACGTATGGCGTACCCGAGACCGCTGGTCTCCCATTGATGTAGAACTGGACCCCGGCCGCATTGGATGATCCGTTGTAGGTGACGGCTAGGTGGACCCAGGAGCTGGTGGCAACGTTGGATGTGCCGCACACGTCGATGGCGTTGGACGATGACCAGTTGTTGATCAAGAACAGGCAAGGCAGTCCTTGGTAGAGGGCGAACTCCCATCCTTGATTGGTGGTGTCGTTGGCCATTTTCGAGGCGATCGCCTGCAACGTCGTCGTGTCGGAGGTGTTCACCCAGGCGTCGATGCTGAAGGGCTGGGTGTTGGAGAACTCCAGGCCGGCATTGTCGAACACTGAAACCGATTCGTTCGTCCCGTTGAAGGTGGCGGCGTTGGTCGGGTCGCCGATCAATGGTTCGGTTAGTGCTTTCGCCTGGCCGCTGGGGCCGTAGATTCCTGGGTTCGGCCCGGAGCTGTCGGCCGCGGTGGTCGAGCCGACAGGGTCGCCAAGGCGCCAGAAGGAAATCGGGGTGTCCGCCTCGACGGCGGTTGGGTATGGGCTGAGCGAGCCAGCGTTGTACTGGGCCGCGACCACGGGAGCACTCAGAGCGGCCCGGTAGAGGGCGACGTCGGAGAGTTTTCCGTTGAAGAAGCCGAAGCTGTCAGCTCGCGACCCAATGTAGAGGGGCGCCGTGCTGACCGAGGTGGCGCTCAGCGAGTTGTAGGAGGTAGTGGAGGCGACCGGATTCCCGTTGATGTAGAACTGCACCCCGGCTGCGGTCGACGAGCCGTTATAGGTGACGGCGACGTGCTGCCAGGCCCCGGTGGCCACGCTGGTATTGGCGCAAACGAGGATCAGGTTCGAGGGGTACGAGTTGATCAGGTACAGGCAGGGTTCGCCCCCGCTGAGTACGAGTTCCCAGCCTTGGTAGGGAGTGGCGTTGGCCATCTTGGAGACGATCTCCTCCACGGCGGTGCTCATCGTCTGCACTCGGGCGCTTATGCTGAAGGGCTGGGTGTTGTTGAACTGAAGGTTCTGGCTGTCGGGGATCGAGACGGTGCTGGTGGTGCCATTGAAACTGGCCGACGTGGCGGGGTCGCCCACCAGCCCGCCCGCTTGGCCCAATGTGACATTGGCGTAGGTGCCGTTGGCGCTGCCCCAGCTGTCGGCGGCCGAGGTTGACCCGGTCGTCTCCCCCAGGCGCCAGTAGGCGGTGGGACTGGCGGCGTTGACCGCTTCGGGGTAGGGAGTGTTATAGATCACCGGGGTTGACGAGGTTGTCGAGGTCTGGGCGGCCGCGGCGTAGTGGGCGGCCACCCTCGCTGCGGACAGGGACAGGTTGGGGTAGAGGGCCACGTCGGCGAGGTCGCCATTGAAGAAGCCATAGCTGTTGGCCCGCGACCCGATGTAGAGCGGCGCCGTGCTAACGGTGGTGGCGCTCAGCGAGTTTGCGTACGGCGTGCCCGACGTAGCGGGAGCTCCATCAATGTAGAACTTCACTCCGGATGCGTTCGACGAGCCGTTGTAGGTGACGGCCAGGTGTTGCCATGTCCCGGTGGCGACGCTGGTGGTGGCGCACACGTCGATGTAGTTAGAGGTCAATGTGCTGTTGATCAACAACAAGCAGGGCAATCCTCCGTACAGTAGGAACTCCCAGCCCTGGTTTGGGGCGGCATTGAGCATCTTGGATGCGATCTCCTGCGCCACGCCGGCTGTCGTGTCGCTGGTTTTCACCAAGGCTTCGACGCTGAAGGACTGGGTGTTGGAGAATTCCATGTTGGGGCTGTCAAGGACCTTGACGGTGCCCGACGATCCGTTGAACGCTGCGTAGGTGCTGTTGCCATCGGCCAGGGGAATGGGAGGGGCGGACGATCCTGTTGTCACGCCATTCATGTAGGTCCCGGGATTCAACCCGGTGCTGTCGGCCGCCACGGTGGTGCCCGAGCCTTCTCCGAGGCGCCAGAAGTCTCCCGGCCCATCCGCGTTCACCGCGGCGGGGTAAGGCCCGCCGGCTTGGTTCAGGACCTGATGCCCGTCGATGCTCACCGTGCCGCCGTCGCCGTTAAAGCTCACTCGGCCCGGTGTCGGCAAGGTCACCAGTCCCTTGAGGCTGCCCGAGAACCCCGAAGAAGGGATCAGATTCGGCGTGTTGGTGCCCGACGAAGGAGAATTCCCGCCCGACCAGCTCTCGCTTGGCGCGGCGAGAGCGTGATAGGCGGGCGAACCCGACAAAGTGGGGTTTTGGTACCAGGCCGCGGCCAGGCCCGACATACCCCCGTCGTATTGGGTGCTGGCGGTCGGCACCAACGATCCGGTTGTGGGCTGGCCGTTGGCCTGGAATGACGTCGAAGGTGCCGGGCCATACGAAGTCACGGGATGGCTCTGCGAGTCGTAGGCGGCCGAGGTCTCGGTGCCGTCGGGATTGGTGGTCGAGACCAGCTGGTTCGCGCTGTTCCACAGGTAGTGGGTGCAGAGACCGGCGGAACTGCAGGTCTGGGTGATCCGG
>Ga0307372_10012246_pt1 | contig 11283 bp, 8 predicted proteins | sample OX1MG_FD_202533 | JGI IMG/M metagenome (GOLD analysis project Ga0307372, IMG submission 202533) | Soil microbial communities from Risofladan, Vaasa, Finland - OX-1 | ecosystem: Environmental > Terrestrial > Soil > Coastal area > Acid sulfate soil | place: Finland: Risofladan, Vaasa | collected...
CAGGGCGCCGCGGCTGGCGAAATGCCGCACACGTTCCAGTCGTTGCGCCGCGCAGAACGGGTTGACGCACCGATGGGCGATGTACGGCTCCTCGCGCACGACCTCACCCCCGCACACCGGGCACTTGGCGGGCATCTTCCAGCCGGTCTTCGGCTCCTTGACGCTGACGATCTCGGGGATGACGTCACCCGCGCGATGGATCACGACGCGCGCTCCGACGTAGACGCCCTTCTCGTTGACCTGCGCCTCGTTGTGCATCGTCACGTTGCGGACGGTAACGCCGCCCACCACCACCGGCTTGAGGTGCGCCACGGGGGTCAGCACGCCGGTGCGGCCGACGTAGCACGCGATCTCCTCGACCTCGGTCTCCGCCTGCTCGGGCGCGTACTTGAACGCGATCGCCCAGCGCGGCGAGCGTGCGACGAAGCCCAGCTCCTGCTGCTGGGCGAAATCGTCGACCTTGACGACGATGCCGTCGATCTCGTGCTCCAGCTCACGGCGCCGGCGCTGCCACTCCGCGTGGTAGTCGATCACCTCGTCGATGGAGTTGAGGCGGCGGCGGTTCTTGTTGACGCGAAAGCCCATCTTTTCGAGCGTGTCGAGCACCTCCCACTGCGAACGGCAGGGCCCGGCCGGGTCGAGCGTGTACATGAACGTCTGCAGGTCTCGACTCGCGGTGACGTTGGGGTCGATCTGCCTCACGCTGCCGGCCGCCGTGTTGCGCGGGTTGACGAAACGCGGGCGGCCCTGGGCCTCGATCTCGCGGTTCAGCTTTTCGAACGCTGCGATCGGGAAGTAGACCTCGCCCCGCACCTCGAAGAGGTCAGGCAGGCCCGCGACCGGGGTGAGCGAAAGGGGAACGCTGCGGATGGTGCGCACGTTGGCGCTGACGTCCTCGCCGACCGCGCCGTCGCCGCGCGTCGCGGCGCGCTGGAAGCGGCCCTTCGAATAGGTGATGCTCATCGCGAGCCCGTCGATCTTCAGCTCGCAGCAGTACTTCACCTTGTCGCCGACGGCAGCGCGCACGCGCTTGTCGAAGGCGCGGATCTCGGACTCGTCGAAGGCGTTCTGAAGGCTGAGCATGGGCGAGCGGTGGCGGACCTTGGCGAACTGGTCCGCCGCCTCGCCGCCGACCCGCTGCGTGGGAGAGTCAGCCGTCACCAGGTCGGGCCGTTCGTCTTCGATGCGGCGCAGCTCGAGGAACAGAGCGTCGTACTCGGCGTCAGAGACCTCGGGCTGGTCGAGCACGTAGTAGGCGTGCTCATAGCGGCGGATCAGCCGCCTCACCTCTTCGACACGAACGGCCGGGTCGACGGTGACGCGCTTGCGCTTCACTTGGTGAGGGGGGCGAGCATGCCGCTGAGGATCTTCAGCCCGACCTTGTCGAACTTGATCACGAGCTCCTCATCGGTGCGGGTCAACGTGCTTTTGACCACCGTGCCGGCGCCGAACGCCGGGTGCTTGACCCGGTCACCGCTCCAGAACCGCTGGACGGGCGGCGCTGCGGGCGCCGCCTCGACCTGGCGCTCCTGGTATCGCTCCTTGTAGCCCTGGCGTGGCGGCGCGACCGGGGCGCTGCCCTTGGGCGCTGCGAGAAGCGACTGGGGAATGTCGGTCAGGAAACGGCTCGGAAAGGCCGGCTGCGAGCGCCCGTACAGGTGGCGGCGAAAGGCGCAGCTGAGGTACAGGCGGTCCTTGGCCCGGGTCATGCCGACGTACGCCAGGCGCCGCTCCTCCGCCATCTCGGTCGCCGCGCCGACCGCCGAGGGGTTCTCCTCGCGCTCGTCCAGGGCTCGTTGATGAGGCAGCAGGCCCTCCTCCATCCCGACCATGAAGACGACAGGGAACTCCAGACCTTTGACCATGTGGAGCGTGATCAGGGTCACGCCTTCGCCATTCTCGTCGTAGGCGTCCACGTCGGAGACCAGCGCGACCTCGGCGAGAAAATCCTCGACGCCCTGCACCGGCTCGCGGTCGTCGAAGCTCTCCGCCAGGCCGCGCAGCTCGTTGATGTTCTCCATGCGCGCCTCGCCCTGGGGCGTGCCATCCAGGTAGTGCCGGCGGAGGTCCATCACCTCGACGATGTGGTCGAGCAGCTCGCTGGGCCGCAGGACTCCCATGGTCGCGCGCACGGATTCGATCTGCGAGCGAAATGTCTGCAGCGGGGCGACCGCAGCTTTGGGCACGCCGGCCACGGGGGCCGGATCGGCGAGGATGGCCAGGAGGTCCTCTTCGGTCTCACGAGCCCGCGTGTTCAAGGCGTCGACCGTCACGTTGCCGATCTTGCGGGGCGGGACCGACACGATGCGCGAGAAGCTCAGCGAGTCCTTGGGGTTGAAGCAGAACCGAAGGTAGGCGACCAGGTCTTTGACCTCGCGGCGCTCCCAGAAGCGGATTCCGCCGACGAGCCGGTAGGGGATGCGGCGGCGCGCGAGTACGTCTTCGAACGAACGCGACTGCGCGTTGGTGCGGTAGAGGATCGCAAAGTCCGAGTAGCCGCGGCTCTCGGTGCGGCGCAGGCGCTCGATCTCGTCGGCGACGAACTCCGCCTCCTCGATCTCGTTGTAAGCCTGCATCGCCATCACCTTCTCGCCGCCAGCCCGCTCGGTCCACAGACGCTTTTCCGCGCGCTCGGGGTTGCTGCGGATGACGCTGTAGGCCGCGTCGAGGATGGCCTGGCTCGAGCGGTAGTTCTGCTCGAGGTGGACGACGTGCGCATCGGGGTAGTCCTTGCGGAAATCCAGGATGTTGCGGATGTCCGCGCCGCGGAAGCGATAGATCGACTGGTCGTCATCACCCACCACCGCGACGTTGCGGTGCTCCTGCGCAAGCAGGTTCACGAGCACGTACTGCGCCCGGTTGGTGTCCTGGTACTCGTCGACGAGCACGTGGCGGAACCGGTCCCGCCATTTCGCGAGCGCTTCCTCGTCAGTGCTCAGCAGCTCGACCAGCTTCATGATCAGGTCGTCGAAGTCGAGACCGCCTGAGCGGCGCAACACCTCCTGGTACGACTCGTAGACGCGTCGCGCGACCTCGTCCGCATAGCTGCGGTTGGGGTAGTCCTGCGGACGCTTGAGCTCGTTCTTCGCTTGCGAGATCGCGTTGCTCAGCGCGCCTATCGGATAGCGCTTCGGGTCGAGCCGCAGCTCGTCCAGGACGCGTCTCAACGCGGCCCTGGTGTCGTCCTCGTCGAAGATGACGAAGCTGTTCGCGATCCCGATGCGCTGCGAGTCGCGGCGCAGGATCTTGACCGCGGTGGAATGAAATGTCCCCACCCACATCTTCTGGGCCGCCTCGCCGACCAGGGACTCGACCCTCCCCCGCATCTCGCGGGCGGCCTTGTTGGTGAAGGTGACGGCGACCAGGCGGTCGGGCCAGACGCGGCGCGTAGCGATCAGGTAGGCGATGCGCGCGGTGAGCACGCGGGTCTTGCCGCTGCCGGCCCCGGCGAAGATCAAAAGGGGCCCGTCGCCGTGCGTGACCGCTTCCTGCTGGGGCGGGTTCAGCTTCGCGAGCAGGGCGTCGACGTTCGGCTGGGAGGACTCTGCGGAAACCAAGGGGTTCGAGTTTACCGGTGGCCAGATTTGCGGCACTCGTTCGTTACACTGCTCGTGCCCTTGGCCCGCGAAGTCGATCTCGGCATGCGCGACCACCTGCTCTATGAGCTCGCACGCGACCTCAGCTCGTCGCTCGAGCTCGATGTCGTGCTGCGTAAGGTCATGGACCGCGTCATCACCCTGATGAAGGCGGCCCGCGGATTCATCGTGCTGGTCGACCCGGCCACGGGCGAGCTCTCGGTCCAGATGTCCAGTGGCGAGGCGGACCCGGAGAACGCCCGCCAGTTTCTGGGCTCCCGGACAGTGATCGAGCAGGTCGTCGTGACCGGCCAGGCCGTCGTGTCAACGGATGCGAGCCTGGACGACCGGTTCAAGGGCAAGCAGTCGGTCATCTTGCAGAACCTGCGCTCGATCATCGCCGTGCCCCTGGTGACCAAGGGCAAGGTGATCGGCGCGGTCTACGTCGACAACCCGTTTCGAGCCGCGATCTTCGAAGAGACGGACAAGGAGTTCTTGCAGGCGATCTCCGACCTGGCCGCGATGGCCATCGACAATGCGCGCCAGTACGAGCGCTCGGAGTTCCTGCGTCAGCTGTTCGAGCTTCACGTCAACAAGCAGGTCACCGATTACGTGCTCGCCCACTCCGACCGCGACACCATGATGCTGGCCGGCGAGCGGCGCAGGGTGACCATCCTCAACTCCGACATCGCCGAGTTCTCGCGCCTTTCGCAGAGCATGGGCGCGGAGGAGCTGGTCGAGTTCCTCAACGACTACTTCCGCCGCATGATCGAGGTCGTCCTGGCCCACGGGGGCAACATCGACAAGTTCCAGGGGGACGGGATGCTCGTCGTCTTCGGCGCCCCCAACCCCATGGAAGACCACGCGGAACAGGCGCTCAAGGCCGCTCAGGGGATGGTCGGGGAGATCGACCGCTTCAACCGCGAGCTGGTCGCCAGCGGAAGGCCGGCGATCTCGGTCGGCATCGGACTGGACACCGGCGAGGCGGTCGCGGGCCACGTCGGGTCGAAGCGGCGGCTGGAGTTCACCGTCATAGGCAGGACGGTGAACAACGCCGCGTACCTGTCCAAGGTGCGGCCGGCCAAGGTTCTCCTGTCCGAGGCCACCCTCCAGGCGCTGCCGTCCGGTACCGGGGTGGCCGGCCTGGAGGTGATGCTCTTGAAGGGCGCTCCCCGCCCGCAGTCGATCTACGAGCTCGAGATCGTGGTCATCGCCGAAGGCTAGACAGAGCTCTCACTTCCGCCCGCGTGGGGAAGCTGTTCCGACCTAGCCCTGGCAGACCCAGCGGCCCGGGCCGTAGTGTGAGTAAAGCCAAGCGGCGGCCAGAGCGTTGGCGGCCGGGTCGAACGGCGACTGGCTCGCCCACGGCGTTCCACCCCATGTACTGGGGAGAAACTGGAAGAGACCTGACGCCCCACTTGACGTGTTCACCGAGTTGGGGTGATAACGCGACTCGCAGTAGGCGACGTTCATGGCCCACTGGACCGCGGCCGGGCCGAGCGGGCTGAACGCGTCGGTTATGTCCTTGGCGATGTCGGGCGGCGGTGGCGGATGGTTGCTCCTTGCGGCGATCACTGCGGCCTGAGCCTGGGCGGCGGCGAGCGCCTGCTGCTGAGCCTCGTAGTCGGCCAGCCCCTGCTTGAGCTCCTGCGACCACGCAAGCGACTGCGCGACCTGGGCGGCATGGACCCGCTCGGTGCGGGTCTGGTTCACCACCGACAGCCGGTCATATGAGCTGAGTTGGGTCACGGCGACCGCCGAGTAGGCCTGGGCGGGCGGCACCACACGCGGCGCAATCACCGTCACGAGGACCACGACCCACACCGCAACCGCTCGAAACAGTGGCAGCAAAACCCTGCGCTCCTCCTTGGACCCGCCCTACCCCTGGGGCGACGCTCAGGCCTGAGCTCGGAGCGATGACGTCTGGAAGACCGCTCAGGAACCGGAAAAGGGCCACCTTACCAAAATGGCGCCGATTTTAGGTTGCCTTACCAGCCCCGGCCAGGTTCATGCCTAAAGGGGCCACCATTCCAGGAACCGGTTGTAGGTGCCAAGCGCGGCCTCCACGGCGTGGATGGCGTTCCGCAGGACGCTCGCCGCCGCTGGGGTTACCTTGCCGGTGTTGACGTCGGCCTGCAGCTCGTTGAGGAAGGCGTTCAGCTCGTTGTTGGCCGCGGTGGTGTCACCCCGCCCAACCGCCGCCGATGCGGCGTTCAGCTTGGCCGTCAGGCTGTTCTTCTGGCCGGCGTTGAGAGTCGAGAGGCCCTGCACGTAGCCGGCGATCGAGCTGAGCGCCGCCTGCGGGGTCTGCACGACCACTTTGGCGCTCGCCTGCCCCACACCGCCATCGTCGTCTTTGACGGTCAGGCTGACCGTATAGGAGCCGGCAGCGCCATACGCGTGGGAGGTCGAGAAGCCGGCGGAGCCCCCGGGCCCGTAGCTGGTGGTGCTGGTCGTGCCGTCACCGAAGTTCCAGGTCGCAGTGTGCGAGTCGAGGGCGCCTGGGTCGGTGAAGCTGCCGGCGAAGGCGACCGACTCTTGCGCGGTCAGGACCAGCGAGCCTGACGGCGTGACGCTGGTGATCCTGGCCGTCGGAGCGACGTTTGCCCCGGCAAAGGTCATCGAAGTCGTACCGGTCAGGCCACCGTCGTCTTTAGCCTGCAGGGTCACGACGAAGGTTCCCTCGTCATCGGGCGTGAGGCTGAACGAGGGTCCAGAGCCGCTGGACAACGCATTTCCGTTCTTGGTCGCCGTCCAGCTGTAGGTGAATCCCGCGCTGTTGTCTTCAGTCGCGGGGCTCGTCGCCGAAGCCGACAAAGACACGGCCGTACCCTCGGGTCTGGATGAGATGGCAGGGGTAATGTGCGCGACGGGCGCGACCCCGTTGACAGTCACGCTGAACGTGGCCGTGGCGTTGAGACCCTTGCCGTCGTCGGCCGTTATGGTCACCACGGAGCTCGAGCTTTCATCGGACGCCGGCTGCGACCACGACCAGGTGCCGCTGCCCGCGCCACCCGAGGTCGTGACCGAGCCTGTCGAGGCCGTGACGGCCACAGCGTCACCGTCCGGATCGGAGTACGTGCCTGTGTTGGCAGGGATGGTGCCCTCGTTGACCGTGACCGCCGCATTGTCAGCCGCGACGGTGGGCGCCTGGTTGGTGTTCGTGCTCATCCACGTTTTGAAGTCGAAGCTGTCTCCCAGGCTCGGGCCCGACATCCAGGCACCGGCGGAGCAGCAAAGCCAGAGCTTCCCGCCGTTATAGGTTTCCGCATTTTCAGAGGCCCAATGGAAGACGCTGTTGATGGCGCGGACCACGATCGCGTACTGGGTGCCGCCCTTCAAGGGCACCGGCTTGCTCAACGTGAAGTCGTGCCACTGCAGCGAGACGCCTAAGGCGGCGGTGACGGCGGTCGACGCCTGGGTGGTGGAATCGAGCTGGTAGACCGCAGCCGGGTGACCGGCGGTCACCGTCCAGATCTCGACGTGGAAGGTCGTTGGCGCGGTTCCGGCGGTTCCGGCGTACAGGGACACCCGGTCAAGCTGGCCATCCTTGGACGGCGTGAAGGTTTCCGCCATGTTGGCCAGGGACTGGTACGAGGTGGTGTAAGACGTTTCGCTCTGGTCCAGGGCATCCGTCGAGGCGTGGACCGGGGACGCGAGGCCGACAGCCAGCAGGGCGCCCGTCGAGAAGGCCAGTGACAGCCTGCCCTTCAACGCGCCAAATCCGCGTTTCTGCCGGGAACGGAGTTCCATCTGGCGATTACGACGAACGAGCGCCGAGTTACCTGCGAGTTTGTGATCGGAACTTCAGCGAGGCCTATTCTCGAAGCCCGCTGGCTCGCGGAAGTCCCTTCCAGCCGGTTGGCCGTAGAAATGGCAGCACCACCGCTTTTCTGCGTCGTGTCACAGCAAGCCCTGGAGCGTCGCCCACCCGCGTCTCAATTCAAACTTGGGTGGTGCCGGCGCGGGGATTCGAACCCCGGACCATCGGTTTAAAAGACCGCTGCTCTAACCAAGCTGAGCTACGCCGGCTAACACGATTTTGCATTGAAACGGTGGCCCGCCGCCGGTCACCCTAACCGTCAAACCTCCCGGCTGACGGACAAACTGACCAGGACCAGATGGACCCCTCCCCTCCCCCGTCTGCTCATCCGTAAACCTACGCGCTGACCCTATCCACGGGCGCGCCAGTTTCAATCTCGCCTGTAAAGCCTCCGGTCGTTCGCGACCGCACCCATCGCATCGAGCTCGTTCCTGGGCACGCGCACCGCCCTTCCGATCCGAACGACGGGCAGCTCACCCGAAGCGATCAGCTCGAACGTCCGCGTGCGACCCAGATTCAGCAGCTGTGCCACCTCGCCGACCCGCAGCAGCAATGACTCCGTACGCATCACCTCCTGTGTGCTCAAACCGACGCCGACTTCTTACGCGCGACCGCCGTGCGAACGTCAGCCCACGCTGATCCAGGTGATCGGCGACGCGCTCCTCGAGGAGCTCTAACGCCGCATCCATCTCGCGCACGCCACGACTTCGTGTAAACCACGCCCAGCCATGAAGAGATAGCCGGATGCGCAGGACGCCGAAACAACCAATGGTCGCGGCGCCAGCGGCCGAGACCAACCGGTAGGTCGGACCTGGAGCGCGACCGGGGACAGTTACTTGCAGCGAACCATGGGGCCGGTTACTTCGAAGGTGCGGCTGATCAACACCCCGTTGGACGGTTGCTACGAACTGACCTCACGAGCGCCTTGGAAGCAGAAGAGGGACAACCCAAACCTTTTCTGCGGTCTCCCGGCTGAGGACGAATTCGGATCCCTTGACCCCGAGTCGTAGCGTGCGTCCGACGGTATCGATTTCCCTGATCGCGAGCTCCGCACCAGGCACCAGCCCTCTTTCCTGCAGATATGCAAGCAACGCGGGCGCCTCGCGTTCAGCCACCTCCGAGACCCTGCTCACGCGGGCGACCGCGGACAGCGACATGGTGCCGAGGCGGACCTCGGTCGAATCCGCCACGCCATAGCCTGGAATCGGGTTGCCGTGCGGACATGTTGTGGGATGCCCGAGCACCTCGAAGAGCCGCTCGACCACGGCATCGGAGACGGCATGCTCGAGTCGGGCCGCCTCCTGATCGGCGGCCACCCAGTCGAAACCGAGAACATCGGTCAACCAGCGCTCCATCAGCCGGTGCTTTCTCACCACGGCAGCCGCCTCGGCTCTCCCGAGCTGCGTCAGCGCGATCTCGTGCTTGGTGACGCGCACCAGGCCGTCGCGCGACATGCGGCGAAGGGCCATGGTCACGGTCGGCCGGCTGACCCCGAGCCAGTCCGCCAGCCGCGCACCTCGCGCCACCTCACCTTCCGCCTCGATGTAGAAGATGGCTTCTAGGTAGCGAGCGATGGTCTCAGTCGGCTCTTTGGAGGTCATCGCAATCAGGCAGCGAGAGTCGTGCTGCTGCGGATCGGTTGCTGGCTGCGTTCGCCAGCGAGCAGAACCTGGAGGCAGACCAGGCAGGCCGCGGTGAACACAACGCCGGTGAGAGCAGCGTGCAGCAGCTCGGCGCCGAGCGCGAAGCCGGAGGCCACCAGATAGGCTCCGCCGGCGCCCTGCGCGAGCAGGCCACCCACCAACGCGGTGGCGCTGAGTGTCAGGTCGCGTCGGCGGCTCCTGAGACACATCGCGAGCAGAGCCAGCGCCGCCAGCAATGCCAGGCCCGCACCGGCTCGATGCGCGAGATCGACCACGAACGCGAGCGAACCGACCGTGTGGCCGCACAACGGCCAAGCCGTGCAGGCAGAGGCGGCGCCCGTATGACGGATATAGGCGCCGCTGTACACCAGCAGGTATAAATAGCCGGCGTTCCCGAGTGCTAGCCATCGCAGCCGCGGTGGTGCCAGCTCTGTCGGGACTCTACCGGCGTAGCTCTGCCAGGCGTAGGCGGCGGTCAACGTGGTGGCGGCGAGTGCAATCAAGGACAGACCGAAATGGAGGGCCAGGACCGCCGAGGCCTGAGGGTATTTCACCGCCCAGGCTCCCATCAGCGCCTGGGCGACCAGGGAGGCGAGCATCGCCGGCACCAAGGCGCGAATCGGGCGCCGATCTCGCCAGAACACCAGCAGGGCCACGGCGAGCAGGATGATCAAGAGGCTTTCAGCCGCCGTCACCACCCGGTGACTGAACTCGATGAAGGTGGAGACTGCGAACTCCGGGATGAGGCGGCCGTTGCACAATGGCCAGTCATGTCCACATCCTTGTGCCGATCCGGTCGAGGTCACGGTCGCGCCCATCACGAGCACGATCAGCATCCCAATCGCTGCAAGGATTCCGAGGCCGACAGTCGGCCCGGCGATCGGAGGGCGATCGCTGGTTTTACCCGCCGCCAGCGCTGACCACCATGTCTGTGATGAATCCCGCGGCCAGCCCAATCAGGACTCCGGCGTAGAGCAGATTCTTCCGTCCAGCCTTCTGGGCCACGCCCAGCAGTTGGATGACGACGTACAGAATCGAGCCCGCAGCCAGGGTCAGGAAAACCATGCTGACGATCTCGGAAGTGAACTGGCGCCCGACGGCGGTGCCCAGGAAGGTCGGGCCGCCGCCGATGGCTCCCATCAGGCCGAGAAAGCGCCACGACGGACGCTCGCCCTCCGCGGCGAGGGGAGCGACGATGCCGAATCCCTCGGTCGCGTTGTGAAGCGCGAATCCAATCACGAGCAGGGTGGCCAGGCTGATCGCTCCGATGGCGGCACTGCCGCCGATCGCCAGGCCCTCACCGAAGTTGTGGAGACCGATTCCAACGGCGATGAGAAGGGCCAGGCGCCGGGCGGCCGACCAGGAGGCGATCCCCACTCGTCGGGCGGCGACCTCGCCTGGTGCCATCGCCCCTGGGCCATAGGTTGCCGTCGCCGGACGAGCGCGAGAGGAGAGCCAGCGCTCGTAGAGCACCAAGCTCAGGAGGCCAACGCTGAGCCCGGAGAGGAAGAGCGCGCCGTAGCCCAACACCGGGCCGATTCCGGCGGCGTGGTCGTGGAAGGCTCCGAGCGCGGCGTCGAGCGGCACGTAAGCGTGGGTGAGGACGTCCCAGATCAGGAAAAGGAGGATGCCGATCGCTAGCGCGTTGAGAAACTGGCGCAAACCCGGGCGGGGGGAACGCAGTCGACCGATGGGCAGGCCTAGCAGGATCGTCACTCCGGCGAGGAACCCGAGGATCAACGTTTGGGCTTCGCTCAATTTGCGGCTACCTTTCCCCCGGCATGAGCACCTCGAACCAAATCCGCATTAGTGCCCACTAATTTCGTGGTTAGCCTAACTTACTGGACGATGCCGCCGTCTTTGGCTGTGTAAGGAACCGGCTGGCTGGCAGCAGGTTTGATTGCCGCCGCCCTTTCGGGACAATCGATCACCTTTCTACTCAGACGATCGCATCGCCCAACGCTGGGATGGCTGAACCCTTCCTACCACCAGCTCGGTCGGGTTGGTGGGACTGAAGCAACCCCACTGTGCCCGGTCCGGGGAACGTACCGGATGGCAAACTCAGACGGTCGAGGGTGCGGACTTTCGCCGGCCACAGAGATGCGTACTTTCACATGGCCACGCGCATCGGGTTTTCTTCGTCCGATTCATGGTCCGTGACAGCGCCCACCTGGTCGTCCTTCACTTGTTTGGAGGGCAGCGATCGCTCATCGTCCAGCCCTGGCGATTTGCGACCATCGAC
>Ga0307372_10012247_pt1 | contig 11283 bp, 8 predicted proteins | sample OX1MG_FD_202533 | JGI IMG/M metagenome (GOLD analysis project Ga0307372, IMG submission 202533) | Soil microbial communities from Risofladan, Vaasa, Finland - OX-1 | ecosystem: Environmental > Terrestrial > Soil > Coastal area > Acid sulfate soil | place: Finland: Risofladan, Vaasa | collected...
GCCTTCGCCTCACGGCACGAGATACCGCCGCAACACCCCGCGGCGGGGTCGAATCTCACCGCGGTGCCGAAGGGGGGTGCATTTTCGACCGTTGCAAAGGGGTGTATTTTCTGGCGCCCTTGACATCAGCTCTGGGGAAGTTCCGGTGATCGGCGACAGGGTGCGCACGGGGCACTTTCCCGGTCGGAGCATCGGACGACGTCTGCGCGATTGTTGCGCTCTCGGCCAACTCGGCGTCAGTGAACGTGAACGCGAGCGCCCAGACGTCTTTGTCGGTGGTCTGGGTTGCCGACGTCTAGCCGTCGACACCACCACGGGAGCGCATTTCCGCGGCCTCCGTCTTGTTGGAAGGCTGAACAATCGAGCACTTGATTGCTTCCCAAGCCTTAACGGGCTGGGCCCGGCACCCGGCCACAGGTCCTAACGCAGCGTGCGCACAGAGCTAATGATGTGATCGAGGACTAGATCGATGCCGGTCCAGTCTTGCGCCGCCATCTGTCCGGGATCCTTCTGAGCAAGAGCCAGCTTTGCCAAGAACGCATCCTGTATCGCATTCTTCCCATCAACGACCCCCTGGTACGCGTTCACCCCCTCGACGAATCCAGTCCATCGCACTGGCCACAGTCCATCGCCATGAGCAAGGACATCCCGTCCAAGGTAGAGCTCGAGCGATGCGCCAAGGCCATTGACGTCCATAGCCCGTTCACCCCTCGGACCGACAGTTGGATAGTTTTTAGCCAACTCCAGTTCGGGAAGATGAGTGACCACGATGTTCGAGGGGATGCGCGGGTCCTTCTCTTTCATCGACCGAACAACATCCCGTGCCGCGGTGTCAGCGTCGAACAACGCGAGGACTCGGTTCGGAATGCCGGCCGCCACAAAGGCAGTAACGGTTCGCCGCAGGGCGGCAGCACTTCCCTCGGCGCCTCGACTGAATTCCGGGAACCTTACGAAGTGGGCTAGATGCGATCGCCTGAGCGCAAGCGACCTCGAGAGAATGTCTGCGTCGGAGGTCCCCTCGACAAGGACGATCGGGGGCAACCCCATCTGATTCGCGTGAGTGACGTATTCGGTCGCAACGCGCTGCGGGTCGATGTCTTCTTCAACCCACCCCGCTTCGATCAGGTCGTTGATGTCAAGCGTGAGGGTCTCCTCGTCTGGCAGGACTTCGAGCAGCGCGCGGAGCGCGAATCGCGACTCGCTGTCGTCCCACATCGCTAAGAGCCAACTAACGGCGTGAACGTCCCGGGACCCCGGCGGGGTTATCTCTCGCAGCGGCTGACCCGCGTCGAGGCCGCGCCGCATTCGTTCGCACCACGAAGACCAGTCAAGGTCGTGAAGTGCCTCGACGAGGTCATTCTCGGCCTTCTGAAAATCCTCTGGCAGCCGCCAATCTCCGAGCGGAGAATGGCGGCTGATCTGTTCGTTCCTGATGTGCCCGAACTCGCTCGCAACTCCTTCGACGTCGACACCCATGACGTCGAGTCGATCCCTGAGCACCCGTGCCTGGGTGCGGAAACCCCGGACGCGTGCTTCGCCCGGGGTTACATCGGGATATGTCTTGACTACGAGCTTCTGCGCCTCGGTTCCGCCGAAATCGACCCAGTCGCGCAGTGTGAAGAGCGTGACAATCCGGCCGTCGACCCCGGCGCGGTAGGAATCGACTTCCCGCCCGTCGCTCAAGTAAAGGTGACCGTAGCTGCTCACGCTCAGGAGTATCCGCAAAACAGAGGGCCGGGGCCAAGTCGAGACCTATCTCATGGCTCGCCCGCGGAGGAGATTGCGAAGCGTCTCGCGCCATTTCGCCAGTCCGCCGTGAATTCGGGCAGAGGTGGGCGGTCTTCCGTGGATCAGAACTGGCCAGCATTGCCGCCCAGAACGCGACGGCCAAGAGGCATTCCGCATCATCGAGGCGAAGGCGACCGCCAGAATCGAACCGGCTCATGGCTGTTTTGCGGACCCCAGCCTCCCAACGTCGCCACGTTGCTTCCACGGACGGCGGCCACCTCTAGATCCCTGTGTGGCTTGAGACCGTGCGAAGGGTCTCAGGGGTGGCCTGCCGCTTGAAGAGCGGCAGGTCTGAAGGGCGCGCTCCGACGTCGTCGAAGGCGCTTTCGCTAGATGGAGCCGAGCCCCCAGAGTCTCCGTCGACCTGAAAGACGCGGGCAAGCCGTTCGAGTTGGTCATCGCTCGGGAGACAGGCGTAGACGACCCACCGCGCGCGCTACCGCGGGCCTATTGTGACTTGCGCGTCGTCACTCTCGTGCGCCCTCGTGAAGCGTCGAATCGCTCATGCGCTTGACATTCAACAGGGACAGTTGTCCGCGAGTACATCGGTCTCCGGATGCACCTGGTCCCATTTTGGTCCCCGTCGGCGACTGGACAGCAAACTGCCTGCTACACGTACATATGCGACCGCCCTTTCAAGGCGGCAACACGGGTTCGAATCCCGTTAGTGCGATCGGCATCCCGCCGATGTGGTTTCGGTGACGCCAGGCCCGGCCGGGCTACGCACTTCTGCTCGGCGGCGGCACCGCGGCCGCCCTGGCGGTCAAACTCGGCCGGACGCGGCTCGGGCTGTTCACCGCTGCGGCGCCACTGATCGGAGTGATGGTGCCGGTCTCCGGCGGCACCGGCGTCGTCGTGACGATGATCCCGCACGCGGTGCGGCGTGTGATCGGACCCGACCACCGGCGCGGCCGGTGCCGACGGCGCCGTCTCCTGGTACGCGTGCCAAACCGTTCGTGCCTCACCGCCCGTCGCCGTCGAGCGAGGCGTATCCTCGTCGACGATTGTCGCATTCGGCACGACCGATGGGTTCCTGAGCCCGTCGCGCCCCCGGTTGGCCGTGCGTCTTGCCCGTCGCGGAACAACGAAGGAGACACCATGGCAAGCGTGAGCCGACCCGGCGCAGGAGGCGCCCCCGCCCGGCGGGGTCAGTTTGAAGAGGTCTATGCGCGGTCACTCCGCGACCCGGAGGCGTTCTGGGGCCAGGCCGCGGCAGCGATCGACTGGATGCAACCCTGGAACCGCGTGTTGGACGACACTGGAGCACCGATCTACCGGTGGTTTCGTGGCGCACGCCTGAACACGTGCTACAACGCCCTCGATCGCCATGTCGAGCGCGGCCGGGCGGATCAACTGGCACTGATCTACGACTCGCCGGTGGCCGAGACGACAGCCACGTATACGTATCGCGAGCTTCGCGACGCCGTCGCCCGCTTCGCCGGAGCCCTCGCCGCCGAAGGTGTGGTCAAGGGCGATCGCGTGATCATCTACATGCCGATGATCCCGGAGACGGTCATCGCGATGCTGGCGTGCGCCCGCATCGGCGCCATCCACTCGGTGGTCTTCGGCGGCTTCGCGGCGCACGAGCTGGCCGGGCGCATCGAGGACGCCACGCCAAAGGTGATCGTCTCGGCGTCCTGCGGCGTCGAACCCGGGCGGCTCATCCCGTACAAGCCACTCTTGGACGAGGCGATCCGGACCGCGGGCCACACGCCACAACGGTGCATCATCGTGCACCGCCACCAAGTCGAGGCGGACATGATCCCCGGCCAGGACATCTGGTGGGAGGACGCGATGGCGGCCGCCACCCCGGCCGACTGCGTCGCGGTCGCGGCGACGGACCCCCTCTATATCCTCTACACGTCGGGCACGACCGGGCACCCGAAGGGCATCGTGCGGGACAACGGCGGCCATGCCGTCGCCTTGGCGTGGTCGATGCGCAACATCTACGGGGTCGACCCGGGGGAGGTGTACTGGGCCGCGTCCGACGTCGGGTGGGTCGTCGGCCACTCCTACATCGTCTACGCCCCGCTCCTGCACGGCTGCACGACCGTGCTCTACGAGGGCAAGCCGGTCGGGACCCCCGATCCCGGCGCCTTCTGGCGCGTCATCTCCGACTACGGCGTCAGCACCCTGTTCACGGCGCCGACGGCCTTCCGCGCGATCCGCCAGCAGGACCCCGACGGCAGCCACATCGGCAGGTACGACCTCTCGTGCCTGCGCGCCCTCTTCCTCGCGGGCGAGCGCTGCGACCCGGCCACACTCTACTGGGCCGAGGAGCAGCTCGGCATCCCTGTGATCGATCACTGGTGGCAGACCGAGACCGGGTGGGCGGTCGCCGCGAACTGTCTGGGCATCGAGCACCTGCCCGTCCGCGCCGGCTCGCCGACCCGCGCGGTCCCGGGTTGGGATCTTCGGGTACTCGACCACGACGGCAGCGAGATGCCCCCGGGCCAGACCGGCGCGCTCGTCGTGAAGCTCCCGATGCCGCCAGGCGCGACTCCAACGCTCTGGAATGCCGATCAGCGCTTCCACGAGACCTACCTGGCCGAATATCCCGGGTACTACCAGACCGCCGATGCCGGCTTCATCGACGAGGACGGCTACCCGTTCGTGATGGCACGCACCGACGACGTGATCAACGTCGCCGGTCACCGGCTGTCGACCGGACAGCTCGAGGAGGTGCTGGCGATGCACCCGGACGTGGCCGAGTGTGCGGCCGTCGGCGTTGCCGATCAGCTCAAGGGCCAGTTGCCGCTAGGGCTCGTGGTCCTGAAAGCGGGCGTCGACCGACCGCACGCGGACATCATCCGCGAGGTCGTCCAGCTCGTGCGCCATGAGATCGGCGCGGTAGCGTCGTTCAAGATCGCGGCGGTCGTCGATCGCTTGCCCAAGACGCGATCGGGCAAGATCCTCCGCGGCACGATTCGCAAGATCGCCGACGGGGAGCCGTACACGATGCCGGCCACCATCGACGATCCGGAGATCCTGGACGAGGTCGCCGAGGCCCTACGCGGGCTCGGCTACGCGCCGCCGGCGGCCGTGGGCTGATCATCGCCCGGCGTCCCGTCAGGACCCGCGCGCGGCACCAGACCGCTCGTTACCCGGACCATCGATTCGGTCGGCGAGCGGGATCCTACGAATCGTCACCCCGCCCCGCGCCCCCATTTTCAAGGCGGCAACGCGGATTCGACTCCCGTTGGGGGCATTCCTGGGATCGACGACGCCTAGCAAGATTTCAGGGTGCCTTTGCATGCGCGCCGGCCGGCGAGACGCCCGTTAGGCCCCGCTCGAGGGCCTCGACCACCTGGTCCATTCGAGCTTCGATGATCTTGCGACCCGCGATGTCGACCGGCAGACAGCTGTGCTCGGGGGCAGTTCGCATCGGCACGAGATGCGGTCGAGCGCGCGAGCCTCGGCGTCCCAGGTCACATCAACGATTTCCAGCTTCACACGCATCGTGTCCGTGGGCGCAGGCGGAAATGTGTCGTTCAGTGCCCGAGCGGCTCCCCTGGGAAGCGCAGCCCGAAGCGTCGGATCAGGTCGGGAACGCTTGACGGGTCCATCTCGAGCCCGTAGCGCTCGCAGAGCTCGCCGAGGACGGCCGGTGCGGCCTGAGTGACCCCACCGAGGTCCACCAAGTCCGCGAAGAAGCCCTCGAATCCCGCCGGTGAGATGATCTCGAGGATCCGACACGGCTCATCGCCGGCGTTCCAGAATGTGTGCCATTCCCCGCGGGGCTTGAAGACAAGGTCCCCGGGCCCAGCTTCGAATACCTGATCGCCCAACAGGGCGCCCATCCGCCCTTCGACCACGTAGCTGTACTCGTCCTCGTGGGTGTGCCTGTGCAGTGGGGCCGCAAGCGCCCTGGCCGACATCGGATGCTCGACGAGCGAGAAGCGACCGCCGGCCACTTCGCCGTCCGCCATGAACCGCACCCCGATGCTGCCGAGGAACCCGGAACGCCCGTCGCGCGGTCCGAGCACGCGGGCCTCGTGAGTTACTGCCATGGTCGTGCTCTCATTTCGTCGGACATAGGTGTCGCGTAGACTAGACTGCCACCGACCGATGCGTCAACATGGCCGGACACCGATGACCCGCGAACCCTCTCACCGCCCGTACCGCATGCGGCTCAGGGCTGAGCAGCAGGCACTGACGCGCCAGCGCATCACCGAGAGCGCCGTCGAGTTGCACGGCACGCTCGGACCCGCTCGCACGTCGATGAGTGCCGTGGCCGCCCACGCTGGGGTCCGCCGCTCGACGCTCTACCGCCATTTCCCGGACGAGAGCGCGCTGTTTGACGCCTGCACCGCGCACTGGATGGCTGTCAATCCACCGCCCGATCTCTCCACATGGGCCGAGATCTCGTCCCCGGACGAACGCCTACGAACCGCGCTGGGAGAGCTCTACGGCTTCTACCGACGAACCGAGCAGATGCTCGACAATCTGTTCCGCGATGAGAGCATCGTCCCCTTAGTCGCTGAACGCTTTGCAGCCTTCCGGGGCTACCTCGCCGCGGCCCAGGACGCCTTAATGCGGGGACGCGATGCCCGGGGCACCACCGCCCGGTGCGCCCGGGGAGCGCTCGGGCACGCCGTCGCATTCTCCACCTGGAAGTCCCTTGTCCGAGAGCACGGCGTCTCCGACGCGGACGCCGTCGCCCTTCTCTGCGTGCTCGTCGCAGCGAGCAGTACAACAGCCGGATACACCTGGCAGACGGGAGCCTGAATCCGTGAACATCATGGCGTCCCCAGTTCGCGTCGAGGTGTCGCCGCTCGTAACATTCCCGCAAACCACAGCTTTTGTCACGCCACAGACTGCGCCACACCTGCGGGAGCATTCATCCGGCGGGCCCTCCGGCGATCCGAGACGCCGCCGAGCCAGCCCGCGGACATCCACACGGGCACTAGCCCGTCAATCCGGCACCGATTAGCCTCTACGCGAATTCCCAAACAGGATTCGAGGAGCCCTGATGACGCAACTGACCCGGGTAGGACGGGTAATGGTCCCGGTCGCCGATCAAGACGCGGCGATCGCGTTCTATGTGGACAAGCTGGAATTCACGGTTGCGGCTGACGTTGCCTACGGTGACGGCGAGCGCTGGGTCGAAGTCGCACCACCCGACGGCGGTGCCGCGTTGGCGCTCGTACCGGCGACCGACCACTATGCGGCCGGACGCATGACCGGGATTGCTCTGGGTTCATCGAACCCGCGAGGCGACCACGAGGGCCTGCGCGCCAAGAGAGTCGATGTCGACGCTGCGCTTATGGGTGGCGACGGTGTGGTGCCCCTGCTGTTTTTCTTTCGCGACGTCGACGCGAACCAGCTCATGGTTGTTGAAGATCGCTAGCTGCATCGCGCACTCGACGGGGCAGAGAACGTTCTCACGAGCAGGGGTGGTCACCTCCTCCTTGGACGGCCCGATCTCGGACTCATACCCGGAAGGTCGTAGGTGCGCAACCTGGCCCCGCTGCTCAATCGACGCCGTGCAGTTCGCCGGGTTTGTTCATTCCTGGCGACGCCGTGTGTGATGAACGCGTGCCGGGCTCGTGCCCACTGAATCCGCGTCGGGCGTACCCGCCAGTCCAGGTTCGAGTCCCGCACGCCAAGGGTTCAGCGCAATCAGTCGCGACCACGGCGCGTCGATGTGCAGTTCCTGTCGCACGGTGGCTCGGCGAGCCATTAGCGGCGGATGCGCGGACCGTCAATGCTCCAGTGGCGCACAGCTGATGTCAGCCAATCGTGGCCATCACCGGGACGCTCCAAGACGAAGCGGGTGATTGTCTGTTGCCCCGCATCGCGGTCGCCGTACAGCAAGTCGACTGCAAAGAGCGCTCCGGAGGCCACCGCGTCACGGAGGGCGTCGTGCTCCACGTCTCGTGGGTCCCGAATCGCCCCCTGCCAGAAACCGACGATGCCGGGCGAGACGTACAGATCGCGGGTCTGGGATCGGAACCCGTCGGGATCTAGCGGCGGATCCATGGCCGGGTCGTGCGGCCAGAATCGCCAGCCGTGGATGACGCCGATGCCGGTGCCGGCATTACGCAGGGAGATCGCCAGATAGGCGTCTTCGTCGTCGAGCTCAGCCACCGCGCGCCCGCCGGGCAACTTGACGTAACGGCCGTCGACGAACCGGATCTTCTGCGCTTCGTCTTCCGGCCCGGACGGGACCAGCAACGGCCGCATCCCGACCAGCAGTGCCTGTTCGGCGACCCGGGCTGCCTTGTTGGCAGAACGAACCGACGCGAACGTGGCGGCCGCGAGCACGAGCGTGCCCACGGCCGTCGCCAATGCCGAGGTGGTGGTCCAGTCGATTGGGTGCCCCTTCGTCCGACGCCGGAGTCCGGACGACCGCTGAAGGCGATCGACCCTCGCTCTGTCCCGATCGATGCGCCTGCGAGGTGCTTCGACGCCCCGGTGCTTAGCGTAACTCCGCTTGTCGCTCGTTGAAATGGTGCTGCCGAGCCGATCCCGTGAGCCGCCCAGCGGTCAACGGCGGCGGATGCAACGTTGCTCGACCGGCCCTCAAGACGGCACCGTCCGTCGTGACGCTCAGTTGACGCGACGACAGTCGGGAGACGCCGAAGGGACGTCACACTCGGGTGGAGAGCCATCCCGTCAACTGTCTACGTGTCTCGGCGCATCGCTGATCGGCACGCGAGGCAACGTCCCTGACAAGGACTCCTAGGCCTCGGCAGGTCAGAATGCGTCCTGCGTACACCGCGACGCGGGCACTCGCAGCAGCCACGCCTCCGAACCCCCCCCTGCGTATTGACGATTCCCGGTCGGTCGCCGGTCGGTGTCCCGCGACGGCTGTCGCTCAATCGCCATGCGACGCAGGACGACGCTCCCAGTCTTGCCCATGCGTCACCGTCGGGTGCTCTAGCCTCGAGGGGTCACGTCACGAACGGTGACTCGAGGTCGAGCCGAATCGCTGGAACACGCTGAGCGCCAGGATAACGAGTGCGATTCCCCCACCCAGGTACAAGACGTCCTTCCCGCCTTCGAAATTGACGACTTCGTCGACGAAGGCAACTGCGGCGACGAGAATGAGCATCGAGATAATTCGGGATTTGAGGTCATTGAGGTCCCGCACGATGAGCCAGCCGGGGAGAAGCGGCCGACCCACGCTGCCGTGGCTCACGAACAGCTCGAAGAATCCGATCGCCGTAATCATCAGCGTCGCACCGATCAGGAACAGGTCGACTTCAACGAGGAACAAGCCCAGGTTTTGCCTGACCGGAAACGGATGGGAGATGACGTCATCGGCGGAGTGGACGAACAAGGCTGTGCCATAGGCGAACGCCCCAAGGGCCGACAGGAGAAGAACAAAGACCGGAACCACCGTAAGGCCCCGCACCATCAGGAGCATCCAATCGAATCCCGTCGCCAGCGGGGTACGTTGATTGGGATCCGTCACTTGCACCGACTCCTCGACGTCGCTGATCGGGTGATGCGCCGGAGTACGCACCGTGCCACAGGCACTCGCTTACGTAGGATTCCTGGTTGTGAGGCTCGACGGCAACGGCCGGCATCTCATGTTGTCACTCCATGGACGGTACCCGGTTCGCCGTCGTCGAATTCCTCACACATGCAGACCGTCCGCCTCATCGACATGGGGCGCACGTGGACCGAGGCGGCCAAGCTCGTGCTGCCGACCGTACCCGCGGGAGGCGAGCGCATCAAATACCCCCGCAAGCGCTGCTGCCGCCGCCGGCCGCGGGCATGTGATCGGCGGGCGGTCAACGCCATCGGGGGCCGCGGCGGACGCCGGTCGGTGCCGGCGAGCCCCCGCCAGTGCCGCTTGGCGATCCGCTGAGACTCGGCATCGGTAGCACACCTAACGGGGCGGCAACGGCTACCTGTTGACCCCATTGGCTCCAGACAACCGTCTGCGAGACGTGGTGATCTGCCGCGTTCAGTTCGATGGGCAACGCGATCCCGCTCGCGCTGACATAGGGGGTCGCAAGAACCGGGATTCCCTGCGACAACGCGACAACGTCGCCGCGGGGATCGGTCGAGTGTCGACGAGGAGAAGACAGCAAGGCCGGTGCGCTCCCCGCGGCAGCCGTGCGAGCCGACACTTCGATCGCGACCTCGTGGAGATCGATCACGGCTCAGGTCGATCCCGGATTACCGATGGCAACGCCATGCAAAAGTTGGCCCTGCGACGCTGCGCTCACCCGATGCACGGCTAGATTCAAATTGTGGACACCGTCGCCCATCGTCGCCGATGTCGCCGCGCCGCGGCATGGGCGATCGCGGCGGGCCTGGTCCTCATGGCCGTCCTTGTCGAGTACCGCGTCGTTCTCAGTGGACAAGGCGGGTCCGGCGGTCAGCACTCAACACGGATTGCGTTCATCAGCGCCTATTTCGTCGGGCTCGCCATATTGGGGTTCGTCGCAGCCGGTTGTCTGATTGGTGACCGCTCAGCCCCCGCGCGGCCGCTGTTGATGGCATCGGCGAGTGGCGCCATCGTTCTCGGTGTAGTGGGCATCTTCTCCATCGGGATCGGTCTGTTTGTTTCGGCGGCAATCCAACTCGCTGCTGCGGGGCGCGCACCGGCACACCCATACGATCGTCAAGCGCGGATCGCGGTGGCTTCCCTTGTGGCGGTACCACCGATCGCACTGGTGGCCGGATTGGCGCTCACCTCGTAGGGGCACGAGTCCGCCCGTGCTCGCTCGTTCGGAATCCATCGTTTGAAGCCCCAGGGCAGAGCGTCACCGCGCGATGAGCGTCCTTTCGACTGAAAGATCTATGCCCTTTCAAAGACGTCGCCGACGATCGCCGTCGTCCCCGAGTCGGCGACCGACCAGCCGGCTTCTTCGTTCCCACCCGTCGTCGCGCCGTTGAGCGAAGCCGAGCGCTGCCAGCCGGTGGGCTGCCGCGCGAACACATTCGTACGCCCGGACTGCCGGTCCGTGGCCTGGTGTCCGCTGTGGAATAGCGCGCCGACGACCGCGGTGTTTCCTGAGATGGCGACCGACGAGCCGAAGCCATCGTTCGAGGACGTGTCGGCGCCGTTGGGTGCGGCGCGCCTCACCCACCCTCCTCCCGCGCGGCTAAACACGTGGGCCCGGCTCGACGCGCCGGTGAGCTCTCCGGCGGCGGCGGTCGTGCCCGAAATGCCCACCGAGGATCCGAACGACGAATTGCTCGCGTTGTCGTGAAACCGGCCAATTGGATGCCCATCGTGGGCACGCGTGTCAAGGCCGGTCGAAAAGTGCCCCACCTGCGCCGGTTGAAAAGTGGCCCACCGCGTGCCCTGTTCGGCGGCTGTTTGCGCAGCGAGCCGTAGGCGGGCTGACCCAAAGAAGCCGCCGGCGTCCCGTCGGGGCGAGGGTCAGGCCAGATCGGTGATCTTTGCGCCGGGGCGGGCCGCGATGTCCTTGCCGCGCAGGCGGTAGGAATCGCCTTTGAGCGCGAGGATCTCGGCGTGGTGCACCAGGCGATCGATCATCGCGGCCGCGACGACCTCATCACCGAAGATCT
>Ga0307372_10012248_pt1 | contig 11281 bp, 8 predicted proteins | sample OX1MG_FD_202533 | JGI IMG/M metagenome (GOLD analysis project Ga0307372, IMG submission 202533) | Soil microbial communities from Risofladan, Vaasa, Finland - OX-1 | ecosystem: Environmental > Terrestrial > Soil > Coastal area > Acid sulfate soil | place: Finland: Risofladan, Vaasa | collected...
ATAATATACAAATTTATTTTTAATAAAGTCGCACACACAAATTTAATGCCAAAAACCCCCTAATACTCAATACAGTAATGTATTACAGCCGATTTTAACTATATTTTAAAAAGGAAAATCCGTTAAAAAGGGGAGTATAGATATAAGATTATCTACACTCCCAATTTAGGCAATAGAGATTATATAAGACTACAGTTGAAATCTTATTTCCAGATTAGCTATTCGACCTGCTAATGGCGCATATATCTCACTGAACGATGGATGATTGTAAGGCGGCATCACCAAAGGGCCGAATCGCGATTGGCGAGTATCAGTAACATTCTCTATGTTGGCGACGATGCTAAAATGCTTAAACATTTTCTCGGCTACCAGGTCAACAGTCCAGTAATCCCTAGCCTGGCTTCCATCACTAAGGTATTGCTTCCCGCTATAATAACCTTCTATTCCCGCCTTGAAATGGTTTTCCTTTTCATACACCAGTGTCAGTAATACTTTATTCTTGGGATCCAGTGGTACCTGCGGACGAATTTTATCAAACCGGTTAGTGGCATTTGTATAAGTGTAGTCTGCATCAAACTCCCAGTTGTCCATATTAAATGTAAAATTACTTTCTAGTCCCCTGGCCAATTCTGCTCCACCGGCATTTACTAAATCATAAATGCCTTCCCCCAAGCTATCCGGCTGCGGGATAACGGGATTGTTAATGCTAGTAATAAAGAAGTTCTGATCATAGGTAAAGGTAATCTCATCACTAAGATTGGTGGTATAGTTAACATCCAAATTAAGGCCTTTTGAGGTTGTTGCTTTGACTGCATTGCTGATGGGAAGAACGTTACTAAAATCAGACTGATCCGGTAATATATTGAAAACCGTCGGTACCTGATATCCCATACCTGCACCTATTCTCGCATACACAGCAGGGCTAAATTTGTATAACAAGGCAATTCTGGGCAATGGGAAAACCCCATATTTGTTTTGGGCATCCCCCCGAAAACCTATCTCAGAATGCAGTTTATCGGTCAATGCCCAATCATCCTGGAGAAAAGTACCAAAAGTGCTGAAGGAATATCTTCCGGGGGCGCTGCCAAGGTTTATGTTCTGCATAAAATCATCGGACGTAAAATTTAAACCAACAACAGTTTTGTGTTTTCCCCAGTTTAAAAGGTAGGACGCTTCTGAATAGGAATTCCAGTCCTTTCCGCCAAAAGCGTAACCAGGCAAAGTAATCGCCCTATTATAATAAGAAACGCTGTTTTTTAACGTAAGGGAATTACCATAATGAAACTGTTTGGTAAAACTTAACTGGTAGTAATTCCGCTGAGATTTATTTTGCTCCAGATATGGGTGAGCAGCATCGGGCTGGTTTTGAATTGCAAACATGTCGCCGCCGGCCCTGTTATCTACGGTCGCATTGACAGATAAACTTAAAATGGTACTATCATTAAAATAGTAAAATATTTTTGGGTTAAAGGTAACTGTTTCAGATTGGGGCAGATCTGCAAAACCGTCATGATTAATGTCATTAGCTGTTTGGCGGTCGTAGGTGGCCAGTAGTGTTACGCCCAATTTATTTTTCCTGCCGCTATAAAAAGAACTGATATCTGTAGCACCTCTCTGAGATTGATTCATTAAAAAATCAAAGTGAGGCTTTACTCCTGGTGTCTTGGTAATAAAATTTATTAGCCCTGCTATCGCATCACCTCCATACAAGGCAGAAGAGGCCCCTTTGATGATCTCTACTCTTTTCAGGTTTAACGGCGGTATCTGTAAAAGGCTTAGCCCTCCTGAAAAACCGCCATACATAGGAAACCCATCCTGAAGTAACTGGGTATATCTTCCTTCCAAACCCTGGATACGTACACTCATATTACCGGTAGAGGTGGATGTAGGCAAAACCTGTAACCCGGGAGCTTCGCCTAATAGCTCTGAGACATTCGCGGGCGTTGAGCCTATTTTTTCATTGATATCATCAGCTCCGATTACCTCCACCCTAACGGGAAGATCTTTAATGTAACTATTATTACGCGTTGTGGATACTACAACGTCCTGCAGGGCTTGTTCGGAAGGCTCCAAATCAACTGTAAGAGTATCGGTTCGGTTTTGCATTATGTTTGCAAAGGTTGATTTTGTTTCATATCCTATAGTAGAAATACGTATCAGTTGTTTACCGATTGGTAAACCGGCAATAATACCTATTCCCTGATTATCACAGGTGGTTCCTAAATTCGCAATCGTTGTCGTAACGGTAGCTCCGGATATTGGTTGATTTGTATCATCGTTGAGCACACGCACAACAAGTTTTTGTTGCGCAAAGGCAACCTGACTGCTTAATAAAAGAAGAACTAAAAAAAATTTCATTTTTTATTGGTTAAATGTTAATAATAAGATTGGGATTATTGATATTTAACCTGATATCAGATACGGAAATTACGGTGAAGCAAATAATGTGAAACAGATGAGGAGCGAACATGCTTAAATAAATAACCGGGGGCGGGATGAGTGCATGCACTATAGTGATATAGGAATGGTAATGATTGCTGAACCTGAAACTCTGACGCTTTATTTATAGAACTGCAAATGCCGGGATATTGTTCAGAATATGCTATTATCGTTGTTTCACAGGATTCTTTTGTATAAGACCACTCTATGGATGACAACAAAAAAAGAAAGCATCCTGTAATTAATAATCCTTTTCTGACCAGAAAGCTGAAACGATTGTAATATTTCCGGCGTTTGATAAAATTTAAAGAAAAATCCCAAGGAAATTGTATCAACAAAGCTAACAGCTCCATAAACAGTAGCATGATGCTTGTCAATAGGTTGCCTTTTTGCTTGCGGCCAGGTAAAACAATCCCTTTGATAATACTTTTAACCAAAGTCAACAACTGATTGCCCAGCATTATACTCTTTTGCCCTATTATTTTTATGCTGCGTTTCATGAAATTGCATCGTAAAAGTAATATTTTTTTTTCAATACCGTCCTTAACGTGAGGTTCTCGTGTTATTGATAAGAAGAGAATTGTACATTTACTTTATGAGTCGAAAATATAAATTTCACGATAATGATAAGTTGTATTTTATCTCGTTTGCTACAGTTAACAAAACTGAATTTATATTACAAAGTAAAGCTTCGCATATAATGAAAACATTACGGTATTATTAAGGGATTATTAAATTAACCGGAGTTCCCTGGTAAAATCTATTACACATGATACTCTATTAAATGGCAGCTTTATTCAACATTCGTCACCGGGTTTTTACTTTTCCGTTTTTTTGTGGATCACCGATATAAAACCTTGCTGCCTTTCTTGATGCTTTTTTCTAAATCCTTTTCGTGGATCAAAGGATTTACTTTAATAGGAATTGAAGTCAATTCCTGTTTAATATAATTTTGAATATCTTTTTTAGATTTGCTATTTGGTTCCATTAAGTTTGATTTTAGGTTATAAAAAAATTTACACAAACTTAAATTTCCTTTTTGAGATCCCATGTTAAGTTTTTTGAATTAAAATCGGCAATTAATGGCCATCTAAATGTGCATTAACTTTCTGAAATTTTAATTGCGAATCATTTCGAACCCGGATCTTTTGGACTTACTGCATTTCTGTTTGCTTTTATTTCAAGATTGAGCATTACCGGGTATTTATCTGAAAAGTGATAAAGTGCATCAAGCACATTGGCGGGTGCGGAGGTATTTACCGAGGGAACATTGCTATTAATACTTACTCCAAGACGAACCCCATCATTGCCTACCGATTGATAAGAATGTGGGATATAGCTAATGTAGTTACGGCCATTGATCAACCAATTTGAAATAAAAATATGATCATACCAACCCTTACCTCCGGCACTTGACCCACATGAATTGGGGTCGTAAGGAAGTGATCGGGTAGAAGTGGTTAAAAAGCGTGCCACATAAAAGGGTGAAACACTCCAATTGCCGGGATACCTAACCGTCTCATCGGGATAATAAGGTGGATCGCTTATTGCCGTAGTGCTATCTTTAGAACTAATGAGAGATTGATAACCATGTTCAAAAGAACCCCTGGTATTGAAATCGCCCATGACGATCAAATTCGGGAAATATCCAAATTTTGACCTGAGTGTAGCCATCACTGTTGAATCCTGAAAATCCCGTTCCAAGCTGGCAGAACCAGATTTTGTATGGCATATTACGGCATATAAAAAAGTAGTATCTTTAGTTATGGATAAATTAATATCGTTATAATAAAATTTATAAAGGTCAAAATCGGTAACCAGGGAAAGAAGGTCATCTGTACTTTCATAAGTTAATTTCTTTTTGTTATAAAACAACACAGAAAGGGTGCCCGATTCTGACGCATTTGTAGGAGAAGCATAATTGTATTTATCGGGGCTTACAAAATTGAGCACATTCGTTAAAATTTCATCTGCAAGATTTCCCGGGGAACCAGGCAAATAAGAAAATGCAGTCATTTTTTCACAGCTCATTAAATCGGGTTGAGTGTTTTGAATGATAGTCCTGAAATAGCTATCTAGTGAAGTTGTACTTCCCTGACAAAGGTCTCCATAATTAAGCACGTTATAGGCTATTACCCTTAGTGTATCTGTTTTCTGAAATGTGCCCGCTTTAGGTAAAGTATCAATATTATTAGTGTCCGACACTTTTTTTGAACAGGAAAAAAGCAGGCAGGCCAAAAATATAAAAAGAAAAGTAGGGGACGATTTCATGTATGTAAATTTTAAAGTATATACCTTACTGGTGATAGCCAATTTTAGTTTACTTTAATCTCAAAGTCTTGGTTGCACCCCAATGAATATTTTTCTGCTGATTTTGAGGATCAGTATTCCATAAACATTCCCTAACGGTCATAGCCATGGTATTTGTATCAATCGTAATTAGCTGGAATGAAAGTTTGGTTTCATCGGCTCTTGAGTAATCTCCTTTCATGGGAGAATCAACCCTGAAGGTATTAAGCGCCACATCATTATCCGGCCCTTTGTACACATAATATTCATTGAAGTTTTCGTTGCCGTGGAAATAAGCTTTTATATTAGGGTGACTTTTTAAGAACCTTACCCAACCACGTTGTTCTATGTCCGTTTTACCTGCGACTGCAGTCGTTCCATCTTTATATACTTCATCTACCAGATCTTCAAACCTGTCACTTGAATTTATGCCCCCGGCTTTATCCGGATTGGTAAAATGCTTCGCTTCACATTCCGGCTGGTCATGTGTAAAGAGAATTACCGGAGTTTTAGCGGAAACTGATTTAAGATCTTTTTCCATCCAGATTCTTTCTGAAGAATCGGGCCATAATGTGATAAACATAAAATGGATGCCACCTATGTCTTTTGAGTAATTGATTTTATCTTTCGAATAATCATAATTATTGGTAGTTAGCATTTTTGCAGGCTTCATCATGAGGTTATAGATTGCCACCATTGAAGTTGGATCAACCTTCGGCTTCATTGGCTTGTAAAAACCGATAGCGTTGGTTATATCATGATTGCCGGGAATTATAAGTAGCTCCGTTCTTTTTCCGAAATTATTGGTAAGCGTTATCCCATTCATATAATCTGAACAAAATTGCCTCCACGATGTGGCATCGCTTTGGTCAGGAATCTCCATCCTGTTGGCAATATCGCCGCCTTCGATAACGTAATCAATTGCCCTGATTGGCTTTCCGGCATCCACACCTTTATCATGAGGAAAAAGGGTATTGGGTAAATGATTAATCTTTTCTATCATAGCGTGGTTTACTATGTGAGCCGCAACGTTACTATCACCCCGAAATTCCTTTCTGTTAATCCCGTAATGGGCATCTGAAGTAAAAACAATTTGTAATAAGTGATTTTTTGTCGGTTTTTGAGCAAAACTGATTATGCAGCAAAAACAGGACAGTAAGAGAAGGATTCCTTTTTTCATTGACCTTATTTTAAATAAAGACCCTTGCCTAAGGAAAGGGTCTTTAAAATTATTGATATTTAAAAACCCGTCCTAGTGTTGATTACCTGTGCCATTGCTTTGGTAAGCTCCAATATCGGCACCGGGAGGTGTAATATTCGCTCCGTATTGGCCGCCTTGTGGAACAGAGGCAATAGGTTGAAAACCTGTATAGCCTTTACCAATTGCAGGTGATCCGCTTTGCAAATGAAAATCAAACCCTGAAGCATATGCAATTGATCCTGGTGTTGCGGCTTCCGGTAATGGGAAGTTCACAAACATCGGATTGTTCTGCCCTGCGAGTGCATCTATTGCAGAACTATTGTAAGGAGCGCCTGGATAATATCCTGAAGGCATCATTGCTACGATATTTGGTATATCAGACGTTTGCGGCCTTGTCCACAAACCTGAAACAGGCACACCGCCTGCACCAACAGCTGAAGTATCAGGTGTAACCGGATAGAACTGGTTAACACCTGCTACTGAATCACTATAATTAAAGGTATAGCCATATTTCATGTGAGCCGTATCAGCAACCACTAATGAATTTCCCAGGTAAGATTGAGTAGCTCCCACGATACGTAATCCAAAGCGACAATTTACGATCAGGTTGTTGTAAGCCATTCCTTTTGCACCCTCTTCATAGTTGATAGAACCACCACGGCCTAATTCAACCATCCTGTATCCGGAATTAACAACAGTGTTGTTGTAAAAATTACAATTGGTTTGCTGGCTTCCGGGTTGGCCTTTATCGGATGCTTTAGGGCCATTGGTTGCGCAACCTATAAACAGGTTATAAGCACAGTCGCCAACACCTCCTCCTTTAACATTAAATTGGTCTCCACCAGTTCCACCGCCTTTCTCAAACGTGTTTCTCATTACTGAAAAATGACCCGATTTCAAACGAATGGCATCATCTGTTCCTCCATATAACCAGGAATCTTCTAAAATGAAATTGCCATTTGGGTTTTGGAAGAAAATATTATAAGAATCGCCTGTGGAAGCGCCGGCGATAGGAGGTTGTGCTGCAGAAATGGGTGCGCCTGCAAAATCAATATGGGTCCATTTTATTACCAGGTTAGAACATGAAGTATCTGCCCACAGGCCACCCCATAAGCCAACGAAGGCTGGATCTGAAGCAACAGGTTCTGAAGGGTTGTCTATTTTTTGCTGATTGTTAAAGGTGAAAATTACCGGAGAGGAAGAACTTCCCAAAGAAAACAGGTTTCCTTTGATAAAGAAATTATAAGCTCCCTGGAAAATCACTTTTGCTCCAGGCTGGATAATCAATGAATCTCCTGCATTGATGATCACATCTCCTGTTACATTGTAAGTCTGGTTGGATTCCATAGTTCCTTTAATGGGCCCATTGATATTTCCCGGCTGAACTGTTACACCGCCAGGCACATAAGGGGCCTGCACGACACTGCTCGTTTTTTTGCAGGAAAACATAATTATGCTTGCCAAAAGTAAAAGACCGAAGCTCGTTAGAACAATTTTTAAACTTCTTTTTTTTGAGTGTTTCATTTTTTTTGATTTTCGTTTTTTATAATAAAATTTTTATTTAAATCTGAACCCGACAAAGAAAGTCTGGTTGAAGTTATCGTGCCTCACAATGATATTGTTTTTGCTGACCTGGTCAGGATAATTGATATTATTGAAATAATATCCATTAGCTGTGGTATGTAGTTCAAGGATAAGGGGGTTATTGGTCAAATTGGTTACCTTGGCAAAAAGAGTTATTCGTTTGGAAGCTTTTACATTGAGAGAAAAATCTAACTGTGAAGTGGCTTTTTGCCAATAATCCAGGTTTTTAAAAGGAGACACAATTTCAATACGCTGGCCTGTATATACCCAGCTCACTTCGGCCTCAACGCCTTTTTTTATGCTTTTATAAAGAAGGGAGACATTGGCTATATGATCAGATTGGCCCTGTAAAGGACGGGTTTGAGTTGAGTTGTAAATAATATAATTGCCATTATCGTCTTTGGTGTAAACGAGCTTTGAAGTAGTAATTGCTGATTTGGTATAGGAATAGTTTCCTCTTATACCAAAATTTCTAAAATGCTTTGTAAATACCAGTTCTGCTCCATAATTGGTGGCATTACCAAAATTTTCCGGTTCCAAAACAAATTGACTTGTAGTTTGGGTCTGGAAGGCCAATTCGATTGGATTAATAATATGCTTATAGAAAGTGCCAGCCATAAAATAATCTTCTGCACCAAAATAGTGTTCATATCGCAGATCTAAGTTATTAGACTGCACATGCTTGATGGCGGGATTTCCTCTCTGATCGAAATAATCGCCGGAAAAGTTGACGGGAATATATTCAAAATAATTGGGCCTGCTGATACCACTGAAATAAGATGCCCTCAGGTCATTTTTCGGGTTAAGCTTGTATTTAATATTGATGCTGGGCAGGTAATCCGTATAATTATAGATGCCTGTTTTACCCGGTAAATAAATTGAAAGTTCAGAAACATAACTATGATGGGTATTCTCTACACGCAAACCACCGAGTATTGCCCATTTTTTTTGTTTCCACTTTAATTCACCATAATAGGCAAGGATATTTTCTATCGATGTGTAGGTTAAGCCGTCTGTGGTATCCACTCTTGTTAACCTCGGAAAAGAGGCATCTTGTATGGTAGTAAACGGCTGATTGCCTGTATACAATTGATACGATTCATAAACATTGTCACGCGTTTTGTGCCGGTACATTCCCCCGAATGAAAGTTTTAATGCATCTGTCAGTTGATAATGCAGATTCAGATAGCCGGAGCGGTCAATTTCATTTGAATGTGTGAAAATGAATGGAAAATCCTGCAAATTTTTTTGCTCTGAAGTAACCTTGTTCGTGCTATTATCATAACTTATGATATCCGAATATTGTTGGTCAATCCATATAGGAGTCTTGCTTTGAGCCTCCGAATATACAAGTGACCAATCCGTAGATAATTTATCAGTGATCTGATGTTTACCTTGCAAGCTATTGCTCCAGATAATCTGTCTTTGAAACAGAGATCTGTCATAAACATAATCCTGCCCTGATAAATGTAAATATTGCGACAATCCCTGTTGAAGATTCCTATGCTCTATCCTGTCTAATTGAAAAAAGGCAGTGTAAAAACTTATCTTATTATGCTGATTAAAATCATAGTTCAGTACCAGATGAGTGCCTAACCTGTTTTGGAGATTGTTATAGGTGCGATATTCAAGTGGTCCAAATACAGGTGTATTAGCTGTAGGTATTGGTTGTGGCTGCCCGCTTGGCGGATAAAATAAAGAAGAGCTTCCTCTATATATATGCTGATAACTAAAGGCAGCAAGAAAGCCGAAGTTTCTGGTTATTCTGTCTCCGATACTCCCGTTTATAAATCTGTTAACCGGGTATTTGACTGTTTTATATTGCAGGTATTTTACATTAAAATCGGAAGGCTGCGGGGCATAACCCGATCCGTGAATTTCATAAGGAGTCTTCCATGGGGCACCGCTATGATCAAAAGTGGTAAAAGTATGGTTACTAAAAAAGTTACTATAACCAAATGAACCATTGAGCGTGTATGTCAGGTGTTCAGGCGCTTCCTTTAGCACCATATTAGTAACACCGCCAATTGCATCGCCTTCCATAGATGGCGTTAGTGATTTTATTACTTCTAATCTTTGTAAAAGATCGGCAGGAAAAATATCCAGGGGAATAGACCTTGTCTTGTCATCAGGGCTAGGTATTTTTATACCATTTATGGTTGTATAATTATACCGGTCTGCCATTCCACGGATAATAGCATTCTCTCCATCACCCGAACTGTTCTTTACAAGAGAAACACCCGCAGCACGCTGCAGCACGTTACCAACCGTAATATCAGGAGAGTTCTCTATTGCTCTTGCAGATATAATGTTCAATAAATTGGAAGATATTCTTTCCACTCGGCGTGCGCTGATGTCCGAACCTTTATTCATATTGGCACTCACAATAACTGCATTCAATTTATGGCTGTGCACTTTTAATTGAATATTTTGATGGGAAAGATTGCCTTTTTTTGCTTCTGCTTTTAACTGCTCATCCTCATAACCTACATATTGAACGGTCTCTGTATAATTTCCAGCTTCAATGTTTTTAAATACAAAAGAACCATCCAGCCCGCTGTTGGTATTATATTTTTTAGCATTACTCTTTAAAGTTATCGTTGCATCAACAAGAGGTTCGCCTGTTTGTAAGTCAGTCACTTTTCCTTTTATTACCTGGGAAAAAGCACAGGCTTCTATGAATGTTAAAAAAATGAGCGTAAGGGAAAAAGAAATGAAGACGAATTCCAGTTTTTTGAACTTGTTAGGTTTTCCGGGTTTTATACTATCACTCATTTATTTGATCATTTTGTTTGCTATCGAGATGCAAACTTATACACTCAAACAATGAATATTTTCCCTGAAAAAGGAATTAACCTAATGATAATGTTTTCTTAATGAAATGGTAATAATAACTTCAGAAAAAAATCAGATTTTCTAAAACGTTACAATAAACGAATGAGTGTTGCCATCGTAATTATAGCTTATGTTGATCCCGGATGATATTGCAATTTGTTTGATAATAGAAAGCCCCAAACCGTTATTATTACTGTTTATTGGTGTCTTATAAAAACGGGTAAACAACTTATTTTTATCCAGTGGTTTTGGTGAGCCACTATTACTTAGGGTTTGTTAATAAATAACTAATACATTTATGGGATTATTTTATAATTCCAATCACCTCTAAAACTATTGATTACCAAATTTATTTTTGCCAAATCTTTATCATCAACCTTTATTCCTTTTTCATACATCTTCCTATCTGCTTTGGCTCTTACTGTCAATCCCTTTTGAATTGTTGTATTTGCTATTAAATTTACAATTACTTCCAGGCTTTCCAAAGGTTTGGCGCGCCAGTTTTTAGTTACGTATGAAAACATTCTATGTTCGATTTTATTCCACTTAGTTAGGGTATTAAAATTCAACTGCGTTGCAGTAGGATTTCTGTGTCAAAAGAAGTTGATTATCAATAAATTATGAGGATAAATGGATTCTACTGCAAAATTTGAGTTAAAAAGCCAAATGAAAAAAATTATCACCCTATTCTCAATTTACCTGTGGGGGGTACATGCAACTAAAATCCATCGCACGTATAAGTCGAGTTTTTGATTTGTAGTACACAAGGGGTGTTCGTATTTGAAGGGGGTTTACCACCTTTGAATCTTGTATTTCAAAAGTACCATACGCAAACATCCTGAAACCGGAAAGCTCAGTGGTTACTACCGCCTGGTAGAAAGCTACCGCAATGGCGATAACAGAATTTGTCACCGCACGATTTTAAACATTGGT
>Ga0307372_10012253_pt1 | contig 11276 bp, 9 predicted proteins | sample OX1MG_FD_202533 | JGI IMG/M metagenome (GOLD analysis project Ga0307372, IMG submission 202533) | Soil microbial communities from Risofladan, Vaasa, Finland - OX-1 | ecosystem: Environmental > Terrestrial > Soil > Coastal area > Acid sulfate soil | place: Finland: Risofladan, Vaasa | collected...
TTTTAGTACGCCGCCAGCTCGCGGAGGGCCTTTTCGACCTTCTCCGGGTTGGGCATGAAGAGATCCTCCATCGCCGGCGCGTAGGGCATCGCGGGGACGTCCAGGCCGCCGAGCCGCTTGACCGGCGCGTCGAGATGGCGGAAGGCCTCGTCGGCGACCAGGGCCGCGACCTCGGAGCCGATCGAGACGCTGAAGTTGTCCTCGTAGAGGACCAGCACCTTCCCGGTCTTCTTTGCCGAGGCGACGATCTCGTCCTTGGGCAGGGGGTAGACGGTCCGGAGATCGACGACCTCGACCGAGATCCCGTCCGCCTCCACCGCCTTGGCGGCCTGGAGGGCGTAGTGGACCATCAGCCCGTAGCAGAAGACCGAGATGTCGGTGCCCTCTTTAACGGTCTTCGGCAGCCCGAGCGGGATCAGGTACTCGCCCTTGGGAACCGGCTCTTTGAACATCCGGTAGAGCCGCTTGTGCTCGAAGAAGAGGACCGGGTCGGGGTCCCGGATCGCCGCCAGCAGGAGTCCTTTGGCGTCGTAGGGGCCGGAGGGGATGACGATCTTGAGGCCCGGGGTCGCAAAGCGGGCCTCGATCGACTGCGAGTGGTAGAGCGCGCCATGGACGTGACCTCCCATCGGCGCCCGGACCACGATCGGGACCGGCCAGTCCCCGTTGGAGCGGTAGCGGAACTTGGCGATCTCGTTGGTGATCTGGTTGAAGGCCATGTGGGCGAAGTCGGTGAACTGCATCTCCGCCACCGGCCGCTTTCCCGCGAGGGCGAGGCCGAGCGCGACGCCCGCGATCGAGGACTCGGCGATCGGGGTGTCCATGACGCGCTGCTCGCCGAACTTGCCGTAGAGCCCGTCGGTGATCAGGAAGACGCCCCCCTTGGGGCCGACGTCCTCCCCCAGGACCATGACCCGCGGGTCCCGCTCCATCTCCTCGGAGAGCGCCTCGCGGAGCGCGGACACCATGTTGAGGTCCTCCCGCTCGGCTCCCTCGGCCGGTTCGATCGCCGCCGGCACGTCGTCGCCGTAGACGTTGGTGAGGGCCTCCTCGGGCTCGGCGTCGCGGGCGTCGAGCGCCTGCCGGGTGGCCTGGTTCACCTCTTCTTTGACGCTTTCCTCGTACTCCTGGACCTGCTTCTCAGTGAGAATCCCCTCCTCCAGGAGCCGCTTTCGGAACCGTTCCAGGCAGTCGTTATGCGCCAGCTGGTCGAGCTCCTCGGCCGACCGGTAGCGGCGCTGGTCGTCCTCCGAGGAGTGGGCGCCCAGGCGATCGACCAGGCACTCGATGAGGGTCGGTCCCTCGCCGGAGCGGGCCCGCGCCACGGCCTGCTTGCTCACGTGGTAAGCCGTGACCGGGTCCCGGCCGTCGAGCGTCACGCCGGGGAAGCCATAGCCGGCGGCCCGCTGGGCCGCGAACTCGAGCGCGTACTCCTTACGAAAGGGCGTCGAGATCGCGAAACCGTTGTTCTGGCAGAGGAAGATCTCGGGCAGCCGGTTGATGGCGGCGAAGTTGAACGCCTCGTGCGCGTCCCCTTCGGCGCCCGCCCCCTCGCCGTAGCAGGTCATGACCACCTTGTCGGTGCCGTCCATCTTGAGGGCGTAGGCGACGCCAGCCCCATGGACCATCTGGGTCGCCAGCGGCGAGCCGCCGGAGATGATGTTGAGCCGGGAGTCGGAGAAGTGTCCCGGCGTCTGCTTGCCGCCGGAGGCGGGGTCGTCCGGCTTGGCCAGCACCGAGAGCATCACGTCGAGCGGCGTGACGCCCATCCGGAAGTTGAAGACGACGTCGCGGTAGTAGGGCGAAATCCAGTCGTACTTCGGCTTGAGCGGCCAGGCGGCCCCGATCTGGGCGGCCTCGTGGCCCGCGCCGCTGAGGATGAAGGGGGCCCGCCCCTGGCGGTTGAGGACCTGGCAGCGGATGTCGATCTGCCGGCTCAACAGCATGGTGCGGAACCATCCCCTGAGCACCTCCTCGTCGAGGTCGGTGTCGCGCCAGTCGACCGGCTCCTGGTAGCGCCAGTCGGGGGTGAAGGACAGTCTCTCCTGGGTCTTCATGCGGCCTGCTTTCACGTATACCCGAAGGGACTAGATGTTGAGCGCGGCCCCGTCCACCGCCATGGCCGCCTCCCCGATGGCCTCCGACAGGGTGGGGTGGGGGTGGACGTTGCGGCTGATCTCCCAGGCGTCACCCTGGAAGAGCTGGGCAAGCGAGGGCTCGGCTATCAGCTCGGTCGCCTGGTTGCCGACGATGTGGGTGCCGAGCACCCGCCCGGTAGAGTCGGCCACGATCTTGACGAAGCCGTCGGACTCGCCGTGGATCAGCGCCCGGGCGATGGCGGCGAAGGGGAACTTGCCGACCTTCACCGCGATGCCCTGATCCCGAGCCTGCTTCTCGCTCAACCCGACCGAGGCGATCTGGGGATGGGAGTAGGTGCAGCGGGTGATCAGCTCTTGGTGGATCGGCTCGCTCCGCTTGCCGGCGATGTCCTCGGCGGCGGTCACGCCCTCGTGGACCGCGGCGTGGGCGAGCAGGTAGCCACCGACGAGGTCGCCGATGGCGTGGATCGAGTCGACCCCGGTCCGGAGCCATTCGTCCACCTCGACAAAGCCGGGCTTGCTGAGCTTGAGGCCTGCCTCCTCGAGCCCGATGTCGCGGCTCCTGGGCGCGCGGCCGACGGCCACCAGCAGCTGCTCGGCCTTGACCTCTCCGCTGTCCAGCTTGACCGTCACCCCGTCGGCGCCGGCCTTTGCCTCCTGGACCTTGGCCCCGACCCGGACGTCGATGCCGGCCTTCTCGAATGACTTCAACATCACCGCCGACACCTCCTCGTCCTCGAGCGGCACCAGCCGGTCGAGCGCCTCGATGAGGGTGACCTTCTCGACGCCCATCTGGTGGTAGAAGGTTGCGAACTCGACCCCGATGGCGCCCCCGCCGATGATCGCCACCGAGGCCGGCAGCCGGTCGGCATGCACCGCGTGGTCGGAGCTGATGATCCGCTCGCCGTCGATCTCGATGCCGGGCAGCGAGCGCGGCGTGGAGCCGGTGGCGATGATGAGGTTGGCCGCCTCCAGCTTGCGGTCGCCGGCCTGGATCGAGTTCTTGCCGGTCACTGTCCCCCGGGCATTGACGACCTCGATCTTGTTCTTTCGCATCAGGCCCTCGATGCCCTTGGTCAGCTGGTTGACGATCGTCTCTTTGCGTTTGGCGATGGTCGGGTAGTCGTAGCCGACGCCCTCCGCCTTGACGCCGAACTCGCGGCCCCGGTCGCGGACCTTGTAGAGCAGCTCGGCCGACTCCAGCAGCGCCTTGGTGGGGATGCAGCCCCAGTGCAGGCAGGTGCCTCCCATCCGCGCCTCCTCGACGAGGGCCACCTTCAGGCCCAGCTGGCTGGCGCGGATGGCGGCGCAGTAACCGCCGAACCCGCCGCCGAGGACTAACAGGTCGGGATTTTCAGCGGGCAAGGCGAAACTCGGGTGGGGGAATCACGTCTGCATCGAATTGTATGGAGTGGGGTTTGATCGCCGCAGAAAAGCTCAGCCGCCGCTTCTTGCCTTGAGGATGACCAGGACGGCCGGGCCGAGGAGGATTATCCAGAGCGTCGGGAAGATGCACCCGACCATCGGGAGCATCATCTTGAGGGTCGCCTGGGCGGCCTGCTCCTGCGCCCGTTGACGGCGCTTTCGGCGCAGCTCCTGAGACTGGATCCGCAGGATCTTGGAGATCCCGACGCCCATCTGCTCGGACTGGATGACCGACTGGACGAAGTTATTGAGGTCCTCGACCCCGCAGCGCTTGCCCATATCCTCCAGCGCCTCGAGGCGGGGCCGGCCGAGCTGGGTCTCCCGCATCACCGTGGCGAACTCGTCGGCGAGGGCGTTCTGGTACTTCTCGACGACGTTGGTGATGGCGGCGTCGAAGGACTGTCCGGCCTCGCTGGCGATGGTCAATAGGTCCATGGCGTCGGGCAGCGCCTTCTGGATCTCGATCCGGCGGCCGCCGGTGAGCGAGTTGAGCCAGTACATCGGGGCGTAGAACCCGATCAGCGCGCCCGCCGCGAGACCGATCGCCAGCCCGACCGTGTGGCCGACCAGCAGGCCGAGGAGGCCGCCGAGAACGACGCCGAGACCGGCGGCGACGTCGCGAAGGGCCTGGAACCCGCCCACGCTGAGGTTGCCGGGGTTGCCGGCCAGGGCCAGCGTGTAACGAAGCGAGTCGCGGCTCTTCTGCGGCGTCCGGTCGCTGAGGATCCGCCCGATCCTCTCCAGCTGGGGGCGCAGGACGCGCTCTTCGAAGGACTTTTGGAGCTCGATCTGGTCGAGCGTCGTCGGCTCGATCTCGCCGTACCCCTTGAGCCGCTGTTCGAGGTGTTCGTCTGCGACGGCTCCTTTGCGGTCGAGGCTCATGAAGACGACGAAGAGGCCGGCGGCGAAGACGAGGCCCAAGAGCAGGGAGATCGTCATACGTCCACCGTGGCGATCTTGCCCATGATGAACTGGCCGAGGCCCATGAAGATCCCGGCCGCGACCAGCATGCCGATTCCGATCGGGCTGCCGAGCATGGGCGCGAAGTACGCCGGTGTGACGAAGTACATGAAGACGCCCAGCACGATCGGCAGCGCGGTGATCATGTAGCCCGAGCCCCGAGCCTGGGCGGTCATGGTCGACATCTCGCCCTTGATCCGGACCCGCTCGCGGATGGTCTCCGAGATCGTCTCCAGGATCTCGCTCAGGTTGCCGCCGATCTTGCGGTTGATGGCGATCGCCGTCGCCACCATGTCGAGGTCGGCGCTCTCGGTGCGCCGCACCATCCGGCCGATCGACTCCTCGATGCCGGCTCCGAGGTTCACCTCCTTGACCACCCGATCGAACTCCTGGTTCATCGGGGGCGAGGCCTTGTTGGCGACCACGTCGAGGGCCTGGGCCATCGAGTAGCCGGTCTTGAGCGCGTTCGACATCAAGACCAGGGTGTCGCCCAGCTGGTCGTTGAAGGCCTTGAGGCGCCGGCGCTGCTTGTGGCCGAGATAGAACTGCGGGATGAAGTAGCCGATGACGCCGCAGACGATCGCCTGGATGATCCCGTGCAGGAAGCCGAAGCGGATGAACCCGATCAGGAAGAGGAGGAGCGCGCTCCCGATCCGGATCAGCAGCCACTCCGAGGTCCGCAGCTTCAGGTCAGCGCGCGACAGCTGCTCGGCCAGCGTCAGCTTGCCCGCCTTGACCCGCTGGGCAGAGCGCTGCTCGGTCGCCTGGAAGGCGGCGTCGATCCGGTCGCGGATGGTCATCGGCGGGGCCTTGATGCCCTCGAAGCTGAGCGCCCGTTTTCGATTGGTGCTGTCGATCCCGAAGAAGAAGAGGAAGGCGCCGACCGCGAAGCCCAGCCCGGCGATGATCCCGATCACCGATCAGGTTCCCAGCAGGCCGGGGTACTTGGAGTTGATGGTGGCGGCCGTCACCCCACCCGCCGAGTCGACGCCGGGGCAGGTCTGGTCCACCGCCTGGTCCTTGGGCGTGTAGTCCTTGTAGGACTCCAGGGTGTACTTGATGGTGCCGTTGGCGATGAACCAGTCGATGATCTCGGCCTGGCACTGGGTCACCACGATGGTGAGGCTGGTGGCGGCAGTAGCCGTCTGAGGCGCCGGAGTAGGAGCTCCCTTGGTGGTGGCCGGTGCAACGTTGGCCGAGGCGACCCCCGTCTTGAGCACATGGACGTTGGTGAAGATCGTCCTCTCGTTCTGGAACTTGGCCCCCGGGACCAGGCCCTCGATCGTGATGTAGTCGCCGGGCTGGATGAAGAAGGCGACGCCCTGCTGCTCACTGGTGGGGATCGTCTTGGCGACAAAGCCCTTGGGGATCGGCAGGAAGGCCTCCTGGGTCCCGGTCACCTGGTCGGAGCTGGAGACCAGCAGGTTGGCCGTCAGCGGCTGGTCCTTGTAGACGTTGACGACCGGGATCAGGCCCGTCAGCTGGCTCACCTTGTCGAAGGACTGGGGTGGTATGGCGGCGGCGTCCATCTTGACCACCGTGACGTCGGCGGCGGTGAGGGGAACTCGGCTCGAGATGTCGCGCGCGGCGACGACCACCGGCTTGGTGGTGATGGCGCCGCCGCCGACCGTCCCGCCGCCCGCCCGGTTGCCGAGGAGCAGGAAGACGCCGAGTGCGACCACGGCCACGACCGCGCCGATGATGGTGAAGGGTCGTCCGCTCATAGCGGCAGGGATTCTAGAGGGATGGTCGGTGGCATGTGGTCAAAAGGAGATCTGCGAATAGCCCTGGGTGGGCGCGGTCTGCTGATCGTAGGCGATGCTCACAACACCGCCGCCTTGGATGTCGAGGGTGTTGACGATCACCTCGCCGGCAAGCGGGGCCCCGCCGCTGCCGGTTACGGCCCAGGCGCCCTGCGGCCAGTAGATGGTCCCGGTCCCGAAGCTGGCCCGGCCCGAGATGGAGACCGAGCAGGTGTTGGTGGCGGGCGCGTAGACGGCGATGTTGTTGTACTGGAAGCCACCGAACCAGGCCAGCGTCTTCTGGGTCTGGCTCAGGCACGCCCCGGCCGGAAAGTACGCCTGCACGGCGCCGGGGGTGACCTGAACCCCGGCGCAGGGGGCGGCGGAGTTGGTGCTCGTCGAAGGCTGGCAGTCGTGCTCGTTGGCGCGGTCCCCGCCGCCGTCGCTGACGATATCGCGAGCCGGCGGTCCGGGCGGGCCGCCGGCATAGAGCGGGGCGGTCTCTCCGCCGTCGCCGGGCGGGTTGGCCGAGCCGAAGAGCCCGGTCGGGGCGGCGCAGCCGAAGGTGTAGGGGTTGCCGAGGGTGCAGGCTGGTGTGATGGTGGCGCTGGTGAGGGTCGAGGTGATCACCGACGTCCCGTAGACCGGCGAGGTGACCGTCCCCATCGCCGAGTTGGTTTCGGTCACGCCGTTGACCAGGTGGTCGACGTAACCCCATTCAGCTCCCGACGCCGCGCAGGCGTTGGCGCCAGAGCCGGCGGCGTAGTCGAAGTAGAGGTTGTAGCCCTGGGCGCCGGGGGCGTTCTTGACGGTCACCTGGACGCCCTGGCTGGTGCCGTTGACCGTGACAGCACGGCAGGTCGAGGGGGCGCTCTCCCGGGGATAGCTGGTTCCGCCGGGCGGGTAGGTATCGGTTCGCGTCGAGGTCACCACCACGCCCCAGCTGCCGGCGGCGAGCGGGGTTGCGGAGGCGGCCGCCGTGACCGCGAAGCTGCCCGGACAATCGGCCCAGTACTGCGGGCTGGCGACCGAGCTGTTGTAGTTCGGGGTCGAGCCGGTCCAGGAGGGCTCGTCGGGTGGCCGGAGCTCATTGGACATCGTCGAGCTGCTGTCGCTGATGCCGCCGTTGAACTGGTAGACCCCGGGAGCCATGAAGTAGCAGGGGCCGCCACCCGAGGTCGGGTCCGTTGTATAGACGCCGGGCTGGATGACCACGTTGGAGCTGGCGGCCTGCGCGGTCGGGTAGAGGGTGAGCGAGGCGGAGGAAAATCCCGGATCGGCGACCGGCGCGACGCCCGCCGACTTGGTTCCCGTCGCGGTGACCCCAGCGGGCACCGGGTTGGTGCAGTTGTCGGAGAAGTTGCCGCCGACGCTGATCCCGTCGCCGCCCGCCGTCACCGAGCCGTCGGACTGCACGTTGCCGGCGGTGACCGCCAGAGAGGCCGAGCTGCCGGAGACCTTGAGCGAGGTGCCGGTGCCGCTGCAGTTGGCCTGGGAGAGGGTTACCAGCGCGTCAGCGGAGGTGCCCCCGGTCTTGGCGTGACCCTCGGCGCTGCCCTTCACCGTCGCTGTCCGGCCGACGCCGAGCACGGGCATGAAGGCGAGGCTGACGGTGTGGGTGGAGGAGACGTCGAAAGCGGAGACGGCGCCGGCAGAGGTGTAGACGACGTGCATATCGTCGGTGCTCCCGCTCCAGGTCACGTCCACAGTAGAGGCGGACCACGAGGGGTTGGCCGAGGCGGCCCCGTAGATCCGCTCATTGGCGGCGTACTCGGTCGCCGCAGCGTGGATAGAGGAGCTGACCGAAAGGCTGTCCTGGTAGTTGTCGGACGCCGCCAGGGCCGCCGCGTCGACCGAGTTCTGGAGGATCCGGCGCTCCCAGTAGAGGCGCCCACCATCCACCGCCAGCCCGATCATGCCGATCAGGACGACGACCATCAGGGCCACAAAGACGATCGCCTGGCCGCGCTCGCCTCGGCGGCTCCGGCTGCTTGCCCGGAGCGCCAAGCCCGGCCTTCCGCCGCGGGTTCGGCTTCTCATCCTCTAGTACTCCGTGTAGTCGGTTGCGTAGGCCTGGAGGACCAGCGTGGGTGCCAGCTGCTCCAGGACTGGCGTGAAGAACTGGTAGTTGTAGCGGACGGTCACCTGCAGCGGATAGGTGCCGGACGAGAAGGGGTTGACGGCGCTGCAGGAGCTGGTGGCGGGGGCCGGTGTCTGGCCGCCGGGCGCGTCATAGGTCGGGTTCGACTCCGGCGCCGTGGGCGGGTTGGGCTCGGTGATGAAGATCCAACCCTGGTTGGGGGGAGGATTTTCCGCGCCGGACCCGGAGCTGGGCGGGATCGGCCCGTTGGGGCAGGGGTTGGCGAGGTAGAGGCTCTGGGAGGCGTTCTTCGCAGCGGCCTGGACGTCGGTGTCCGACGGCAGCGGACTGGAGGCACGGATGGCGACCCGCGACCCCTCGTTGGCGGCCTCGACCAGGGTGCCGTAGATGTAGAGGACACGGGCGAAGTCGATGATCCCGAAGAGCATCAGGAGGAGGATCGGCGCCACCAGGGCGAACTCGGTCATCGACTGGCTCCGGCTGCTCGCGAACCAGGCCGCGGGCAGCGGACTGCCAACACCTCGCCTGCTGCGAGCAATCGAGCAATCCTCCATCTCAGCCCTGGACCGCGAAGTGCTGGAAGGCGGTCAGGTCGATGCCGGTCAGGCTGGCCCCGCTCTGCAGGTACTCGCTGCTGAGGCCGCCGATGAGGCCATAACGGTCGAGGATCACGACCAGCAGGTCGCTGCCGGTGTAGGTGGAATCGTTGGGTGGCGGCGGGCTGCTCTTGGTGCCGGACTTGTGGGTCCCCTGGGTGTCGTAGCAGATGTAGAGGGTGGGCGTGTTGGTGGTGGTCGGGTAGGCCGAGCCGCTGTAGGGAGGGTTAACCCAGGTGTTGCCGTCGGTGGGGGTGAGGCAGCCGCTGCTGGTCGACGCGGTCGACTGGCGGAGCCCGTCCCCGGCAAGAACCTGGTCGACGGCGGTCTTGATGTCGGTGTCGTCGAGGTAGGGCGTCTGTCCGATGGTCGACTGGAAGAAGGCCCCGCGGCGGGCTCCGGCCCGGACGGCGCCCTCAAGCCCGATCGTGTAGTGGAAGGCGCGGCTGATGTCCAAGAGGCCGCCGAGCAGGATCATCAGGAAGGCCGTGGTGAGGGCGAGCTCCACCAGCGCCTGACCGCGCTGACTCGACCGAGAATCGCGGGCGGGACCCATGGCCCACCATTCCGAGCTTGCTACTTCTGACCTCCCTCGCGGAGCCGGAGCGTTTTTCCGGCATTCGAGAGTGAATCCAACCCCTCCCCGCCGTCATTGCGAGGACATTTCGGCGCTCATTTCGCCGTCAAGCGATCAGCGCGGCAAGCTCCAGAGCACAAAAAAGTGACCCCGACGGACCGCTCTCCGCTGACCCGGCTCCTGCCTTGCGGCTCTCACCGGACCCTCGGTGCGTTTCCCTCGGGGCCGTCGCCCATGTTGCCCGACGCCTCTGAAAAAGGGAAGGGCCGAAAGTCAGTTCGCCGCCAGGCTACCGATGGTCGCCAGGCGATCAGCGGGAAGGGTGCTAGCGCTCGCTGAGAGGAACGGGCTTCTTCGGTTCGGGGCCGACGTATTCGGACTGGGGGCGGATGAGCCGGTTATCGGCGACCTGCTCCAGCACGTGGGCGGTCCAGCCCGCCGAGCGCGAGGCGCCGAAGGTGGGTGGGAAGAGGTCCTTGGGAAGCCCGACCGACTGCAGCACGCCGGCCGAGTAGAACTCGACGTTGGTCGCCTGTGGCCGCTCCGGGTGACGCTCCTGGAGCAGTTGGAGGGCAACCTCCTCCCACTTGGAGGCGAGCGCGTAGAAGGTTGGGTTGAGGCGCTCGCACATCGCCTTCAGGATCCTGGCCCGCGGGTCGTAGGTTCGGTAGACACGGTGGCCGAAGCCCATGAACCGCTCCTTCCGCTCGAGTGCTTCGCGACCCCACCTCTCCGCGTTGTCGGGCGACCCGATCTTCTCCAGCTGGTCCATCACCAGAGAGGGCGCGCCGCCATGGGCCGGGCCCTTGAGGGCGCCGATGGCCCCCACCAGGCAGGAGGCGAGGTCGGATTCGGTGGAGGCGATCACCCGGGCGGTGAAGGTGGAGGCGTTCATCCCGTGGTCGGCGAGCAGGACCAGGTAGGAGTTGAGGGCCTGCACCTTGTCATCGTCGGGAACCTCGCCCGTCAGCATGTAGAGGTAGTTGGCCGCGTGCCCCAGATCCTCCCGCGGCTCGATCCACTCCTTGCCCTGCCGCTGGCGGTGGAAGGCGGCGAGGATGGTCGGGAAGACGGCCGAGTAGGCGATCGCCTGCTCAAGGTCCGGCTTGCGGAGGTGGGAGTCCACCCCCTGGGCGGAGACCACGGTTCGCAGCACGTCCATCGGCAGTGAATCCGCCTCCAGGCCGCGAAGCGCGGCGACGGCTGACTTATTGAGGCCTCGGTGGGAGGTGAGAGCGTCGTCCAGCTCCTGCAGCTGGGCGGAGTTGGGCAGCTCCCCGTGCCAGAGAAGGTATGCCACCTCCTCGAAGGACATCGTCTCGGCCAGGTCGGCGATGACGTATCCCCGAAAAACCAGGCGGCCGTTCTGGCCGTCGACCATGCTGATGACTGTCCGAGCGGCTAGAACTCCTTCGAGGCCAGGGGTGAATTCACTCATTACCTCGAAAGTCTATTCAGTGCCACGATCGTGCATCTCGTGGCCATGCGCGGAGGCGGCGTCGTGCTGGTGGTGGCCGGTCCCCGGGTCCATGTGGACGTCCAGGCGCCCGGCCGGCACGGCGTGGCCGACCTCATGCTCGACCTTCATTGCCAGGTCGTGCGCCTCCCTCAGAGTGAGCCCCGGGTCGCAGTCGACATGGAGCACCACCGCCATCTGGCGGCCGACCCAGCGGGCCTGGATGTCGTGCACGCCGAGCACCCCCTTCACCGAGCCGGCGTGCTCGGCGATCTCGGCCATGACCTCGGGGTCGACGGCGTCCATCATCCGGTAGAAGA
>Ga0307372_10012254_pt1 | contig 11275 bp, 13 predicted proteins | sample OX1MG_FD_202533 | JGI IMG/M metagenome (GOLD analysis project Ga0307372, IMG submission 202533) | Soil microbial communities from Risofladan, Vaasa, Finland - OX-1 | ecosystem: Environmental > Terrestrial > Soil > Coastal area > Acid sulfate soil | place: Finland: Risofladan, Vaasa | collected...
CGAACGCACCAACCGCACGCACGCGTTCCTGGTCGCCGAAGACGGCGGTGAGATCGCAGGGTTCGCCTACGCGGGCGCGCATCGCGAGCGTCCGGCGTACCGCTGGACCGCGGAGGCGAGCGTCTACCTGGGCGAGCGCCACCGCGGCCGGGGCCTGGGTCGTGCGCTCTACGAGCCACTCTTCGCGCTGCTCGAGAAACAGGGGTATCGGATCGTCCTTGCCGGTATCGCGATCCCTAACCCGGCGAGCGTCGCACTGCATGCATCACTGGGGTTCGATGAGGTCGGCGTCTATAGGCGCGTCGGCTGGAAGGCGGGCGACTGGCGTGATGTGATGTGGATGTCGCGGCACCTCGGGCCCGAGACGCACGAGGCACAGACGCCGCCGTCACCGGGCGCGCCGGTCAGGCTCGCCCACCCGATCGAGTACTGAACGTGACCACAACCGGCGCACCCGCGATCACCGACTCGCCCGAGGTCGCGCCGCCGACCCGGATGCCGCCGGGGCCGCCGCTGCCCCGCCTGGTCCAGACGGCGCTGCTGACGCTGCTCGGGCTGCCGTTTCTTGAATGGCTGCACCGTCGCTACGGCAACGCCGCGACGCTGCGCACGCTGTACCAGCCAAACCCGACCGTCGCCGTCTTCGACCCCGGCCTGACCCGGCAGATCTTCCAAGGTCGGCACGATCAACTGCACGCCGGCGAGGCGAACTCGCTGCTAGGACCGCTGCTCGGCCAGCGCTCGGTGCTCGTGCTCGACGGCAGCGAGCACCTGCGCCACCGGCGGCTGATGCTGCCGCCGTTCCACGGCAAGGTTCTGCAGCTCTACGAGCAGGCGATCGTCGAGGCGACCGACGCCGAGATCGACTCCTGGCCGGTGGGCGAGCCCTTCGCGGTGATGCCTAGCATGCGGAGCCTGACCTTGCGCGTGATCGCGTCCGTCGTGTTCGGGTTCGCGCCGGACGAGTCGGTGGAGCTGATGACCGCGCTGCGCGCCTACATCGACCCGATCGGGCAGCCGCGCTCGCTGCGGGCGCTGCTGGACGCCGGGCTCCAGCGCGCGGGAGTCAGCCGCGGTCGACGCGCGCAGGCGTTCGTGGCGCGCAGGCGCGCCGTCGACGATCTTGTCTACGCCGAGATCGCGCGCCGCCGCGCGCTGTCAGAAGATGAGCTGAGCCGACGCGAGGACGTCTTCTCGACGCTGCTCGTGGCCCGTGATGAAGCGGGCGAGCGACTCAGCGGCGTCGAGGTGCGCGACGAGCTGCTGACGCTGCTGGTGGCCGGCCACGAGACGACCGCAACCGGGATGTCCTGGGCGCTCGATCTGATGCTCCATACGCCCACGGTCCACGACCGCGCCAAGCAGGGCGACGACGCCTACCTCGACGCGCTCTTCAAGGAGGCGCTGCGCATGCGGCCGGTGATCGGGCTCGTCGGCCGCGTCGTCCGCGGCGCCCCGTTCACGCTCGGAGATTGGGTGATCCCCGAGGGCATCGAAATCAATCCCTGGATCCGCGTCATCCACCGCCGCGCCGATCTCTACCCGGATCCCGAGACATTCCGCCCCGAGCGCTTCCTGACCGCGGACGGGCCCGACACGTACACCTGGATCCCGTTCGGCGGCGGCACACGACGCTGCATCGGCGCCGCCTTCGCGGCGACCGAGGCGCGGCTGATCCTGCGCCGGATCCTCGAGCGCACCGAACTGCGCGCGGCCTCACCGGAGCTCGAGGAAGTTCAGATCCGGATCATCACGCACACCCCGCGCAACGGCACGCAAGTGGTCGTCGAACGCAAGACGTGAAGTGCGTGCACGAGCTGTGTCAACAGGCTGTGGCTTTATTGACAAGTTGCGCCGGTCGTGGCGACGCTGACAGGCGCTGGCGGCGGTGAAATTCGCGATCACGATTCACAACAGCGCGGCGTTGCCGCGCGCTGGCGTCGGGTTCGCGCTCGTGTCCTGACCGCTCAGCAGGTCATCGAGCACCGCCGGCGCCTGCCCGAATGACAGCGTCATTCCGATGCCGGAGATGTTCTGTACCACGCGCACGCCCGGCAGCGGCGCCGTGATGTGGAAGTCCCCCGGATCGGGCGAGCGCAGCGCCGGGTAGGTGCCGTGCCAACGCTGACGCACCTCCGGCTCGATGCCCAGTAGTGCCCGCGCCTCGTCGAGCAGCAGGCGGTAGAGCCGCTCGTCGCCGAAGGGGGCCGGCGTGTCGGCATAGGTGTGTGTGTCGCCGACGATCAGGTCGCCGTCCGGCAGTTGCGTGACGAGCAGTTTAACCCCGCGGTCGATCAGCTCACCCTTCTCGAGCTCGAGTCGGGCGCGCAGCTCGGCCGCGCTCGGCTGCGCGGCGAACGCGGGATAACGGATCAGGCTGAGGCCGGTCGCGAGCGCCGGTTGGTAGCGGCGTCCAGTTGGCGCCACCAGCCTCAGCATCTGCATCTGGCAGAGCGTCAGCGGCATCAGCCCGCGTCGCAACACTGGCGGTAGCGACCGGTAGCCGGCGCCCGGACAGACAACGATCGCGGGTGCGCGTACCTGCAAACGACCGGCACGGACCAGGCCCACCTCGACCTCATGGACGTGCGTCCCCCATTCGATCCGCGCACCGTCGTCGCGGGTGAGCAGGTTGGCGAAGCCCGCCACCGCCGCGCGCGGGTCGACGCGTAGGTCCTGCGTGGCGTGGAAGCCGCCGACGATGTCGTCAGTCGGAATCGGGGCGAGGGCGCCGACCTCGCGGGCGCTCAGCATCCGCGCGTGGCGCGCCGGGTCCTGCGCCACCGGCTCGAGCACCGCAAGCTCGTCGCCGTGGCGGGCGACGATCAGCGTGCCGGCGTTCGCCATGAAGATCCTGGCCTTTGCACCGAACTCGAGCCAACGCTCGCGCGCGATCTCCGCACACCGCAGCATGCTCCCGTCGACGCTCGTGAAGAAGAGATGCCCGAAGTTACGGACGCTCGCCCCGGCCGCGCGATCGTCGCGGTCGAGCACCACGACATTCAATCCGCGACGGCGCGCCTCGAGCGCATGTGCAAGCCCCACGATGCCGGCTCCGACGACGCATACATCCGTCTCGATGGTTCGGGTCGCAGCCTGCACTTCTGTATATACAAGTCTATCCACAGGAAAGGTTCGAGCTGGTCTTCACGAGCTTCACATTGCCGTCACAGCTCGGTCTCAAGCGAGCCGCATCCACTTGTACAGTCGGGTTGAGACGACTGTCCGGTTCGAGGCCAGCCAACGGACATATTCGCCCCCGGACAGGAAGATCCTGGCTATCTGCGCAGATGGCTGGGATCCGGAATACGTCGACGACGCGTTCGAGCGGCGGCTGATGCCGCGGCTCGCCGAGACGCTCGAGGGCGGCGGCAGCTACGCGTTGGCCCGCGCACAGGTTCCGACCTTCACGAACCCGAACAACGTCACGATCGTGACCTGAGTGAGCGCCGCGCAGAATGGGATCGCCGGCAACCACTACCGCACCGCCGACGGCGCCGAGGTCCAGGTCACGGACCCGAGCTTCCTGCGGGCAACGACGATCCACGCCGCCGCCCGCGAAGCGGGCATCGGCGTGCTTTGCGTGACGGCCAAGGACAAGCTCCGCGCGCTGCTCGCGACCGGCGGTGTCCCGACCTTCAGCGCCGAGAAGGCGCACGAGCAGACAGCCGTGGACATGATCGAAGACACCATCGAGGAGATCGTCGCGGCGTACGGTTCGGACCTCGAGCGGATTCCAACCCGTTGATCGAGCTCTGCAAGATTTCGCCCAACACATGGGTCTGACGACTTTCCGCCGTGCGATCCGCTTCCATGCGCGGTCAATGAAAACTGAGCTTCGGGGTTTCCTGGAGCGGTCGGTCGTTTGCGCCGCACGCGGGACGGCTCTTCTTCTCACCGTTCTCGCCGCCACCCTTGCCTGTGTAGGCCTCTGCTCTGCAGCCGCTGCGCGCGCGGACGGGCTCGAGCTGTGCACGGGATACGCGGCGTGCTCGACCGGCCGCTTCAGCACCCATGACTACCAGTACGCGGCCGCCGATTCGTGGTGGTCCATGTACCCGGGCGACAACTGCACGAACTACGCCGCCTACGTTGAATCAGCGGTCTTCGGCGTGCCGACACCGGACTACCTACTCGGAGACGGAGGCCAGTGGGGTTACCGAGCGGCGCTCGAGGGTCTGCCCGTCGACGACACGCCGAGCGTCGGCGCCGTCGCCGTGTGGGACGCAAACACTCCGGGCATGGGCGGCTACGGCCACGTCGCGGTCGTCGAGGCGGTCGCCGCCGACGGCCGCTCGATCGAGGTCTCCCAGAGCGGCATGGGCACCGCCGACGACGGCTACAACTGGGAGCGGATCTCCAAGGACTCGGCCTCCTGGGAGCCGTGGCCCAGCAGCTTCATCCACTTCTCGGGGCCGACCCTCCCCAACACGCTGCCGCAGGCCGGCCAGCGCATCGCCGGCGCCGAGATAGTGGTTCCTGGCGCCGGGTAGTCAGACCGCCGCATTAGCGCCTGACGCCCTTCAGCACGGCCTGCAATACACCGCTTACCTAATCACTCGGCCCTGCCGATAAAGGCCGTATGGCGAGCCAACCGGCACCGACCTCCACTTTTTCAGAGCTATGAGGTACCGCGTCTGGGCCTGGATGACCTCGAGAGACGGCGCGGGCATTGAGAACCTGCGCATCCTGGTGCCGCTCGCGATCTTCCTGATCCTCGCAGTCTGGTTCGTCGGGACAGTCGCGGGTGAGCTGCACACAATCGCACGCTCGTTGTAGCCGCCTGCTCACGTTGTCGTTCGTTTCTGCGGCCCTGTCAAGCGCATGATGCGGATCCTCCCGCGCGCTTGCGGCTGGGGCGGCAATCACGCAGGCCACGAACATACGTTCCGTCCGAGCTGAGCGGCAGCATGCGCCGTCCGTGACCAGCGACGGATCGAAATTCGGCAGCTCGAATCGACGCTTGCAGCGTGCACTTGCAGACGGCGATCTCGGACGCGCGATGACGGCGGGGAAAGAACTTCCGCGTGTCGGCTTGCAGGATGCCGCGAAGCTGCTGTTTCTCATGGCTCGCAACCATGACCGCCGCTATCCGAAAGCCGCCGCACGCTGGATGAGTCGCTTCGCCGCCGAGGTCAAGGACGTGACGCCAGATCAGCTCTCTAGCGTGGCCGACGCACTGGCCGATCTGAAGCACGGCGACCACGAGGCGGCTGAGGTGCTGCTGGCGGCGGTCAAGAATCAGCCTTAGCAACCGTCGCTGCTTCTGTAGGCGCACTCATCGCGCATCCCCACCTGGAGAACGCGGTAGAGGCACTCGGACCGTTGAGGCCGGCACCCGAAGGCGGGCGGAGCCGCTGGGCCCTCGGTGTCCTAGGACCCAACCCGAAACTCGGCCCGCTCGAGCACGTACGCATCACGATCGATGATCCACCGGACTGTCTCCCTCGGCTGTTCGCGGTAGAGGCAGACGGCGAAATCTTCGGCGCAGTGCACACTCGACGTGGCGTGGTGGGCTTTTGCAAACTGCATTTGCTCCGCCGTGAGTCCCGTGTCTTCGGCTGGCTTGGTCATAACGGCAATATTGCGGAGCGCCAGCATGCGCCACAGCCGTAGGTATGACCCAAACCGTGTGTGTAGTTTCCCCCGATCAGTGCCCCGCCTCACGCAACGGCATTGGTGACGGCTGGGACGTCTTCGCGCACGCTTCGTGCTCCGTGTTCACGCGCGCTGCTAGCCCGGCGAGTTGGTCCGACGCGACCTCGCGCCCCTCAGAGCGGTCATGTCTCCGCCCCCAGGTGGTGTGCTCTCGCCTCTGTAGGCTCCCGGCCATGATCCTCTACAACAACGCCGTCTCCGGGAACTGCTGGAAGGTTCGTCAGCTGGCAGCGCATCTCGGAATCGAACTCGAGCTGCACGAACTGGACGTCGCCGACCGGACCAATCGCCCCAGCGTGATCGGGCATTTGAGCCCGGTGTTGCGCGTGCCAGTGCTCGTGCTCGACGACGGGCGGCCGATGTTTGAGTCAAACGCGATCATCGACTACCTGGCAGAGGGCACAGCCTACGTGCCCGAAGACTCGTACGAGCGCCACCAGGCGCTGGCTTGGCAATTCTTCGAGCAGTACGAGATTGAGCCCAACTTGGCGGTGGCGCGCTTCTTCAAGCTCTTCGACCTCGAGCCGCCGGAGGGTCTGGCGCGGCAGAAGCGAGAGGGCGGCCGCAAGGGTTTAGAGGCACTGGAGCGAGGCCTCACAGGCAAGGAGTTCCTCGTCGGCGACCGCTACACGGTTGCCGACATCAGCCTCTACGCCTATACGCACGTGGCCCATGAGGGTGGCTTCGACCTCGAGCCCTACCCGTGGATCCGGGCCTGGATCGAGCACGTCGCGGCTCAGCCGGGGCACATCAGGATCACCGACTGAGCCACGCCGGCGGGCTCAGGCTCGCCGGGCGACTCGTGCTCGCCGCCGCCTCCCGTCTACTTCGCCCGCGGCCTCCCGTCTACTTCGCCCGCGGCCTCCCGTCTACTTCGGGCGCCGCTTCGCCGGGAGCGGTGAGAACTTCTCGACCGCGTGGGACGCGAATACCTTCGGCTCGACCTTCGCGATCAGCTTCTCGAGCTCGCTGCGCTCACGGTCGGACAGGTGGCTGGGTCGCCCTCTGGCGTGCCTGACCAGGATCACGAGTCGGCGGCGCTCGGGCGGTGTGAGCCGCTCGAAGTGATCCTTGGCCAGCATCGCGACCTCGGCGAGGATCACGAGCCGCGCCAGCGGCAGGCGCCTGAGCATCGGCAGCCGCTCGGCGACGCGTGCCACGGCGATGTTCATGAACGGCGACGGCATCCCTCTCGATTCTACGTCGGGCGCCGGGCCCCTCTCGGAGGCCGGCTCGCTACCGTCTCCGCCGATGGCCACTCCTTCGATCCACCCGGCGCTACCCGAGGTGATCGAGCAGCTCGCGCCGCTCGAACGGCGTCCGGGCTCACCCGGTGAGGCGCAGGCTGCCGCCTGGATCGCCCGGCGCCTGCGCGACGCGGGGTGTGAGGCAGAGGTCGAGGACGCGGAGTTCCATGACGGCTACGCCAAGCCGATCGGGGCACTGGCGGCGGTCACCACACTGGCGGGTGTGGTGAGCCTCCACGAGCGAGGCCGCGTGGCCGGAGGCGTGGCTGCCTTGCTCGCGGGCGCGGCGATCGCCGACGATGTCGCCAACACCCGCCGCGTCTTCCGCCGTCTGACGAAGCCGCTGCCGACGCAGAACGTCGTCGCGATCGCCGGCGATCACGACGCCGACCGCACGCTCGTGGTGATGGCACACCACGACGCCGCGGCCACCGGCGTGATCTTCGATGACCGCTTCCAGGCTTGGCTCGCACACGAATTCCCCGGCCTGGTGGAGCGACTCGACACCTCCTTCCCGCTCTGGTGGCTGGTGCTGGCCGGACCCGCGGCGGTCGCGATCGGCGCCGCGCGGCGTCGGCGATCGCTGATCGCGCTGGGCACAGCGATCGCGGCCGTCACGACCGCGACAATGGCCGACATCGCCACGGGCGCGACAGTGCCCGGCGCCAACGACAACCTGACCGCCGTCGCGGTGCTGGTTGCGCTCGCTGAGCGGCTGCGCGACGAACCGATCCACGGTCTGCGTGTGATGCTCGTCTCCTGCGGTGCCGAGGAGGTGATCCAGGGCGGCATCAACTCTTTTGCGGAGCGCCACTTCCCGACGCTGCCCCGCAACCGGACCTGGTTCCTGAACCTCGACACAGTCGGCTCTCCGATCCTCGCGATGTGCGAGGGCGAGGGGCCGGTGATCATGGAGGATTACTTCGACCGTCGCTTCCGCGACCTGATCGCCCGCATCGCCGACCAGTCGGGCGCGCCGCTGCGCCGTGGCATGCGCGCGCGCAACTCGACGGATGCCGTGATCCCCAGCCACGCCCGCTACCCGACCGCGACGTTGGTGTCGATCGACCGGCACAAGGCGCTGTCGAACTACCACCTCCCCTCCGACACGCCCGACAACATCGACTACAGGACCGTCGCCCAGGCGCTGTACGTGACCGAGGCCGTCGCGCGGGAGTTGGCCACCAATCCGTGGATCTGAGAAGCTCGGTCGCGGAAGTCGAACAAAGGAACACCTGAGACGTGACGCTCGTAACCGAACTTGAGCTACCGATGATCAACACCCTTGACGAGGAGCTCCGCGGTCCTGTCTACCAGGAGACGATGGCAGCGGTCGCGGGCCACGATGGCTGGCTCGCTGCCTGCCCGTTCGGCTTCGTCACCCTTGACCGCGAGTCGGGCGAGTACTTCCTGCGCTCGCGGGAGGTGATGTTCCCGTCGATGACGCTGGCGGCGCTCTTCAACGTCACCACCGGCCCGCTGTATGAGGAGATCTCAAAGAACCTCATCACGCGCCACGGCGACGACCACCGGCGGCTACGCGGCCTCGTCAACCCGGCCCTGGCGCCGCGCCGGGTCGACACCTACCGTCCCGCGATCCGCGACATTCTCAGCACGCTCATGGCCTCGCTGCCGGCGGCGGGTGAGGTCGAGTTCATCGGAGATTTCGCCAAGCCTTACACCTCCCGTGTGATCGCCCACGTGCTCGGCGCCCCGAGCGAGGACGCGCCCAAGCTGCACTACTGGTCGAACCTGATCCAGCGCCAATTCGATCCCGCGAGCCTGATGAACCCGGCGGTGCTTGCGGAGATCGAGCAGGGCGTCGTCGACTGCTACGCCTACATCGACGCGCTGATCGAGACGCGCCGCGCCGACCCCGGGGAAAACCTCATCACCGACCTGATCCAGGCCGAGGAGGCCGGTGACAAGCTCAACCACGACGAGTTGCGAAACCTGATTTTCAGCATCCTGCTGGGCGGCGTCGACACCAGCCAGAGCCAGCTCGCCCATGCGATCCGGATGCTCACGCAAAACCCCGATCAGTGGGCGCTGTTGCGCGAGCGCCCACAGGAACTGGCGCCGAACGTGACGGACGAGGCGCTGCGCTACGAGCCGATCACGCCGTTCACCGCGCGCGTAACCACGAGTCAGATTGAGTACCGCGACGTGACCTTCCCGGAGAACACGGTGATCCTCGTCTCCTCATGGCACGCCAACCGCGACGGCGTCGAGAACCCGGACGCATTCGACATCACCGCGCCGCGTGACGGCGCGCGCGTGCTCACGTTCGGAGCCGGCATCCACTACTGCGTTGGCGCGAACCTCGCCCGCGCCGAGATTCAGGAGGGCCTCATCCACCTGGCCGAAAACGTCACGACAATCAAGCCCGACGGGAAGCCGGAGTTCGGCACCCCGTCGGGGATCTACGGGTTAGACCGCCTGCCGCTCGTCTTCGAGCGCTAGCGACGGCACCCGCTGCCCGCCGGGCACGGTCCACAGCGCGTCGCCACCGAGCGCCTGGCGCTCGGCGCGCTCGTCCGCAACCAGAGCCAGCAGCGCCCGCTCGGTGCCATTGCGATCGGTCAGGTCGTTGCCATGGGTCAAGAGCAGTGCGACCTCCTGGGTGGTGAGCCCCAGCGAGAAGTGCTCGAGCAGCTCCGCGGGATCCTCGGGCGGCGCCTTGCGTTCGAGCGTTGGGTCGAGGTTTGCGACCAACACGTCATAAGCCTCGACGGTCTGCATGCCGCCTGCCTCAAGCCGCAGGCCGTCGGCGGTGCGCGTGAACACGACTGAGGGCGCCGTGTAGCGAACCTGGCCGTCGCTGTTGCCGGCCTTGCCCTGGAACTCGGTCGGCGAGCCGGCGGCCGTGCGGGTCTCGGCCTTGTCCTGCTCGTACTCGGCGATCACCTCAAGCGCGTCGATCAGGCTGACGATGCGGTCGGCGTCGACGCCCTCGATCACGCTCAGTATCTCACGCAGCTGATCGTCCTCATCGAACAGCAGCGGAGTGGTGAAGTTTGCGATCTGCAGCGCCCGGAACACCGCCCACTCGCTGCCCGGCCACTCGCGACGCGCGGCGATCACGGCCCGGCAGGCGCGGGAGGAGGCGGCCAGGCGCGGCTTCACGCTGAGCCCGAACGGCATCCCCCAGTGGTCGCGGAATCTGATTCCGCTCTGGGCCTGTCGGCTCGGCGTATATCCATTTGATTCGTAGCGTGAGGTGTCTTCGCTGAGGCCGACGAGCACGAGCCGCCAGTCGATCTGGCTGCCGTAGCGCCACTCGATAACCCGTAGCGCGGGATTCTCGGAGTAGCCGAAGGGGCAGGCGGGGTCGCTGTAGAGCGTGGCTGTGATGGGAGAGGTCATTGTCAATAGGTTAGGGATCGCCCGGTTCCGGCCATCCGGGGCGAATCTTCAAGCCCCCTTACATATCTGCCGACACACTCCAGTGATGCGAGCAGCGGCACGCTGGTGCTACAGGCACCGACTGCTTGTCGTCGCTCTGTGGGTGGTCGCGATCGTTGGCGCGAACCTCGCTGTGCGCGGCGTCGGCAGCAACTACCAAGACAACTTCAGCCTCCCCCAGACTCAGAGCTTCCAGGCGATGAGCCTGCTGCAGCGCGCCGCGCCGAAGGTCTCTGGCGACGTCGACCGGCTGGTCGTCGCCACCGACCACGGCCGCGTTACCGACGCCACCGTAAAGGCCCGCATGGAACGCCTGCTTGCGAGAGTCGCGCGCCTGCCGCACGTGACCGAGATCGGGTCCCCGTACGCGCCATCAGCGTCTGCGCAGATTTCGCAGTCCGGTCAGGTCGCGTTCGCGACGATCACCTTCAACGTTCCCGCGTCCACGATCTCAGGCCGCGAGGAGAGCGGCTACGACACGATGATCCAGGCCGCCTCCGGTAAGGGCGTGACGTTCGCCGCTGACGGCCAGGTGGCCGAGGACGGCAACCCGTCGAGCCCGTCCACCGGCCTGCCGCTGGGGTTCGCCGCCGCCGGGGTCGTGCTGCTGCTCGTCTTCGGGACGCTGCCGGCAATGCTGCTTACGCTGCTCGCCGCCGGCTTCGCGCTCGGCACCGGCATCGCACTCGTCGGCCTGCTCTCGAACGTGCTCGGGATGGCCTCGTTCTCGAGCGAGCTCGCGATGCTGATCGGTCTCGGGGTCGGAGTCGACTATGCGCTGTTCATCGTCACTCGCTACAGGCAGGGCATGCTGCGCGGGCTTGAGCGCGAGGACGCGGTGGTGGAGGCGCTCGACACCTCGGGCCGCGCCGTGATGTTCGCGGGCGCGATCGTGTGCGTGGCGATGCTCGGCATGATGCTGCTCGGCGTCTCGTTCCTCTACGGCGTCGCGTTCGCTGCCGCGA
>Ga0307372_10012255_pt1 | contig 11274 bp, 9 predicted proteins | sample OX1MG_FD_202533 | JGI IMG/M metagenome (GOLD analysis project Ga0307372, IMG submission 202533) | Soil microbial communities from Risofladan, Vaasa, Finland - OX-1 | ecosystem: Environmental > Terrestrial > Soil > Coastal area > Acid sulfate soil | place: Finland: Risofladan, Vaasa | collected...
AGGCGGAGAACGCCAGTCGCGCCAAATCGATGTTCCTCGCCAACATGTCGCACGAGATCCGCACGCCGTTGAACGCGGTGATCGGGTTTTCGCAGATCACCGAGCAGGGGATGTTCGGGCCGCAGCCGGCGCGCTATCGCGAGTACGCGACGCTGATCCGGCAGAGTGGCGAGCATCTGTTGGCGATCATCAACGACATTCTCGACATCGCCAAGCTGCAGTCGGGCACGACGGAGCTTCGGCTGGAGACCTTGGCGGTGGCGCCGATTGTCGACGAGGCGGTGCGGCTAGTGGCGCCGCGCGCCGAGAGCGCCCGGCTGACGCTGGCGCAGGACATCGCTCCGGGCCTGCCGCCGGTGCGGGTCGATCTGACCCGCGTCCGCCAGGTGCTGCTCAACCTCCTGTCGAACGCGATCAAGTTCACGCCCGCGGGCGGCCGGATCACCGTGACGGCGCAGGCCTGGGACGGCGTGGTCGAGATCGCGGTCTGCGACACCGGCATCGGCATGGCCGAGGCCGACATCCCCAAGGCGCTCGAGCCCTTCGGCCAAATCTCCAACGCCATGACCCGCGCCCACGAGGGCACCGGCCTCGGACTGCCCCTCTCCAAGAGCCTGATCGAGCTCCATGGCGGCCAGTTCGCTATCAAGAGCGCACCCGGACGCGGAACCATCGTAACCATCACATTGCCGGCGGAAACGGTCGCGCCGGCGCTCAGCCTGCGCGGCGTCGCTTGACCGCTCAGGCCTTGGTCAGCGTCAGCGAATAGCGCGGATCGGCCGCCAGGCATTCCGCTTCCGGCAGGCCAAGCTCTTTGCGCACGATGTTGGTGCCTTGGACCATCGCGACCATCTTGTAGGTCGCGTGGCGGCGGCTCATGCCCTCCCGGCCCATGCCGCAATCCGACGAGACGATCAACCGCTCGGCTGGCACGTGCTTCAACGCTTCGCGAATGATCGCGGCGACCTGATCCGGCCGCTCGACCTGTAGCGTGTGATGGTCGATGACGCCGATGACAATCTTCCTGTCCTTGATGATGTCGCCAATTGCCTTGAGATCGCCGGTGCCGGAGGAACACGTTTCGAAGGTGAGCGCATCGGCATCGACCTCGGCAAGCGCTTCGAGCGTCGGCTGGTAGCTCTGCACCTCGCGGAACATGCGCTGCTGCGACGGATTGCCCCAACACGTATGGCACCACACCTCGGTCTTGGCCCTGAGCCCCTTGACCGTGGCGTTGAAGACCGCGACCAACTCCTTGGTGCCGAGCTTGCCAAAGGTCGGTCCGCGCGCCGGCACCATGTGGATTTGCGGTTCCTCCATCTGGATCACTGGACAGCCGGCATCCGCGAGGTCATTGAGTTCGGCGTTGAGTGCTTGGCTCAGTGCCATGGTGCGCTCGACGGGGTCCTTGTAGTGCTCGTCGACCAGGCCCATCGCCAAGATCTCGGGTGTGATGGTGCCGAACTTGACGGGTTTCTTGGTCATGCGTTGCGCGACGCGCCACATCGCCGCGTATTGCAGATCGCCGCGTCCGATTGGCCCGATCACCTTGGGCATCACGCGCGCCTCGAGATAATCATGAAGAATGTGCCCGCGCGGGAACGCCACTGCGCCGACGCCGTACTGCGTAGGCTTGGGCGTGCGATCGAAGCCGGCCATGCGCATCGGCGCATAGCTCTGCCAGCTCATGCCGCCGACCTGCTCGTCGTAATGCGCGTCGCCATCGGTGCAGATGTCGAGGCCGGCGATCTCCTGGGCTCGCAGGAAGACGGAGACGGCGTCTTCGTATTGCTCGCGATGGCGCGAGTTCGCCATTGCCTCGAGAAAGGTCTGGCTGCCGAGCACGGCGTCGTACCAGGCCGGCCGCGGCAATGAGCCGATGATCGATGTCGGCAGAACGACGTTCGCGGATGCCTTGTACATGTTGATCCTCCCTGGCGTCTGAACTAGCGCGATTGGGGCGCAGTCTAACGGAATCGCGGCGACGCCCAACCCGCATTTTGGCCCACCGATTCAGGCGACGTACGTGGTGGGATGTGGCATAGAGCGTGGGCATGCGGCTCTCGTTTCACGGCGCGGATCGCGAAGTCACCGGCTCGTGCCATCTGCTCGAGGCCGCCGGCAAGCGCGTTCTGATCGATTGCGGCATGCTCCAGGGCAGCCGCGAACTCGATGCGGAGAATGCCGCACCGTTCGGTTTCGATCCGAAGACGATCGATTTTCTGTTGTTGACGCACGCCCATCTCGATCACTGCGGGCGGCTGCCGCTATTGTATCGGCAAGGCTTTCGCGGCGAGGTGATCGCCACCGCGGCGACGCAAGAGCTGGCGCGCCTGGTGGTCATGGATGCAGCGCACCTCCAGGACGAAGAGGCGCAGCACCGTGCGCGCGCAAACGAGCGTCGCGGCGGAGCACGGTCGCCGCCGCAGCCGCCGCTTTACCGGATCGTCGATGCCGTCAATAGCCTCGAGCTGTTCGGGCGGGTGGTCGACTACGGCAAGCCGCTTGCCATCGCGCAAGGCATCGCGGCGACGTACTACGACGCCGGTCACATCCTGGGCTCGGCCAGCATCCTGGTGGAGGCCGAGGACGGCGCCGGCCGCAAGTCAGTGCTGTTCTCGGGCGACATCGGCAATCGCGGCCGACCGCTGCTGCCGCCGCCATCGACGCCGGCAAAGGCCGACTTCGTCGTCATGGAGTCGACCTACGGCGACCGTCCGCATCGCGACATCGACCAATCCGTCACCGAACTGCTGCAAGTCGTTACCGCGACATTCACACGGGGCGGCAACGTCCTGATCCCGACCTTCGCGCTCGAGCGCGCGCAGGAAATCCTCTACATCCTCCATCGCGGCGTCGCCGAGAACCGGTTGCCGCCGAGCATGAAGGTATTTCTCGATTCGCCGATGGCGATCTCCGCCGTCGACATCTTCGAGCATTATCCCAACTGCCTGCAGCCGCCGATCGCGGCGATGATCGCGCGTGGCGAAGACCCTTTTTCGGTGCCGGAGCTGCGGCGTACCCGCGACCGTGCCGATTCGATCGCGATCAATGACGTGAAAGGCGGCGCGGTGATCATGGCTGGCTCCGGCATGTGCACCGGCGGACGCATCCGCCATCATCTCCGCTACAACCTAGCGCGGCCGGAGGCGAGCCTCGTGTTCGTCGGCTATGCCGGCGCCGGCACGCTGGCGCGCGCAATCATCGACGGCGCGAAAATCATCCGCTTGTTCGGCGAGGATATCGCCGTGCGCGCCAGCGTGCACACGCTCAACGGCTTTTCCGCCCATGCCGGCCAGCCGGAGCTGGTCGCTTGGCATGCCGGAATCCAGGGCAAGCAACGAACCTTTATCGTACACGGCGAAGAGCGGGCCATGGCCGCCCTGGCGCCGCTCTTGCACGATACCGCGGTCGAGATTCCGCAGCTGCACAGCGCCTACGAGCTCTGAGGCGCTACCCGCTCGCGCAGCGCTCTGCCATACTTGCGCGGTCCTCGGGCCTTGCCGCCGCACATCCCGGACCCTCCCGCCAGATGCGACCATCCAATCTGAGCTACGCCGTCGACGAACGGCCGCCGCCTCTGACCTGCGCGTTGAACGCGGTGCAGCACGTGGTCGTCCTCTCGCCGGCGCTGATCTATGTGCTGTTCGTGCTCGAAGCATCCCACGCCGGCAAGGACGAGACGCTCCACGCCATCAGCCTATCGCTCGTCGCGCTCGGCATCGGTTCGATCCTGCAATGCCAAAAACGTCGCTATTTCGGCTCAGGTTATCTCGCGGCGTTCGTGTTCGACGCGCCCTATCTGTCCGCTAGCATCCTCGCCGCGCAAGTCGGCGGCATGCCGCTCGTCTGCGGCATGACCGTGTTCGCGGGCCTGGTCGAAATGGGGCTGTCACGCATCATCCCGCGCATGCGGCCATTCTTTCCCGCCGAGATCTCCGGCATCTGCGTGATGTTGATCGGGCTGATCTTGGGCGTGCTCGGCATGCGGTTGGTGCTCGGCATACCGGAAGGCGCGAACGTCATGCCGGCGGTGGATATGCCGCAGATCGTACTTGGCTGCGCCACGCTCGCGCTGATGATCGCGATTCACATTTGGACCAAGGAAGGGCTGCGCAGCTACAGCATTATTCTTGGCGTGCTGCTCGCCTACGGTGCGGCACTGGCGTTCCACATGGTGGACCCGGCGGCACTGCATGCGATTGGCGGATCGCCGTGGTTCGATCTGCCGGCATGGCATTGGCCGGCGCCGCATTTTGCGCCGGGTCTGGCATTGGCCTTTGCGTTCGCCGCACTGGTCTGCGCGCTCAGCGTCATGGGCGATGTGACCACCTGCCAGAAAATCAACGACGAGGCCTGGGTGCGCCCTGACATGAGTTCGCTGCGCAACGGCGTACTGACCGACGGCGTGTGCACGACGATCGCCGCACTGCTCGGCAGCATCGGCGGCAATACCAGTTCCCCCAATGTCGGCTTGTCGAGCGCGGCTGGCGTGACGTCGCGCGTTGTCGGTTATTGGACCGGCGGCCTACTCGTGGCGCTCGCCATGATGCCGGTCGTCGCGGCGGCTGTGGTCTCGATTCCACGTCCGATCATGGGAGCGGCGCTGCTGTTCACAGCCTGCTTCGTGATGATCAACGGCCTCCAGATCATCATGAGCCGGCTGCTCGATGCCCGGCGCACTCTCGTCGTCGGCTTGTCGCTGACGCTGGCCTTGAGCCGCGACCTGTTCCCGACCGTCTATGCCGCGCTGCCGCAGGCGGTTCATTCCTTCGTCGCGTCGGACCTGGTGATTGGTCTGTTCACCGCACTGATCCTCAACGCGGTTTTTCGGATCGGCGTGCGGACCCGCGAGGCAATGCGGTTCATGCCTGGCACCGACACCGACAAGATTCGCGAATTTCTCGAGGCCCAGGGCGCCAAATGGGGCGCGCGGCGCGACGTGATCGAAAAGGCGGTTTTCGGCGCGACCCAGGCCGTCGAGGTGGTATCGGATTACTGCGCGCCAGCGGGGCCAATCACGATCGAAGCCGTGTTCGATGAATTCAACCTCGACATCCGCATCGCCTATCAGGGCCGCATGATCGCGCTGCAGACGCATCGGCCGGGCGAGGACGAGATTCTCGAGAGCGACGAAGGCGTGATGAAGCTCGCTGGGTATCTCGTGCGTCGCAATGCCGATCGGGTGCGCACCGGTGAGGTGGGCGGCGCCTCAATGCTCGACTTCCACTTCCAGCACTGACGCAGCGGCGATCGCTCAGGCGGAGGCGAGCCGAGCCAGCGCGCTTTCGGACGACGCATGGATGTCGAGGATCGCGTCGAAGCCGCTGATGCGGAAGACCTCGGTGATCTGGGGATTGAGCGAGCAGAGCGCGAGCCGGCCGTTGGCCGATTGCAGGCGCTTCGCTGCCAAAAGCACGACGCGCAACCCAGCGCTGCTGATATAGACCAAATCCGAGAAATCGAGCAGCAAGCGCGCGGTGCCCGAATTGATCAGCTGCAGCAGCTCGCCCTCGAAGGCTGGCCCCGTACTGCTGTCGAGCCGACCCTTGGGTTTCAGAACCTGCGGTTGAGCGGACATATCCTTTCCCCGATGCGCTGACGTCAACTACCGACCGCAGCCAGAGCCGCCGGCAAATCGCCGTAAATCGGGACGAGTGCGTCGACGCGCGCAGTCTTGAGCACGTCGGCGACGTCGGGCCGCACGCCCAGTAGCGCCATCCTGCCGCCCTTCGCCTTCAGGGTTTTTGCCGCGATCAGCAGCAGTCGAATTCCCATCGAGGCGATGAATTCGACGCCGGACAGATCGACCACCAGCGCGCGCTTCGCGCCGGCAAGGGCGCTGAATCGTGTTTCGATCTCGCCCGCGCCGTTGATGTCGAGCCGGCCGCTGAGCCGCAGCCGGGTCGCGCCGTTCGGCATATCTTCGCTAACCAGGTCCATCATTCCTTCTCCCGCTGGAGCAGCGTCTCGATCTTGCCGAGAAGCCGCGGAAAATCCACCGGCTTGGTGTCGTAATCGTCGCAGCCGGCATTAATCGCCTTCTCGCGGTCGCCGACCATCGCATGGGCCGTGAGCGCGATTACCGGAATCTTCCGCGTCGTGTCAGCGGCCTTGACGCGTCGCGTCGCCTCCCAGCCGTCGAGCACTGGCAGGCTCATGTCCATCAAGATGAGGTCGGGCGCCTCGCTTGCGGCGAGCTCGATCCCCTGCTGCCCGTCGGGCGCCATCACCACCTCGAAGCCCTTGCGCTCGAGCCGCCGCGACAGCATGTCCCGGTTCATCTCGTTATCCTCGACCAGCAGGATCTTTGCCATGCGTGAGAATTCTCCGGGCGATTATACCGTCGCGGCCTTGGGAGCCGTCTCGTGCGACCGGAGGACGTCGCGGATCGCGGCGCGGAGATCGATCCCCGTACTGGCGCCCTTGTCGATGATCCGCTGGGTCAGGCCGCGCAGCGTCTCGACGTCTCGCGAGTCCAGCGTCTTCGCCGTTACCACCAGCACCGGCACGTCGCGCCACGCGGCGCTGCCGCGCATGCGCTCGAGGAATTCGAAGCCGTCCATCACCGGCATCATCAGATCGAGCAGGATCACCGCAGGCGGCGCGTTCGACCCGAGCCAGGCAAGCCCTTCCTCGCCGTTCGCCGCCTCCGCCACGACGTGGCCCGAGCGCTCCAGGATGCGCCGCGTCACCGCACGCATCTCGGGATCGTCGTCGACGATGAGAACGCGCGCGCCGGCGCCGCGCCCGCCGAACCGGCGCAGCATGGCGCTGAGCTGGGGCCAGTCGATCGGCTTGGTGATGTAGCCGGCGGCCCCGAGTTGGAGCGCGATGGCGCGTTCGTTTAGCATGGTCAGCATGATGACCGGGATGTCAGCAAGTTCGGCGTCGTTCTTGAGCGCGGTGAGGACGGACCAGCCGTCCATGTGCGGCATCATCACGTCGAGGGTGATTGCGTCCGGCCGCTCCTTGCGCGCCATATCGAGTGCGTCCCGGCCGTTGCGCGCATGCACGACGCGATAGCCTTCGCGGCCGAGCATGCCGCCGACCGTCTCATGCACCGCCTCGTCGTCGTCGATGACCAGTACCGTGCGCTCGCCTGCCACGTCGCCCGAAACCGCGCGCTTTGTCGTCGTGGCCGGTTGCGCCGCCGCCTCCTCGCCCTGGCGCGCCGGTAGGACGAGGGTGAAGGTCGAGCCTTCGCCCGGCTGGCTGGTCACGGTGACGTCGCCGCCGAGCATGCGCGCGAAATGCCGCGTGATGGCAAGGCCGAGGCCGGTGCCGCCGAACTTGCGGGTGGTCGAGGAATCGGCCTGGGCGAAGGCCTGGAACAACCGGCCCAGTTGCTCCTCGGTCATGCCGATGCCGGTATCCGTGACGCGGAAGACGACGCGGTCATCGCCGTCACGCGTGACCGCGAGCGTGACGGTGCCGTTCTTCGTAAATTTACTGGCGTTGCTCAGCAGGTTGAGCAGGCTCTGCTTGAGTTTTGTGATGTCGGTCTCGAAGGCGCCGATCGCGTCGGGGCAATCGACGACCAGACGATTGCCGTTCTTGGCCGCCAGCGGCTCGATGATGCTGCGCACCTCGGCGACGACGGACGACACCTTCGTCTCCTCGACGAATACCGTCATGCGGCCGGCCTCGATCTTCGACAGATCGAGGATGTCGTTGATGAGGCCGAGAAGATGCTTGCCGGCGTTCTCGATCTTCGTGAGATCGGGCACGAACTCGGATTGGCCGGCGTCCTGCGCCTCTTCCTGCAGCATCTGGCTGTAGCCGATGATCGCGTTGAGCGGCGTGCGCAGCTCGTGGCTCATGTTGGCGAGGAAGCCCGACTTGACGCGGTTCGCCGCCTCGGCCTCTTCCATCGCGCGCATCAGTTCCTGCTCGGCTTGCTTGCGCTCGGTGATGTCGGTGTAGATGGCGATGAAGCCACCATCGGGCGTCGGCGCGCGATAGACCTCCAGCACGGTACCGTCGGGCCGGGTACGCTCGAAGGAATGAACATGCTTCAGCTGTTCGATGCGCTGCGCGACGACGCTCTCGATGTCCTGGTCGCCAAACTCGCCGCGGGCGCCGACGTAGCGCAGATAGTCGATGAAGCTGCGATCGCGCGAAAAGAACTCATCCGGCATGTCGAGGTATTCGCGAAAGCGCTGGTTCCACGTGAGCAGCTTGTAATCGGCGTCGTACATGGCGACGCCTTGGTGCATGTTCTCGAGTGTGTTGCGGAGCTCGGCCGTCGTCCTCGCCAACTCGCGCTCGTAATGCGCGCGCATCGCGTCGGCATGGCGCGCCAGCGCGACGTTGACCTGCCGAGCTAGTACGCCGATCACCAGCGCGGAGAGCACTGTCGCGATCACGGCCGGCACGGTGGCCCGCACAAGCAGCGGCAGGCCGCCAATCGACAGCATCACGCCCGCGCCCGCCGCGCCGATCACCACGAAGGCGACAGCCGCGGCTTGCCAGAACACGCGCATCGGCAAGAGCGAAAGCATTCCCCCCGATAACCCTTTTTCTTTCGCGATGATCAGTAAAGCCCCGCCCGAGCCATCATACAAGAACCAGCACGGCGGCACAGCCTCGACCCTGTCGCGCAAACGTGCTATCCCGCCTCAGTCGCCGACACGGTCCGGAAACGGAGCCTCGTGAGCGTCCCCCGCCTCAGCCTCAGCGTTGCCAACCGCCTTTCGGAAATCGCGCCGCTGGCCGACCGCGTGACGGCATTTTGCGCCGCACGCAACCTACCCGAGGCCATTGCGTACCGCATCAATCTTGCGCTCGAAGAGGTCCTCACGAATACGATCAAGTACGGCTATGCCGACGATGGCGCCCACGAAATCGTCATCGAACTGCAACAAACGCCGGACGGGATGAAAGTCGAGATCGACGACGATGCGCGGCCGTTCGATCTGACACAGGCGCCGGTTCCCGACCTTGCCGCGCCGATCGAGCAACGGCCGATCGGCGGTCTCGGCCTCCATTTCGTCCGTACGATGATGGATGAGGTGCGCTACCGCCGCGCCGGCGGCCACAATCGCTTGACGTTGGTCAAGCGCCTGACGCCCGACGGCGCAACGCCAGCACGGTGATGTCGTCGGCTTGCGGCGTGTCCTGCGCGAATGCCTTGACGGCCGCGACGATGCCGCCAATCAGGGCGTCGAGCGGTGCCGCATCCTGGCTGGCGAGCAACGCGGCAAGCCGCTCTTTGCCGAAGAGCGCCTGTGCCGGATCATTCGCTTCGGTGATGCCGTCGGTGCTGAGGCACAGCGTCTCGCCTGGCTCCAGCGTCGCGGTTCCGCTCTCATAGCTCCAGGTCTCGTCGATGCCGAGCGCCAGGCCCTGTGCTCCGACGAGCGGCGTCGCCGCGCCCTTCGCGAGCCGAAAGGGAGGATCGTGGCCGGCATTGCAGAAGGCGAGCGCGCCGTTCTGCGGGTCGAGGACGCCGAAGAAAAGCGTGACGAACGTCATGGTGGTGTTACCGGCGCTCAGCTCGCGGTTGACGCGCGCAATGATCTCGCCCGGCGTGGCCGCGCCGCCGTCCCGCAGCAAGAAGCCGCAGATCACCCGCAGCAGATTGAGCGTGCGGGCCATGAACATGGCGGCAGGCACGCCCTTGCCTGACACGTCACCGATCAGGAAGGCGAGGCGCCCGTCCGGCGTGAAGAAGAAGTCGTAGAGATCGCCGCCGACCTCGCGCGCGGGCTCCATGGTGGCGAAGATCTCGACGTCGCGGCCCGCGTCTGGCGCCGGAAAATCCGTAGGCACCATGCTCATTTGCAGGGCGCGCGCGGCTGCGAGTTCCTGTTCGAGCCGCGCTAGATGCGCCCGCACCTGGTCGCGCAGCTTCTTCTGTTCGAGCGTGGCGCCGACCCGCGCGCGGAGCAGCGTGGCATTGAAGGGCTTCGGCAGGTAATCGACCGCGCCGAGCTGGATACATCGCACGACGCTGTCGATCTCATTGAGAGCCGAGATAACGATGACGGGGAGCTCGTGTAGCCGCCCGTCGGCACGCAGGCGCTCGAGCACCTGATAGCCGTCGACGTGAGGCATCATCACATCGAGCAATACGAGATCGCAGGGCTCGCGGGCGATATGCTCGAGCGCCTCGGCGCCGTCGGCCGCGGTGGCAATGTCGCTGAAACCCTCGCGCCGCAGCCGGCGAATCAGCAGTTCGCGGTTGTCCTCGATATCGTCGACGACCAGGATGCGCTCGGCGCGCTGGATTGCGCCGCCGCCGACCGTAGCCCCTGCCGAACTTGAGTCCACGCGCACCCCCGCCGGAAAGCGACAGCGTAAGTCAAAGCGCTCCGTCGCGCCACGCCTGCCGCCTTGGCGCGACGACCGCGGGTCGATATTCTCGCGCCGCCAGACAGGAGGATCGTTTTGGTATTGCGGATCGTCACCGGAACCTACGGGCTGACGCGGGCCCTCAAGGCGAACCCCGCCATGCGCGGCGACCTCGATCTCGAGTTCATCGAGTTCGACTCAATTCCGGCCGCGATGCGCCGCCAGGTGCGCAATCTCGAGTTCGACATCTGCGAGATGGCGCTGACGACCTATCTCTGCGCTCGCGCCGCGGGCAAGCCGATCACCGCCATACCGGTCTTTGTCACGCGCAATTTCCATCACTGGGCGGCCTTCCGACACGTCGACACCGGTATTCAGGCGCCCAAAGATCTCGAAGGCCGGCAGGTTGCGGTCAATCGTGGCTATACCGTCACCACCGGCTTGTGGGTTCGCGGCGCGCTGCAGCACGAGTACGGTGTCGATCTCGACCGGGTGACCTGGCTGCCGACCGACGATGAGCACGTCGCGGAATATCGCGCGCCGGCGAACGTCGACTACCGGTTTCGCGGCCGTACGGTCGAAGACCTGATGCTCAAGGAAGGCGTCGGCGCAGCGGTCGGCGACGTGCGGTCGAATGCGCCGGAGATCAGGCCGCTGATCCCGGACGCGCGCGAAGCGGGCTTCGCCTATTACCGCAAGACCGGCATCTATCCCATCAACCACATGATCACGGTGAGCCAGGCGGCGCTGGCGGCGCGGCCGCACCTGGCGCGCGAGCTTTTCGACGCCTTCACGGCGGCGAAGGCGCTCTATCTCAAGCAGATCGACGCCGGGGGCGACAGCTCGGCCGGCGACAACACGGCGCTCGCGCTCAAAGCCGTGGTCGGCGATCCCTTTCCCTATGGCGTCGCCGCCAATCGCAAGGCGCTCGAGGCGGCGACGCAGTTCTGCGTCGAGCAGCACATGACGCGCGACAAG
>Ga0307372_10012256_pt1 | contig 11272 bp, 11 predicted proteins | sample OX1MG_FD_202533 | JGI IMG/M metagenome (GOLD analysis project Ga0307372, IMG submission 202533) | Soil microbial communities from Risofladan, Vaasa, Finland - OX-1 | ecosystem: Environmental > Terrestrial > Soil > Coastal area > Acid sulfate soil | place: Finland: Risofladan, Vaasa | collected...
TTTTCTGTGGCGCTTTGTCGATGGCCGGCCCAAAAGAAACGCTTGGCGCACCATGGCGCAGGTTCCGGCCACAACCAGCCAATCAGACGCGATGAGCCGGGAGCTCATACGCCGTGGCTTTCGTTTTACCGGTTCGACCATCTGTTACGCCTTCATGCAAGCCGTCGGAATGGTCAACGACCACCTGGTGAGCTGCTTTCGTTATCGACAGATCTATTAAATTGAGTAATCCCAGAACTCGCGCTCAGCCCTTTGCTCGGGATGCGCACCAGGCAGTAGGCGATCACCGCGAAGGCAATCAGTGAAAGCCAGCCGCCCCAGCGAGGCACGAACGGCAAAGTTGTGATGCCGGTGAAGACGTGAGTAATGGAAGGAACACCGGTGATGAAAATCGTCGCGAGCAGAATACCCATAATCGCCTCGCCGGCGATGAAGCCGGAAGCGATCAGCGTGCCGCGCTCTTCGTACTTGGCTTGCTCTGCCGTAGAAAACTGTTCGCGCTGGGCCACGCGGTCCGCCGCCCACTTCAGCAAGCCGCCGACGAAAATGGCGGAAGTGGTCTCAAGCGGCAGGTACATGCCGACAGCGATCAGCATGGGCGAAGGCGCTTGGATCAAAATCAGCGCAAAGCCGAGCATGATTCCCATCAGCAGCAGTCCCCACGGCATCTGCCCGCCCACGATCCCCTGCGCAAGCTGCGCCATCAGACCGGCCTGCGGCGCAGGCAATTCCAGCCCTCCGATCCCGCCCGTGTTGAGATTGGCCTGATTCAGCACGATGATCGGCCACATCAGGAAGAAAGCCAACGCCGCGACGGTCAAAATCTCAGCCAGCTCCATTTTCCAAGGCGTGCCGCCCAGGATGTAGCCGGCCTTGAGGTCCTGCATCAGGCTTCCGGAAACGCAGCACGCGCAGCAAACCACGGAAGCAACGCCCAGCACCGTGGCCACCCCACCGATTCCCTTCACTCCAATGCCGACCATGAGCAACGCCGCCACGACCAGCGCGACGAGCGTCAATCCCGAAACCGGATTATTCGAAGATCCCACCAACCCCACCAGGTAGCCCGCCACCGCCGCCAGGAAAAATCCGCTGCCGGTCATCACCAACGCCGCAAGCAGCGCGGCGTGCCAGCTATGCGCAAAATGCTGGTAGATGATCGTGATCGGAATCACCAGCGCAACGATGCCGGTAATGATCCAGTTTATGGGGATGTCAATGTCGAGCCGCGTCCAAACCTCGCCCTCGTGGCCTCCCTTGCCCGATGCATGAAACGCGCCACGAATGGAACGCATGATGGAGCTGCGCATCTTAAAGAGCGTGTAGACCGCGCCCACCAGCATCGCGCCGACGGCGATGGGCCGTACCACGCTGAACCAGACGGTGTAGCTGAGCACATCCCAGGAAGCTATGCCGCCCGGCGCAGTGGCCCCCAGACGATGCGGCAAGTCCGGGTCGATGAAGAGCACCAGCGGGATCAGCACCAGCCAAGCCAGCGCCCCGCCGCAGAATGTGATGGCGGAAAGCATGGGCCCGATGATATAGCCGATGCCTATAAGCGCGGGCGAAGCAGACGGAGTCGTGTAAGCAATTCCGCCGCTGTAAGTCACGGCGCCGAGCGTGTGCTCTTCGTAACCCGCGTAGCTGATCACCGATTTCGGGAAGCGGACGAAGAAGGAAACCGAATCCTTGAAAATCTGAAAACCCTTGTCATCCTTGAGCACCTGAAGCAGCGCACCCATGCCCATGGCGCCGAAGATGTACCGTGGCGCGTCCGCGGCGCCCGCTTGCCCGGCCTTCACGATTTCAGCGCTGGCAGTGCTTTCCGGGAAGGGCAGGTCAGACTCCACGCACAGCGGGCGGCGCAACACGATGATGAAAAAAATGCCGAGCAACCCGCCTGCGAGCAGGATCATGGCGCTAACCCAGAAATGGGCGCCGAGATTCTTCCACAACCGCTGCCCGCCGACGTTGACCATCAAAAACGCGGGAATCGTGAAGATGGCTCCGGCTACGAGCGCTTCGCCCACCGAGGCTGCGGTGCGTGCTATGTTCTGCTCGAGCACGCCGCCGCGGAAGAACGGCAACCGGAAGAGCGCAATAGCAATGACCGCGGCAGGAATCGTGGCGGCCACCGTTTGCCCGGCCTTCATGCCGAGATAAGCGTTGGCGGCACCAAAAATAAACGCCATCACAATGCCGGCCAGGACGGCCTTGAAGGTGAACTCGCGCTCCTTGGAGTCATGCGGGACGAACGGCTTGAACGTGGTCACGGGACGCCTCCCTGACTGGGTTAAAGGACGGACTATAACACGATGTCCGGCATTCGCGCAGGATTGAAACTCAAGGTGTAGCTCGATGGCCTTTGGCGTGGGGGGCTCCGCGGCGGCCACAGCGCCTCGCCACTCGCCGCGATTCAGTGTTATCCTTTCTGTCGCGGATTTGCTCCACGACGTTAATCGGATAATCTATTGAGGTTTACAATTATAGTGACAACATCCGCTAGTGCGGCGCTGTCCTCAGCGCCGAAAGGCGCCGGTGAGGACACCGGCGCTACAAAAAAGCCGTCACTATAATTTGTAATTCTCAATAAGGCAGATTGCGAAGATCACCAGAACGTACGTTTCCAAGGAGATTAATGATGAACATAGGTTGGATCGGATTAGGTTCCATGGGGCTCCCCATGGCGCACAGCGCCGTCAAAGCTGGACATGCATTGACCGTTTATAACCGCACCCGCAGCCGCGCCGCAGAAATTGAGGCTCTTGGGGCGCGCGTCGCGAAGACTCCTGCCGAAGCGGCTTCCGCCGGGTGCGTGGTGACGATGTTGTCTGATGATGACGCCACCCGTGGCGTAGTCTTCGGCCCAGACGGCATCCTGGCCGCGCTGCCGCGTGGCGGCACGCACGTCTGCATGGCCACCATCAGCGTGGCGCTCGCGCAGGAGATTGAAAAGGCTCACCACGCAGCGGGCCAGTCCTACGTGTCGGCGCCCGTCTTTGGCCGCCCGGACGCAGCGGCGGCGGCCAAGCTATACATAGTCGCGGCGGGCCCTCGTGACGCCGTCACGCGCCTCGATCCGTTATTCAGCGCAATCGGCCAACGCACCTACCCGATGGGCGAGGACCCCGCTGCCGCCAATGTGGTGAAGCTCAGCGGCAACTTTCTGATCGCTGCCACGATCGAGTGCCTCGGAGAAGCATTCGCCTTGATCCGCAAATACAAGGTGGACCCACAACAATTTTCCGAGGTGCTTACCACCTCGCTCTTCAGTTCGCCCGTGCATAAGGGCTACGGATCGTTGATTGCAGCGGAAAAATACGAACCGGTAGGATTCAAGATGGCGCTTGGGCTAAAGGATATGCGTCTGGTTTTGGCGGCCGCCGACTCCGCCGCCGTTCCTATGCCCACCGTCAGCTTGTTGCGGGACCGGCTGTTATCGAGCGTCGCCCAAGGCTTCGGAGACGCAGATTGGGCAAGCATGGCCCGTGTCATTGCCGAAATGGCCGGACTTAAAAGCGCAAAGAAAGGCTGAATGCTGCTGTTCATAATTACGGTGACGTATCAGGCAGCTTCATTCGGGAGACCCGCCCTCACCCCCAGCCCCTCTCCCTGAGGGAGAGGGGCTGGGGGTGAGGGCGGGTCTCCGAATATGTCACTGAACTTGCGAATAGCAGCACTAAAACGCGGCCGCTGAGGACGGCGCCGGCATAGCACTCGTTATCACTACAATTTGTAATCCCCAACAAAATCTTTCTTAACGGAGGTCATTATGAAAGCGATTCGAGTTCATGCATTCGGCGGGCCGGAGGTAATGGCGCTTGAAGAAGTGCCAGACCTTCGTCCCGGAGCAGGCGAGGTGGTGGTTCGGGTCAAAGCAGTTGGCGTGAACCCCGTGGAAACTTACATTCGTTCCGGCCAGTACGCGGCCAAGCCGAATTTACCCTACACACCAGGGTCAGACGCGGCGGGTTTGGTGGAGGCGGTAGGCTCGGGTGTAAAGAGCGTCTCGGCCGGAGACCGCGTCTACGTGGCGGGATCGCTGAGCGGGGCCTATGCTGAAATGGCACTCTGCAAGGAATCGCAAGTGCATCCGTTGCCGGCGAGCTTGACGTTTCAGCAAGGAGCGGCAGTGGGCGTCCCTTACGGCACGGCTTACCGGGCGCTCTTTCAGCGGGCGCGCGCCGCAAGCGGTGAGACGGCGCTCGTGCACGGCGCAAGCGGCGGAGTCGGCGTGGCCGCCGTGCAGTTGGCTCGCGCCGCCGGACTGAAAGTGATCGGAACCGCTGGCACTGAGCGCGGCCTGAAACTGGTGAAGGAAAATGGCGCCCATCACGCGCTTGATCACCGCACCCCCAACTACCGGGAAGAGATTGCCTCGCTCACCGGTGGGCGCGGGGTCGACGTCATCATCGAGATGCTTGCCAACGTGAATCTAGGCCGTGATCTCGCAATGCTGGCGAAGCACGGACGGGTGGTGGTGGTCGGCAGCCGCGGCGCGGTCGAAATCAATCCGCGCGACGCCATGACCCGCGACGCCGTTATTCTGGCCATGACCATGATGAACGCGTCGGAAGCCGACCTCGCCACCATACATGCCGCAATCGTGGCGGGTCTTGAGAACGGGACGCTTCGGCCCGTCGTGGGCCGCGAAATGCCCTTGGCGGAAGCGCCCAAGGCCCACCAAGCCGTCATGGAGCCTGGCGCACATGGAAAAATCGTTCTCGTTCCCTAGTGAGAATTGCAAATTATAGTGACGGCTTTTTTTGGTGCGCCGGGCTGCGACCGGCGGATTTCGCCGCTCATAGAGCGGCGCTACACCAAATGACCGGTGCCGACTTACGTCGTTATATATAGCTCTTGCCTCTGCCCATCGTCCTGCACCATCGCGGAGCGATCCTAAAGAGGAGCCGTCATGATGAGACTTCTAGCCGCTGCTGCTGCCGTCGTTTTGTTGGTTGCAATCCTGTGGGACGCTTTTGAAACCATCATCCTTCCTCGCCGTGTGACGCGATACTTCCGCCTCACCCGCGCCTTCTACCGTTACACCTGGACGCCGTGGGCGACGGTGGCACGGCGCATGAAGCCCGGAAACCTGCGGGAAACCTTCCTCAGTTATTTTGGTCCGCTGTCGCTGCTCACCTTGTTCGCAGTCTGGGCGCTCGGCTTGATCGTGAGCTTCGGCTTGCTCCACTGGGCCGCGGGTTCGGCGCTCAATATCTACGGCGAGCGGCCATCGTTTTTCACCGATCTTTACTTGAGCGGAACCACGTTTTTCACGCTCGGCATCGGCGACGTCACTCCCCGCACCACCCTGGCGCGCATCATCACCGTGGGCGAGGCGGGGATGGGATTCGGAGTACTGGCCATCGTCATCGCCTACCTGCCCGTCATGTATGGCGCGTTTTCCCAGCGCGAGGTCAACATTTCGCTCATGGACGCGCGGGCCGGGTCGCCTCCCACCGCTGCCGAACTGCTTCGGCGGCACGCTCACCCGGACCAGGCGCAGGCGCTCGCCACGTACCTCGGCGAGTGGGAGGTGTGGTCCGCCCAACTTATGGAAAGCCACCTTTCCTACCCGGTCCTCTGCTTTTTCCGCTCGCAACACAGCAATCAATCCTGGCTCGCCGCGCTCAGCACTGTACTGGACTCAAGCGCCTTCCTTATGGCCTATGCCGAAGGCAGCCTGCGCTGGCAGGCGCAATTGACCTTCGCCATCGCGCGCCACGCCGTCGTGGACTTGTCACAGGTCCTCTTCAGTCCTCCCAAGTCTCCTGAGGAGGATCGCCTGCCCGACCCAGCCCTCGACCGGCTGCGGCAAGCACTGGGCGAGGCCGGAATGCCGCTTCGCGACGGCCTGACCCGCCAGCAGTTGCGCGAGATGCGCCGCATGTATGAACCTTATTTGAATGGATTGTCGCAGCGTCTGCTGATGCCGCTCTCGCCTTGGATGCTCGCCCACGAAAGCTTCGATAATTGGCAAAGAAGCGCGTGGAAGCAATCGCTTACGCTTCTCGAACGCTTCCAGATCCGGGACGACGGAGAACACGAAGAACATAAGTGAGGGTTTTGTTGCGGCGGGTCTCTGAGCGCCTTGCTTCCAGCGCAAAGAGAGATATTACCGAGACTGATGTCAGCCCTTTGAGATGTTTAACGCCCTTGCGCCTTTGCGTGAGGCTTTTATTGAACGAAATCCCGAGATGCTGACTTCGCTCGCACTCTGTTTTTCCTGATCCTGGTTACAAGCAGCCTGCTGAACCGCTTTTTTCACCTTATCCCGCTTCCAGGCCTCGACTGTCTCATCCCAAAGCCGCCCGCCCACAAGCGCGCACAGGACGGCGAGCTTTTCCACGGTCAATCCCCTCAGGCGCAGAAATTCCGCGAAGGACTCCGAATACAAGCCGTGCTTGAATCCATTCAAAGAAGACCGGGCTTTGCCCCGCGCGCTGCGCGGTCCCGTAGAGTGCTTGGCGTTCGCCCGGCAGGAGGCGAGCGCCGCCGCGGTCATCGTGCGTTTATAAAGAGCCATGTATGATGTTCCTTCCCCGCCCGCAGAGGAGGGATGCAGGCCGGCGCAAACAAGGTTTTCAAGCGAGGGTTAATGTAGCCTATTATACTAGGTTAGGCGCGCGGTGTCAAGATGTTTACGAAGTTAGAAAGACCGATCACGCACTACACCGCGAGGAAGAGAACAAACGGGGACCATGAAAGCTCGCTGCATCTACCGCCCGACGCAAAGGCGTAGAGAATCGAAAAGGACCATGACAGGAGCGCCGTCGCCGGGTTCAATATTTCCGCAGCACGCCAATCACGCGGCCTTGAACCTGAACCTCGCTCGCAGTGAGAGAGATCGGGTCCATCTGGGAGTTCGCGGGCTGCAACCGGATTTTGCCGTTGGATTCACGGAAGAATCGCTTAAGCGTAGCCTCCGCGCCTCCAACCAGCGCAACCACAATCTCTCCGTTGGCCGCTCGCTCGGCCCGCTGCACCAGGATGTAGTCGCCGTCGCAGATATGGTCGTCAACCATCGAATCACCCTTCACCTTGAGCACGAAAATGCCATCCCGCGGCCCGGCGAATTCAGTCAACGAGAAAGTCTCCGCCGCAGGAAACGCCTCCACCGGGCGGCCTGCAGCAATCCGGCCGAGCAGCGGAAATTCCAACGGTTTTGGAGATTCGGGTGGTTGAGTGGCCGGGACGTTGCGGGATGCGGAACGCCGCCTCGTTTTCGCAAACGGCGCCGGACCGGGCATCGCCACCACGTCAATCGAGCGGCTCTGGTTGAAGCCGCGCCGGATGAATCCCTTCCGTTCGAGGGTTTGGACGTGCTTGTGCACCGTCGCAAGCGACGAGAGCCCGAGCGCTTCGCCTATCTCTTCAAAGCTGGGGGAATAGCCGCGACGGTTGATGAACCGCGCCAAAAAATCGAGAACTTGCTTTTGCCGCCGGGTAAGCGCCATATTTGGACACCTCACGTTGCATTTCGGAATATGCTGCCTGGGCTGGGCCGGGCGCATCCCCGCTTTCAAAGATAAATTATAGGCGAATAAAAGGCGAATTGCAAGCAGGCGAGGTAGTGACTCATTTTGGTTTTGTAGCGCCGGGCTTCAGCCCGGCACAGCCTTCAAAATGCCGACCTGAAGGTCGGCGCTACGGCAAACTGAGTCACTACCGCAGGCGATTAGTAGGGGGCTGACCGGCTTAGTTACGAGCATTGAGAGTTCGTCTCGCTACGGGGTGTCAAGCCGCTTCGCCACGGACACGCAAGCGCTTGTGCCGCATTCCGTCAACTTAATCCCGGCCGGACGGCGAATCATTCACGCTGGCATTCTGGCCGGCGTCGGCGCTGAACTCGCGGCGGAATTCCGCAGAATTTTTGCGAAGTTCGAGCCAATCGAAGAAAAGCTCAGGGGTTTGCAGCCACACGGCAAACCAGCGGGCGATTTCGGCTTTCTCCCGCCGCTTCTGCGGTTGAACTCTCGCACTTCCCGCCAGACCCTCGGCGCGCAGCCGCCCCTTGAGCAGAATGGAGCGGACGAGAGCAGCGCCAGTCCGGTCCCCGATGCATTCATAGGCGCGAAAGGCCGCGTCGAGTTCGCGGATCGAGGCCTCCGCCTCATCGAGGTCGTGGAACCTCAGCTTCCCTTTCAAGCCGCTCGCGTAAGGCTCCGGCATGGGAGGATCACCGTACCGGTCGCGGTATTCAACCGTCACTCCCGCGTCCCGCAAAATCTGCACGATATACGAAGAGGATCGTTTGGCCGCGCCGGAACGCTGAGCGAGCCGTTCCTCGATTGCCCGGATCTCGGCAGCGCCCGCTCTTTTGAGCTGCTTCTCAGCGCAATAGCCCAGGATGATTTGCTTCCGGGTCTGGGAGTCGCTGGCCATAGGCTCCTCGCGCCGCCGGCGCGGTTCGGGTGCGCGCGCTAGCGCGAATTGCGGCGGCGCTTCACTCGGCTGGGACCGTGGCTTTCCGCATCACGCCCCGCCGCGGCCTCAACTTCGCGCCGGTAGCGAGCCACGTTCCTCTCATGCTGGGCGAGAGTGTCCGCAAACACGTGGCCGCCGTGGTTATTGCTCACAAAATAGAGCGCCTTGCCTTGGGCAGGATGCAAAGCGGCTTGAATCGAGGCGGCGCCGGGGCTGCAAATAGGCCCTGGCGGAAGGCCGGCGTGCGCGTAGGTGTTGTAGGGAGAATTGATCTCAAGGTCGGCTTGCGTAATGGCCCCGTGAAACGGTTCAAGCCAATTCTGGCTGGCCTCGACAGCGTAACCCACCGTGGGGTCGCATTGCAGCGGCATTCCCTTTTTGAGACGCCGCAAAAACACTCCGGCAATCATGGGGCGCTCCGCCGCGCTGGGCGTCTCTTTTTCCACGAGCGAAGCCAGCGTCATCACGTTGTGCAGCGCGTTGGGACCGGCAGGCAATTCATCGGCGAACTGGCTTTTGAGCACCCGCCGGAATCGAGCCAGCATCGTCTGCACGACCACGGCGGGCGATACGCCGCGAGGAAACCGGTAGGTATCCGGAAAAAGATAGCCTTCGAGCGACGTAGCCTGCGGGTCGAGGTCGCGGATGCTTGCGGGGTCGCGAGTCGCTGTCATAAAAACCTGGGGATCAAGACCCAGAGTCTGCTGATAGATTCGAGCCATGTCGAACCGGTCCGACCCTTCGGGAATCACCACCGCGCGCAGGTACACTTCGCCGCGAGCGAGCTTCCGGTAAACCTGCAGGGCGGTCAGCGGACGGTCGAACAGGTATTCGCCGAATTTGATCGTTTCGCGGCGGTGGCGGCCAATCCAGCAGCGGAAGAGAAAAGGCAGGCGATACGCAAGGACGCCGTGGCGGACGAACGACTCCGCAACCGCCGGAGCCGAAGTTCCCGGCTGGATGACAAGCACCAGGCGGTCCGTGTATCCGCGATAGGGCGAGTAAAGCTCTTTCGCCACCCATAGGCCGGAGGACAGCAAGGCCGCCACAGGAATGATCCAAAGCCACTTCTTCATGTTGCGGATGGAAGCGGAACCGGAGGTTGGCCGCAATGGGAGCGCCAATCGAGGTAACTCTGGAGGATGAGCGTGGCTGCAACGCGATCCACGGCGCGCTGGCGCTTGCCGGGGCTGATGCCGGAAGAGCGCAACATGCGCTGCGCCTCCGCGCTGGTCAACCTTTCGTCCCAGAGCTTCACTACGCAGCCCACACGCTTGCCCAATTTCTGCGCGAATTCGTCCACGCGCCCGGACATGGCGCTCGCGGAGCCGTCCTTGCTTAGGGGATTGCCGAGGATGATCTCCTGCACCTCGTACTCACGGATCAACGCCTCCAGCGCCGAAAAGTCGCACTTCAGATTAGTGCGTTCGAGCGTAGGCAGCCCTTGCGCCGTCAGCCCCAGCGGGTCGGAAACGGCAAGCCCGAATCGCTTCATGCCGAAATCAATAGCCAGGATTCTTCCGTCCACTCTCAACCTCGCGCCCATCTCCGCCCGCGGGCCGGCCCGGCAATCTTTTTGCGCGGGCCGCGCTGCATCAGGCCGAAGCGGGCTTTGGCTCCGGCGCGGGCAGGGCGAACGCTTTAATTTCCGACTGAAAGCAAGCCCGCTTGTGGCTTCCGTCGCAGAAGGGCTTGTTTTCCGAGTGCCCGCAGCGGCACAGCCCGATTTTCGTACGCCCGCTCAAATCGAAACGGTTTCCGTCCTGATCGAAAATTTCGAAATCGCCCTCAACGCGAATCGAACCATCAGTTCTGACAGTAATCTTGGTCGCCGCCAAATTCTTTTCTCCTTCATTTTGAGTTCAATCGCCCGTCTCCGTCTCGATGGCTTACCTCCAATATATCCTACCGGGAAGGACGCAGATCAAGATGCCGAAAAACACCAGCGAGATGGCGCCGTGCAGGATCATCCAGCTTTTGCGGGTCAAGACGAGCTGGCCGGCCACGAAGCTGCGCGCCCGCACGTAGGTAATCACATGCAACACGATCAAACACAGCACCAGTATCGCCTTGGCTTCGAACCACAGCGAGTGCAAGTAATAAAAAGTCCGCCCGTATACCAGAAGGATTCCGGTGATCACTGTGATGACCGCCCCAGGATTGGCCATGCCGTTGAGGATCTTCATTTCCGCCCGCGCCAAGGCTGCCCGTCCCTCACCGGAATCCTCTTCCGCGTGTTGTCCAAGCAGCGCCGTGGCGACTAAAAGCCCGCCGATCCAAAAAACCAGACCGACCACGTGGAACAGCACCGTCCAGATGATCATGTGCTCCATCCTTTTTCCCCTTTTCCTGCTCTTTTTATGACCAGGCCCGGCAGTGGGCCGCTCGCTTGAGAATAGCACTGAACGGCGTTCTTGCTGCGGGCAAATCGCTTAACCTGCGGTCTCTGAGGAGTGCTGTCTGGCGCGGCAGGACAAGCTCCCGAGCTTAACACAGGCTTAACATGAACCAGTTCTTTATTGACTTTCAGTGCAGCAATTTTATAATCGCTGAAGATTCTCCGTACAAAGGAGCTGCTGACCAGCAATCCGTGAATAATTCGAATAATTCACCGCATCAGGCGCTTTCCCCAGCGGAACCTGTAGTCTTGACGATTGCGGGCTTCGATCCTTCGGGCGGAGCGGGCATCGCTGCGGACCTGAAGACCTTCGGCGCTCACAACTGTTACGGAGTTGCCGCTATCACCGCTCTAACCGTGCAGAATACGCAGCGCGTGAACGGCGTCTATCCCGTCGAGCCGAACCGGCTGCGGGAAAGCATCCGGGCGCTCTTTGAAGACGGG
>Ga0307372_10012257_pt1 | contig 11272 bp, 10 predicted proteins | sample OX1MG_FD_202533 | JGI IMG/M metagenome (GOLD analysis project Ga0307372, IMG submission 202533) | Soil microbial communities from Risofladan, Vaasa, Finland - OX-1 | ecosystem: Environmental > Terrestrial > Soil > Coastal area > Acid sulfate soil | place: Finland: Risofladan, Vaasa | collected...
CTGGGCGACGGCCGCCCGAGCACGACCCGATCGCCGTCGATCCGCCGACTGGCACCCCCCGACGCCCTCCGTCGGACCGCCCCCGGGGAGGGCGTGCTCGTCTACGGGGACCTGGCGCCCGCCCGGCTGCGGTTGCGGACCTGGTCCTCCGACCCGGAGCTCCGGCCCCGGGGGACGGAGGATCTCACGCCCCGGTGGCGACGGCGGCTCCGCCGGTTACTCAGCGCACCCAGCCCGCGGTCTCGCCCAGCACCGCCGAGCCGTCGAGGTCGGCGAGCTTGGCGCCGACGAACGCCTCGGCCCACGGGCTGGTCTGGACGCGGAGGGCGGGCGACCCGGACCCCAGCACCTCCAGCACCACCTCCGCCACCTGTTGGGCGGTCTGCGCCGAGCTGGAGGAGAACTCCGCCATGACGTGGGCGACATACGCCTGCAGGGCCGGCTCGTACGGGCCGGCCCCGTCGAACAACGCAGCGACGTCCACGCCGACGTTGTTGACGAACTCGGTCAGCACCGGGCCCGGCTCCACGATGGAGACGCCCACCCCGACCGTCGCCGCCACCGGGGCCAGGCTCTCCATGAAGCCCTCCACCGCGAACTTGGCGGCACAGTAGGCCTCGTTGAACGGCTGTCCCACCGCCCCGCCGACGCTGCTCACCGTGACCAGCCGGCCGCCGGCGCTCCGCAGGTGGGGCAAGGCCGAGCGGGTGACGGCCACGACCCCGAAGAAGTTGACCTCCAGCACCCGGCGCACCTCGTCGAGCGGCACGTTCTCGATGGTCCCGATGTGGCCGGACCCGGCGTTGTTGACCACGGCGTCGAGCCGGCCGTGGTCCCCGACCACGCCTTCGACGCAGGCCCGGACCGACTCGGCGTCGGTCACGTCGAGCTGGCGCACGTCGAGAACCACCCCCGCCTCCTCGGCCGCCGCCCGCAGGGCCCGGTCGGTCCTGGTGTGGCGGAGGGTGGCCACCGTCGTGTAGCCGGACCCGGCGGCGGCGACCGCCGTGGCCAGGCCGATTCCGGACGACGTCCCGGTGACCAGGAGCACGGGCTGGGGCATGGAGGACCTTTCGGGTCGGGGGTGGCCCCACCGTAGGCAGGTCCACCGGATCCGGACAACGGCTCCAGCCCCCCTTGGATGGCCCACCTCCGCGGGGGTCGGTACCATCGCAGGTGGTGACCTCCCAGACGACAGGGCCGGCATCGGCCCGGCCGGTGTTCGATCCGTTCGACCCCCAGTGGGCCAGCGACCCGTTCCCGCTCTATGCCGACCTGCGCCGGCGGGCGCCGATCCACCGGAACGACCTCGGCTTCTGGGTGGTGGCCCGCCACGCCGACTGCCTGGCCGTGCTGCGTGACCGGAGGGCCAGTTCGGACAGCCTCAACGTGGCGGTGGAGCGGATGCCCCAGGGGTTCCGCACACCGGTGGCCGAGGACGACCCGATCGCCGCCGCCATGATCGAGATGCGGCCGTTCCTGTTCCGGGACCCGCCCGACCACACCCGGTTGCGGGGCCTGGTGTCCAAGGCGTTCACCCCGAAGGTGGTCGAGTCGCTGCGGACCCGGACCCAGCAGGTCGTCGACGAGCTGCTCGACGCCGCCCTGGACGCGGACCGGGTCGACCTCCTCGAGGCGTTCGCCTACCCGCTCCCGGTACGGGTCATCTGCGACCTCCTGGGTGTGCCGGTCGAGGACCAGGACCGGTTCAAGGTCTGGTCCGACGCCCTGGCCCGCGGCCTCGACCCCGACTTCCTCCTGACCCAGGAGGTGATCGACGCCCGCAGCGAGGCGGTGCTCCAGTTCTCGCAGTACTTCTTCGAGCTGCTGGCCGAGCGCCGCCGGGCCCCGGGTGAGGATCTGCTCAGCCGCCTGGTGCAGGCCGAGGACGGCGGCACCGTGCTCAGCGAGGCGGAGTTGCTGTCCACCTGCATCCTGTTGCTGGTGGCCGGCCACGAGACGACCGTCAACCTCATCTCCGGTGGCACGCTGGCCCTGCTCCGGCACCCCGACCAGATGGAGCGGTTCCGCACCGATCCCGGCGTGCTCCGGAGCGGGGTCGAAGAGATGCTCCGCTTCGTGTCGCCGGTCCAGCTGACCGGCCGGGCGCTCACCGAGGACTGCGAGTTCGGCGGGGTCGAATTCGCCGAGGGGGACTTCGCCATGCTCCTCATCGCCTCGGCCAACCACGACCCCGAACAGTTCGAGGACCCGGAACGCTTCGACGTGACCCGCACCCCGAACAACCACCTCGGGTTCGGGTTCGGGATCCACCACTGCCTGGGCGCCCCCCTGGCCCGGATGGAGGCCCAGGTGGCCCTCACCTCGCTGGTGCGCCGTGCTCCGGGCCTGGCGCTGACCGTCGGGGACGTCACCTACAAGACGAACGTCGTGCTACGGGGGATGGAGTCACTCCCCGTCTCGATGGGCGGCTGACCCGGACGCCACGGGGGCGGCCCTCAGGAGGAGGCGACCCGGTCGAAGACCGGCTGGAGCGCGTCGAGGGACCTGACCACGTCGTCCGCCCCGAACGGGATGAGCAGGGCTGCCACCGCATCGGCCCCGGCCTCGGCGTACTGCTCGGCGATGTCGGCGTCCAGGGACTGGAAGTACGGGCACACGGTGATGGTCACGTCGCCGCGTCGCCGGCCCTGTTCGGCCAGGAGCGAGTCCAGGGTTGCGAGCGGCTCCGCCAGTTGCCCGGGCGTCCGGTTGAAGGTGTGCCACCCCGCACCGGCCCGGGCCACCCGGGCCAGGGCGGCCCGGCTCTCGCCGCCGATGTGGATCGGGGGATGGGGCTGTTGCACGGGCTTCGGGAACATCGAGCAGGGACGGAGCGAGTAGAACTCGCCGTCGTGGGCGGACGGCTCGTCGCACCAGAGCGTCCGGAGCACCTCGAGGTACTCGTCGGTCCGCCGGCCCCGCCGGGGCCAGGGGACGTTGACCGCGTCGAACTCCTCCTCGAGCCATCCCACCCCGACCCCGAGGTCGACCCGGCCGTTCGAGAGCCAGTCCAGGGTCGAGACCTCCTTGGCCGTGTACACCGGGTTCCGCTGCGGCAGCAGCACCATCGCCGTCCCCAGTCGGACGGTGGTGGTGCGGGCGGCCAGGAACGAGAGCGTGTTGAGGGGCTCGAGCAGCCCGGACCCCGCCGGAGCCGGTATCCGCCCGTCGTCGGCGTAGGGGTAGGACGACGCGTACTCCTCGAAGAGCACCACGTGCTCCCCCACCCAGATGGTGCCGATGCCGCGCTGTTCGGCTTCGGCACCGATCACCGCCAGCAGCTCCGGCGTGGCGAACGGGCTGGCGGTGGGCACCCACAGGTCGATGCGCACGGGAGGGCTCCTCTCGGGTCGGGACGGAGGGTTCGGCGGGTGAGAGGGTCGGCGGGCGGGGCTACGCCGGTGCGGTGGGTGCCACCAGCGGCCACGGCCGCTCGCGCTCGGCGATGCGGGCCAGGTCGAGCAGGAGCTGCTCCTCGTGGTGGCGGCCGATCACCTGCAGCCCGACCGGGAGCCCGTCGACGGACCCGGCAGGAATGGCCACCGCCGGGTTGCCGGTGAGATTGGCGGGGATGGTCAAGGCGCCGTTGTTCCCGATGGCGGTGTCGAAGCCGTGCACGGCGATGAGATCGACGTCCCCGACGGTGGTCGGCATCGGCCCGGCCGCCCCGAAGGCCACATCGGGGTTGGCGGCGGCGAAGACGAAGTCGGCCCGGTCGAAGAGATCGGCCATCTGCTCGTTGACCTCGATCCGGAACATCTCGGTGGCTCCCGCCGTCTGCACGTTGAGGTTGTGGGTGGCGAGGTTCATCCCCAGCTGGATCTCCGGGGTCAGGTCGTCGTTGCATCCGGGGTAGCGGTCCCCGAGCGCTCCGGCCAGGCCGATCAGGTTGGACATGGCCCACTCGAGCCCGCCCCGGGGCAGGTGGACGGCCACGTCGACCCTCGTCAACCGGGCGCTGGCGATCAGCGCCTCGGCCACCTCGACCAGCAGGGCGGCGGCCCGGGGTTCGACGATGGCCGAGCCGAGGTCGATCGAGACCACGGCCCGCTTGCCGGCCAGGTCGAAGGAGTCGAGGCCGGCCTCCCAGCCCTCCACCCGGGGCAGGCTCAGGGTGTCCCGGGGGTCGAAGCCGTTGCACACGTCGAACCAGCGCGCCGTGTCGCGTACCGATCGCGACAGGCAGCCGACCACCACGGTGAGGGGTGGCTGCAGCGTCTCGGGGCCCTTCGGGATGCGGCCGAAGGTCGACTTGAGCCCGAACAGCCCGGTGAACCCGGCCGGTATCCGGATCGACCCGCCACCGTCGCCCCCGCTGGCGATGGGGACCAGCCCCCCGGCGACGGCCGCCGCCGACCCCCCCGACGATCCGCCCGGGGTCCGCTCGGAGTTCCAGGGGTTCCGGGTGGTCCCGTGCAGCTTGGTGTGGGTGCAGTTGATGCCGCCGAACTCCGAGGCGGTGGTCTGCCCGGCCAGGACCGCCCCGGCGGCCCGGAGGCGGGCCACCTGGGTGGAGTCGTGTCCGGAGATCCGGTCCTTGAAGACGAGCGAGGCCTCGGTGTAGGGCCAGCCGTCGACCGACTCGAGCTCCTTGATGCCGACGGGGACGCCGCCGAAGGGGAGGGAGACGTCGACATCGGCGGCCGCGGCCCGGGCGGCCTCGGGGTCCAGGTGGCTGAAGGCATTCAGGTCCGAGGTGTCGATGGCGGCCAGGGAGGCGTCCAGGGCCTCGCCCGGGCTGACGGTTCCGGCCCGGAAGGCGTCGACGAGGGAACAGGCATCTCCCAGCCAGGGCAGATCGCTCACCGCCTGGACGTTAATGGAGCCGATCGACCGGTGCGAGCGGGAGGCGGGGGACGGGCCCGATGGGGGTCGACCACCTCAGTCCTCTAGCGTGTGCCCATGCCAGACCCAGAACAATCGGAGGCCGGGGAGGGACGGGCCGAGCCCCGTCGTCCCTTCACGTTGGCGGTCGACATCGGCGGCACCGGTCTGAAGGCGTCGGTCCTCGATGCCGGCGGGGCCATGGTGGCAGACCGGGTGAAGGTGCCGACCACCTACCCGCTGCCTCCCGACAAGCTGGTCTCCGTGCTGACCAAGCTGGTGGCGCCGCTCCCGGCCGCGGAGCGGGCGTCGGTGGGATTCCCCGGCATGGTCCGGGACGGGCGGGTCCTCTCCGCCCCCCACTTCTCGACCAAGCACGGACCGGGCAGTGCCGTCGATCCCGACCTGGCCAAGCTGTGGACGGGGTTCGATCTGGCCTCGGCGCTGGGCGCGGCGTTCGGGCTCCCGACCAAGGTGGCCAACGACGCCGACATCCAGGGGGCCGCAGTGGTCAGCGGCACCGGCCTCGAGCTGACCGTCACCCTCGGTACCGGGTTCGGGTCGGGGCTGTTCTACAAGGGCCAGCTGATGCCCCATCTCGAGATCGCCCATCAGCCGTTCCGGAAGGGGGAGACCTTCAACGAGCAGTTGGGTGAGGCCACCCGCAAGGCGATCGGCGAGGAGCGGTGGAACAAGCGGGTCCTCAAGGCGATCGCCACCCTGCGGGCGCTGCTGTTCTTCGACCACCTCTATATCGGCGGCGGGAACTCGCGACGGGTGAACCGCGACAGCCTCGACGATGACGTGACCATCGTCGACAACACGGCCGGCATCCTCGGGGGCATCAAGCTCTGGGAATCGGATCACATCGGCGTCAACAGCCCACCGGGGTAGCGACTCAACCCTGCCAGCGCCGCCATCGACGCTCGACCTCTTTGAGTTCGCCTTTCCAGCCCCGGCGTGCGGCGGCGACCGCATCCCGCTGGACGGCGATCAACCGGTCGATGGATTCGGAGAGATCGGGCCGGTCGCGGGCTAGATCCCCGAGCCAGGCGATGGAGAAGTAGACATCGTGGAGGTCGCCGAGCTTGGTCTGGAGCCGCTCCGCAGCCTTGGCCGTCTTGCGGGCCGGGCCCCCCCCGATGAGCGCCACCGTCTCGCAGCCGTAGCGCAGGTCCTTCACCCGGATCCGCACCTTGTGCAGGTTGGCTTCGGTGGCGTCCTTGCGGGCGAGGCGGGCCGCGCCCCGGAGGTCGTGCCAGGCACGGTGGAGCATGACCGGCAGAACGTCCTGGGCGGGCCGGTCCGCCTTGGCCTTGAAGGCCGGGCCGTCCCACAGCACCATCATCTGCTCGGTCAGTTGGAATCTCCGGGCTCCACCCCGCACCGAGGCGATGTCGGCGAGGGCCGACGCCATCCGGGACGCCACCACCGACTGGACCTCCGCCACCAGGTCCGCTCCCATGGCGTCGGGACCGTGGGCGGCGATGGCCTGGCCCAGGATGTGGAGATCCCTCGCCTCGCCCAACTGGCCTCCGTACCAGGCCAGCTCGGCCCGGAGCGACGTGCCCCAGGCCGGGTGGAGGGCGAGCCGGAAGGTGCGCAGGTTGGACCGGATGCGGCGGAGCGCCACCCGGCTCTGGTGGATCCGCTCGGTGGCCGACGTGCGCCGCTGCGCGTCGTCGAGGGCGGCGGCGGCGGACAGGGCCCACACCGGCGGGGTGCCCATCACGCTCCGCGCATCCACCGTCCCGCACGGATCGGCGTCCTCCACTTCGGCGTCCATGTCGTTGAGCAAGAAGGTGCGCGCCGCCCCGGCCAGCACCCGGTGGAGCACCATCCCGGCCGTCGGAACGGGAAAGTCGCCGTCGATCTCGGTACCGGAGGTGTGAGGGGTCTCCGTGGATGGATCCGAGGGGGACCGGTACTGGCCCGGAACCGATGCGGTAGTCATGCCCGACCTCCTGCGGACAGCCTACGGGCGTCCGGCCGGACCTGTCGTCGCGCTCGTCTCCCGGGCGCCCGTCCGCGCCGGGGCGGCCGGGCGCGGTCCGGGCCCGGCCACCGCCCCGGTCTACTGTGGGCCCGGTGCACGCCGTCACCCTGGTCGACGGGGACCTCCGGTGGCTCGAGCACCCGGATCCGCAGCCCGGCCCCGCCGACGTCCTGGTGGCGGTGGCCGCCGCCGGGATCAACGCCGCCGACCTCCTCCAGCGGCGGGGGCTCTACCCGGCCCCGGCCGGATGGCCGGCGGACATCCCGGGCATGGAGTTCGCCGGCGAGGTCGTGGGGTCGGGAGATGGGACCCGCTTCTCGGCCGGCGACCGGGTCATGGGCATCGCCGGTGGGGGTGGTCAGGCCGAGTTGATCGCCGTGCCGGAGGCCACCCTGCTCCCGGTGCCCGACGGGATCCCCTGGGACCAGGCGGGGGGGTTCCCCGAGGCCTTCTGCACCGCCCACGATGCGCTGTTCACCCAGGCCCGCCTGCAAGCAGGCGAGCGGGTGTTGATCTCCGGAGCCGCCGGAGGGGTGGGCACCGCCGCCGTCCAGTTGGCCCACGCCGCCGGCGCCCACGTAGTGGCCTCGGTGCGGTCGGTGGCGAAGCACGCTGCGGTGGCGGGCCTGGGTGCCGACGAGGTCATCGAGCCGGACCGGGTGTCGGGGCACGGCCCCTATGACGTCTCCCTCGAACTGGTCGGCGCGCCCGGGGTGGCCGCCGCCCTCCCGTCGCTGGCGGTCGGCGGACGGATCGTGGTCATCGGCGTGGGGGCCGGGGCCAAAGTGGAGCTCGACCTCCTGGCCCTGATGGGCAGCCGGTCGACGATCGGCGGCTCGACCTTGCGCGCCCGGTCGGTGGAGGAGAAGGCGGCGGTCACCCGGGCCGTGGAGGAGCACGCCGTCCCCCTGCTGGCCCGGGGCGAGGTGGTGGTGCCGGTGGCCGACCGGGTGCCGATGGCCCGGGCCGGGGAGGCCTACGAGCGGTTCGCCTCGGGGGGCAAGCTCGGGAAGATCGTCCTGGTCAACGGCTGACCCGGGCCGCCCCGTGGCGGCGCGACGAGGACGTTCGCCTACCTCGAGACGATGACCGAGGATCCGTGGCCGAACAGCCCCTGGTTGGCGGTGATGCCGACCCGGGCCCCTTCGACCTGGCGCCCGGTCGCCTGCCCGCGCAGCTGCCAGACCAGCTCGCACACCTGGGCGATGGCCTGGGCGGGGATGGCCTCGCCGAAGCACGAGAGCCCGCCGCTGGGATTCACCGGGACCCGGCCGCCGATGGCGGTGTCGCCGTCGCGGAGGAGGCGTTCGGCCTCGCCCTCCTTGCACAGGCCGATGTCCTCGTACCAGTCGAGCTCGAGGGCCGACGACAGGTCGTAGACCTCGGCCAGGTCGACGTCCTCGGGGCCGATGCCGGCCTCCTCGTAGGCGGCCCGGGCCACCGACTGCTTGAAGGTCGGGCCGACGGCATCGGAGGCGGCCGCCGAATCGGTGGAGAAGTTCGGCATCTCGATGACGGTCTGGGGGAAGCGGGGGGTCACGGTGGAGACGGCGTCGACGGTGACCAGGCGGTCGCCCCCGGCGTGGCGGCGCGCGAACTCCATGCTGCACAGGACCAGGGCGGCCCCACCGTCGGAGGTGGCACAGATCTCGAGCAGGCGGAGCGGATCGGCCACCATGGGCGACGCCAGCACCTCGGCCGCGGTGACCTCCTTGCGGTAGCGGGCGTTGGCATTGGCCAGCCCGTGCCGGGCGTTCTTGACCTTGACGGCGGCGAAGTCGGCCTCGGTGGCGCCGAACAGCTCCATCCGGCGGCGGGCGTAGAGGGCGAAGTAGGTCGGGTTGGTGGCCCCCAGCAGGTGGAAGCGCAGCCAGTCCGGGTCGTCCCTGCGGTCGCCGCCCACCGGGGCGAAGAATCCCTTGGGGGTGGTGTCGGCGCCGACCACCAGCGCCACGTTGCACAGTCCGGCCAGGATCTGGGCCCGGGCGTTGTTGATGGCCTGGGCCCCCGAGGCGCACGCGGCGTAGGCCGAAGAGACCCGGGCGCCGGTCCACCCCAGGGCCTGGGCGAAGGTGGCGCCGGCGATGAAGCCCGGGTAGCCGTTGCGGATGGTGTCGGCCCCGGCCACGTACTCGACGTCGGTCCACGCCAGGTCGGCCTCGCGCAGGGCACCGTCGGCGGCGGCCAGTCCGTACTCGACGAAGTTGCGTCCCCATTTGCCCCACGGGTGCATCCCGGCCCCCAGCACGGCGACGCTGTTCCGGCTAGCCATCGGCCTGCCCCGTCCCCCGGTCGGTGCCGGGGGCCGTGGCGGCGGCCAGCGGGCGCCACTTCCACATCAGGTACTCGTGGTCGTCGTCCTCGTACAGCGTGTCGAGGACCAGCTCGACCTCGGCTCCCACGGCGAGCTCGTCCACCCCGACGCCGGGGACGACCTGGCCCATCACCACCATCTTCTCGACGGCGAGGGCCACGGCGGCGATGGCGAAGGGGACGTAGGGGTCGGATGCCTCGAAGGGCTTCGGGGGCTGGTAGCAGGCGTCGGTGTACGACCAGACCGTGCCGGTGCGGCTGAGCTCGGTCTCGGCGAACTCCTTGCCCTGGCACCCGGGATTGCGGCAAAAGAAGGTCTCCTTGGGAAAGGCGAAGTTCCCACACGAGGTGCACCTGCTCCCGAGGAGTGCGGGCGCGTCCTCGTCGAGAGTGAACCAGCCCTCGACGGCGGGCCGTCTCGATTTGGCCGGAGGCATGCGGGGAGCCTAATCCGCCGCCGGATCCGGGCCGCCCAGCCCGCCCCTCGACTTCGACTCGGCGATGCGGTCGTCGTCCCATCCGAGAATGTCGCGGAGCACCGCCTCGGTGTGCTGGCCGACGGTCGGGGCGTGGGCGGGGAAAGGGAGCTCCTCGCCCACGAACTTGAGGGGGGTGGGGAGCTGCTCGGCACCCAACAGCTCCCTCGGGAACCAGTGGAACCGGTCGTTGAACTGGGGGTCCTCGGCGATGGTCTTCGGCGAGTTGACCGGGCCGACCGGGAAGTTGGCCGTCACCCCGAAGTCGATCCACTCCCCGGCCGTCCGGGTCCGGAAGATGTCCCGCAGCTGGCGGCGCAGCTCGAGGTTGTTGCGGGCGTGATCGGCGAACTTCGATCCCGGCCATCTCTCGAACAGCTCCGGGCGGTCGACGGCCTCGCAGAAGTTCTTCCAGAAGGCCTGTTCGGAGGCCATGAAGAGGACGTACCTGCCGTCCTTGGCCTCGTAGACCTGGTAGCGGACGCCCTCGACCATGCCGGCGGTGCCCGGCTCGCGCCGTTCGTAGCCGTCGGCCTTGTTGCCGGTCACCTCGGACTCGGGCCGCTCGTAGGCCTTCCAGGTCTCGCTCCGGTACCAGTCCATGGCGGCGGCGGCGTCGGACTGGGCCAGTTCGAGGAACGACCCCTCACCGGTCGATTTGGCCCGCAGCACCGCGGCGAGGATCCCGAGGGCACCGAACAGCGGCCCGGCGTGGATCCCCATCGACGCGTGCTCGGGGAGGTAGGCGAAGCCCTCGTCGTTGACCTGGGGGGAGACGATCCCGGCCCAGGTGTCGAAGGCGATCCCGTGGGCGGGGAGGTCCTGGTAGGGGCCGGTCATGCCGTAGCCGGAGATGGTGCAGAAGACCAGTCTCGGATTGAGCTCGCGCAGCTGCTCGTAGCCGACACCCCGCCGGGCGAGGCCTCCGGGCCGCATGGCTTCGACGACCACGTCGGCGGTGCGGGCCAGCTCCTTGAAGGTGTTCACGTCCTCCTCGTTCCGAAGGTCCATGACGATGCTGCGCTTGCCCCGGTTGATGTGGAGGTGCATGAGCGAGACGCCGTCGACGATGGGCCAGGTCATCTCGCGGATGTAGTCGCCCGAAGGCGGCTCCACCTTGATCACCTCGGCACCGAGGTCGACGAGCGGCATGGTGATGGCAGCGGGCCCGAGGGCCGAGCACTCGATGATCCGGATGCCGTGGAGCGGGGCGTCGACGGGCATTGGTACTCGGTGTCCTCCGTGGGTTTGCAAGGGCTGGGTCGGGCGATGGGCGGGCGGTCTGGGGCCGGACGCCGAGGCGGCCACCGGGCCCGATCGAACTCTATCTGACGCCCCGTCAGAGGCCTTTGTGGAGGGACCCGTTCCGGCTGGCGTCAGGGTCCAGCGACGCGTCAGAGCGGTCGGATCGGCAGTACTGCGGTCCGATAGAGTGGGCGACTGCTTCATTGCGGATCGGCCACGAGCGCCACCAGGGTTTCATGGTGCTCGACGGCCGATGTGCAGCGGGGCACCAACCGGCGCTCGTAGCTCAACGGATTAGAGCATCTGACTACGGATCAGAAGGTTGCAGGTTCGAATCCTGCCGAGCGCGCTTTCCGAAAGCCCAGGTGAGGGGCATAAACCCACGCAGATCTGACCCTCCTTTTGATCCCGCCGT
>Ga0307372_10012258_pt1 | contig 11272 bp, 11 predicted proteins | sample OX1MG_FD_202533 | JGI IMG/M metagenome (GOLD analysis project Ga0307372, IMG submission 202533) | Soil microbial communities from Risofladan, Vaasa, Finland - OX-1 | ecosystem: Environmental > Terrestrial > Soil > Coastal area > Acid sulfate soil | place: Finland: Risofladan, Vaasa | collected...
CCGGAAGGGGCGGTGTTTGGCTTTTTAGGGCCGAATGGCGCGGGCAAGACGACTACGGTACGTATGTTGACTGCTTTGATTGCGCCGACAAGTGGCACAGCCAGGATTGAAAAGCTTGAACTTGGCACGGATAACGAAGCTATCCGGCAAACAGTGGGCATCCTTACTGAGACACCGGGCTTGTACGAGCGTTTGAGCGCGCAGCAAAATCTGTTCTTTTTTGCTCGCCTGTACAACCTGGACGCGGCGAAGGCTGCTGCACAGACTGAACGCTACCTGCGCATACTCGGTTTGTGGGAGAGGCGCGACGAAAAGGTCGGCGGTTTCTCGAAGGGCATGCGCCAGAAACTTGCTATTGCGCGTGCCTTGCTGCATGAGCCGAAGGTGGTTTTCCTGGATGAGCCAACTGCCGGACTGGACCCCGAAGCATCGCGTATCGTGCGCGACTTCATCAAAGATTTACGCGCCGAGGGGCGTACCATTTTTCTCACGACGCATAACCTGCCCGAAGCTGACGAATTGTGCGATCTCATCGGCGTGTTTCAGACGCGTCTGATCCGCCTTGATACCCCGGCGAACCTGCGCGTTGGCATGTTCGGGAGCGGCACGCGCATACAGGTCGCAGGCGATGCCGCCACGTGGCTGGCAAGCGTAAAGCCGCTCCCGTTTGTGCATGACGTGACCGCGCAGGGAAGCGCGCTCTCGATCAAACTGGATGATCCCGATTCACAGAACCCGGCGCTCATTCGCGCGCTGGTAGCGGCTGGAGCCGATATCCGCTATGTTGAGCAAATCACCCATTCGCTCGAAGAGGTTTACCTGGAACTGGTAGATAGCACGCAAGCGCAGCAGGACAAGGTCAGTATGAACTTGCCGGGCGGCAGGAAGTAAGAGGAATTACATGCAAAAAGTTATCATCCTACTGCAAAAAGAGTGGTTGGAGTTCAAGCAGCAGCGTGGAATGCTGTTCAGCATCATTTTATTACCACTGCTGTTTACCATTTTGCCGGTGGCCATCTTCGCCATTTCACGCTTTGCAAACCTCAGCGGGGTGGTCAACGGCGTTTCTACCAGTTCCGGTATCGGAAAGCTTCCCGCGTTGGCGGGTTTGACACCACAGGAACTGGTTCAGGCCGTGGGTGGTCTGCAATATTCGCTTTTCTATATATTGCTGCCACTTATGCTGCCCAGCATCATCGCCAGTTACAGCATTATTGGCGAAAAGACCAGCCGCACGCTTGAACCGCTGCTTGCCACGCCTATACGCACCTGGGAACTGCTGGTGGGAAAAAGCCTGATTGCCCTGCTGCCTTCGCTTTTTGCTACCTGGATAGGCGGCATCATCTTCATCATAGCTACGGCGTTGTTGGCCATCAGTCCGCATGTTTTCGCCGCCGTGATCACGCCTGGCTGGTTGATAATGTTATTCCTGTGGGCACCGCTGTTGTCGATGATCGCCATTGCCGCCATGATCGCGATTTCGTCGCGTGTGAATGACCCGCGCACCGCGCAGCAATATTCGGCGTGGGCTGTTGTGCCGTTCATGGTATTGTTCTTCGGGCAACTGTTTGGCCTGATAGCCTTGGGAACATTGTTTGCGCTGATCGTTTTTATTGTGCTGATACCGCTTACATTACTCGCCATCTGGTTAACAACGAAAATCTTTCAGCGCGAAGTGATCTTGACGAGTTGGAAGTAGCAAAGATCGACACAAACAGAGTGTACATGCCAGCATTTCAGTATATACTGAAGTTTTGAAAAAAGCAGAAAGTTCTCGTCTATACTATGCAAGAAGGTTACAAAGCAATAGCCGACCCGACCCGGCGGTGCATCTTAAAATACTTACGAGGGGGAGAGCGCAACGCGGGCGAACTGGCGGAATATGCCGGAATTGGGCGTACCGCGCTTTCGCATCATCTGATGGTGCTTAAAATGGCTGATCTTGTGCGCGTCGAACGGCGCGGGCAATTTCAGGTCTATTCGCTCAATACCACTGTGTTCCAGGATTTATTGACTGAAATTATGGGCTGGCTGGGTGGTCTGGAACCCCCGTCTAATGGCGTTGGGTATGCTGGACAACTTGATGAATATTCTGTTGAGTCTGAAGTAGCACAGGTAGAACACGAGGAGGAAAATAATGGAACCCTCTGAACATTCTGGCGATAAAGTGTCTCCTAAATCCTGGCCTTTTAATGCTACAACGATGTTGGCTATCCTGATTATTGTGGCGCAGGTGTGTATATCGGTGGGAACGTATCCATTTCTGCCGCCTATGGTACCATCGCATTTTGACGCGGCAGGTAATATCAACGGCTATATGCCGAAGCTGGTCAACGCTTTATTGTATCCAGGCATGAGCACTGCGCTCTATCTTCTGCTGCGTTTTCTTATGCAGGCTGGCCCCAATTTGAACTACCGCAGCCAGCGGCGCGCCAACAAAGCTGTAGTCAACCTGATCGCGGTGGGCATACTCTTGTTTTTACTGCTGATCCAGTTGCTGACCACGGCGTATGCCCTGGGAGTGAAAATTGATATCTCACTGGTGGTTGAACTGGCGCTTTCCGTGCTGCTCATCTTCCTGGGCAATTATATGGGCAAGCTGCGGCGCAACTTCTGGGCGGGTATTCGCACACCCTGGACGATCGCCAGCGACGTGGTATGGGAACGCACGCACCGGCTGGGCGGCTGGCTCTTTGTGCTGGTAGGGTTGCTGGGTATCATCAGCGCTTTCATCCCGCCACTGCGCGTGTGGGGCATGTTTGTGCCAATCATAGCGGTAGTCGTGATCCTGTATGTCTACTCATATATCATCTATCAACGCTACACTGTCGAGGGGAAAGAGCCATTGTCTCCCCCCTTTGATGGCGGGCACGGAACTAATGAGGGTGAATAAAAGAAAAAGAATGACTGCGCGACCACGATTTGTCTGGTAACGTTCATTGTAGGGGCGGGGGCGGTTGGGTGGGTGGGTGGGGACCCTTGCGGTCGCCCTCAGACCCTAACTCGCGCTTCAAGCGTTGGCGTTCGGCGCGTTCCTGGCGCTTGCGTTCCTGTTCCTCGGCTTTGCGCTGCGCTTCTTCGGGATCGGCGTTGATGATGTTCATGGTGGTGCCGATGCCCTGGGAGATGGCAAGCTTGATGGCCTCGACCGCGCGGTCTTCGCTTGTTTCTAGTTGGATGCTTTCATCGGCGGTGGGTATGCCGAGCACGTAATCTTTGCCTTGCATGTGGGTGTTTGTAGGGCGACCGATGCCGACGCGCAGACGCGGGAAGACATTGGTGTGTAGGTGGCGGATGATATTTTCCAGTCCATTATGTCCGGCCGCGCTGCCGCTGGAACGCAGGCGCACTTTGCCGAGGGGCAGATCGAGTTCATCATAGACAACCAGGATATCTTCGGGATGCAGCTTATACCAGCGCAGCAGTTCGCCGACAGCTTCACCGCTCAGGTTCATAAAGGTGATGGGTTTGGCGAGTACCACTTTTTCCAGGCCGAGATTGCCGCTCGCCAGGATTGCGTGGTTGCGCCGTTCGTTCCACTTCCAGCCCTGTTGCGCGGCCAGCTTATCGACCACGCGAAAACCGACGTTATGACGTGTGCGTTCGTATTCCGTACCTGGATTGCCCAGGCCAATAACCAGCTTCATGCAGTATGTTCACCGACCATATTGCAGGCGCACCGCCAAAAATTGCGGCAGGTCTGCCTTGATGATCTTCTCCTGTGTCTTTTCGAAATCGTAGGGAACGCGATAAAACTCGAAACCGCGCTCGCTATCGTAGATCATAAACGCGGCGCGTGGGTCTCCGTCGCGCGGCTGACCGACACCGCCTGGATTCACAATGGCGCGGTAGCCGGTGGGAGCTTCCCAGTGGCCTTCGGGCGGTGTCAGCATCTCATTCGTCACCTGGATCATGCTCTGACTCAGTCCTAGCAGCGTCAGCAGTTCCTCGATTTCGCTATTGAGGCGTTCTTCAGCTCCGGCGATCTCGCTTTCGGATGTTGTAGGTTCGGCATCGCCCTCTTCGACCAGGTACGTCATATAGTCATCAAAGTCGAGTTGCTGCATGAGGTCGCCTTGATCGTCAGCGCCTGGGTTTTCTGCTCCAGCGAGCGAAAACTCCGCGGTCTCATCGTCGTCTTCCGCGGGGTCAGTAGGCGCTGTTGCTGGAAGCCAGTTGCCTGCTTCCAACAAAGCCAGTTGCTCTACTTCCGGGGATGTGTCACCCTTTGGCGTGCTGGACGGCGCATCTGCATCAGGCGCTGCCTTTGAGTCGTATGCAGCGACGAAGGCGCTCGTGGAGTCCTCTTTGGAAGATGGCGCGGATTGCGTCATTTGCTGCGCCGGTGGAAGGACAATCGCCATCTCAGTGGTTTCGTCGTCGCCGTTCGAGTTCTCGTCTTCCATGTAATATTCGACGCCGTTAGTCCAGGTGCTTAGCGCTTCGTGTTCGCCAGTATTGCCAAGCGGCAGTGTTGGCGTATCGGCTGCATCCGGCTGCTGGAAAATGACCGGAACATGGGTATGCCCGACAAAGCAGAAGCGGCTGGGGAAGTATTGAAAGCTGCGTTCCGCCAGCGCCTCGTCGGTCAGGTATTCCCAGAGCGGGCCGTAGGGGCTGCCATGCACGAGCGTACATTCGCCAACCTCCAGGCGTTCGGGCAGGTTGGCGAGAAATTTACGGTGCGCTTCCGTTAGCTGCTCAGCAGTCCACTCGGCTGAGATGCGCGCAGCCGGGCTGAAATCTTCCAGGTCGATCTTGCCAACCGCGGCCCAGTCATGGTTGCCGGCGATGATGATATCGGTTCGCTCGCGCAGCTTGAGGATGCATTCGTTCGGATCAGGGCCATAACCAACAAGGTCGCCCAGAAACCAGATTTGATCGATGGGTTCCTTTGCCGCGAGTTGGTCGATTTTCGCCAGAACAGCTTCTAAGGCTTCCAGGTTTGCATGTATGTCGGTAAAAACGGCGTAACGCATAGTCTTCTGTACTCAATTCGATGATTATAGAGTTATGGATAGGCATGGCTATTTTATCATGTTTCTTCCGTGGTTGCTAGTAGGCAAATATGTCGCGCCGCCGCGGGTGGATGCCTTTGGCCCTGGCTTCCGCGTGCCGGCGATGGTGGTTTCGCCCTACGCGAAGCGCGGCTATGTCTCAGGCCAATTCTACGAACACAGCTCGATCCTGAAGTTTATCGAACGGCGTCGAACGCCTGGGAGATTTCTACTAAGCCTTCAATTTTACGCAGAACCCGGCTTACTATCCCAGTTTACCCACGTATTAGGCGCGTCCCTACGACGGTTGCGTGGTGTGAGGGGAGATGATACAATTCCGCCAGAAGCTTCAAATTGCGCACGCGGAGGTGAAACATGGAGTTGCAACAGCTTTTGGCGGCGCGGCAATCGCGGCGAGCGGCTCTGCGCACCATTGGCACGCTGGCCGGGATGAGCTTTGCATTGGGCGCGTGCGATACGAAAACAACCATACCGCCAGGCCCGCTCAAGGGCAGCTTCGAGTCGATAACCCACGTGCTGGTGGCCTGTCAGGAGAACCGTACCTTCGATGCATACTTCGGACGTTATGCCAGGGCGGGCGTATTTGGCATGGCGGCTAATTACTCGCTGCCGGATGGCAAAGGCGGCAGGATCAAGCCTTATCACTTCACGACTCACTTCACCAGCGATATCGAGCATAGCTGGCAGAATATTCATAGCGAGTGGCACAATGGCGCGATGGACGGCTTCTACACCGTCGATGGTTTGAGCGCGCTGGGCTACTACGATGGCAGCGACATCCCGTATTACTACGCCCTGGCCGACAATTTCACACTGTGCGGCAACTACTTCTGCTACCAGCTTGGCCCGACGCTGCCCAATCGTCTCGCGTTGTGGGCGGGTACATCAGGGGGCATTACCACCGCTAAAAGCATCCCGCGCGGCAGCCTCGATTTTCCTACCATCGTTGATTTGCTGGACGCGCACGCCGTCAGTTGGAAGTGCTATAACCTGGGAAGCGGCCTGGGAAGCGTTCCCGAAGTAGAGTTTTTCAATCCGCTGCCGTTCTTTAAGAAGTGGCAGACTGATCGCAGACTTTACTATAACGCGCTCGATTACTATAATGACGTGAAAAATAGCAAACTGCCGCAGGTATCGTTCATTATCTCGGATGGTCTTTTCAGCGAGCATCCGCCCGCCGATATCCTCCTGGGACAGCACGAGATGGCAAAGGTTATCAATGCTCTGATCAATTCGCCCAGTTGGTACAATTCCGTGCTCTTCTTCACCTACGACGAGGGCGGCGGCTTTTTCGATCATGTCGCGCCGCCGCGGGTGGACGCCTATGGTATGGGCATGCGCGTTCCCATGCTGGTTATCTCGCCCTGGGTCAAGCGCGGCTATGTCTCAGAACAGCTTTACGAACACAGTTCAATGCTGAAATTTATCGAGCGTCGTTTTGGCCTGCCCACGCTCGCCAGTATCAACCACCAGTTCGACACATCCACGCCCGCAACCTATAACGATGCCGCCAACAGTAAAACATCAGGTCCGCCCGCTCCTCCACGCGACGGCCTGGCACAAACTGGCGATTTCCTCGAAGCATTTGACTTTAGCCTTGATGGAAATTACCATCCCAGGTTGCCAAATGCATAGAGAATATTGTATAAGAATTCTTCTATCCTTTACGTGGCTGGTAGCACTACTGGCAGCGCGAAGCCCCAGTTCAGTAAGTTCTCGGCGTCGCTGAAGCGGTGGTTTTCGTCGCTGCTGTGCAGTATGACACCGATCAGATGGTGGCCGTTGCGCGTGGCGGAGAAGACGAGGCATGCCCCTGCTTCCAGCGTAAAGCCCGTCTTGATGCCGGTCATGCCGGCGTAGCTTGCCAGCAGGGTATTGGTATTGTCCCAGCTGTGGGCGAGGTGGGTGGCAGTCGCGGGGAGAGTGTAATGCTGCGTGCTGACAATCTGCGCGAAAAGTGGCAGCTTCATGGCGTATTGCGCCAGGCGCACGAGGTCATAAGCGGTGGTGTAGTGGCCGGGAATGGGATGGTTGTTGGCATCGTAGTAGGTGAGGCCATCGGGATTGATGTAGTGGGTCTGGAAGAGACGCAGGCGATAGGCGAACAGGTTCATCTCCTGCACGAAGTTTTGCGTGGTACCGCCTAATGCGTCGGCGATGGCGATGGCCGCGTCGTCACCCGACGGCAAAAGCAGGCCATAGAGCAGGTCTTTGAGCGTCAATTGCTCTCCGACTCTCAGGCTGGCATTGCTGCCGCCATTGTTTATGACCTCGTTTATGGCGTCCTGGTGGACGGTAATCAGCATATTCAGATTGCCGGTCTGGATGGCGATCACCGCTGTCATGATCTTGGTGGTGCTGGCCATGGGCTGCGGGTGTTCGCCGTTGAGATCGTAGAGGATACGCCCGCTATCGTTGTCTACCAGTATGGCTTCGTTGGCTGTAATTGCTGGCGGCTTGCCTTTTGCGGTTAGTATGGGGGTAGGTTTGGGCGCCGGTGTTGGCGTGAATGGCAGGTAGGTGGGTGCGAGCGTGGGTATGGCAGTAGGCTGCGCGCCGCCCAGCAGATTCGTGCCAAGCGGCGTGAAGGCCATTACAGGCACGGCAATCAGCAGGCAGATAGCGATGCATAAGAGTATAATTGCGACGATGCGACGTAGCATCTGACCTTCCTTGTTGATGATTCTATGTTAATTCTACACTGGCGACCAGGCGAGGGCATCCAGGGCGACCGCGAGAAGATGGCCATTTCCAGGGCGACCGCGAGGGTCGCCCCTACAATATACGGAACTTACGACCCTCGATCGGGTATGGTAGGGGCGACCCTCGCGGTCGCCCTGGTAGCCCTGCAACAAATCTCACTCTTCTTTTATATTTGTGGCCAGCGTGTGTGATAATTGGTGACGCGTTCGAAGGCGTCGGCTACGCGCAGGATGGTGTCTTCGGCGAAGAAGTTGCCCAGCAGTTGCAGGCCGACGGGCAGCCCCTGGCTGAAGCCGCCGGGGATGGAGACGCCGCAGATGCCCGCCAGGTTGGCCGGTATGGTGAACACATCCTGCAGGTACATTTCATACGGGTCGGATATCTCGCCCAGCTTGAATGCTACCGAGGGCGAGGCGGGACTGACCAACACGTCGAACTTTTCAAAGGCGCGTGTGAAGTCTTGCGTGATGAGCGCGCGCACTTTCTCAGCTTGCTTGTAGTAGGCGTCGTAGTAGCCTGACGAGAGCGCGTAGGTGCCGAGCATGATGCGCCGCTTGACCTCCTGGCCGAAACCGTACTGGCGCGTCTTCTCGAGGGCTTCCCACATGTCGTCGGTGTCGCGATAGGAGTAGCCGTACTTCACGCCGTCGTAGCGGGCAAGGTTCGCGCTGGCCTCCGCCGGGGCGATGATGTAGTAGACTGGCACGCCGTATTTGGTGTGTGGCAGTGAGACTTCTCCGACCTCGGCTCCCAGCTCGCGCAGCTTCTCGATGTCGTTGCGCACGGCCTGCTCGACGCCCGGCTGCGTTCCCTGCACCCAGTATTCTTCGGGTACGCCGATGCGCAAGCCTTTGATGTTGCCCTTCAGGTTCGCGTTGTAGTCGGGAACGTCGTGGGGCGAGCTGGTGGAGTCGCGCGGGTCTGCTCCAGCGATGGTTTGCATTAGCAGGGCGGCATCGCGCGCGCTGCGGGCGAATGGGCCGACCTGGTCGAGCGAGGAGGCAAATGCTACCAGGCCGAAGCGCGAGACGCGCCCATACGTTGGCTTGAGGCCGACCACGTTGCACAGCGCGGCGGGCTGGCGAATGGAGCCGCCGGTATCGGTGCCGAGCGCGCCCATGGCCATGCCTGCTGAAACAGCCGCCGCCGAGCCTCCGCTGCTGCCGCCGGGAGCGCGTTCCAGGTCCCAGGGGTTTTGCGTGGTGAAAAACGCCGAATGCTCGGTAGACGAACCCATAGCGAACTCGTCCATGTTGGTCTTGCCCAGCATGACTACTCCAACCGCGTTGAGGCGCTCCATAACTGTCGCGTCGTAGGGCGGTTTGAAGTCTTTCAGCATGTTGGAGCCGCAGGTAGTGTTGATGTCCTTTGTGCAGATGACATCTTTGATAGCCATCGGGATACCGGTCAGGGGCGAAACGGTGGCTCCGCTCTGGAAACGCCGGTCGGCTTCTCGCGCTTGCTGCATCGCCAGGTCGTCGGTAACGAGCGTATAAGCTTTGACTTTATCATCGATGGCGCGGATACGATCGAGGTGGGCGCGTGTCAATTCGACCGAGGAGATTTTACGGTCGCGCAGCATTTCTCCGGCCTCGAGTATGCTCAGTTGATATAATTCAGTCATCTTCTCAGGACTCCTCCAACACCGCGTTGACTTTCAGACAGTTATCTTCCTGATCGGGGGCGTTCGCTAATAAAACTTCGGGCGTATACGATGGCCGCGGGATATCGTCGCGCATGATGGTGTTCAGGCGCGAGGCGTGCGCGGTCGGCGATACGCCGCTCACATCCACTTCCTGTAATATAGCGATATTTTCCAGGATGACGGAAAGCTGGTTGCCAAAGGTTTCAATATCTTCTTCAGTCATACCCAGGCGGGCAAGTTTTGCCACGTTTATGACGGTTTCGCGATCAATCATACGTTTCCTCTTCTATTAATAGCCAGGATGTTGTCACGCCCATTGTAGCAAGATATGCTGAAAAAGTCGAGCAATTATTACCACTGATGCAGGGCTGCGAATAATTGCCAGGGCGACCGCGAGGGTCGCCCCTACCATACTCGGCTTTTGCTCGTTCAGCGCGTATGGTAGGGGCGACCCTCGCGGTCGCCCTGGTTAATCTACCACCGAACATGGAATCCGCTCACATGGTCGGTTGGTTCGCCCCACGTGACGCGCACATCGCGCACCTGCGCGGCGGGTGGTCCCTGGCGCAGATATGCCAGCAAGCCTTCGAGAGCCGGGCGCGCACCCTGGGCCAGCACTTCGACGCTGCCGTCGCTTTCGTTGCGCGCGTAGCCGCGTAAAGCGAGCATCTGGGCCTTGCGCACCACAAAGTAGCGGAAGCCGACGCCTTGCACCCTGCCAGAGACATAGGCGTGTAGTTCTTCGATGGTGGTATTGCTGTTCTCAATCATGTGTGTATGATAGCATAATGCCGTGTATACGTCATTAAACGCAAAAACTGCTGACTACCCTCTCAGCCTGAATCCAAAGACGGGGGGCTTACGCTGCCTTTGGTAAAAATGTTCGTAAAAAGATTGACATATGCTCGGTGGGCTTGTACACTTGCGATAGAAGAAAAACGTGGGGTTGGAGAAACCTTGAATCGGCGAGCTGGACTGTCCAGGCAAAGCGAAAGGACGAGGCACATGGCCCGGCACATTGAAGACGAGGTAGAGTACTACTACGATTCCCACTCCACCGAGGAGGACTTGATGGGGGAGACGTCCTTCCATGCCGATCTCGTGACTTACCTGATGGAGGTACTGAGGTGGTTATATCACGGGCAAGTGTACGCGCTCTACGAAAATCTCAACTTCTACCAGACCGCCAATCCGAAGGAGTATCCTCTGGCCCCGGATATTGCCGTGATCAAGGGTGTTTCCCGCCCTCCCATCAGAAGTTGGCGTGTGGGCAAGAGCGGACCTGCGCCCCAGGTGGTCTTCGAGATCGCCTCGGAAGAGACCTGGAAGAAGGACCTGGAGGAGAAGCCTTCGCGCTACGCGCGGATGGGAGTGCAAGAGTACTTTGCCTATGATCCGCATGACCCCCCGTTGCCGCGCAGCGCGAACCGGCGCTTGTTTGGCTGGCGGCTGGAGCAGGACAGCCAGACCATGCAAGCGATGCCGGTGGGTGCGGCTGGTTCGCTGTGGAGTGCTTGCCTGGAAAGCTGGTTGGTGCCTGATGGGGCTACCCTGCGTCTCTATGACCGCTCTGGCCAGATGAGACTTACCTATGCCGAGGCAGAGGCTCAACGGGCGGACACTGAGGCCAGGCGCGCCAGGGCTGCATTTCAAAGGGCAGAGATGGAGGCCAGGCGAGCGCAGGCTTTAGCCGAAAAATTGCGCTCGTTAGGGATCGACCCCGACCAGGTTTTATAGATCGTGGTAACTATGCAGGAGGTACGGAGAGCACGTTTTTGGGGATGCCTGCATAGTTACAAAAACTCTTTGCTACAACTGATACAACTGATACAACTGATACAACTGATACAAGCGACACATTCCCGCCTTCCACAAAAATTCAGCCGTACTTCAGCAAAGCCTCTTA
>Ga0307372_10012260_pt1 | contig 11267 bp, 12 predicted proteins | sample OX1MG_FD_202533 | JGI IMG/M metagenome (GOLD analysis project Ga0307372, IMG submission 202533) | Soil microbial communities from Risofladan, Vaasa, Finland - OX-1 | ecosystem: Environmental > Terrestrial > Soil > Coastal area > Acid sulfate soil | place: Finland: Risofladan, Vaasa | collected...
CAGGCCGCATTGACATACTCCTCGGTAGCTCAATGGTAGAGCATTCGGCTGTTAACCGAAGGGTTGCAGGTTCGAGTCCTGCCCGAGGAGCCAATCTTTTCATTGTGTTAACGCCTCAGCGTTTTTCTCGCCTTCAATTTGGTTACCATTTTGGTGCACACCTCCCTTAGAAGTGGTCGTTTGTACATTAGTGGCAATGCCTTCTAAAGCCTTGACAGCTTCCACCTGAGCAGCCTGCCCGATGTGACCATAACGCCTTGACATCCTGACCGTGGTACTGGGACTCCATCCCATGATGGTGGCGACTACGGAAAGCGGTGTGCCGGATTCCAGCATCCGAGTGCAAGCCGTATGCCTGAGATCATGGAAGCGGCAGGAGACCTTAGCGCGTTTGCGTGCAGCCTCCCACGCCTCCTTCCAATCGCCTATGGGTTTTGTGGGATCTGTCGAATGCACGCACGGCTTGAAGTCGTCTCCGGCCGCCCCATACTTTTCTGTTGGAAACACGTAGTGCTCCGGCTGGCGCTTTGGGAAAGCCTCAGCCCACATGGTCATAACTTGGAAGGCCCGCCCGTTCATGGGAATTGGCCTGCCGTCGCCATATTCTGTTTTGCTGGCCCCTACCCACACACGCTTGCCGATGAAGTCAATCTGCTTCCACATGAGTAGTCGAATTTCCGAGTAACGCATCGCGGTTGAAAGCGCCAATACGACCGCAGGATAGAGGGACCGTGAACGGCTTCTGTTGCACTCTTCCAGGATCTTTGTTTCTTGCTCGTGTGTGATGGCCTGCCCGATGTTATCCCTCGTTGCGAGCATTTTCACGTCTAGCTGAAGGTTTGCCCAAAGCCTGTGACGCCGAAGGATGGCCCGAAGTGTACCGACTTCAAGGTTGACCGTTTTGGGTGATGCTTCGTCCGAAAGCCGGGACTGTTGGTAGCGACTCACGCTTTGGGCCGTGATGTCAGTAATGAGCATTCGGCCAAACACAGGACGCAGGTGGACGAGGTTTTGCTGCTCGATAGCCACACTACGTGGTGCAAGATGAGGCCGCTTCAATTCAATCCATTCCGTGCTGGCCCGCTCGAATGTAGGCGGCAAAGTGCGTTTGTTGATCCCGTTCCAAGATTCCTCAAGCTGGCGACGACGTGCTCTTTCAGCTTGGAGCGCCACAGTCTTGCTTCTGCTTCGGGTCGACTCGTGTATGATCCGACCGCCAAACCTGAAGCGGTACCACCAGGCACCACCTGTAGGCCGTTCTCCACACTTATTGCATGTGCCGCCTGGCCCTTTTTTGTTGCATGTTCCACGGCCTCTGCATTTCACTCGCAGGTACACCATGTCACTGCCCTTCCTGGGCCGTTTTCGATTCCCGGCGCCTCCGGGCGTACCTTCCGCCTTCACTTAGCTGATCCCACGGCTTCGGTGGCCGGCCGCCTAACTTGCCGAACTCGGCACCGCGCTGACCCCAGTGTTTCAGTTGATCGCGGCCGTATTTCTCAAGAGTCCTTGTGCCACCTTGCCTACCGAGGAGCCGGGCCGCTTCACGAATCTGATTGGTAGATTGGTCATTCATATACACCATTATCCCCTACTGATTGGGGTTATGTCAATGCTGGTGTCATATGAAACCAAATTTCTATGATTTGAGTTGAGAGAGCCCGCTGACATTGAACCTCTTCGGCCGAGTGTCAAAAAAAGCAATGTTTCGTAACGTGTTCAAATTGGGTGCGGCGATCGTCTCCGGGTGGTTCAGCTGAAATATCGAGTTCTCTCTGTAGCCGCTGCAGGGGATCCGGTGTGGGATCGAATGGTGCCGGCGGTAAAGGTTTGGACATCCTGAGAGGTTGTCACCTGCTGGAGAGTATCAGCGCGAAGAGTGCCAAGGACTCTTACCTTCTGGCATTCTTCGACAATCCCATTGATTTAAGGGCAGTTGGACATGGAGCTATGGCGAAGGTTGCCAAAGGACTGTTATTGGCATTCTTGGGGGGTTGCCCCCGGGCACACGGAGTGGGCCTGGCCTCCCGATTCCCGGCTTGGGATAGGCGGGCGGTGTAATTCCGAGCATGGAAAGTTTCGGGGGGCGGGCGCTCGCCGAGGTGGAGGATGTTGTGCCGGCATTTGGGTACAATGCTCCAGGGCTTTCACAATCCAATTCCCAATGCCCGCGCGGACATTCGCGGGCCGGTTAGTGCCATTCTTTCGGCAAGAACACCGGCCGCGGTCCGGAAACCACCTGCTGACGGCCTGTGCGAAGAGCATTCGTTAGCTTCCCCCCCTCCTGATCTGCAACCTCTGCCACGACGCCTCTAACCATAGGGCTTTGAAGGGTGGCAGTCCGCCCGAAATGGTCTGCCACCGAGCCTTCTTCAGGCGGAAGGCAGGTAGACTTCTCGTCTCTCCGCCGAAGATTGGTGGCCGTGAGTTCTTGTGAGGGTTTGCAGGGTTAGCTGTGGATGTAGCCTGCTTAGGGCCTCGTTGCACGTGGTCGGACGTGTGTGGACGTAAATCGTCGATCCTCGTGGGAATTGCTCCTTTGCAGAGTCTCTGCAGTCGCTGCGGCGGCAGAACAAATCTGGAGAATTCTGACAGACGGTCCACTCCGGGACCTGGCAGGACAGAGGTATCCTGCTCTCTGGGCCGTCTGTGGAAACTTCCGATGAGATGTGCTTTCGGGCACGCATTCCGGCATACAGGTGGGGTCATAAACGGCTCGCAGCGGCTTGAGGGAGCGCTGCCGTTTTCGGGCCGTAAATGCGAAGTTCAAGTTTTTTCCGAAAGAAAGAGGAATGCTTCTCCAGCCTCACCAGAAGCAGGAGAGGAACAACCCCAAAAATCCTTAACCGCCCGAACCGCTTGACATCACGAACGAACGGCGAAAGATGGTTTTGCAGGTGGGGTCACTTTATTTTTGACCCCATCTGCAAGAGATGCCGCTTTGCTCCTCCGAAAGATATCAACTCGCCAAGCCACGAAGGTAGTTATAAAGACACCGCCCCTGCTGAAGACGGCTCTAAGGGGTCAAGGCCGAGCGCGGGCCAGAACGTATGGCCCTTCAGGAATCACGGCGATGGTGGCGGCGGGTGCGAGCCCCGAAGTCAGCGCCTGGACGGCAGCATCGGCGGTGGGGTAAGCCTTCCCCCATAACGAACCCTGAAACTCATCTGGCAAGCCGGGAACATGGTAGAGGACTTCGGCATTGCAGGTCACTAGCCCCAGTTTTTCCAGTTGCCATTGATCCACAACCACCGGGGCGTGCAGGATATGATCCATAAACTTCCGATCGGAGCCATGTTCCGCCAGCAACTTGCTGAATTCTTTTCCGCCGGCGCCTTCCGTGCAGGCGGCCATCAGCAGGATCTTCCCGCCCGGCTTGACAACCTGCGATGCCGCCGTGATGCCCTTGATCGACTGGTAGAAGGTGAGATCGAGCGGATAGCCGGCGCCCGTGGTGATTACCGCGTCCACGGGCTCATCAAGCGTTTCCAGCATCACTTGGGATACCAATCGAACCCCTTCGCGATGCGCCTGGACGGGATCGCCTGCAAAGACCGCCGCGATAGGACGCTGTCCCGTTCCCCGTGCAAGCGCGACGTCAACCAGGAAGTCGTGCCGCGCCATTCTGGCAATCTCCAGAAGTTCAAGGTGAAGCGGATTCTGCTCGATTGATCCCTCGCAAGCGTGGCGGTCCCGCATGAACTGGGGACTATGGAGGACTTTGATGGTTTCCTGGGCGGCCAGACCGGGCGCGATGAGTTTGCGGCCACCGGAAAAGCCCAGCATCAGATGCGGCTCGATAAAGCCCACGGTGATGTGAAGGGCGGCGGAAATGAAACGTTCGTCGATATAAACAGGCGTTCCAGAGGCGGTGGAACCCAGATGCCGGTGTTCAGCTAAAGCCCGGGCGTTGTGATTGACGATGCGATAGCGAGCGGCAATGTCCTCTCCGCATATTTCCCGAACCTCTGCCGGAGTGGCGGGGCGGTGCAAACCGGTGGCAATGAGGATCGTCACCTTACCCCGCGGAATGCCCGCAGTTTCCAGATCAGAAAGGATGGCGGGCAGAATCAGGCGGTTCGGAACCGGACGGGTAATATCGCAGACCGAAATTGCTGCCGACGGCTTGCCCCGCGCGAGGTCCCGGAGGGGCAGGCTGGCCGTGGGAGCGTCGAGCGCACGCCGGACAGCCTCCTCCGCACTATCGAGAGGAACGGCCGAGCGGGCCTCCAAGACACGATAACGAAATCCCTCGGGCAGGTCGACGGTAAGGCCCTTTTGACCGAACGCCAGATCAACACGCATAGGCTGAATCCGCCATAACAGGTTAGCCGGAACTTCCATTATAGACTCCGGCTGGACCGACAACATACACCCGGGCGTGCTCCAACTCAATCGACAGCAGGGACGGCATCCGACCCCTCCATTCATATGAATGTGTTGCTTGCTTAAATTCTTGATCTGTAGAGCCCCAATCTGTCGCCCACAATCACTGCAGCCGCTGCAGTGGCGCACAGCCCAAATGCATGCCTTGCAGTTCCCTTACAAGTCCGCGCATGGTGTCAGGCCCTTCAAGACCGTGCCTTCATTTAGCTTCAGGCGCAGTACGCAGCCGTTCAAGCGGATCGGCAGTCCGTTACTGTAGGATTAGCCTGGAGGTGAAACATGTTCAGCGTGGAAGTAACGTTCAAAGTTGATGGAAGGTCTTTGACGATGGATGGATTCGTCCAAGCGTTACTAGGAGAGATGCAGAGGGCAGCAAGGGCCGGAAGCCATGAGGCACTTCAGTTGAGGAAGCTGCCAGCGCCGAATCCGGAGGTTTCGCGGAGTCCGGATCTTGATCCAAAGCAGGGCACGAGGCCACTTGCCGTCGGATTGAGGGAAGCAGCAAACATGATTGGCGTATGCAAACTAACTTTGGAGGCCTATGTCGGCGTGGGGGACATTCGGGCGATTCGTATCGGGAGGCGTGTGTTAATTCCAATAAAAAGCTTAGAAAAGGTGATGAGGGAAGGGCTCAAATAATCCGATCTGGAGCAACCTACAGTAGTCGGACATAACGATTGTGATGTGCCAAAAACCCTGTTCATCATTCTGCTTCATTTACTGCATAGAATCTGAAATCATAAAGAGTTGTCAGAGATTTCTTCTGTTAGATGGCGCTCTGTAGCCTGGGAGCGGGCCTGGAAACCGAATAGCGCCTTTCTTTTTACGCGGGTCCCGCGCGGAACGGCTGGGAAAGCCCGTCGAAGTTGGGCATCACCTACGCAAGGCACGAACCTGATCTGCAGTAATCCGTACGCGTTTGTCACCCGAACTCTGGCGGTTCGCGCCAAGGGCGGTCTAGGCGAGCCGGAAGACGTGGCATGAATTTAATCGCCATAACCCTTCTCGGGAGAGGTTCGATTAAGAAATGGTCCTTAGCAGTTGACCAGGCTTAACTTTTAGCGCGCGGGCGAGCTTCACAATGTTCACGAGGCTGACATTCCTCTCACCTCGCTCCACCCCACCAACATAGTTGCGGTGCAAGTCCGCAATCTCGGCGAGTCGCTCTTGCGATAACTTGTTTCTTAACCTCAGCTTGCGGAGATGTCTTCCGAACAAGGTTCTCGGATCGGGGCTTTGCACGCGACCATCTTGATAGCTCGACCACTATGAGTCTACACACGATGAGTGTGATAGAATCCGGCGTGGCTCCCGACCCGGTTCAAGGCCAAAGGAGAAGTCCTTATGGGGAATCGAATACTTGTTATCGGAATGCTCTCAATGAGTTTATGGTCAGGCGTTTCCCATCTGAGAGGGGTGCAAACGCACGATTCACTCATTCCATCGGTAATCAATTCAACCTATGCCGTGAGAATTCCAAGTAGGCGTAAAATCACCGTTCATTTATTCGAGCGGGACGGGAAACTGTGCGAGCAGCAAAAGTCGGAAGCGGGAGGGCAGACCTTTGAGTCAGTAACGTACAAGGACGTGGACTACATCCAAATAGAGGCTGATTCGCTTGCTCCCAAAGCCGAGAAGCGGACGTTAGACATTGAAGATTCGAGTGGTAACGATCTTTTTGTGACCCTTCCCACCAAGGAACAGGCCAGTGCTGTCGCAAGCTACGTGTTGCGGAAAAGTTCGCTGCAATTGGAATTTATTGCAGGAGCTTGGCAGGTACGGAGGTCCTTCCAGTGTCCCGCGGAAGACTATCTGGGGTGTCAGGATTTTAAAGAGCTTCTGGATCATGATGATCCAGATATCTCTGACTTTTTCTATTCACGGCTTCCCGGTACCCGTAAATATGTGTGCTTCAGTAACGCGGCAAGGCAGTTCTTCACAATCAGCTACAGTCACTTTCCGTATACATCAAAAGGGCTGTTCTTTTGGACGCTTTTCCGTAACGGACAATTTGAGGTAACAATTCCAGGTGACATTCAATGGGGCGCGTTTGGAGTAGGCCGGATCAGTGGAGAGCGGAGGCAGGGGAAGGTGGAGCCGATCAGACTCGGATCAGTGGATTCGGCATCTTTATCTTACCGCACCAAATTTCTCAACCGGATGAATACCGCCACCGAAGAAGAGTTGTCAATTCGGTGGTCAACTGGACGCTACACAGAGACATTCTCTAGTAAGGACGAAAAGGGCAAACCCATCTGGACCGATTTCACCGGCGTGTGCGTAAACGTGAAATGAAGTTACGGTTTGGGCATTATGGCTTTAACTAAGTTTTCCGGGGGCTCTGCCGATTCGGCTCTATTCTCAGTCGGAATCTATCGGATACCTGCACTTGCTAAGATCGTTTGGCCAAGTGGTAGACTGCAAACTAAGGTTGGCCAGTTCTTTGAAAGTCGATAGGAGGGAACCAAATGGGTAGAAGAACCGTGGACCTATCAGACCCTTTCAATCAAACCGTCGAGCGCGGTCACCCTGCCGATTTTCCCGTCGATCTAGCGCCACTGTATTACGGAAGCAAGGACGGCTATCGAGAAGTCCCGGAGCGGTGGGCCGTCGTCCGTAAGGACACGAGGCAGTCGCTCGCCGTGGTTTCGACACGCTACACCCTCGTCCCACACCAGAAGATTCTGAATGCCGTCGAAGAGGCCATCAAACCGCTTAAACTTGGTCCGGTCCCACGCGGCATTTACGTCGACCGTGACGGAGCAATGATGCGGGCCATCTTCAAGTTTCCCGAACTGACTCAGCCCATCTCCAAAAAGGATGAAATCTGCCCCTGTCTCAAGATCCAGAATACCTACGACGGTCGTTCGCGCATCGGCATCCACATCGGTGCGTTCCGATTTGTCTGTACCAACCTCGCCGTGGGCGGCGCCGGGGCCTTTGCCGGTGGCTTTATGTCGATTCATACAGGCAAGATTCCACTTGACGAGATTTCGGAGCAGATCACGACCTACCTCGACGGCTTCGATCAGATTGTGGCCCTCTACCGGCTATGGTCCGCGCAACGGGCGCAGGAAGGCTCGCTGGCCAAGGCGCTTAATAGAGTTCCTGAGCGGCATAAAGCGCGCATCATGGAGAGCTTCCAGTACCGCGACGACACCGTCTATCAGGCCTACAACGCGGCCACCAACTACGCAACCCATCGGGCGTATAGCTATCGCGTCGCCTTCGACCTTCTCGAAAGGATCAACCGGGGGTTTCAGGAGACGTTCACGGCTTCACGTAATTGATGGTGGGGCCGAAAGTACTGTGAAAGCAAACCATTCGCCTACATCTGTCGCGTAAAATCTGAAATCATGAGGATTTGGTGAAGGTTGCTGCTGTTATGGCTGATGTCATCAAAATCAACCGAGCCCCTGTACTGACCCAATGGGCTGCGATGGTCGCAGAGGGCCTTGGCTTTGATTGGGAGGAAGCACTCACGCTGGGGCGTGCTGTGGCCGGGTTAAATGCGTACGGTAAGGGAGTAAGCTTGGGATTGTACCAGCCTACTCCCCAAGCCGAACGGAAACGCCGCCGGAAGCGCACAAAGGTTGAAGTCTTGCAGGTCGACCTGTTGCATCGGTCCGTACCTTCGGTTCAAACGCCGGAAGGACTGCGGGCGCTGAGCAAGGACAAGCCGGTTTCTCCGGTAAGGGTCGAGCGTTATCTGCAGGGTAAGTTTCGGGATCACTCGGGTGACATAATGGAGCGGTTCGCCCGGTCTTGGCCCTGCGAGGAGCCTGCTATGCGAGCCTATGATTTGTATGAGCAGTTCTGGCCTACAGCCCCGGCTGGAGTTCGGGGTTGGGGTGGGGTTGGAAATCTGGACTTGGATCGTGTTCAGAGCATCGAGAGGCGATAGGCTTTAGTCGTTTTGCGCCGAAGGGCCGGCCTGGTTTTTCCCCAACCCTTCTTGATGAGGACCACGAAGGGGAAGCACCGCAATGTGGATGGCATTTGATGAATTCTAATGCGTTTAGGAGATCCCCCGGCTCTGCCGGGTGGCAGTAGAAGTTTGACTTTTTCGGCAGTTCGCTTTATCCGAGCAGTCGGGGGCGATGGATGAATTCGCACCTCACGGCGTGTCGGCTTTGGTTTTGATCGGTTGCGATCAGGCCCCTTTGAGGGGCCAGCAACCGTAAAGCCTCCGGCTTTGCCGGAGGATAATTACCCTGCACCTCCCAAAAGTATCGACTTTTGCCGGCTCATCTTCATGGGCCGCAGGGGGAGCTTCAAAACGCTCCGCACACGCGTGGGGCCGCCAGCGTAAGACTAAGGAGTCCTCGTCCTCTTGAGGTATTCAATGCCCTTCGCAGAAATCCCCCACGTGCCTCGCGGGGAATCGGGCTTCAGCAAGCCAACTCGCACCATAGAGTATCGGGAGAACTGTGTCGTGTTCTCCCAACGCGGCACGCCTGTACTTGGGAGTGGTTTACGGTCATCAGGCGACAAGACATCGGCCATGAACTCGCCGACTCGCCTTACGACATCTACGGTTCGCGCCGTTCCGCCAAGCTCGTCCAGGGCTTGGAGGATTGGGACGTAGAAGGCGGTCTCCGGAGTCCGCAAACCTCGCCTTAGTTTGGTTCTTCTCTCACCCGGTTCGTCGTCTTCGGAACCAGGCGGAGGTTGTGCCTCGTCGGGCAGGGGCAATCCTAGCGTTTCGAAGGCAGTCTTGGCGTGGCTGTAGGCCGCAACTCGGTCGCCGCACTCGCGTCCATAAGCCCGGTAGAGGTCTTGCCAGAGGTCACGAAGGTAGCCTTTGTAGCCCGTGACCGCCTTGAATAAGTGAATCATCTTCTTGGGCAGGTCCAGAGTCCGCGCACCCCGGCCGTGTGCGTGAACAATGAACATGCCTTCTGTCTCGTTGCGAACATCGAGGCGAAACCCGAAATGGGACTCGACCACGCAAGCGCCACCAGCCAGTTGCCTAAACGTGAGCTGTTCCTCCGGCAATTCGATCGCCTGTGTCAAGCCGATATTGCCGTCGAGGAAATCTCTTGGGAACGCCGTAGGGCCGTTGGGCAACACTGAGGCGATTACCGGATCATCCACCTCACCCGTCTGGCCTGTCAGCGCCTCGCGCACGGTCCGGAGAACCTCCTGTTTCGCCACGATAGGAAGGTGGCCCCACGCGTCGGATACAAACGCCAGATCTGGGGGCATCGTCTTCGAGGTTTTCGGTGATTCAGGGGCAGCAGCATACATTCCGTCCCCAAGCCTCAGGAAGCGCGCGAGATTCCCGCGGCGCCTGATTTCTTGGTTGATGTCCCGATTGACCGTGTTTTCCGGCGTTCTGCCGCTTGTCAGCCAGAGCTTGGATTGAACGATGCGACGCGCAATCTCCGCGTAGTGCAGAGGCTTGCCTGCTTCTTGCAATACCCTGTATGCGGCGTCAACAGAGTTCATCGCGCATCATCCTGCATGTTCATTCCACCCAAGGCAGCCCATAAGACTTGAACGCCTCTTTGGTCTGGTGTTCGGCCATCGGCCGGTGTCCGCTCTTACGCTCGTATGCTTTGAGCAGCGCATGTCGCAGATCGCGCACATAGTTCTCGTATGCTTTGACGGCTCGGAAGATCTCAATCATCACTATCGGCACCCGCACCGCTCTCAGCCCGCGGAGCTGGGCGTAATAGATGAAGTTGCCCTCGGTCGGGTTTCTCACGTCGTGGCGGAATCCAAGGTCCGACTGCACAGCGTACTTGCCGCCCGGTAACACTACCACCGAGATTGGCTCCGCGGGCAGTTCCAGATTTGCGGTCTTCTTCACGCCGTCCAGAAATTCACCGGGAAACGCCTTTGGTCCCTGTGGCAGCAACTCCTGAATCACTGAATCGCTGCCGCGCCCTTTGTCGGCGCCGGCCTTTTCGGCGTCTCTAACCCAGCCTGGATGAGCGTCGGCAAACAGGACCGGCTGGGCCTTTTCGCACGATCCCAACTGCCGCGCTTGCGTCTCCAGCAAGGCGATGAACTCAGTGAGCTTGTCCCATGCGAACCGAACGCCCTTCTTCGTCGGGCCAGTATAGGTTTCGCTATCTACGAACTCCCGCACATCAACGCTCGGCAGCGCCTTGAGATCGTCAGGAGGGATCACGGTGACGATGATGTCGGTGTCGCCGGCCTTATGAACCTTCGCAAATTGCTTTTCCTTGGGACCTGGAGCCTCCGCCTTGAGCTCGGTCAAGGCGCTGATGACGGACATGAGGACGTCGCCGCCCATCGCCATCCCGGATTTAGTCGGGCCTTCGTACTTCTCGCCGGACACAAACTTGCGGACATGACCGAGCATTCGGCCCTTCCACGGCCTGACGGAGAACACCAGACTCGTTGTCCGAGTCAGTTGGATGGTGCCTATGACGCTATCGGCTTCGGTGCCCATACCGTTCATCTCACTTCGCCTCTTGGGGGACTGACTGCTCCGGAGCATCCGCGACGGCGGGCAGCTTCCAGCCGCCGTAGTCGATGACATCACACCGCATCCGATCCAGGGTGCGCGCAAGGTCTTCCATATCCTGAAAGCGAACGTTGCGGAGATGCGCCACCTGGTTTCGCAATCGCGAGACCTTGGCCAACGCTTCCTTCCATCCTTCTTTGACTTGTTTGGCCGCCGCTACATCTGGGAATCGTGGAAACACTTGGTCGATCAGCATTAGCACGAGCCGGCCGAGTTGGTCCAAGGTCAGATAGTCGAGGCAATTAATGTGCAGCAAGCCATCGTTATCAACGTTTTCACGCCCAATCATCACATTGACCGTTTCCCACACGGAGTTCTTGGTCTTGAACTCCTCACGGTGTTTCAGAAGCAGGCCGTTGAACTCCTTCACCGCATCGAGCTG
>Ga0307372_10012262_pt1 | contig 11266 bp, 12 predicted proteins | sample OX1MG_FD_202533 | JGI IMG/M metagenome (GOLD analysis project Ga0307372, IMG submission 202533) | Soil microbial communities from Risofladan, Vaasa, Finland - OX-1 | ecosystem: Environmental > Terrestrial > Soil > Coastal area > Acid sulfate soil | place: Finland: Risofladan, Vaasa | collected...
TTCGATGCGTTTTGACGAGGCCTCCACGCTCTACGGCGAGTTCGGCGCCTTTTACACGGGTCTGGTCGGCAGCGTGGACGAGGTTCTCGACGCCACGTTGGCGTAAGCGGCCTTGGTAGCGTCGAAGAGTGCCCGAGATTCCCGAGAAGACCCTGCTGCGCTGGGCGGAATCCCTCGCGGGCGTCGCGCGCACGGGACTGGGCTTCACTGAAAGTCAGTACGAACGCGAACGTTTTGAAGAGGTCTTGAAGATCGCCGGTGATATTCGAGTCGCCCAAGACGTCGGGCTCGGCGGCGTCGTCGACGCCGACGGCGTCGTCGTCGAATGGATGCGCGAGGTCGGCCGCGGCGTTCCCGGTTACCAGACTCCCAAGGTCGCCGTGGGTGCGGCGGTGACGAACGAGGCGGGAGAACTTCTACTCATTCAACGCGCCGACTCAGGTTTCTGGCTCTATCCCACCGGCTGGTGCGACGTTGGCTACTCAGCGCCCGAAGTCGTGGTCAAGGAGGTCCTCGAAGAGACCGGCATCGAGGTCGAGCCCGTTCGACTGATTGGGGTCCTCGACGGAATGCGACTGGGGGCTTCGCGGGTGCCGTTGTATTCGTTGCTCTTCTTTTGCCGCGCGGTTGGTGGCGAACTCAAGATCCATCCCCTCGAGTGCAAGGACGCGGGATGGTTCAAGCGCGACGCACTGCCCGCCCCGACCATCGGAGCCGAGCGCTGGGCCGCGCCGATCTTCGCGGCCATTGACGGCGAAGTGCGTGATGTCTTCTACGACGATTTGCGACGCCCCGTTTGGCGGGGTGAAGAGTGAGCGTTGAGGTCACCATCGCGCTCGAAGCGACCGACGAGCTCGTCGACGGTCTCAACCGGCTCTTGCCCCAACTCTCGACCAGCGCGACGGCGTTGAGTACCGCTGAGGTTCGCGCGATGGTGCGTTCAGAGGCACTTACGCTGTTCGTTGCCCGAGACGCAGACAAGTTGATCGGGACCCTGACGCTCGTGACCTTTCCTATTCCTACTGGTAAGCGCGCGTGGATCGAAGACGTGGTGGTGGACGCGGACGCGCGCGGCCGCGGTGTCGGAGAGTTGTTGACGAAGGCAGCCGTCGAAGAGGCGAAGAGGCGTGGAGTGCGGACTATCGACCTGTCAAGTCGCCCGTCGCGCGTGGCCGCCAACGCCCTCTATCGCAAGCTTGGCTTCGTCGAGCGCGAAACGAATGTCTATCGCTTTTTCATAGATAGCGCGTAGGACGGCCGAGGGGCCCTGAGCACGTGAGAAGTACCTCGCTTAGTCTTGCCCAATGAACCTGGTTGCAGGTCACCGCCCGGGACCATGGACACGTACAACATTGCTTCAGGAGGGATTGGGAGATGCTGGCTGGCCCACCTCAGACGCCGGTCGCAATTCCTGAAGCAGTTGAAGGCCTCATCAATGGGCTGCCCTTCGAGGTCGTTTGGCTCAATGTCCTCGGTGGCCTGACCTTCCGAATTGAGGACACCACTTCAAGCATGTACGTGAAGTGGCTACCTGTCGCGAGCGAAGCTGATGTCGCTGACGAAATAGAAAAACTCCGATGGGCGTCCGCCTACACGCTGGTCCCAACTCCTATTGATCATGGGTCTGATTCCGAAGGATCTTGGCTCATTACTGAATCAATCGATGCCGAGAATGCCGTCTCAACGAGATGGAGGCGAGAGCCGAAGAGAGCCACGGCCGCGTTAGGTGCGGGGCTGCGGGAATTTCATGACGCGCTTGCGAAAGAGAGTTGCCCCTATGAGTGATCCGCCGCGCAACGCCTGCGTGAAATCCGACTACGTGTCGACGATGGTTCGCTTGACCACCACGAGTGGAGCGAGAGTTTCTCGGGTTCGACGCTCCGCACAGCGATGGAGGAGTTGCGAGTGACTCCGAGCGAGGACTTGGTTGTATGCCACGGCGATGCCTGCGCGCCCAATACGTTGATTGACGAACGTGGGAAGTGGCTAGCCCACGTAGATCTCGAGCACCTCGGTGTTGGCGATCGCTGGGCTGACCTTGCAATCTTGACGTGGAGCACCGTGTGGAACTACGGCGAGGGCTGGGAGATGAACGTCTATGACTCGTACGGCATCGAACCTGACCTGGAAAAGATTCGTTACTACCGGCTCCTCTGGGAGCTCGAGGAGTAGAGACTCCTCTAACTACTACGAAGAGGGTGCGGACCAATGTGTACAGGCTCAGCCTGTAGAAACACCTCGCGGTTGTCGCAGTGCACCGTTACAATGTGTTCATGGCCCAGACCGACCACACCTCGTCAAAGAGGACTGCGGCGCTCGAAGTTCTCAGCGAGGAAGATCGCGTCTGGCTCGCTGAGCGTCTTGTTGAGTATCGCAAACTCCTCGAGTATCTTCACACGAATTGAGAATCCCCTCACTCGAGGTTGTCGTCGCCTTCAACCACTCAATTCGTGAGGTCGATGAGTGGTTCGACGAGCCCGATGAGCTTCACCGAGTCGAGAGACTTTTTGATCAACTTGCAGTTGAGACGGATCCCGTGGTAGCCGCCGCGTTGAGTGTGAGCAGGTTGGCGCAGGCCCAAGCCTTCACCGAAGGGAACAAGCGCACTGCCGTGTTGGTCGGTCGGTGGATTCTTGACCGTAATGGTCTGGACGGCGCCAAGTACATTCCAGAGAACGACATGGAACTTGCAAAATCTCTGTTGCTTGCCGCTCGAGGTACTGACGTGAGCAAAGAAGTCATCGAACTCTTCGATTCACGTAGATGAACCAATCGCTTCTAACAAAACGCGGTATACAAATGTGTACCGTCAGCGTCCCTCGGCACGAGGTCAGTCGGATTCTTGCCCGGTTAACCGGGCAACGTCAGCGATGTCCTGTGGCCGACCGGCCGCGCGCTTATTGGCGAGCAGGTCTTCGCGCCCGATAAAGGGGACCGCTAAATCGTCGATGAAAACGATTACCCGTCGGGACCAAGCGTCGTCAAACTCGACACCCTCAATCGACGTCAGGATGTCAATTCGATATGGCGGGTAACCGAGCTGGACGACCGAGTCTTGCCTGGTGAAATCGTCCGTCGTCAATCCAAGTCCGGCGAAACCGAATGCTTCGATCGAGCGGAGAACTCTTTCGGCGTTCTGGGGGCTCACCCAAATCCAGGCGTCGAGATCGCCGGTGTATCGAGGTAGTCCATGGGCCGCGACCGCGTAGCCTCCGACGATGAGGAAGCGGACGTCGTTAGCGGTGAACGACTCGACAAACTCTCTGAAGTCCGGATCGAGTTGCACTACCTCCTCCGATCATTCGTTGGCGGAGAATTTCAACGGCCTCGACGCGCTCGACGTCCGAAACGGTTTTCCAGTAGGCAATGTCATTTGACTGCTTACCTAGGGTGCCTTTCTCCACCGCGAGGGCCATCAATCCGTTGCGGCGCTTGGACACTTTCACGATTTCATTCTACCGGGCTGGGGTCACGTGCCATCGGTGACGGCGTGAAATTGGTCTCGGTTCCAAGGAGTAGTCATGAGAAGACGTTGATGTTCTCGGAGAATTCTCTGGCGAAGGCGCCGCGGTTGGACCTTGAGCGAGTGCCGACACCTTCAACTCACGAGAGAATGAAATAAGGAACTTGTTCTCGACCTTCGGGATTGGCGAGGGCGGCCTCGGGATGGTTCTCGTAGTCGGGGACGAAGACGTCGTCGAGCGAAAGCGCAGTGGCGCGTTCATTGACGGCGAACGAGAGCCACATGCACCACGGGCCGAACGAGACGTCCTCGAAATCGAGGCGGATCATGAGCTCATCGGCTCCAAGGTCGATCCGTTCTCGTACGAATGCCCACCACTCGTCGATCTCGCCCTCGAAAAGTGACGTAAAGTCGCCCTCTCCGGCCGCCTGAATCGCCCGAGAGACTTCAGCAGCAGCGGCGAACCTCTTCGCGATCGAGTCTCCTCTGGTCGCAGTCGGTCACGAAGTGCGCTCGCGGTCGACGAGTTTGCGAAAGAGTGGCGTCGGCAGGTGGCGAAGTACCCCAAAGACGTAGCGCAGAATGGGTGGACTCCAAATCACGCGCTGTCCCGTGGCGAGCCCGCGCACCACGTACTCGGCCACTTCATTCGGGCCAGTCGTGAAGGGAACCTCGCTCAGGCCGGCGGTCATCTTCGTGCGCACCACGCCGGCGCGCAGGATCTGCATCGTGACCCCCGTGTCCTCGAGTGAATCGGCCATGCCCATGCAGAGCCGGTCGAGTCCCGCCTTCGCGCCGCCGTAGAGATAGGCGCTCGAGCGCACGCGTATCGCTCCGACCGAACTGATGACGAGAATTCGCCCGCGCCCCTGATCGACGAGTCGACGGCGCACCTCGGCCAGCGCGGCGACCGGCCAGGTGACGTTCACGCTCATCATCGCAGCGGCGTCCTCGGCGTCATTTTGCATCGCCACTTGGTTGCCGAGGAGCCCGACCGCCATGATCACGAGGTCCACCTGGTCGTTGACCTTGGCGAAGGCCTCGGTGACGACGCGCGCGGCGTCGCTCGTGTCCATCGCGTCAAAGATCACGGTGTCGGTCTTCGTGGCGCCGTAGTCGCGCGCTTCGGCCGCCGCGGCGTCGAGGAGTTCTTGACTGCGTCCGCACAAAACGACGCTGTGGGTACGCGCGGCGCAGAGCTTCTTCACGATCGCGCGTGCGATGTCTGAACTACCGCCGAGCACGACGACGTTCTGGGGCTGTCCGAAGGCGTTTTCCATACCTACGTTCCTACTAGGTGCAGGCGCCGAGCGAGGTCGCTGGTGAGCTGGCCCTTGGGGTCCAGACGTTCTTTCAACGTACGGAACTCTCCGAGTCTTGGGTACATGGCCTTGACCTTGTCCGCGTCGAGGCGCGCGTCCTTGGCGAAGTAGATCCGCCCCCCGGCCTCGAGCACGAGGCGGTCAAGTTCGTCGAGCACGCGCGCGAGCTTGTTCGCTCCGACCGGCAGGTCCAGGGCCAGGGTCCAGCCCGCGCGCGGAAAGGAGAGCGGGGCGGGGTTGCCCGGTCCGAAGCGCTTCAAGACCGCCAAGAAACTCGCGACTTTCGCCGATGAAAGACGCCCGATGACCTTTTCGATCGTCTCGTCGCTTCGATCGGGCACTACGAACTGATACTGGACGAAACCGCGCTGTCCGTAAAGCAGGTTCCAGTCCTTCACCCCGTCGAGGGGGTGAAAGAAGCTCTGGAGGGACTGGGGTTCGCGCTCCTCGTGGCGCGGGGCGCTGCGAAACCAGAGTTCGTTAAAGGCCTTGACGCTGTAGCGATTCAACAGGCCACTGGGCGCGGGGAAGGGCACGCGCAGTTTCGCCGAGCGCGGCGCGCGCAGGCCCGGCGTCTTGACCTCGTCACGCCGTGCGTGTTCGCCGCGGGTGAGAACGGCGCGTCCGAGATGTCGCCCGGTCGTCATGCAATCGACCCAGGCGACCGAGTAGCGATAGCGCTCGTCACCTTCGTCCATGGCCGCCATCACGCTCGCCAGGTCGTCGTAGCGGTCGGTGTCGACGAGCACCTGGTCGGACTCGACGCGCAGCAGCTGCAGCGACAGCTCGGCGATGAAGCCGGTGAGTCCCATGGCGCCCGCGCTGCCCCAGAAGAGCTCCGGGTCGCTGTCGGGGGTCACGTCAAAGGTGCCCGTCGGGGTGACGAGGCGCATCGAGCGCACGTGATTGGCGAAGGAGCCCGCGACGTGGTGGTTCTTGCCGTGCACGTCGGCCGCGAGGGCGCCGCCCATGGTGACTTGGCGCGTGCCCGGCGTGACCGGCACGAACCATCCCAAAGGGAGCGTGGCGGCGATCAACTCGTCAAAGGAGACCCCCGAACCCACGTGCACGAGGCCTTCGTCGGAGACTTCGCTGATCGAGGCGAAGCCACGGTTCTCTACGACGACACCCCCCGCCAGTTGCGCGGCGTCTCCGTAACTTCGACCGAGACCGCGCGCGATGACAAAAGAGTTGCTCGCGAAGATCTCCTCGACCTCTTCGACGTTTCGAGGCGTGACGAGCCGGGACTTCGTTCGACTGGTGCGGCCCCAACCGGTGAGGAACTCCTCGTTCATACGTAGACCCCGATGAAGAGGAGAATGGCCCAGGTCAGCGCCAGCGCCTGGACCGTGTGGTCGCGATACAAGAGCTCGTCGGGCGCGGCGCCGTCACCGGCCTCGGCCGAGCGCATGATGAACAGCGTCGCCACCACGACGGGCACGACGGAGAGTCGAATAGGGATGACGTCGTGGTGAATGGAAGAAAGCCCGGTCGCCGACGTGTCAAAGGCCCACAGGCAGTATCCCGTCACGACGGCGGTGGCGCTGAGGGTTAGCGCCGAGGCGAGGAACTGGCCGGTGTACTCGCCGAGCACCTTTCGCGTGGAGCCCGCGCCGAGGTGCTTGAGCTCGCTCGAGCGCTTGCCGATCACGAGAAAGAGCGCGCCAAAGGAGATCACCATGAGAAACCAGGTCGAGACGAAGACGTGGCTCGCGACGGCACCGGCGTAGGCACGAAGGAAGAAGCCGCTGGCGACGGCGCTGAACTCGATGATGGGAACGTTCTTCAGCCCCGCGTTGTAGGCGAAGGTGATGCCGACGTAGAGGGCCATCGTCAGCAAAAGACCCCCGGGGTGCCAGAGGAAGAGCGGCAGGGCGAAGCCGACGAGTAGTAAGGCGGCGGCCGCCAACCAAGCGCTGCGCGCGCCCAACTGACCGGCGGCGATCGCGCGGTAGCGCTTGGTCGGGTGCTGGCGATCGGCGTCGACGTCGCGCAGGTCGTTCACGAGATAGCCAGCCGACGCGATCAGGCAGAACGAGACGAAGGCGACCCCCGTGTGGCGCATCACGTCGGCGTGGGTCAAGATGCCGGCCGCGGCCGGGGCGATGATGATCAGCCCGTTCTTCACCCACTGCGCGGGACGCATCGCCGACACCAACGCGCGCAGTGGACCCCTCGGTTTCGGCGAGTTCGTCGTCACGCACCTAACGCTAGCCCCGAGGCGTATTCGTGGCCCCGTCTTGACGATGGCGGATTTGGCGCCCACCAGGGCCACGTAGACTTTTACCCTGATGGATCGCACGTACCGCGTCGTGGTGGCTAAGCCCGGTCTCGACGGCCATGACCGTGGGGCGAAGGTCATCGCGCGCGCCCTGCGCGACGCGGGCTTTGAAGTCGTCTACACGGGACTGCATCAGAGCCCCGAACAGATCGTCGCGGCCGTAATCCAAGAAGACGCCGACGCGCTCGGACTTTCGCTGCTTTCGGGCGCCCATTCGGTCCTGGTGCCACGGGTTTTGGCACTTTTGAAGGAGAACGATCGAGACGACCTGCTCATCATGGTCGGGGGAATCATCCCCGACGATGACGTGAAGACGCTCGAGGCCAACGGCGTCGCGCGAGTCTTCACCCCGGGGGCGTCCTTGGCCGACATCGGGTCGTGGTTAGAAACGGCCCTCGACGAGCGCGAGCGCGCCCAAATTCGCTAGGAGAAAGTTCACATGGATCTCTTTGAATACCAAGGCAAGCAGTACTTCGCGCGCTATGGCATCGCCGTGTCGCCCGGCGGCGTCGCCGACACGGTTGAAGAGGCTCTAGGCGTCGCCGCGCGCGTGGGCTACCCGGTCGTCGTGAAGGCCCAGGTCAAGGTGGGCGGGCGCGGCAAGGCCGGCGGCGTCAAGCTCGCGACGAACGACGACGAGGTTCGCCTGCACGCGGGCAACATCTTGGGCCTCGACATCAAGGGGCACGTGGTGCGGCGCCTGTGGATCGAGCACGCGAGCGACATCGAAAAGGAGTACTACGTCTCGTTCACCCTGGATCGCCCGAACAAGGTTCACTTGGGGATGTTGAGCGCCCAAGGCGGCGTCGAAATCGAAATCGTCGCCGAAGAGAACCCCGAGGCGATCGCGTTTCTCTCCATTGACCCGGTCGTCGGGCTCGACCTCGCGACGTCACGTCGCTGGGTCGCCGAGGCTGACCTCGACGAGGTGGCGCGCGAACAGGCCGCCGAGCTGCTCGTGCAGCTCTACGAGTGCTACACCAAGGGCGACTGCGACTTGGCGGAGATCAATCCGCTAATTCTCACCCCCGACGGGCGCGTCCACGCCCTCGACGCCAAGGTGACGCTCGACGAGAACGCGTCGTACCGCCACCCCGAGTGGGAAGAGTTCCGCGCCAACGAGACCGAGGATCCGAGAGAGATGATGGCCAAGGAGCGGGGCCTCAACTACATCGGCCTCGACGGCACCGTCGGAATCATCGCCAACGGCGCCGGGCTCGCGATGTCGACGCTCGACGTGGTGAACCAGGTTGGCGGTAGCGCCGCGAACTTCCTCGACATCGGCGGGGGCGCCAACGCCGACGTGATGGCGGCCGCCCTCGAGGTGATCAACGCCGACCCCAAGGTGAAGTCGATCTTCGTCAACATCTTTGGCGGCATCACGCGCGTCGACGAAGTCGCCAACGGCGTGCTCGAAGCGCTGAAGCGTGTCGACATCGCTTCGCCGATCGTGCTTCGCCTCGACGGCACGAATGCGCCCGAGGGCCGCGCGATACTCGCGCCTCATTTGAACGAGCACCTCGTGACCGAGGCGACGATGTTGGACGCCGCGCGCCGCGCGGTCGAAATGGCGAAGGGTTAGAGAAGAACGATGAGCATTTTTGTCGACGAAAACACCAAGGTCATTGTCCAGGGACTGACCGGCGGCCAGGGCCGCTTTCACGGGCTGCGCAACCGCGACTACGGCACCAAAGTCGTGGCGGGAGTCACGCCCGGAAAGGGCGGGACCGACGTTGATGGCGTGCCGGTCTTTAACACGGTGAAAGAGGCCGTGGCGGCGACCGGGGCCAGCGCCTCGTTCGTGTCGGTGCCGCCCAAGTTCGCCTCCGCGGCGATCCTCGAAGCGGCCGAGGGCGGCATCACCTTTATTGTCTGTATCACTGAGGGCATTCCCGCCCACGACGAGGCCCTGACCTATAACCGTCTCGTCGAAGAGTTCCCGGGCGTGCGGCTCCTGGGGCCGAACTGCCCGGGAATCATCAGCCCCGGCAAGTGCAACATCGGTATCACTTCAGGCGACATCGCCCTGGCCGGGGGACCGGTCGGGATCGTGTCGCGCTCAGGCACGCTCACCTACCAGGCGCTGCACGAACTCTCCCAGCAGGGCGTCGGCCAGACCACATGCGTGGGCATCGGCGGCGACCCGGTGCCGGGCACGAACTTCGTCGACTGCCTCGCGGCCTTTGAGGCCGACCCCGAGACCAAGGCCGTCATGATGATCGGCGAGATCGGCGGGAGCGAGGAAGAGCGCGCGGCTGAGTGGATCAAGCTCAACATGACCAAGCCCGTCGTGGCCTACGTCGCGGGTATCACCGCGCCCCCCGGGCGAAAGATGGGCCACGCCGGGGCGATTATCTCGGGCTCGAAGGGCACGGCCCAGGCCAAGATGGACGCGTTGGCCGAGGCGGGCGTCTTCGTCTGCGCGAATCCCACCGAGGCCGGCCAGAAGATGGTCGAAATCGTGAAGGCCCTGTAGCCGCGTTGGGGCCAGTTCGACTTTGTGTCTTGGTGTCGGGATCGGGCACCATATTAGAAGCGATGCTCGAGCGAGGACTCGGCGTCACCCTCGTCGTGGCCGATCGGGCCTGTCGGGGACTTGAGGTCGCGAGCCGCGCCGGCGTCGAGGCGCTGCTCGTGAGCCGTCTTGACTTTGGTGGCTTCTCCCAAGATTTCGCGCGCGAGGACTACACGAGTGCCTTGACCCGAGCCCTCGAGTCGCGCGGAATCGACCTCATCGCCATGGCCGGCTTCGGCACGATTCTTACGGCCACCTTGCACGAGTCTTTCCCGGGCCGAGTGCTCAACACGCACCCGAGCCTGTTGCCCGCGTTCCAGGGTTGGCACGCGGTGCCTCAAGCGCTCGAAGCGGGCGTGGCCGAGACTGGCTGCACGGTGCACGTGGCGACCGAGGCGCTCGACGAGGGACCGATCCTCGCCCAGCGCCGCGTGGCGATCCTCGCCGGCGACGACGAGGCGCGCCTGCACGAACGCATCAAGACCGTGGAACGCGACCTCTACCCGTTGGTGGTCGGTAGGGTGATGGCGTCGATGGCCGAGGGTCACGAGCCCCGAGACCTCGTGGGCACCATTGAGGAGAGCTAGATGCGCGCACTTTTGAGCGTGTGGGACAAGGATGGAATCGTCGAGTTCGCCTCGGGCCTGCGCGAACTGGGCTATGAGCTCGTCGCTTCGGGCAACACCGCCAAGGCCCTGAGCGAGGCCGGCATCGCTCACCGCGACGTCGCCCAAGTGACCGGCTCCGCGGAGATGCTCGATGGTCGCGTGAAGACGCTGCACCCGCGCATCCACGGCGCCCTCTTGGCCGACCGCGACAATCCCGAGCACATGGCGACCCTCGAGCGAGAGGGGATCGAACCGATCGATCTCGTGGTCTCGAATCTCTACCCCTTCGAGCGCGAACCCTCGATCGAACTTATCGACGTCGGCGGGCCGACCATGGTGCGCGCCGCGGCGAAGAACCACGCGCACGTGGCGATCTTGACGAGTCCGGCTCAGTACGACGAGGTGTTGCGCGAGCTGCGCGAAAGCGGCGAACTCTCCTCGGCGACGCGTCACGCCCTGGCGCGCGCGGCCTTCGCCCACACCGCTTCGTACGACGCCAAGATCGTGGCCTGGTTCGACGCGGGCGGCGTTCTTGGCGAGACGCCAAGCCACGTCGACGAAGTATTGCCCGAAACGTTGCACCTGACCCTCGAGCGGCGAGCCGTGACCCGCTACGGCGAGAATCCCCACCAGGTGGGCGCGCGCTACCGCTTCGCGGGCACCACGCCCTGGTGGGACGCGGTCACCCAGCACGCCGGGGCTGCGCTGTCGTACCTCAACCTCTTCGACGCCGACGCGGCGTGGCGCCTGGTGCACGAGTTGGCCAGCGACGCGCCGGGTCGCGCGGCGGTGGCGATCATCAAGCACGCCAACGCCTCGGGCGCGGCGCTCGCGTCGAACCTTCTCGAGGCCTTTCAAAAGGCGCTCGCCGCCGATCCCCAGAGTGCCTTCGGGGGAATCGTGGCCGTGGGCGGCGAACTGGGCGATGAGTTGGCCGAAACGATCGCCGCGGGCCCCCAGGCCGACGTCATCATCGCCAACTCCTTCTCCGAAGGCGCGCTCTCGACCCTCGTCAAGCGCCGCAAGGCGACGCGACTCTTAAGCGCTGCGGCCCCCGAGCCGCTCGGCCGCTCGATT
>Ga0307372_10012263_pt1 | contig 11265 bp, 10 predicted proteins | sample OX1MG_FD_202533 | JGI IMG/M metagenome (GOLD analysis project Ga0307372, IMG submission 202533) | Soil microbial communities from Risofladan, Vaasa, Finland - OX-1 | ecosystem: Environmental > Terrestrial > Soil > Coastal area > Acid sulfate soil | place: Finland: Risofladan, Vaasa | collected...
AGGAGCGCAGCCAAATAAAGACACGCGAAGCCGAGCACCATTGCCAACGCCGTCCTCATGGACTCGGATTTCGAGCCGCCGCCTTGGTAGAGCGGTCTCGCGAGCCTGGTGGCCGCGTAGATTGATGCGCCTAGCCCGAGCGCGAAGACGTAGGTGAAGTCGACGCTGGGATACGCCTGAACCAGATAGTATGACGTCGCCCCGCCGACGATCCCCGGGAGCGCGAAGGTCAGCGTGAGTATCGAAAGGTCCTTCAGGCGCCCCACCGTGTCCCTGGCGTGGTCCTTCGCATACGCCCAGTATGCTGCGCCCACCATCATGGGCTCGAGCCCCTTGTGAAGCAAGAACGACGCGGCGGCAGAGAGCCCGCCAAATGCATCGGCCAAGCTCGTGCTGGGGGAGGTGGCGGCGGTGGCGCCTACAGCCGCGCCCTCGCCGAAACCGTGTACCCCTATCGCCAGAGCCACAAGCAGTGGTATCGCGAAGCCCAGAGATTCGCCTGGCGAACCTTCCGTGAACATCCTGGTGTCGACCGAGAAGAAGACCAAGAGACCCAGCACGAACACCACCCAGAGCGCTACGTGCCATAGGCCACCCGCGAACCCCTCGCTGACTCCGAGGAGGGAGGCATCGCCCATGGTGTCCGAGAAGAACCAGAGGTAGAGGCCGACGGCGAAGGCAACCAGATACCTCGGGCTGACGTAGCGCGCCACGGCGGAGATCATCAAGAGTCCGAGGAAAGTGGGAACCAGGAACGCGCCGAGAGTCGCCCCGAAGGTTTCCGCGAAGCCTATCACGGCTCCAGCGAGCGCCGAGTTGCAGATTAAGCGTTGTGGCTCACATGGCGCCCTAGGAGGCGGAAAACGGGCTAGCTAGGCTTGTTTCGTCGCGTCGGGCGACTGTCCCGCCCGGGTCGCGCTCATCCTCGCTTGAATCGCCCGTCTCGTCGCCGCGTCCTCGAGAATGCTTCTAACCAACGGGGGTCCCTGGTAGACCAACGCCGTGAAGACTTGGATTGTGGTGGCGCCGAGCTCCAGGAGCGAGGCTGCCTCCGCTGCGCTGCTGATGCCCCCGCAGGCGTTTACCTCGAAGTGGGGGCCGACCGACGCCTTGATGCGCTCGACCGCCTTCTTGGTGTGCTCGAGGAGCGGCGGTCCGCTCCAGCCCCCCTTCCCCACGGCCATCCGCGCGTCCTCGACTGGAACCGAGTTGGAGGCGGTCACGCCCTCGAATCCCAGAGACTCCCATTTCTTCACGAGGCGCATCACGCCGTCGAACTGCGCATCGTCCGAGTATGGGGGGGTCTTGAGGTAGGTCGGCTTGGACTTCGCGTCCTTCAGCGCTTGGGCGAGCTGGGCGAAGGCGGTCGACTCCCGCAGGTCGCGGAGGTTGGGAGTGTTGGGAGAGCTCAGGTTTAGCTCGACGCCCGCCACGTGCCGCTGGACCTTGGAGTAGCAACCTAGGACGTCTTCCATGGTCTTGCCGCTTATGCTGGCGACGATAGGGACGTCCGGCGCCTTCTGGGATGAGAGGTTGTCGATGAACGCGTCTATCCCTGGATTGGGGAACCCGAGCGCGTTCACTAGGGTCTTGTCCTCTTCGTTCCTGGCGACCCTCGGCTTTGGATTTCCCGGCCAGGGCGAGACGGTGAAAGTCCCCGCGACGATGTAGCCGAAACCGAGCCTGGCGAGGCTCTTGAGATGGGTCCCAGTCTTGTCGTAACCCGCAGCAAGGCCAAGTGGGTTGGCCAGCTCCCCGAGAGCGGTCTTGACAGGCATGGGTTCGACCTGTATCTTAGATGCGAAGCGCATGAGGCTCAACCCGACGTTGTGGGCCGTCTCGGGGCCAAGGGCGAAGAGGATCGGGCGGGCGACCCTGTACGCGTCCATCCGGGTCAGCCATCCCTCCGATTCAGGCGATCCGAGCCGTTCGTCAAAGGGGGCCTCTGCATCTCCCCTCTGCTCCTGGAGTCGATGTGGCCGTGGTCCATCACGACGCCGCCCCTCACTATCGTGTAGACGGCCGCCCCCTTGGCCTTGAACCCCTCGAAGGGGCTGTACTTCGCCTTGCTGACGAAGCTCGCGGGGTCTATCCTCCACTCCCTATTCGTGTCGACGATCGTGAAGTCCGCGTCCGCGCCGATGGTGATACTCCCCTTCTTCGGGTACAGGCCCCAGGCCTTGGCAGGGCCCTCCGAGGTGAGCCGCACGTACCTGGAGAGCGAGAGAAGGCCTCGGTTGACGCACGTGAGCATCAGCGCGACCGAGGTCTCCAGCCCTGGGAATCCGGAGGCCTGCTCGAAGATCGAGGTGCCCGAGGTCTTCTCCTCGATGGTGTGAGGCGCGTGATCGGTCGCGATCATGTCGACCGTCCCGTCCCTCACTGCCGTCCAAAGGGCGAGCCTGTCCTCCTTTCTCTTGATCGACGGGTTGCACTTCATCATCGAGCCCTTCCTGGCATAGTCGTCCTTGTCGAGCATGAGGTATTGCGGGCAGGTCTCGGCGGTCACGCCCGACCCGCCTCCTCGACGAGAGCGCTTCGCCACCCTGACCGCCCTCGCCCCGGCGGAGCTGCTGAGGTGGGCGATGTGAAGATTGCACCTGGCCTCCCGCGCGAGGCTTATTGCTCGGCGCACCGCCTTTTCCTCCGCGATCTCCGGGCGCGACTCGTAGTGGGCGACGGCGTCGGATCTCCCCATCTCCATCAACCTCGATATCCGCTTCTGGACTATCTGGTCGTCCTCAGCGTGCACGGAGACCCTCCTGCCCGCTTTTCCGAGGAGAGCGAGGTCTTTGTGCAGCTCCTCCTCAGGCGGCGGCGCGACCTTCCCCGTGGTCTCCGCCATGTACCACTTGAAGCCAACGACTCCGGCGTAGACCAGGGGGATCATCTCTGTCGAATTGCCTCTTGTAAGCGCGCCGTAGAGGGCATAGTCGACCAAGGCCCTCTCGTCGGCAGCCCTGGCTTTCGTCCTCAGGGCTTCGACGTCCTCGGTCGGGGTAGCGTTGTTGGGCATGTCGAAGATTGTCGTCACGCCTCCCGCGGCGGCCGCGGCGGTCCCGCTCCTGAAGTCCTCCTTGTAGGTGGCCCCTGGGTCTCGCATGTGGACGTGGACGTCGATGACACCAGGCAGGACGATGAGCCCTGAAGCGTCGATGACCTTGTCGGCTTCCGGCGCGCTCGAGTTCGCGCCCACCCAAGCAATCTTCCCGTCTTTCGCGGCGACCGCCCAGCTGCGAAGGGTTGACGACACGGCGACCCTCCCGTTCTTGACCACCAGGTCGGCCGAGCTCAAAACTAGCTAATGGCGCAAAGCTCTGCCCTCACTATTTATTGCTATACTAGCTAATGGCAGCCCTTTGCGAACTCCGCGAGCTTCCAGAGGACAGCCTCGGCGGATGGAAGCCTTTATACGCACGAGAGGTCTAGATTATACGCATAGCTTGCCCCAGTGCAGCGGCAAAGGGACAGGATTGCGGGAACTAGAAGGAAAATGACAAAGATTGAGGAAGATGATACTGGAATCGACTCCGTCTTGTTGACGGTCGAGAATCCGGTCAGGCGCAAGATCATCAGGCAGCTAAGCAAAGAGCCCAGCTACCAGCTTCGCATCTCAAAGGAGCTCGGCTTCAGCCAGCAGTTGGTCGCGAAGCACCTCGACGCCATGGAGGACACGGGCGTGGTCTCGTCCCAGATGGAGGCGAGCCCCCACGGTCCCAAGAGGAAGGAGTACTTGCTGAACAGGAGCATCTCGCTCACCATCGACTTCGCCCCCAACCTCTTCAGGGCCAGGGTGGTCGAGTTCGATCCGCTCCCGGAGCTGGACCTGCCCGGCTCCTCGGGCGAGGTCTTCAGGATGCTAGCAGAGGTGATGCAGCGACCGGAGGAGAACAAAAAGCTCCGCCCGCTGGCGTCCCTGATCAAAGAGATAGACAGGAAGCTCGCCGACATCGAGGACGAGAGGTCCGTCCTCCTCCACCTCAGGAACCTCGCGATGAGGGAGGTCTCAAAGGCGGTGGGCGGGGGCGCGACGGGAGGGTGGGACGAGAAGGGAGTTGTCAACCAGCTTGTGGACGAGAACGAGAAGGGGCTGCGCGACGCGTTCAAGGGCCTGAACATGGGCGACGCGTGGGTCAGGGCTATTCTCGCGGAACTCGAAAGGGAACTCTGAGCTCATCTAGTCCCCCTCTCCTCTTCTTGGAAAAATAAAGAGAGGGGGTTGCCCTCTCCTAGAAGCCTAGATTACGAAGGTGGACTGCGGAACGCCAAGCTGAGTCTGGAGGGTGCGTATCCTCTCAGAGTATTCCTTCATCTTGGGCGTGTCGTGCTGGACCTTTGCGATCTTGTACGCCTTCCAGGCCTTCCGAAGGGCTCCCCATGTCTGTCCTGTCGTGTAGGTGCTCATGTCAAGTTGATATGGACATCACGATATTTTCGAATTCGAGTCTATCTTACTTGAGCAGATGATACTAACTACTTCAACCAATCACGGGGTCGAATCGCCCGCCGGCGCCGGCGGCGAGTCTCCGGATGATGGCCGGCGCTGCGCCATCGCTATGATCTCCTGTTGGATCTGCTCTCGCGTCTTGCCCCCGGTCGGGATCCCCAGCCTCCTTGCGGCCTCGATGAGGAGCTGGTCTCCGGTCTTGGAGGCTGGCTGTGGCAGGGAGGGCGCGACGCTACTTTGCGAGGACTGAGGCAGCGCGGGCGCCGCGGCCGTCGCCTTGGCGGGGAGCGAGGTCGCCAAGAACGGGCTCGTGCCGTTCTGAATCTCGGTCGAGACCTTCTGGAACTCCCTGGACGCCTTGTCGAACTCCCTCCTTGCCTGGGCCACCATCCTTGCGAGCTCTGGGATCTTCTGCGGGCCCCAAAGGAAGAAGACCAAGATGATGGCCGCTATCGTGCCGAGTTCGAGGGGGTCTAAAGCCATGCCAGCTCTCTCCGGTTGTTACTCGAAAAATCCGAGTCGCCCGTCTTATTAAGATTGGTAGGTGCGGGCCCTCGAGGCTAGATTGAACGCAGGAGCAGCCATACGTTGCTCGGGTGCTCCTTTATCCTGCGGACCGAGTAAGGATACCACTCTTCGCCGTACGGCATGTAGTCGACCACCCTGTAGCCGGCCCTCGCGAGCTCGAGCTTGAGGTCGTCCCGTATCCCCCTCAGCATCTCGAACTCGAACTTCGTGTTGGGGCTCGACTCGTGGAGCTTCTGGGCCTCCCTGATGGGCCTCGAGTCGTGAGTCGCCACGGCGAACCCCTGCCCCTTCTCGAAGAGGGTCCTCATCAGCTTGAGGTAGTTCTCGGTGACCTGCTGGCGCGAGCGGAAGACGAGGTCGGAAGGCTCCCTGTACGCGCCCTTCACAAGGCGTACCTTCCCGCCGACGTCCATGAGGTTCTTCAGGTCTTCTTCGCTTCGCCTGAGGTAGGCCTGGAGGGCGACGCCGACGTTCTTGTGGGCCTCGAGCAGCTTCGAGTGGATCTGTAGCGTGCGCGTCGTCACGGCCGAGCCCTCCATGTCGAGCCAGAGCATCCGTCCCATGCCTTCGGCCTCCTCTACGAGCTGCGCGGCCTTCTCCAGGACGGCCGAGTCCTCGAGGACGCCCAGTCCGAACTGTGTCAGCTTCACGGAGACGCAGCCGTCGATTCGTGCGCCTCCGATGGCGCGCTGCAGCTTGACGTACTCCTTGAAGTGCGACTCGGCGACTGAAGGGTCCTTCACGTCCTCCCCGAGATAGTTCAGGATGGCCCCCAGCCCCTTCGCGTTAGCCTCCTTGGCCTTGGCCAGGGCTGTCTCCATGTCCTTGCCGGCTATCCAGCGCTTGGCAGCGCCGTACGTCAGGTCTTGCAGGATCCCCAAAGCGAGAGCGAGCCAACCATTTTTATCGAGAGATATAAGCAGGGAAGCTAGTCAAGTGGAGTTGGCTCCCGCGCCTGCAGTTTCAATATTGAAGAGGCGGACCGGAAAGCTCGCCAAGGAGCTGCGGTCTGCAGGGCTCGAGGGAGCGATAATCGCCCCAGGGCCCAACCTCATCTACTACACGGGCGTCAGTGCGCACCTCTTCGAGCGCCCCTTCCTCCTCCTGGTCCAGAGCGACGGGAAAGCGCACCTCCTCGCCCCGAAGCTCGAGGCCGGGCCGTTCCGCGTTTCCATCCCCCTCACGGTGCACGCGTGGGACGACACAGAAGGGCCTTCGGGGGCGTTCAAGGAGCTGCTCGGAGAAATCAGCTCGAAGGGCAGGTGGGGGTGCGACGGCAGGGTCCCGTTCGGATTCCTCGACCACCTCCTCAGGAAGGGATTGAAGGTCAAGCCCGCGGACGGCATCCTCCAATCCATAAGGGAGGTCAAGGAACCGGAGGAGCTCGAGCTGCTTAGGAGGTCGGCCGCCATCCTTTCAGGGTCGATCCTCAGGGTTCCCGACGCGCTCCGCGAGGGAATGACCGAGAAGGAGCTGGCGCGCTTCATCTTCGAAGACGCCAAATCTGGAGGCGCCGAGGAAGTGGACCCGATGGTCCAGTCGGGGGCGAGGGCGGCCGACCCCCACTCGGTGACGTCCACCAAGAAGATCGGGCGGGGCGATAGCGTGGTGGTAGATGTCGTCAGCTCCTACGCAGGATACGCGGCAGACATCACGAGGACGTTCGTGCTCGGAGGCGGGGCCGAGGTGGAGAGGGTCTATCACAGCGTCCTCTCGGCTCAGCAGAAGGCAATCGGCTCGGCGAAGGCGGGCGTCGCCACCGGGAAGGTCGACGCCGCCGCGCGTGGTTCGCTAGAGAAGGACGGGCTCGCGAAGTACTTCATACACAGGACGGGGCACGGGCTCGGGCTCGAGGTCCACGAGGCGCCCTACATAGTCGCGGGCGGCCGCGAGCGCCTGAGGTCTGGGATGGTCTTCACCGTGGAGCCGGGCGCATACATCCCGGGGAAGCTCGGGGTCAGGATAGAGGACGACGTAGAGATATCGAAACGCGGGGACGGAGAGGTGACCACTGCGAAGGTCCCCAAGGAGTTCGGATGGTGGAGGAGGTGAGGGCGCGATGAGGAACCACGACGTGGCAGAGCTCCTGGACAAGATGGCACAGGCCTCGGAGGCTGCTGGGGAGGACAGGTTCAAGGTCATCGCCTACAGGAGAGGGGCCACGAGTATCCGGAACTTGGAGGAGGACGTGGAGGATGTGTGGAAGCGGGGAGAGCTGCAGGAGATAAAATACGTCGGCGATGCCATCGCGAAGAAGGTCGACGAGTACCTCAGGACCGGAAGGCTCGAGGCGCTCGAGAAGATGGAGAAGAATGTCCCCACGGGGACCCTCGAGCTCATGAAGGTCCCTGGCATAGGGCCGAAGACTGCGTTCAAGCTCGCGAAGAGCTACCACGTCAAGAGCATCGAAGACCTGCGGGTCGGGCTCGCCTCGGGAGTGCTCACGGAGGCGGTGGGCCAGGTGATGGCCAAGAAGCTCGCCGAGGAGGTCGAGAAGATCAAGGAGGGGGGTTCGAGGATGCTCCTGGTCGAGGCGTTCCAGCTGGCGGCGCAGCTGGTGAGCTACTTCGACGAGAAGGGAATCGACGTCCACCCCGCGGGGAGCCTCAGGAGGGGCGCCAACACGGTCGGCGACATCGACCTCCTGACGACCGACGCAAAGGGCGCGGACGCGTTCGTGAGCTACCCTCTGGTCGACAGGGTAATCGAGCAGGGGCCCACTAAGGTGAGCGTCTTCCTGAAGACCGGGACGCAGGTCGACTTGCGCACCGTGAAGGGGGACGAGCTCGGGGCGGCGCTCATCTATTTCACGGGGTCGAAACAGCACAACATAGAGCTCAGGAGCCTCGCGATCGAGAGGGGCTGGAAGCTGAACGAGTACGCCCTCGCGGAAGCCAAGAGCGGGAGGGTCATCGCTAGCAAGACCGAAGAGGCGGTCTACTCGAAGCTCGGTCTGGCGTTCATCCCGCCCGAGCTGAGGGAGGCGAGAGGAGAGGTGGAGGCGGCGAGGGAGCGTAAGCTCCCGAACCTCGTGACGGTACGGGACCTCCGGGGAGACCTCCAGATGCACAGCACATGGAGCGACGGCAGCGCCGAACTCGAAAGGATGGCGCGGGTCGCGATGGAGAGCGGCTACGAGTACATCGCTTTCACCGACCACTCGGTCTCCGTGGGAATCGCGAACGGGCTCAACGAGGAGCGGTTCAGGAGGCAGTGGAAGGCGATAGACGACCTCAACGAGAAGCTCAAGCCGTTCCGGATATTGAAGGCGGTGGAGGCGGAGGTGAGGTCAGACGGGAGCCTCGACTTTGAGAGGAGCTTCTTCGACCAGTTCGACATCGTCGGCGCCTCGATACACCAGGCCTACAGACAGCCTCCCGAGAAGCTCACCGAGAGGGCGGTGAAGGCCCTTGAGCACCCCTCGGTCGACATACTCTTCCACCCCACGAACAGGATCATCGGCAGGAGGCAGCCCAACCCGCTCGACCTCCCCAAGGTGATCAAGACGGCCAAGGACAACGGCAAGATGCTCGAGATAGACGGCGCCCCGAACAGGCTCGACCTGGACGAGGTCTGGGCGAGGAGGGCGATGCAGGCGGGGGTGAGGCTCGTGGTCGACTCCGACGCCCACTCCCCGGGGGAGCTCAAGAACGTCCAGTTCGGGATCGCTGTGGCGAGGAGGGCCTGGCTCGAGGCGAAGGACGTCGCGAACACGCTGCCGCTCCGCGACCTCCTGAAGCTGGTCTCCTAGCCTGGCGGAAACGCTTTTGGGGGTTGCTTGCAACCCGTCAAATGCGGGGGTTGTTGAGCTCTGAATGAATTCGCGAGCACACCGAATTTGCCCCAATTTCAAGGCATCTTCCAAGGCAAGAGCATGTGTCTTCCTATGTGTCGGGCCCAGCGATTGTTTCCCTTTGATTGGACGTAAAGATCGAATCGGTCTGACTGGTCGTGAATTTTCGAGTAGAGCGAAAATTCGTTCGTCTTCCTTTTGTAAATCGTAACTTCAATCCCGAAGTGATTGGATAGGGCATCTGCGACCTTTTCGAGCAGAAAGAGATTCGAGTTATAGAGATGAGCCCTGAATGACCCGTTGGCTTCGTGAAAGAGGCCACCGTCGGCGTCCCAGAAACCTGCAATGAATGCTTCTGCGAATTTTGCGCGCTCGAGTATGAACTCGACGTTTTTCCAAAACCTTTGCCCGGTGGCCGTGCAAAGGAGTCTCGCAAGTTCGGTTGAACTGCAGCGGATAATGTGAGCGCCATTTCTGGGAACCACGAGGACCTTCCCAAAGCACTCCAAGAAGGCCTTAACTGAAGGCTCAATGAATTTGCGTTCTCGCAATGAGACGATAGCATCAATCTCTCGTCTATTCGCATATCCGTCCCCGACAATCCATCCAAGTGAATATGCCAACTTTGTTGTGAGTCTGATTTGGTGTCGGGCCATTACCTGACCCTCCAAACTCTCGATGCGCGGAGGATGCGGCACCGCCATCGTGAGTTCTGAGACAATTATCGGTGTCCTAGGCGGCCTCATCTTTACCCCGGACTTTCTCAAAGTGTTAGTTATTGTTGAATGAGGGAGGCCCAACATGTTTGCGATTTTATCCCGTGATAGGCCCTCTATCACGTAGAGCCGAATGATAGTTCTCGCTTGCGTCATTTGCTTCGTCTCAGAATCGAATTCTAATTAATCACCAATTTCGCCGACAGCGTGCGGGGGTAGCCAAGCCTGGCTAACGGCGTGGGACTTAAGCCAGAGGTGGAGAGATCCCATCCTCTAGGGGTTCGTGGGTTCGAATCCCACCCCCCGCACCACCCGTTAACTTCAAGCGCTCAGCGGCTTCGAAGGGCTTCGAGCGGAGGCTGTGAGACTCCCTCCAGTGTGGGATCCGAGCGCCCTTCCTCTGGGCATCTCTATGTTGTCTCCTCAAGAAGCTCAAGTACGAGACCGTCGGGGTCTGAAAAGTAGACGAATGACTTCCCTTTGAGAGGTCCGTCTCCGATCCTAACCGGGTCGCTGATGAACCTAACTCCCTTCGCTTCGAGCCTTTCTTTCGCTTCGTCGATGTCATCGACCCTGAATGCAATGTGTGGGGCCCCTGTGTCGTATTTCCTTAGTTTGTTGTTTTTGGGCTTGGGTGTCAAGAACTGAATGAGTTCTACCAGAGTTGACCCATCGCTGGCCGCAAGATGGACGTATTTGATCTTCGCGCCATCAATCTTCATCGCCCTTCCAAACCCAGGGCCGACCACTTCCTCAGGCTCGAAAAGCGGTTTCAGGCCCAACACATCTCTGTAGAAAATGAGAGACCTCCCAAGGTCAGCCACGTTCAGCGCCGTGTGGTGAATTCCGCGAAGACTACTCGTCATGCGATGGCCGTCTGGTTCATATCCCAAGCTTATATGGCCCAGCACGAAAGAACCTGTATGGAGGAGGGCCCGAAGTGACCCGCCCTGAACGGGTTCTCGAAATGGACTCTTAGCGCTCGTGTTATTTCGCCTTGTCTGACATCACACGGGGTTGTACACAGAAAGCTTCTCCCGAAGCTCGGCAATTCTTCTTTGAAAATCGACCGTGCCGCAGACCTGTGCGAAAGCTCTCATGGTCACGCACAACGCGTACTCTACAGGGTCCGCTTCTTTTGGAATCTCATTCATCTTTTATTCCAGATTCCGGTCCCTAGTCTCTGAGGTTCAGTCTCTCTGCACCCATATTGCTGGCGGTCGCCTCGGGGGCCGCAGCTGGTCTAAATGAGAGGACCGAAAGTCAGTGAGTCCGATGGGACTTTGAACCTAAGGTTCAAGTTGCAACCCCCCCACCAGGTTGGAAATAGCGAAGAAAGCGGGTGCAACTCCCGCCCACCCCACCAGTTTCTCGCCCGGCAGGCAGCTTGACTCCGATCGAAACTCCAACCCCGAGGCGATAGAGTTCTGCTAGGTATCGAAGTTATGTTTGAAGTTAGACGAACCGATATAGGCCGTGCAGAGCTTCATGCAGCATGGCACTCAGAATTCAGAACAAAAGGGCCGGATACGGACTGATCGGCACAGTCATCATCATTATCGTAGTCCTCGTCGTACTCGGCTGGCTCGTTAGGTAGAGACCTCTGAGCGCGGCCGACACCCGCGCGGCAGGTGGTGGAGGTTGACTCGGTGGAGTCAAGTTTACAGTCAATCGAAAAGTGAGTCGCATCACCTCCCTCTCGGCATAGTCCCAGTCAGACCCTGCCGTTGAGGTGGGCGCAGAATATCGTCACCATGAAGGGCATGGTGATCCGATAGCCG